>Ga0210389_10004982_pt1 | contig 10305 bp, 7 predicted proteins | sample IncBWH28OmetaG_FD_160127 | JGI IMG/M metagenome (GOLD analysis project Ga0210389, IMG submission 160127) | Forest soil microbial communities from Barre Woods Harvard Forest LTER site, Petersham, Massachusetts, United States - Inc-BW-H-28-O ...
TAGGCGTCAATTCCCGCGTTTTGGCCGCCGTACCCAAAATAAATGAGATCGGTCGCCGGATCGTACAAAAGCCGGTTCGGATCCGGCTCGAGTTTGATGGCTTGAATCAAGCGAAAGGTCTCGCCTTGGAATATGCGCAGTGTTCCATCGAGGCTCGAGACGTACAGCTTGTTGAAATCGCCGCCCAGATAGAGCGCATCCTGAGCTTCCTTGATGCCGGGGATCGTGTTGATGAGGCTGCCGGCATTCAAATCGAGAACTTCCATGGTTCCATTGGAAACGGCCGCCACGAACAGGCGTTTTTTCTCCAAATCCACCGCCATGTGATCGAGACGCCCACCCACGCCGGGAAGTGCAATGGATTGAACCAGCCGCAGAGGCGCCGCGTCCTCCCCGCGGACACAATTTACGGCGAGAAGGCCGATGCAACAGAGAAGCAGCCGGAAATTCTTATGCACGGCGCGAAATCTAGGCCGACGCGCCGGCCTCGCGCAAGCGCGCGATCTCCGAACGCGGCGGAGCGCCGAACAGGCGCCGGTATTCGCGGCTGAACTGCGACGCGCTCTCGTAGCCGACCCGGTGCCCGGCGGTGGCGGATTCGATGCCGTCGGCGAACATCAGCCGTCGCGCTTCGTGCAGCCTCAAGTGCTTTTGGTATTGCAGAGGCGACATGGTGGTAACCGCCTTGAAGCGGTGATGGAGCGCCGAGGGGCTCATATGCACGGCGCCCGCCAGTTCCTCGATGCGCAGCGGCGCCGCGTAGTGCTGCTTGAGCCACTCGATGGCGCGAACGATGCGATGGTTGCCACCTTCGCATTGCGCGAGATCGACCAGGCGAGATCCCAGATCGCCGCGCAGCATGCGATAGTAGATTTCACGCTGTACGACCGGCGCGAGCACCCCGATATCCTCCGGCGTATCGAGCAGCTTCACCATCCGCAATACGGCGTCCAGCAGAGGCTCGTCCAAACGCGCGACGAACAGGCCGCGGTCGGCGGCACCCGATGACGGGCCCCGATCGCCCAATTCGAGTACCAGGCGCGCGATTTCCTCCAGGTCGAGGTTCAGGCGCAGCGACAGGTACGGATGCTCCGGAGTGGCTTCGAGCACTTGACCCATCCCAGGTAAGGTCACCGACACCACCAGATAGTTGAGTGCGTCATAGTGGAATATCTCGTCATTCAGCACCGCACGCTTGCGACCCTGCACGACGATGGCCAAACAGGGCTCATAGACCGTCGGCATGCAAACCGTCGGCACGCTGCCGCGGGTCAACGCGAGGGACGGCAACGCCGCCGATTGATGGACTCCGTCGAAAGGCGCCAATCGTGCAACCCGTGCCGACAGTTCCTGGTGCCGTTCGGCCATCCCGGTGATCTCGCGAATTCTCTGCAAACTGCTGTCAAACATGATGTTTCTCAGACCTCGAATGATGGGCGCATGGTAATCGGTGGCGGCCCGGCGCGATACCAAGAATCGCGCGCTTTGCAGGATTAGGCAAGAACCCGGCAGGAATGGTCTAGCCGCCCGGCGGCGTCGTTGTTTAGCATGAGCGCCACACACCCCCTGGGAGACACCATGAAAATTCCGCGTCGCAATCTAGGGCCGCAGGGCCTCGAAGTCTCGGCCATCGGCTTAGGCTGCATGGGCATGTCGGATTTCTACGGACCGTCCGATGAAGCCACGAATCTGCGTGTGCTCAATGCCGCGCTCGATATCGGCATCAACTTCCTCGACACCTCGGATGCGTACGGCGTGGGCGCCAACGAACGCCTGCTGGCGAAGGTCTTGAACACGCGCCGCGAGGACGTTGTGCTTGCCACCAAATTTGGCTACGTGCGCAGTCCCGAGGGCGCGTTTCTCGGTGTCAGCGGAACGCCGGAGCACGTGCACGCGGCCTGCGATGCCAGTCTTCAACGGCTCGGCGTTGATCATATCGATTTGTACTACCAACACCGCGTCGATCCAAAAGTCGCGATTGAGGAAACGGTCGGGGCCATGGCGGAATTGGTGAGGGCCGGCAAGGTGCGCTACCTCGGCCTGTCCGAAGCCTCGGCGAACACCATTCGACGCGCCGCGCAGGTGCACCCCATCACCGCTTTGCAAAGCGAGTACTCATTGTGGTCGCGCGATCTGGAGGCGGCCATCCTGCCCACCTGCGAGGAACTCGGCATCGGCGTCGTCGCCTACAGTCCCCTTGGCCGCGGCTTTCTGACCGGCGCCTTCAAGACGCCGGAAGATCTCGCGGCCGGCGACGTCCGGCGCGGCAACCCTCGATTCTCGAGTGAGAACTTCGCCGGCAATCTACAGCTGGTCGAGTTGGTATCGCAGATTGCACGCGAGGAAGGTTATACGCCGGCACAAATCGCTCTGGCGTGGCTGCTCGACTGCGCGCCGTACATCGTGCCGATTCCGGGCACGCGCAACATCAAGCGCCTCAAGGAAAATGCGCTCTCCGTCATGGTGCGGCTGAACGAAGCGCAGCTCGAGCGGCTGTATGGAATCCTGCATGAACGTCCGGTGACCGGAGCGCGCTACCCCGCCTCATCGATGCTGACGATCGACGCCTGAGCGATGTGCGGCATGATGGGGGCCGGCGGATAGCGATCACCGCACGGCCAAGCGGCTGATGAACTCATCATCGGCGGGACATCGATTCGGCTGGCCTGTGCCCTTGTCGCGGTTTGCGTCCTCACGTCCGGCGTCTCGCGATGAGCTCCACAGCCGGCCCGATTGTGCGCACTTGTAGCCGTATTGGAACAGCGAGCGCATGGCCGCCGTGCGGAAGTCGAACGAGTTGAGGTGCGGGTAGGCCACGGGAATGGCGGCGAACTCAAACTGTGCGCCCTCCAATTCCGCGTCCGTGGCGGTCAGTTCCAGCGTCGTGCGCAACATGTGATTGAGCCCTGCGGAAACGCTGCGGTACAAAATCGGCCGGGCCCGCATGCGGATGGGAGCGGGTTGTTCGCTCAACCGGCCATCGACGATGACGTAAACAGTCGCGCCTTGCGACGGATCGCTCGAGTTCTTGGCCGGCTCGACGAACGCGAGCGGCACAAAAAACGGCACGGCGATGGTGCCGTCGACGTGGACCTCTTCGTAAAGCGCCTGTTGCTCCTGCACGCGGATGACCACCGGGGGAAACAGCCCCGGCACGCTGGCCGAGGCCACCAACACGTCGCGAAACAGGGTTCTTGCCTCCGCGCCGCCGTTCATCGCGATCGATCCCAAATCCCAGATCACCGGCTCGCCGGTGCTGACATCCGTCGTGGCCACCAGCAGCAGTCGTCCGCTCGCCGCCTCGCGCGCGACCGCCCGGACCAGGGCATCGGTGGCGTACCGGTCGACCAGCTGCTTGAGCGGCGTGCCGCTGTAGACGCTCGAGCCAAAGAGCGCGCCTAACCCGCGGGAATGCAGCAGGTGTTCCGCACCGCCGGAGGTGTAGACCTCGGCGAGCTGATCGTCCCAGTCCGATCCCAAGAAAGCGTAGGGCGCGATCAGCGCACCGGTGCTGACCCCGGTGACTACCGAAAACTGCGGCCGCGAAGCCGATCGGGTGAGACCGACGAGCGCACCTGCACCAAAGGCGCCGTCGGCGCCGCCTCCCGAGAGTGCGAGGATGTTGACCGGCTGTCCCGCCCGCTGTGCGCGAATGCGCCGTGCGACGGCTTGCGAGGACAGGGTCGAGAAGCGCTGATCGGGCCCAAGCGTGCGGATCGCGTCCGGCGCGTCCCCTTTGGAAGAAGTGGGCTCACGTATGGCGGTATGCGCGCATCCCTGCAGGGCGAGGAGAGTGACGCCAAACAGGACGGCGATGGGGAGTTGCAGTTTCATAGTTGATGCCTCATTGCACAATGCGTCGGGCGGCGCGTTTCCAGACGATGCGCCATGAGCGCTCACCGTTGGCACTCGGCTCGCCCTGCCACCACTTCATGGCGAGGCGCGTGTACTGGGTGAGCGCTTTGAGAAGCACCGGCAGGCCACCGATGGCACCGAGTGCACCGATCAGGGCAATGACATCGATGACGTCTACGATGCCGCCCCAATAGTGACCCAAGGCCATGCCGATGCGCGCTCTCATTGAATTTGCGCCACCTTTGCCGGAGCCGCATCGCTCAACGGCTGCCCGACGCCGCCCAACGCCTTGTAGATCGCCACGACGGCGACATTGACGGACGTCTCGGCTTGCGCCACGGAGTCCTCGGCATCGAGCTGCGTGCGCTGGGCATCCAGCAAGACCAGAAAGTCCGCGACGCCTTCGCGATATTGCGTATCGGCGAGTTCCGCGGCGCGCCGCGAGGCTTGCGCCTGTTCGGCGAGACTCTTCAGCTGCGACTGCTGCGCGCTGTAGGCGACAAAACTATTTTCAGTATCCTCGAGCGCCGTCAACACGACCTTCTCGTAGTTGGCCGCGGCGGCATCGGACTGCGCTTCGCTCGCGCGCAGCCGCGCACGCACCGAGCCGATGTCGAAGGCCGCCCAACTCACCGTCGGTGCGATGGACCAGGCCCGAGCGTTGTTGCCTTCGGTGGTGCCGAACAGCCGGCCCACGTCCCCTGAGAGAAAGCCGACGAAGCCGGTGACATTGACGCGCGGGAACAAGTCGGCCGTTGCCACACCCACGCGCGCCGTCGCGGCGGCGAGTTGGCGTTCGGCCGCACGCACATCGGGCCGCCGGCGCAGAAGCTCGGCGGGATCGCCGACCGGCAATGCCTTGGCGTAGGTTGCGACGGCCGCGGGTCGAAGCTCTTGGTCCAGTGCACCCGGGCGCTCGCCCAAGAGCACGGCCAATCGGTAGCCCGACTGCTTCTCGGCCGCCTCGAGCGGCGGAATCGTGGCCTCTGTGGCTTTCAGACGCGCGCGGCTGCGCTGCACATCGAGTTCCGAGCCACGGCCCGTCTCGTCAAGCAGTTGCGTGAGCTCGAGCGTTTGATGCTCGGTGTTCAAGTTTTCACGTGCCACGATCAGACGCTTCTGCGCGCCCCGCAGCTCGAAATAATTGCGCGCCACCTCGGCGGCGACGGTCACCTGCGCGTCCTGATAGTTCGCCTGCTCGGCCCCCAAGTCGGCGCGTGCGGCCTCGACCGAGCGGCGCACATGACCGAAGAGATCGATCTCCCACGTGGCATCAAACCCCAGGCTGTCGCTTTGGGCATTGATGCGGCCGGATCCAAATCCGGGCTGCTGCTCATCGAAGTGCTGGTAGGTGGCGTCCAATTGCACATGCGGGGCGTAGTCGAATTTCCTTTCCACAAATACGGCGCGTGCCGCCCGCACCCGGTCGTACGCGGAGCGCAGATCCAGATTGGCAGCCAACGCGCGGCGCACGAGACCGTCCAGTTCCGCGTCCCCAAACTCCTGCCACCACAGCGCCTCGGGAGATTGCGTGACGAAGGCGCCCGACTGGAGATTCTTGACGACAGCCGGGGCGGTGGACGGCGTGCGGTAGTTGGGGCCGGCCGCACAGGAGGCCAGTAGAAGCGTAGCCAAGGCAGTCGCGAAAAGATTGTTCAAATTGTTCATGGCAGGAATTTCATATCCTTTTAGGTCTCAACCTGTTTCATCGCCGAACACGGGCTGCTCGAGACGGGGCGCGGCCGTGCCGGTCTCGGTTCGGGCGCGCGCGGAGAGCTTGCGAACCAGGACATAGAAGAGCGGGGTCAACATCAGCCCGAAAAACGTCACTCCCAGCATTCCGGAGAACACGGCGATGCCCATGGCATGGCGCATCTCGGCGCCGGCGCCGGTCGAGGTGACGAGAGGCACCACACCCATGATGAAGGCGAGGGAGGTCATCAAGATCGGGCGCAGCCTCAAGCGTGCGGCGTTGAACGCCGCTTGCAGCGGCGGCACCCCCTCGAGTTCCTGATCGCGCGCAAATTCCACGATGAGGATCGCGTTTTTACTCGCAAGCCCCACGAGCACGATCAAACCGATCTGCGTGAAGATGTTGTTGTCGCCGTGAGTGAGCTGGACCCCGGTGATGGCCGAGAGGAGCACCATGGGCATGATCAGGATGACCGCGAGCGGCAGACTCAAGCTCTCGTACTGGGCGGCGAGCACCAGAAACGCGAGCAGCACCACCAGCGGAAAAATAAGCACGGCCGTGTTGCCGGCGATGATCTGCTGGTACGTGAGCTCCGTCCATTCGAAGCTCATGCCATTGGGCAGCTCTTGCCGTGCGAGCTGCTCGATCGCCGCCTGCGCCTGACCGGTGCTGAAGCCTGCGCCCGGTCCGCCGTTGATCTCGGCGGTGGGGTAGGAGTTGTAGTGCATGACGCGGTCAGGTCCCGAGGAGTGCTTGACGGTCACGAAGGATCCCAACGGGATCATGTCGCCCGCGGCATTGCGGGTCTTGAGCCTGACGACATCCTCGGCCTGGAGCCGGAAATTCGGCTCGGCCTGGGCATTCACCGGATAGGTGCGGCCGAATGCGTTGAAGTCATTGACGTACAGAGAGCCTAGGTACACCTGCATGGTGTCAAAAAGCTCCTGTACTGACACGCCCTGCGATTTCGCTTTCTCACGATCCACTTCGGCATCGATCTGCGGAACGTTCACTTGATAGCCGGAGAAGAGGCCCTGTAGCACGGGATTCTGATTGCCCTTTGCCAGGATGTTCTGCGTCTGCTTGTAGAGTTCCTCGAATCCCAGGCCGGCCCGATCCTCGATCTGCATGCGAAACCCGCCGATGGTGCCCAAGCCGTTGACGGGCGGCGGCGGAAACACCGCGATGAAGGCCTCTTGGATTCCGGCGTATTGCTGATTGAGCGCGGCCGTGATGGCGCCGGCCGACAGCGCCTTGGATTTGCGCTCCTCGAAGGGCTTCAGGGTCACGAACACGATGCCGGAGTTGGGGCTGTTGGTGAACCCGTTGATGCTCAGGCCGGGGAAAGCCACCGCGTGATCGACGCCCGGCTGCTTCATGGCGATCTCCCCCATGCGGCGGATCACCGCCTCGGTGCGATCGAGGGTCGCCGCATCGGGCAGCTGCGCGAAACTCACCAGGTACTGCTTGTCCTGGGAGGGAATGAAACCGGTCGGCGTCCGGGCGAAGCCTACGTAAGTCAGCGCGATCAGTCCGCCATATACAAAGAGTGCGATGCCGCCGGCGCGCACGACGCGCGCCACGCCGCCGACATAGCGCTCGGAGAAGCGCGTGAAGAACCGGTTGAAGGGGCGGAAGAAACCGCCGAGCAGCCGATTGAGAATACGGGTCAGACGATCGGGCGGCGCGCCATGCTCCTTGAGCAGCAGGGCGGAGAGCGCCGGCGAGAGCGTCAGGGAGTTGAACGCCGAGATCACCGTGCTGATCGCGATGGTCAAGGCGAACTGTTTGTAGAACTGGCCCGTGAGCCCGCTGATGAACGCCGTGGGCACGAACACGGCACACAGCACCAGCGCCGTCGCAATGATGGGACCGGTCACCTCGCGCATCGCCTGGCGGGTCGCCTCGATGGGCTTCAGGCCGTTGGTGATGTTGCGCTCGACGTTTTCGACGACCACGATGGCATCGTCGACGACGATGCCGATGGCGAGCACCAGGCCGAAGAGCGACAGTGCATTCAAGCTGAAGCCAAAGAGATGCATGACCGCGAACGTGCCCACGAGCGACACCGGAACGGCGATCAAGGGGATGACCGAGGCGCGCCAGGTCTGAAGAAAGACGATGACGACCAACACCACCAGCAGAATGGCCTCGAGCAGCGTGTGCACCACCGCGTGGATGGAACCGCGCACGAACACGGTCGGGTCATAGACGATCTGGTAGTCGACGCCCTGCGGGAAATCCCGCTTCAGGTCCTGCATTTTCGCACGCACGAGTTCCGAGATCGCGATCGCATTGCTGCCGGGCCGCTGAAAAATCGGGATGGCCGCCGCCGCCTTGTTATCGAGCAGCGAGCGCAGCGCATACGTGTCGGCGCCGAGTTCGACGCGGGCAACGTCCTTCAAGCGCGTCACTTGGCCGGCGGTGCCGGTCTTGATGATGATGCTGCGGAAATCCTCCTCGGTCGTCAGGCGGCCTTTGGCATTGATTGCCACCTGGAATTCTGTCGCGCTCGGCAGCGGCGGCGAGCCGAGCTGACCTGCGGCGACCTGGATGTTCTGCTCGCGAATGGCCCGCACGACGTCATCCGCCGTGAGGCCGCGGCTCGCGACCTTTTCTGGGTCGAGCCAAATGCGCATGGAGAACTGGCCGGCGCCGAACACCTGCACATCCCCCACGCCGTCCAGGCGGGCGAGTTCGTCCTTGACGCGCAGCAGGGCATAGTTCGACAGGTACAGCGTGTCGTAGCGATTATCGGGAGAGACCAAGTGCACGACCATCGTCAGGTCGGGCGAGGCTTTATTGGTAACCACACCCAGACGCTGCACGACGTCAGGGAGTTTCGGCAGGGCCTGCGACACGCGGTTCTGCACCTGCACCTGCGCCTTGTCGACATCGGTGCTCAAGGCAAAGGTGATGGTGAGGGTCATCACGCCATCGGCCGTCGCCTGCGAAGACTGATAGAGCATGCCCTCCACGCCATTGATTGCCTGCTCGAGCGGACTCGCGACGGTCTCCGCGATGGCCTTGGGGTTCGCGCCCGGGTAGGTCGCCTTCACGATCACCGTCGGCGGGACCACCTCCGGGTACTCGCTGATCGGCAGCTGCGGCAACGCGATCAGGCCCGCGAGGAAGATCAGGGCCGAGAGCACGCCCGCAAAAATCGGGCGGCTGATGAAGAATTGCGAGAGTTTCATGACTTCAACGCACCACGACGTGAACGGACGCGGTCGCTTGCGCAACACGCGAGGCCGGATCGGCCGACGCTGCGGCTATTCCCGCGTTCGCCGCGGCCATTCCTGCCTTCGCGGGCTGCACGCCCGGTTGGGCCGCCACGGTCGGCTGCACGCTCGGTTGGGCGGCGACTTGAGTCAGGCCGCCGGCGGCATCGCTCATCGCGACGCGCGTGGCGGCAACACTCTGCCCGGGCCGCACATGCTGCAATCCGTTGACGACGATGACATCGTTCGGCGCCAATCCCTGGGTTACCACCCGCAGGCCGTTGATTTCCGGTCCGAGTTGCACGAGGCGATACTCGATATGGTTGTCCTTGGTCAGCGTCAGCACGAATTTCTTGGACAGATCCGTGCCCACGGCGCGATCCTCGATGAGGACGCTGTCATGATCTTCGCCGCCGATGAGCCGCACGCGCGCGAACAGGCCCGGCGTGTAGCGGCCGTCGGGATTCGCGAGCGCGGCTCGCGCGCGAATCGTGCCGGTCGTGGCATCGACCTGGTTGTCGATGAAGTCAAGCTGCCCCGGATGCGGATAGCCGTCCTCGTCGACGAGTCCAATGTAGATATCGGAGCCGCCCGTGCCCGCGCCGGCATGCTCACGCTTCGCCTTGGCGTAGCGCAAGTAGGTCTGCTCGTCGGTGTCGAAGTAGACGTAGACCGGATCATCAGAGACCAGCGTCGTCAGCAGGCTCGCGCTCGTCACGAGGTTTCCCGCCGTGATGATGGCGCGCGATACGTGACCGTCGATCGGGGCGCGCACTTCGGTGAACTCCCGATTCAGGCGCGCTTCCTGCAACGATGCGTCGATCGAACCCAAGGCTCCCTGCGCCGAGGCTTCAGCGGCGACCTGTCGCTCGTATTCCTCGCGCGAAATGGCGTGCGCGCTGATCAGGCGTTCGGCGCGAGCGCGGTTGGCCTTGGCGAGTTCCAGGTCAGAGACGCTGCGCGTGCGTTCCGCGACCAAGCGCTCGACTTCCGCCTGGAAGGGGCGCGGATCGATTTGGAACAACAGCTGGCCCTTCTTGACGCGCGCGCCATCCGTGAAGGCAACGCGGTCGATGTAGCCGCTGACTCGCGGGCGCAGCTCCACCGTGTTCGGGGCCTGCAGGCGGCCGCTGAATTCCTGCCATTCACGCAAGGGGCGGTGGATGACTTCAGCCACCTGCACCTGGGGCAGGGCGGCCGGCGCGGCAGCCTGCGGTTTGGCGTGAGAATGTCCGACGCTGGAATAGAGCACAACCACTGCGATGGCGGCGAGACCAAGCACAACGGGCAAAGAGCTTTTGTGAAAGATGCGGCTGAGGGGCACGTGCAGACTCCGATCCAAATTGAACTAACCCCCGGCCTGGCCGGGCACTGGCGGACTGACCTGGCTGGTCCCCAAGTCCCCCGGATCGGGGAACTTGACTTCCGGCTTCAACCCACGGATCCTATGTCCCGTGTGTTACCGGTCAGTAACGCTTGGTGATACGTTAATGACCGGTCAGTCACATGTCAAGTGGAGTCTTTATGAATCAAGCT
>Ga0210389_10004984_pt1 | contig 10302 bp, 9 predicted proteins | sample IncBWH28OmetaG_FD_160127 | JGI IMG/M metagenome (GOLD analysis project Ga0210389, IMG submission 160127) | Forest soil microbial communities from Barre Woods Harvard Forest LTER site, Petersham, Massachusetts, United States - Inc-BW-H-28-O ...
TTTGAGGCCATGAGCAGACTTACCCGCATCGGCTTATTCGGCCTCCTTTTTATAATCGTTATTTCTATCATCGTAGCCCTTTGCGGTGGTCAGGCAATTTATACCGGACCCTTCACCTTCCCTTTTGCAGTTCTTATCCTGATTGGATTAAGCCGAAAAAAATAGCATCCTTACCGTTTGTTTATATCACTGATTTTCATACCTTTCATTCTTAGGTTTAGTGATTTATTGGCGTGTATTAAACTCCCGAAAAAAATACTAGTCTTAACTCGTACTCAGACAAATAAATTAAAAGTCAAAACAACCCCATGCAAACAAAAACACCAGCCACCCTTTTTAAAGGATTCCTGATCCTTGCACTAGCAGGTATGATTATTGCAGGATGTAAAAAAACCACCACCCCTGCAGATACCGATACCACAGCATCTAACGAAAATGCATTCTCTGAAGCCACTTTTAATGATGCCGGGAGTATCTCTGATCAGGCTGCTTCCAACAACATGTCGTCCTTTCGTAGCGGAAACGATCAGGGATCCCTTCTGAGTAGCTGTGCTACCATTACCAGGGATTCTTCTAACCATAGCGACCCGGACAGCATTGTAGTTAATTTTGGCGCTACAAATTGTCTTTGCAAAGATGGACGCTATCGCCGTGGTATCATCTTCATTACCTATACCAAACCTAATTACTGGGATTCACTGAATGTGATCACCATAACTTTTAATGGTTATTATGTAGATAATTATGGTGTTTCAGGAACCAAAACAATGGTTTATCAGGGTCGTATAAGTGGACAGCCAACTTATGATATTACCGTTACAAATGGAATGATTACCAAACCTACCGGCGGCAGTTTTACATGGAATTCTACCCGGGAATGGAAACAAATTGCAGGACAGAATACTCCTTTCTGGTGGGGTGATGACAAATATTCTCTTACCGGTAATGCTAACGGAGTAAGCTCAAACGGATATGGATATACTGCCAATATTGTCTCCCCGCTTATCCGCGACTTTTCTTGCCTCATTCCACGCTGGTTTACACAAGGTGTGTTTGATCTTACCCCTACCGGAAAAGCAACCCGTGTAGTTGATTTCGGAAGCGGTATCTGTGATGACGTGTGCACTGTAACGATCAGCGGAACGACTTACACCATTCATATGTGGTAAGCACCTCACTCTATATTTGAAAACATAAACAAAAAACCATCTGCCTGAGGCAGATGGTTTTTTGTTTGACCAGTTATACATACTATTATTTCGTCAGCAGTTCTTTAACAAGTGATGAAATCATTTTCCCTTCGGCCTTTCCGGCCAATTGCTTCGTAGCAACTCCCATCACTTTACCCATATCACCAGGACCTGCAGCTCCAACGGATTGTATAATTGCCTGTAACTCCTTCCTCACTTCATCCTCACCCATCAATTTAGGCAGGTATGTTTCTATCACAGAAGCCTGAAAAAGCTCCACCTCTGCCAGCTCCGGTCTATTCTGAGTTTTGTAAATATCACCTGCTTCCTTTCTTTGTTTAACCATTTTCTGCAAAGCCTTTGATTCCGTTTCAGGTGTAAGGCCCTCCGGAGATGTTTTGAGAAGCAGGATAGCTGATTTAATACCTCTTAAAGCCTCCAGCTTATTCTGATCTCTTGCAAGCATGGCTGTCTTAATATCTGCATTTATTTTTTCTTCGAGTGACATGTTAGATAATTTTAAGTTTTTAGAATTGCGATTTAGGGCTAAAATGTGAAGTGCTTTCCGAAGAAAGCACTCACAAAGATAAACCCTAAATCGGAATTGAACGACTAATTCAATTAATCCACATTATCGTGCAAAAACGAATTGTTCGGTTTAATTTCAATCTTCTTGTCCTCATTTTCTGTCAATGTGTATTTCGACACTTGTGATTCGGATGAATGAGGAGTATTATCTAAAGATACTTTTCTTCTTACGAATGCAGGTTCCTGTTCCAGCTCGGTAAGTCCGTTTGGTGTTTTCAGCTTCAGGCTTAACTCCTTCAACCGGAGAATACGCTCATATGCTTTGCGCTTCTGTTCTTCCTCTGCCAGTCGTTTTGATTCTTCCTGATTTCTGGCTTCTATTTCCTCTGCGCTTTTCCTTTCTGATACCGGCTCTTCCACTTCTTCTTTAGAGATCACATTCTCATTCACTTCAAAGAATATTTCTTTAGGGCTTTCATCAGCGGAGAGAACGAAAGGTTTCTCTTCTTCTTTCTCTTCCATAGATTCTGCAGAAATCTCTGACAATTCATCCTGCTCTGCCTTCACCGTTAAGTCCGATTCAGAAACCGTTTCGGCTGAAAACTCCGTAACCGGCAATTCCCATATCTGCTCTTCGGATTCTTCCACCTGCATCTCGATGTAGGTTTCTTCGTTATCAGAAACCTGCTCCTCCTCTGCCAGTTCTTCATTCGATGAGGAAACTGCTTCGATTGTGCTGACAGTACTATCCATCGCAGCATTCTCCTCCGTTAACTCCTCTTCGTTCATCACATCTTCCTCCAGCTCGCTTTCTATTTTGGCTTCAAACTCAATTGTCACCTGTTTCTCTTCGGAGTTGGATTTGCTTATCAGGAAAGGCTCCAACGGATGAAGTTCCTGCATGCTGTTACTATTTTCAGTCACCTCAGAAGAAATCGGGGCTATTGTTACAGCCTGAACCGTTTCCTCTTCCAGACTCAAAACAACCTTCTCTGGCTTACGATTGCTTAAGTCAAATGGTATAGACGAGCTCGTCTGGAATCCAGTTGCAATAACGGTTACATTTACCTTATCACCCAATGTTTCATCTACACCGTAACCTTTTATAAGCTCGGCAGTTTGTCCTGCTTCATCCTGAATATAGTCAGTGATTTCGCCCAATTCATCCATCGTGATCTCATCAGAACCGGATGTGATATTAAGTAAAACATAGCGTGCACCGGATATATTATTGTCATTAAGCAATGGAGAGTTTAGTGCCTCCTGAACTGCTTTAAGAGCACGTCCTTCTCCGGAAGCAGAAGCAGATCCCATAATAGCCACACCACTGTCTTTCATTACGGTACGCACATCGGCGAAATCCACATTTATCTGCTGTGTTAGACTGATAATCTCAGCAATACTTTTTGCTGCAATGCTGAGTACATTATCGGCATGACTGAAAGCTTCCCTCATTTTCAGATTTCCATACATCTCACGAAGCTTATCATTGCAGATTACGAGCAACGTGTCAACACTCGCTTTCATTTCAGCCAGACCTTCCTCTGCCTGCTGACGTCTTTTCTTACCTTCAAAAGAGAAAGGTACTGTTACTATACCTACCGTTAGGATACCCATTTCCTTTGCAATTCTTGCAATTACAGGAGCTGCACCGGTGCCGGTACCGCCGCCCATACCGGCAGTGATAAACACCATCCGGGTATTATTGGCCAGTAACTCTTTCAACTGTTCTATATTTTCCATTGCAGCCTGCTTACCAACCTCCGGGATGGAGCCTGCGCCCCGACCTTCAGTAAGGGTTTCCCCCAGCGTTATCTTATGGGGAACAGGGCTAATATCCAATGCCTGCTTATCTGTATTGCAGACAATAAAATTAACGCCATTGATCCCAAGGCGATACATGTGATTAACGGCATTGCTTCCGCCGCCGCCTACGCCGATCACCTTAATGATCGATGATTGTTCTGGTAAATCGAAACGCATCATGTTTTTTGGTTTTTAAATCGCCGGCCAAAGCTTGCGAATTGGTTTATAAAAAAATTGTTGTTTTACTTAGTTGATATATTTACTTTGAATTATAGATTACTTTACATAACAACTGCCGGGCATGCCCTACGCAGCTCACTTATTCCTTATTCCGGATCTTCGTTAAACCACTCTTTCCCCTTTGAAAAAATTTGATCAAACCAGTTCCCTTTGGTTTTCTTCGTATGCGTAACTACTGCACCTTGTGCTTCCGGATGACGCTCTGTTTCTTCCAAACCTCTTAAAACCAAACCTACACCCGTAGCATACATCGGGCTTGTCACTTCCTCCGAGCTTTTTGCCAAATGCTCGTTAGGGTACCCCAAACGTGCATCCATTCCCGTCACATACTCGATCAGTTGAGTAATATGTTTCAATTGCGATCCTCCCCCAGTTACTACAATACCCGCAATTAATTTCTTCTCAAAGCCGGAGTTTTTAATTTCATAGTATACATGCTCTATGATTTCTTCCATACGGGCCTGGATAATATGGCTCAGATTCTTGACCGAAATTTCCTTATGCGGCCGTCCTCTCAATCCCGGGATTGACACGATTTCATTTTCCTGATTTTCGCTAGCCAATGCCGATCCGAATTTTATCTTGAGCAGCTCGGCCTGTGTCTTTATAATAGAACATCCTTCTTTGATATCCTCGGTAATAATATTACCTCCGAAAGGAATAACCGCTGTGTGACGAATAATATCATCCTGAAAAATGGCAACATCCGTTGTGCCACCACCAATGTCTACCAATACAACTCCAGCCTCTTTTTCCTCCGCTGTAAGCACTGCATCAGCTGATGCAAGAGGTTCCAGTGTAAGATCAGCCACTTTTAAACCGGCCTTCTCCACACATTTATATATATTTTTTGCTGCGGCCACCTGACCTGCAATAATGTGAAAATTGGCTTCCAGTCTGATACCGGACATACCGATCGGGTTTTTGATCCCCTGTTCGTTATCTACGATATAGTTCTGCGGAATAACATGAATTATTTCCTCGCCTGGAAGCATCACCAGCTTGTACATATCTTCAATCAGCAAATCAATATCCTTTTGGCTGATTTCTTCGTCAAGGCTTTGACGAGTTCTGATACCACGATGCTGAAGACTTTTGATATGCTGTCCTGCAATACCTACGTTCACTACGTGAATATTGGCTCCTGATTTACTTTCTGCTTCTGCCACAGCAGCTCTGATGGACTTCACAGTCTCATCAATATTCAACACAACGCCCCGTGCCACGCCAAGCGATTCGGCCTTGCCCATGCCAAGGATCTCGATCTTTCCATGCTCAGTACGCCGTCCAACAATGGCGGCAATTTTTGTGGTTCCGATATCCAGTCCTACTACAATGTTTGATTCCATGATCCGATTCGTTTGGTGCAGACTATTTGATTTTTATATTTCAGATTTATGGTGCTATATGCATTCCAATCACCTGTATTTCTTAACCCTTCCCGGTAAAATATTTTCAGCTTATTGAATTTCTCATCCAGATCTTCTGAATCTCCTAGCAGGATTCTAAAGGTTCCTGTATTGGGTATCAGCTCAAATTCTTTTTCTGCATTCACATATATCTGCCCGATAAGCGCTTTCCGGAATGGATCTTTATGAATAAAATTGGCTATTCTGAAAATATCATCCAATACTGAATATACTTTCAACGTCGGCATTGCCTCAATTTCCTTAGCACTATAACGATACCAATTACCATACGATTCCGTTACCAATCCATTTACGGCTACTACATCGGCAGTATAATTGGCCGACCAGGGCATGAGCTTTCCGTCTTCATCCATATAATATGTTTCACCGCTAAGGGCAAAAATTCTTGCTACCGGTTTACGTTGCGAAGCCTTTATTCTAACCTGGCCATTAACCGAAACAAATACTTCCGCATCCTCAACACAAGGGTTATTGACAATCAATCTTTCCAGCTCAGCTACATGTATGGTTGAAAGTGGCTGATGAACAATTGAATCCCCTTTATCGGTAAGCATCTGACGAATATCATCACGTGTTACAAAAAAACTTTCATCATCCGAACTCACACTAATTTCAAGTCCCGTAGCTTTGCGATGCGCTTGTTTCTCCTGTACAAAGCCCAACGTAACCAATGTGCCTAAGGCAAAAAGAACCCAGAGTGATATGTGAATTATTTTTTTCACTTTAATACTACGTCCAGTGCGTTTTTAATGGGACCAACCAAAGCATCTATGTCTCCAGCGCCTAGCGTCAACAATACTTCCGGTCTTCTTTTTACTATTTCCGACACCAGCTCCTGTTTACTGCAAATCAATTTGCTTTGAGCAGTTATTCCTTTCAGAAGCATCGCTGATGTTATTCCTTCAATTGGCAACTCTCTAGCCGGATATATGTCCAGCAGAATAACTTCATCCAACATGGAAAGACTATTCATAAAACCAGCTGCAAAATCTCTTGTCCGCGTAAATAAATGAGGCTGAAATACACCCGTTATTTTTTTCCCCGGATACATTTCCCGGACAGATTGAATACAGGCACGAAGCTCTTCCGGATGATGGGCATAATCATCTATATAAACGAGATCATCCCTGCGGATATGATATTCAAATCTTCGCTTGACACCGCTAAAAGAAGCCAGTGACTCCCTAATCTGCCCATCCGTCAGGCCCATGAGACGAGCCACAGCAGTTGCAGCAACCGAATTTTCCACATTATGAGAACCTGGCAATCCCAAAGTAAGTGACTTCAATTCCTTTTTACCTTCCACAATGGAATAGTGATACCGCCCACCAGAAATAGACATGGAAGCAGCATGGTAATCTGTTGACTCATTTAAAGAATAAGAGATAATGTCAGCTTTCAGATTTTGCTGAATCGCTTCCGTACCCTTTTTAGCAACTAACGTGCCTCCTGCCTTTAACTGTTGTGCAAAGAGATGATAGGACTCCTGCATCTGTTCCTTATCACCATATATATCCAGATGATCTGCATCCACCGAAGTGATTACAGCAATATCCGGGTGCAGCGAAAGAAAAGATCTGTCATATTCATCAGCTTCAACAACCGTCACGGCACCTTTCTTCCCACTATCCTTGCCGATAAAAAGATTAGTCTGGTAATTTTGTGTTATACCTCCAAGAAATGCGGAGCAATCAACTCCTGAGCTCCTTAACATATGAGCTATAAGAGACGATGTTGTTGTTTTGCCATGAGTACCGGCAACAGCAATGGTATATGAATTTTCAGTAATAAGACCCAATACCTCCGAACGTTTCATCACGTTAAAACCATGAGTCAGGAAATACTGATACTCAGCATGCTGTTTTGGAACGGCAGGCGTGTATATGACCAGTGTATCTTCAGGCATCAGGTTCAATTCTCGGATGCTCAGCAAATTTTCATCAAAGTGAACAGCAATATTTTCCGTCTTCAGTTCTTCCGTAAGCGGTGTAGCTGTCTTATCATACCCGGCCACCTTTTTGCCTTGTGCATTAAAATACCTGGCCAGCGCGCTCATACCGATCCCGCCGATTCCAAGCAAATACACATGTCTGATATTCCCGGTCTCCATTACTTACTCCTGTTATTAATCAAATTCAAAATTTCATTTGCAATTACCATTGCTGAATCTGCAAAAGCCATCTTGGAAATATTTGTCTCCAATTTTTTCCGGGCATCCTCATTCTTAACTAAAGCAATTGCCTGCGGCACAAGTTCCTTACCTGCTTCTTCATCTTTTATCAAAATAGCAGCCTGATGAGTAACCAGAGCCTGTGCATTTTTTGTTTGATGATCCTCTGCTACATTAGGAGATGGAACAAGCAAGGAAGCTTTTTTTACCAAACACAATTCCGACACCGAACTGGCACCGGCCCTTGAAATAACTACATCAGCCATTGCATATGCATAATCCATCTTGGAAATGAAATCAAATGCCCGTATTCCTTTTTCAGCGTATGGCTCAACTGCTTCTTCGGCTTTAGAAAAAAATGATTTTCCTGTTTGCCAGATAAGTTGAATACCTTCCTTACTAAAGACTTCCAGCCCGGCAAGCATACTTTCATTCAGTGTACGGGCGCCAAGACTTCCACCTATTACGAGTATTGTTTGTTTTTCCTGATCCAGTTTAAAAAATTCGGCAGCTCTTGGACGTTTTCCATCCAGCTTAAGAATATCCTGACGCACAGGATTGCCGGTAAGAATAATTTTAGATTTTGGAAAATATTTTTCCATCCCATCATATGCCACACAAATCCGGTTTACCTGCTGGGACAAAATCCGATTGGTAATTCCAGGATACGAATTCTGCTCCTGAATAATAGTTGGAATTCCAGCTTTCGAAGCCACACGTAGCATCGGTCCGCTGGCATAGCCACCGGTACCAACTACTGCATCTGGTCTGAAATTTTTCATTATTTTTTTTGCCTTTAACAAACTCGATATTACTTTAAAAGGGAATGCAAGATTTTTAATACTTAGCTTTCTTTGCAACCCGCTAATCCAAAGACCCTCTATTTTATATCCGGCTGCCGGTACTTTCTCCATTTCCATTCTTCCCTCTGCACCAACAAATAATATTTCCACTTGCCCGGCACATTTTTCTTTCAATGCATTTGCAATCGCAATGGCAGGAAAAATATGCCCGCCTGTTCCACCACCACTAATTATAACTCTAGGCGGCTGCAAGCTGATCTCCTTTCTCTGACTTCATATCCTTTACGGATCCGCTTTGCTCAAGCTCCGACTCACGACTTACACTTAGAATAATTCCAATAGCAATACTCGTAAACCAGATAGAGGTACCACCCATACTAACCAAGGGCAAAGGCTGACCGGTTACTGGGAAAAGATTTACCGCTACTGCCATATTTATCATAGCTTGAAACACCAAGCTGAATGTAAGTCCTATGGCCAGATAACTGCCAAAACTTTTAGTTGTTTTACTTGCAATTCTGACCCCACGAAACAGCAATACCATATATAGAAACAAAACAAACACCCCCGCCAGCACACCCCACTCTTCAATCAGGATAGCGAAAATAAAGTCGGATGATGCTTGAGGAAGGAAATTCCTTTCTTCACTATGTCCTGGTCCTTTACCAAAGAAAACTCCGCTTGTTCCGATTGCTATCTTGGCTTGCTCGGCTTGAAAATTATCATCACTATTACCGGAAGAAAAATTTTCAATCCGGGCTTTCCATGTCCTTCCCCTTTTTATGCTATCAGGATACTTCATGATTACAAAGCCAAAAATCGAAACTGCTATAATACAAGCTCCAAGCAAAAGAGCCATATACTTTAAAGGCACCCGGCCAATAAACATAAGAATGAGGCATGTCAGAAACAGAATAGCTGCAGTAGAAAAATTTGCCGGAAGAATTAAAGCACATATAATTCCAACAGGTATTATTACCTGAATAAAGCCAGTCTTAAAGTCCGAAATCGTGTCTTGTTTAACCGATAATAACCTTGCCACATAAGCAATCAGAGCAAGCTTGGCAAAATCAGAGGTCTGAAAAGTAAGACCCAATCCAGGAATCCCGATCCAACGATTAGCTTCACCAGCGCTAATTCCTTTTAATAATGTGTACAGTAACAAAGGCGCCGCTACCCATAAGGCAATTTGAGAAATACGGGAGAAATAAGAATACTTTACTTTATGAACAAAATACATCAATAAAAAGCCCATCCCAATAATCAAAATGTGCTTAACCAAATAGTACAATGCATTGCCATTCTTGTAGCGGGTGGCAAGAGCTGTAACAGAAGTATATACACATACGATAGAGATAATGGAAAGTAGCAATACCACTATCCAGATTACCTTATCGCCTTTGATTGTTTTAAACATAGCTTATGCCAGTAAGTGTACCAGTTCTTTAAATTTATCTCCCCGGTTTTTAAAATTGTCGAAAGCATCAAAACTGGGACAACCGGGGGAAAATAATACGGTAGACCCTGGTTTAGCCAGTATTCCGGATACCTTAACTGCCTCTTCCAAAGAGTCTGCATAAACTGTCAGACCCAAATGCATTAACGCCGTGAAAATGCGCTCCCTTTCCGTACCCATACAAATCACTGCCTTTACTTTTTCCTTCACTAACCCTTTAAGCATTTCATAATCGCTTCTAAGGTCCGTACAACCTAAAATCAAAACCACCTCTTCAGTCATTGCTGTAAGCGAATTCCAGGTATCACCTATAGAAGTAGCTTTCGAGTCATTTACATAATTAACCTGATTGATCCGTGCAACAAATTCCAGGTTATGCTCAAAAAGAGAAGGCGTTATGCGACTCTCGGCCAGTTTACTTGCCGAAAAAGCTATGGTGAGATTATTTTTTGTTTGCTTCATACTTTTATCCTTTAAATTGAATTATAACGAACGCATTGCAGCCTTAAATTGATGACCACGATCCTCGTAATTTTCAAACAAATCAAAACTGGCGCAGGCAGGTGATAGGAGTACAACATCTCCCTTTTTTCCTAATCTGTAACTTGCCTTAACAGCTTCCATAGCAGAGCTCGTTTCCACTATAGTTTCCACTACACCCTCAAAAGCTTTATAATTT
>Ga0210389_10004985_pt1 | contig 10301 bp, 12 predicted proteins | sample IncBWH28OmetaG_FD_160127 | JGI IMG/M metagenome (GOLD analysis project Ga0210389, IMG submission 160127) | Forest soil microbial communities from Barre Woods Harvard Forest LTER site, Petersham, Massachusetts, United States - Inc-BW-H-28-O ...
GCCGCGAGCCGACCCGGAAGAGCTCGCCGAGAAACTCGGCATGCCCTTGGAGAAGGTGCGCAAGGTTCTGAAGATCGCGAAAGAGCCGCTCTCGCTCGAAACCCCGGTCGGCGACGAGGAAGACTCCCACCTCGGCGATTTCATCGAGGACAAGAACGCGATCCTGCCCATCGACGCCGCGATCCAGAGTAACCTGCGCGAGACCACGACGCGGGTTCTGGCCTCGCTGACCCCGCGCGAGGAGCGCGTGCTCCGCATGCGCTTCGGCATCGGCATGAACACCGACCACACGCTGGAAGAAGTCGGCCAGCAGTTCTCGGTGACGCGCGAACGTATTCGTCAGATCGAGGCGAAGGCGCTGCGGAAGTTGAAGCATCCGAGCAGGTCGCGCAAATTGCGTTCGTTCCTCGACAACTGATCGCCCCGTCACCCTGAGGTGGCCGCTTCTTCAGCGGCCCTCGAAGGGCGACGAGCCCGCCTGTGGCCCATCCTTCGAGGCTCACCCAGCGGTGCAAGTGCACCGCAAGGCTCGCACCTCAGGATGACGGTGGCGCGCTATACCCACAGATCGTCATTACCGGGCTTGACCCGGCAATCCATCGAAATAAAGCGGCGGGCGAAAGCCCGCCTTTTTTGTTTGATCTGACTCCGTTCAGATTGAATAGCGCAAATTACCAAAGGTTGATATTTTGGAGATCTCAAATTCTGTTGAAGGAGAATAGCTATGATCGACCACTATACAAAGCTGGTTCTTACCATAATTGCCGTTGCACTTATTGCCCTCGTCGGCGAGCGTGCATTGTCGCCAGCTGCGGCGCAGCCGGCCGACTGCGGTTCCATCGAAAAGCCATGCTATGTGGCCGTTGGATATATCACCGTTGGTAATAAATATTCTCCTTGCTACGCAGGGGCTCCTTGTTCGCAAAAGTAGCTTCGGCGGTGCGTCTCAAACTGTGATCGTCAAGGCAACGGCAGCGCGCTCCCTCTCCCGCTTGCGGGGGAGGGCCGGGGTGGGGGCTCTCTCCCAGGACTCGATGCATGATTGAAGTCACCAAAATCAAATACCTCGGCGGCTATCGCCTGCACGCCACGTTCAGCGACGGAGCATCGGGCGAGCACGATTTCTCCGCGCTGGTCGCCGAGAGCGGCCCGATGGGCGAGCCCTTGCGCGATCCCGCATACTTCGCGCGAGTGTTTCTGGAGTATGGCGCGCCGACCTGGCCGAACGGCTTCGATATGTGTCCGGATTGGCTGCGGCAGCAAGTTGAAGCGGTCTGAGCCTCGCCCGAGCCGAAGTAGGTAAGTGCTTGTCCGTTTTCCACCGACTAAGCCATTGTACAAACTAAGGTTCACAGCTCTCGCCAATTTAATTCCACCACTGCCTTGATCTCGACAATATTCGCACCTATCTCACGAATGCCACGTGAGGATAGAAATAAATGCGAATTGACATGAAGAGGACTGGGGGCTCGACGGTACTTGCGGGTGCTTCTGCCGGGAAGCGGGCGCTGGCCAAACTGGTGGCCTCAACCGTTCAGGAGCCGTTTGAGCCAGAGCCATTTTTCTTGGATTTCTTAAGAATCGAGGTGGCTACGGCCAGCTTCTTGCGAGAGAGCGTTCTAATGCTTCGAAACATCGTTCGAGGTCAGCGCTCCAATTTCTACCCCGTTGTTGCTAATGCCAACGAGATTATTCGCGACGAACTCCACGAACTTGTTAGTGGCCAGCGAAGCGATGTTCTTATCGCTTGTACTCTTAGCGAATCGGGTACTGTAACCAATGCTGGGTTGATCGGCCAGTTAGAGCCGGTTCAGCAGAAGACATTCGATCTCGTTCGCAATATTGGCGAAACAGATGCCGGTGAGCTGATGCGCGCTCACGGCGCCAGCGATCGAACCACCCGCACTACAGCTTGGAATAACCGACTAACGTCGCTGACTTTCTTAGGTCTCTTGGTGGAAGTTAGCCAAGGTAGAACGAAGCGCTACAAACCTCTCTTTGGGGATTTGCAACATGGGGTCTGAATGGGAGCGTAAACGCGCGGAGGGGTACAAGAAGCGCTTGGACCAGAGGTTAGTAGAACTCGGGACGCCGAATCTTTTTACCCAACAGCCAGAGCGCGCGCCGCGTGTTGCTGTGGCCGACATCGCGGATGGCGCTTCAGTTAGCCCGACGCAAAATATTGTAATTCAGAAGATTGGCGACCGACTTGCAGTGATGAGCGGTCTGCAGGAAGTCGGCCAATTTTCGAACCCGCACCCAGAAATTGTCAGTGCAGTCGAAAAGTCGTTCGGAATGGCCAAGGGCATTGTCCAGGTGTTCCATCGAGAGGCCTCTATTGCGGAGATTTCGATATGTTGAACCGTCCGCAAAGGGATTCTTCGCGATCCAAAACAAATCGAAAAGGAAGGAAGAAGTGGCACCATGATAATCAAAATGTGCCATCGATGGGCTGTTCAATTTGCCCTGAATACAAGATTTGCGGCGGCCTGAAAGTTTCTAAACCGCTCTTTTGGTGCCTAGATTATTGCTGCCGAAATCCAAAAACCTGCGACGTGGTCTGCCGCAGTAACCCAAAATTCGTTGATCATGTTAGAGAAATCGGCGGCTTTGATCTTGGCAACGTAGCGCGAGCTCCGATGGTGGCTAAGCCGTCGTTAGCCAGAGCAGTACCCTTACTCTTTCATGGTAATTCCCGGAGGTCGGCGCTTAAAACGCAAGTCGTTGCGTTGCCATTTGCTCGGATGTTCGATCGACGAACGGGACAAGCGCGATTTACTAATCGCGCCGATCTATGTAGCGCATTCAAAATTGATCCGCTTACGACCGTCCTTCTGTCGGGCACCGACTCTGATCCGCCAATCGAAAATTGGTGGCAAATAGGTCGCGAGAACCGCGTGAATGTTATCCGTGTGCTTCGGGACCTAGGCGTCGTTCTGGCTACCTCACCAAATTACAGCCTTTTCATAGATCAGCCTCGATGGGACGATCTACATTCAATGAAACGCATCGGTATTGTTCATGGCGAAATGCTAAATGAAGGCTTCCAAGCGGCGCTTCACGTGAATGGCCGAACTGAAACTGACTTTCGGCGGTGGACAGAATTTTTGCAATCCCGGCCAGAAATTCAAATTCTAGCCTATGAATTCGCAACCGGCACAGGTTGGATTGGTCGGAGAGAGGTTCACCTAGAGTGGCTGACCAAGCTTGCGGGCGATGTTGGTCGCCCGCTGGATATCATTATTAGAGGCGGCGTGGAGCTAATACCAGCGCTCGCGCGTGCTTTCGCCAATGTGACCTTTATCGATACGTCTGCGTTTATGAGAACGATGAAAAGGCGACGAGTGGTCTTAACGGAAGGTGGCAAACTGCTTTGGCGTGCCGCACCTACCGAAGTAGGAGCACCTTTGGACGATCTACTTAACGAAAATGTGGTGAGCGTGACAACATGGATACGCAGTCAATTCCCGGCAATGCAATTGACTGCGTGAACGCAAGAGAGGCGGTGCCTCTAACGTTCACGGCGGTTGATGGGCTAGCTTTCGCTGCTCAGAAAGGGAAGTTAGGCGGCCCTTCATCCAAGTCCTTTATGGTTGGTGACGTCGGTCCGTTGCTGGAGTTGCGGCATCTTTTCACAGATGGCCGGCTGCCACCGCTTGAAAGCATTCTCGCGAGCATGTCGTCACACACCGTCGATCTATTTGCAGCGCTCAAGCAAAGCCAACAGCGGCTTTGGACTTGCCCTGCAACGAAACGAATCGGGTTCATTCGCACCACGAACAGTGAGGATGACGCTTCCAACTCGTACAATTTCGGCACGGCGGCGCAGAGAGCTGCAGCTGAAGCAGGGTTCTCTAAGCTCGTAGCGAGTCAACTTGTCGCTGCTATTCTAGAGATGGTCGATAATATCTACTTGCATTCGACGTTGCCGGAATCTGGACTTGCCGCTTTTGACGCTCGTCCCGGTTATTTCGAGTTCGCGGTTCTGGATCGCGGTATTGGAATTCTTAGGAGTCTCCAGCAGAGCGCAGAATACGCGCGATTGTCTGATCACGGAGATGCGTTGCAAATGGCTCTCACGGACGGTTGTTCCAGATTCGGACCCAATACGAATCATGGTCACGGCTTCCGACCACTATTCATCGGCCTTTCGAACCTAAATGGGGCTTTGCGGTTTCGGACGGGAGACCATGCTCTGACGATCGATGGAAGGGATCCAATATCAATTCCATGGACTAAAATGGCGAAGCCAAATATCTCTGGATTTCTTGCGTTTGTGTCCTGCCAAACGCATGCGCGCAAGCGGTCCAGGTAAAGTTATCAAAGGCACTGCTGCATGGGAAGGATCAAAAATCCAAGATTATTCAGTCAGGAATTCGATGTTGATCCGAAACTAATCGTGGGTCTTGGATTACTTGATCCGATCCTGAATGGAGATACGAGACTATTCATTGATCCGATCCTCATACGATCCAGCAAAAACCCCGTTATTGTCTCGCGTGGTCTAAAAGATTTTGCTAATCACTTTGGGGGCATAATTCGACTGCTGGCAAATTCGGCATCCAAGGACGATCTGGCTTGGCGAAACGCTGCACGGATATTTCGCCTAGATGAACTACCCTCACTTTGCCTTGGCTTCGGTGGCGATACAACTCGAGGAAGGAGTGTCGATCATGAGACCCAAGGCAGGCTTCTTCAGACCGCTAAAGAAATTGTGGATCTCGGGATAAGGGATCCTGAGCTTTTTAGTCTAATTGGTCTGCTTGAATCGGGCGTCGGCCCTGACACCATCGGTGATATGACTGCGCATGCTATACTTCCAGCATTGATTGAAATCACTATTCATGCGGCGAAGGAACTGGGCGTCAAAGTGAAGGACGCATATATTGACGGGAACGAAGCGCGGCTTCCCTACAACAGATTTTCCGAGAAGCCCTTGCTGCTGGTCCCGCTCGACATTCTCCGAGACCTGCCCGTCGCATCCGATTGGTCCGATATTTCGAGAGCTGCTCAGGAAAACCAACGCATCCGGAATCGAGTCAACAAATTAATTGGCGGCATTTGGGAGCTAAAGTTAAAGGAGCAAAAAGACCAAATTCGCGCTTCGGCTCTCTCAAGTGGAGACGCGTTTAAGACTGTCCTGGACGCCGCATATCTCTTGAGTGAGGACTCATATGACTTCAACTCGGACTTAGAGGGCCACCGAGTCTTTCGCGATGCCCTCGAAACGATCGCAAAACAGTTCCCGCTCAAAATTGGTCAGCCTCGGGCCAAAAATCATGCAGAGCTAAAGAAAATCGTTGATCAGATCGTTGAGCATTTCAAGGATTTGATTGAGAAAAATGGTATCAATTATCTCTTGTGGGACCAAAATCGACCCAGGAAAGAGAAAGCTGCGCAACGTTTGTTTTTTGCAGTTGCCGATGTTTATTGCAAGGCTAATAACATCGATATCAGTCCGGAATCCGATAGCGGGGGCGGTCCGGTCGACTTCAAATTCTCGTCCGGATATTCTGGCCGACTCCTTGTCGAGATTAAGCTGTCCACCGGCAAAGTCGTGCATGGTTACAAGTCGCAGCTGAAGGTGTATGAGGAGGCCGAAAAGAGTTTCGAGTCCATCTTTCTAATCTTGGATGTTGGAGACCTAGGCGCGAAACTTAAGAACATACTAGGGGAAAAAAATGCCCAAGCGGCGAAATCTGGCCGGACCCCGGAAATTGTCGTTGTGGATGCAAAACAAAAACCCTCCGCTAGTCGGCGCTAACCATCTAATCTCAGTTGAGTTGAAAGATACTTCTCGTGATGAATGGCGGGCGGGGGATGTCAGCTAGGGAAATTTACTGATGACCAAGAGCAAGGCACTTACCACGACCACTCTGCTAACCCTGGCCATGCTCGCCTGCCTGAGCCAACCCGCCCACGCCGCCCAATGCGGCAGCACTTCCGCCGGCTTCGAATCCTGGAAGCAGCAATTCGCCGGCGAGGCGCGGGCCAAGGGCGTCGGCGCCTCGGCGGTCTCGGCCCTGATGGCGACGAACTACGCGCAGGCGACCATCAACGCCGACCGCGGCCAGCGCAGTTTTAATCTGTCGCTTGATGCGTTTCTTGCGAAGCGGGGGGCGGCGACCATTGTCGCGCGCGGGCGTTCGCTGAAGCAATCGCAGGCAGCATTGTTTGCTTCCATTCAGGCGCGCTACGGGGTGCCGCCGGGCCCGCTGATCGCCATCTGGGGGATGGAGACGGGTTTCGGCAGCCAGCGCGGCAATCAGAACATGCTCTCGTCGATCGCGACGCTGGCCTATGACTGCCGGCGCTCGGCCTATTTCACCGAGCACCTTTACGCGGCGCTGCAATTGATCGATCGCGGCGCGCTGTCACCTGGCCAGCGCGGCTCCATGCACGGCGAAGTCGGCCAGACCCAGTTCATGCCGAAGAACATTTTGGCCTACGGTGTCGGCAATCTCGACAATGCCGCCAACGCGCTGAGCTCGACCGCGAATTTCCTCAAAGCCCACGGCTGGCGCGCCGGCGCCGGCTACCAGCCCGGCGAGCCCAACTTCGCCGCCATCCAGGAGTGGAACGCCGCGGGCGTTTATCAGAAGGCCATCGCGCTGATGGGCCGCCAGATCGACGGCGGGGAGTAAGGGGCTGGGGAACGCCGTACAGGAGCGGGAGTTCCCTGCCTCTCCACCGTCATTGCGAGGAGCACTTGCGACGAAGCAATCCATCTCTCCGCTTGCCGCGCCATGGATTGCTTCGCTTCGCTCGCAATGACGCTGTGTCCAGCACTCTCTTCTCATGCCATGATCCAGCCGACCAATAACAAGGAATTCCCATGCGCACGCTTCTTCCAGCACTCGTGTTCGGCGCGGTCATCGCCGCCACCCCCGCGCTTGCCGCCCGCTGCGGCGGCGATTTCAACTCGTTCCTGGCGAGCATGTCGGCGGATGCGCAGGCCGCCGGCATTTCGCCGGCGGTCACCAGCTCGGCGCTGTCGGGCGTCACCGAGGATGCCGCGGTGCTGAATTTCGACCGCCGCCAGCGCTACACCTTCAACAAGACCTTCGAGCAATATGTCTCGACCCGCGTCGGCGCCGGCCGCATCAATGGCGGGCGGGCGATGCTGGCCCGTCACGCCGCGCTGTTGTCCAGCATCGAGGCGAAGTTCGGCGTGCCCAGGCAGATCCTGGTCGCGATCTGGGGGCTGGAGACCGATTTCGGCAAGGGCGACATGGGCAAACTGCCCGTGATCCGCACGCTTTCGACGCTGGCGCATGATTGCCGCCGCTCGGAGCTGTTCCAGGGCGAATTGCTGGCGGCGCTGAAGATCATCCAGCGCGGGGACTTGCCCTTGCGCGACATGATCGGCGCCTATGCCGGCGAGATCGGGCAAACGCAATTCCTGCCGTCGTCCTACATCAAATACGGCGTCGATTTCGACGGCGACGGCCGCGTCGACCTGCGCCACAGCGTGCCCGACGTGCTCGCCTCCACCGCGAACTTGCTTCACACCAACGGTTTCAAGATGGGCGCGCCCTACGGCGAGGGCAGCGCGAATTTCGAAGCCATGCGCGAATGGAACCACGCCACCATCTACCGCAAGACGATCGCGTATTTTGCGGATCAGTTGGTGGGACGGTAGACGGCGTTAAGCCGTCATTCTCAACGTCAGTGCGAGGAGCCCTTGCGACGAAGCAATTCACACTTGCTTTGCTGCGCCATGGATTGCTTCGCTTCGCTCGCAATGACGGCTGTTGGTTGCCGCGCGATCGCGAAGCCATGCACGATAGACTCCCCTCCCTCCACGCGCTCTTGCGCGTGGAGGGAGGGGTTGGGGGCGGGGGGTCCATCGGTTTGCACCTCTGGCAGCAAATTTGCTGAAGCACCCCCCACCCCCGACCCCTCCCCACCGCTTCGCGGGAGGAGGGGAGCAGAAGAAGCGTTTCTCGGAATGACGAACCTTGTTGCTGCGCTCTGCATTACTTCCCCGCCTTCATCGCTTTCTCGATCCGCCGCGCCAGCACGCGCCAGTAGGTGCCGGGACGCAGGCGCTGCAACAGGTCCATGAAGCGGGCGTCGTTGCCGATCAGGATGCGCGGGGAATTTTTTTCGATTCCCTTGATGATGCGCAGCGCCGCGGCAGTGGGCGTGGTTTTGGCCACCGCGTCGAACCGCTCGATGACCTCGGCGCGGCGGGCATTGTCGGTGACGCCGGTGCCGGCGCGGGAGTTGCGCACGATATTGGTGGCGACGCCGCCGGGATGCACCACCGTCAGTTTGACCGGGCTGTTCGCCGCCTGCAATTCATGCCGCAGGCTCTCGGAAAATCCGCGCACCGCGAATTTCGCCGCCGCATAGGCGGTCTGTCCGGGCGGTGCGATGATGCCGAAGAGCGAGGAGAGATTGACGATGTGGGCCTGTGGCTGCCGCGAAAGCTGCGGCAGGAAGGCGCGGGTGGCATGCACCACGCCCCAGAAGTTGATATTCATCAGCCATTCCATCTGCGCCTGGTCAACCTCGCCGAACTGGCCGAGCAGGGCGACGCCGGCATTGTTGACGAGGATGTTGAGGCCGGGATGGGCTGTGACCGCGGCTTGCGCAAAATCCTGGATCTGGCCGGGCTCGCCGACATCGACGCGGTGCACGCTGACCTTGCGCTGGCTTGTTTTACCGATCTCGGCGGCGACCGCCTGCAACCCGGCCTCGTCGCGGTCGGCAAGCGCGAGATCGCAGCCGCGCGCGGCCAATTCGAGCGCGAGCGCCCGGCCGATGCCGCTGGCGGCGCCGGTCACGGCGGCGGCGGCTCCAGGGATCGCAGTCATCTGATGTCGGCTCCATGTCGGGGAAGGGATGTCGAACCAACCCTTTATACGGCTCGCCGGCTTTGGCAACCGCTGCCGTGCCGTCGCACCGAGCCCGCTTCCGCCGCCGCGGCCGCCGTGTTATTGGCAGGCAATGTTCGCCAAATTCCTGCGAGTCCAGATCGTCGCGCTGGCCCTGACGGCGTTGGCCCCGGCGGCCTCCGCGGTGGAGACGGTGAATTTTGTCTCGCTCGACGGTCATACCAATCTGACCGCGTATCTCAGCCGCCCCGAGGGCGACGCGCCGCGGCCGGCGCTGGTGCTGATGCACGGCTGCTCGGGCCTGCTCGACGGCAAGGGCCGTATCTTCCCGCTGTACCGGCTTTGGGCGCGCTCGCTGGTGGTGCAGGGTTATGTGGCGCTGGTGGTCGACAGCGCGACGCCGCGCGGCTTCGGCCAGACCTGCTCGGCCGGCCCGCAGCGGGCCACCATGTTGCGCGACCGGCCGAGCGACGCCTATGCCGCCCTGCAATATCTGCAAGCGCAACCGTTCGTGCAGAAAGACCGCGTCGGGCTGATGGGCTGGTCGCAGGGCGGCGGCGTGGTGCTGCTCTCGATCAACGACAAGAGCATCGGCCGCCCCGCCGGGCTGGCGCAGGATTTTTCCGCCGCGGTGTCCTTCTATCCCGGCAGCTGCAGCGAGAGGCTGCAGTCAAAGCCCTTCACCGGGGTCGAGCCCGCGAGCTGGACCACGAAGGTGCCGCTGCTCACCCTGATGGGGGAAGCCGACACCTGGACGCTGTTTCCGCCGTGCGAGAGCTTCCTCGTGGCCGCGAAAGCGCGCGGCAATCCGGTCGAGCTGAAGAGCTATCCGCAGGCCGTGCATGCGTTCGACGCGCCGAACCTGCCGCGCCGCGAATTGCCGCAATACCGTACCGGCGACGGCCCGATCCCCGTGATCGCCACCGACCGCGAGGCCCGCTTCGACGCTTTTGTTCGCGTGCTGGCATTTTTGAAATCGCATCTGGAATCGAACTGAGGTATCGCCGATGTCGCTCGCTTTCCTGCTGACCTCGCTGATCGTGGTGGTGTCCCCCGGCACCGGCGTGCTCTACACGCTGGCGGCGGCGCTGACGAGGGGATCGCGGGCGAGCGTCGCCGCGGCGTTCGGCTGCACGCTCGGGATCGTCCCGCATATGACGGCCGCCATGCTCGGCCTCGCCGCCGTGCTGCACACCAGCGCGCTGGCGTTCTCGGCGCTGAAATGGTGCGGGGTGGCCTATCTCCTGTACATGGCCTGGCAGGCGCTGCGCGAAACCGGCGCGCTCGCGGTCGATGCGCGGGTCGATGCCCGCTCCGCGGGGCGGGTGATCGTGACCGGATTTCTGATCAACATCCTCAACCCGAAACTGTCGATCTTCTTCCTGGCGTTCCTGCCGCAGTTCATCGCCGCCGATGAGGGCCACCCGCTGCTGCGGATGCTGGCATTGAGCGGGGTGT
>Ga0210389_10004987_pt1 | contig 10300 bp, 7 predicted proteins | sample IncBWH28OmetaG_FD_160127 | JGI IMG/M metagenome (GOLD analysis project Ga0210389, IMG submission 160127) | Forest soil microbial communities from Barre Woods Harvard Forest LTER site, Petersham, Massachusetts, United States - Inc-BW-H-28-O ...
CGGCCGCGGCGAGAATCAGCGGCGCGGTGAACCAGGCCATGTAGTGCGCCTTATGTAGCAGCGAGAGCTGCACCGGCACGGTCGCGGCGACGGCGGCAAGGACGATCAGCACACGCCAGTCGCGATCGCGCGCGAAGCGCGCGAAGGCGTAGGCGCCGAGGCCGACCATCGACGCGACGCCGGGACCGAGCGCGGAGACGTAGTAGGGGTGGACGATGCCCTTTGACAGGCTCAGCACGGCGGCCTCGACGAGGAACCAGCCGCCGAGCACGATCAGGATCGCCAGGCGCGAGCGGTCGAAGACGGGCCGAAGCCTCGATCGCTCGGACGGCGCTTCGCGCTCGGGCCACAGCGCGAGCAGCGCGAAGGCGATCAGCCCGGCGAGCGCGAACGGCAGCATCCACGCGCCCTGGTCGCCGAGGCCGCGTCCGAACAGCCGCAACGGGCCGACCGCCGGGCCGAACGCGATCGGATTGCGTTCGCGGCCGTTTGGCAGGTATTCGGACTTTTCGGGCGTCGCGGCGACGATGTGCGTGTTCGTCGCTTCGCCGGCCGGCTGCTTCGCGGGCGCGACGGTGCGCGCGACGCCGCCGGTGCCGACCGGGATCTGCCCCGGCCCGCCGGTCTGCCCGCCGACGCGCCCGAAGCCGTTGTAGCTGAACGTCAGGCCGACCTCGGTGTTGTTTGTCGAGCTGCCGACGAATGGCCGTTGCGAGGCCGGCGTCAGTTCGACGGCGAGCATCCACGCGCCGGAGACGGCGACCATCACCAGGCCGGCGGCGATCAGTTGCACCAGCCGCCGGCGCAGCGAGCCGGGCGCGCAGAGCAGGTAGCCGAGCGCGATGCCGGGCACGATCAGGTAGGCGGCGAGCGTCTTTGTGTTGAACGCGAGCCCGACGAGCACGCCGCACCAGACGAGCGTGCGCCAGCGCCCGCTCGTACAGGCGCGCAGCGCTGCGTCGCAGGCGAGGATCATCAGCACGATCAGCAGCGCGTCGACGTTGTTCGTGCGCGAGATCGCGACGAACGACGGGAACACGGCGAGCGCGAGCGCGCCGGCGACGGCCGCCCAGCCGTTGATCCGCCGCGCGAGCATCCGGTAGAGCAGCGCGACCGACAGCACTCCGATGATCGCCTCCGGCAGCAGCACGCTGAGCGAGCTGAAGCCGAACAGCTTCGCGCTGGCCGCCTGCAGCCACAGCGCCAGCGGCGGCTTGTCGACGGTGATCAGCCCGCCGGGGTCGAACGAGACGAAGAAGAAGTTGTGCCACGAGCGCAGCATCGAGGAGACGCCGGCCGAGTAGAAGATGTTGCCGTAGCCGTTCTGGGAGAGGCGGTGCACGTCGAGCACGGCGGCGAGCGCGAGCACGGCGGCGAGCGCGACGTGGTGCAGGCCAAGGCGCGGTCGGGCGAGGCCAGATAGGCGGCTCGAGCGATGCCGGTCGGCGTCAGGCGCCAGGCCGTGCGGCTGTGTCGCCGTCTGCGGTGAGCTCATGCCGAGAGCGACTCGAGCAGGCGCTCGAAATCGTTCTCGTCGTTCCACGCTCCGACCGAGGCGCGCAGCCACGGGCGGCCGGGGATATTGCGCACGACGCAGCCGCGCTCGGCGAGCGCATCGCGCTCGGTCTCGGCGTCGTCGCTGTCGAAGGAGATCAGCGTCGTGTTGTCGCGTGGCGCGACCGCGCGCCCGCGCTCGGCTAGCAGCTCGGCCAGGCGCGCGGCTAGCGTGCTCGCGCGTTCGTGCACCGCGCTCCAGCCGGCCGACTCGAGCAGCTCGATCGAGGCGAGCGCGCAGGCGACCGCCTCGGCGCTCAGCGACATCGTGTCGAAGCGCCGCGCGTCCTCATGCAGCGGCGCGTCGACGCCGTCGTTTGGCTCGGCGAGGTTCACGTAGCCGCGGCGCGTGACCGCCAGGCGCTCACGCAGCCGCGGTGCGACCCACAGCATGCCGGTGCCGTCCGGCCCGCACAGCCACTTCTGCCCGGCGCCGGCGTAGGCGTCGCAGCCGAGCGCGCGCACGTCGACCGGCACTGCGCCGACGCCCTGTGCGCCGTCGAGCAGTACCGGCACGTCGAGCTCGGCGAGCGCCGCCGGCGCGAGCAGGCCGCTAACCCAGCCGACGTGCGAGCAGGCGAGCAGGCGTGTGCGCGGGCCAACCGCTTCGGCGAGCTCGCCGAACGGCACTTCGCGGATGCTGACGCCGCGCAGCTCGCGCGCCGCGCCGAGCGCGCCGAGCAGGCCCGGGTGCTCCTCGTCGCTCGTCACGATCTCATCGCCGGCGTGCAGCTCGAACCCGTCGAGTACCTGCGCAATGCCTTCGCTCGTGCACGTCGTCAGCGCGACGTCGGCCGGCTCGGCGCCGAGCGCGCGAGCGTAGGCCTCGCGCAGCAGCCCATTCAACTCGGTGCGCCGTTCGAAGTGCGCGCTCGTGCGTCCGTCGGCGGCCTCGCGCGCCAGCTCGTCAGCGACCGCCTGCACGGCGCGCGCCGGCAGCGGGCCATCGGTGCCGGCATTCAGGTAGGCGAGGTTCCGAAGGACGGGAAACTCGGCGCGCAGCCCAAGAAGATCCACAAACCGCGAGAATACCTTCATGTCCAGCGCACAGACCCCGCTCTGGCAGCCGAGCGAGCAGGAACGCGAGAGCGCCGAGATGACGCGCTTCATGCGCTGGGTCGGCGAGCGCGAGGGTCGCCAGTTCGCAACCTACGACGAGCTTCGCGGCTGGTCGGTGGCGGAGCTCGAGCGCTTCTGGGCAAGCATCTGGGAGTTCTTCGGCGTGCAGAGCTCAAACGCTTATGAGCAGGTCCTCGCGAAGCGCTCGATGCCGGGCGCCGAGTGGTTCACCGGCGCGCAGCTGAACTACGCCGAGAACATGCTCGGCGACTTGCGTCGCGAGGAGGGCGACCTGCGCGGCGATCGCCGGCGCGACCCCGACGAGGTCGCCGTCGTGCACTGCTCGGAGCTGCGCGAGCTACAGGAGCTGAGCTGGGGCGAGCTGAGCGGTCAGGTCGCGGCGGCGGCCGGCGGCCTGCGCGCGCTCGGCGTGCAGCGCGGCGATCGCGTCGTCGCGTACATGCCGAACATCGCCGAGACGCTGGTCGCGTTCCTCGCGACGGCGTCGATCGGCGCGATCTGGTCGAGCGCCGCACCGGAGTTCGGCGCGCGCGCCGTGATCGACCGCTTCGCGCAGATCGAGCCGAAGGTGCTGCTGACCGTCGACGGCTACCGCCACGGTGGCAAGGACTTCGATCGCAGCGCGATCGTGCAGAGCATCCGCGCCGAGCTGCCGAGCGTGCAGCAGACGGTGCTGCTCGGCTATCTCGACGCCGGCGCGAAGCTCGACGGCGCGATCGGCTGGGACGAGTTGCTGGCCCGCGGCGAGGGTGCCGAGCTGAGCTTCGAGCAGGTGCCGTTCGACCACCCGCTGTGGGTGCTCTACTCCTCAGGCACGACGGGCCTGCCGAAGGCGATCGTGCAAGGCCACGGTGGGATCCTGATCGAGCAGTGCAAGAAGCGCCTGCACATGGATCTGCGCGTAGGCGATCGGATGTTCTGGTTCTCGACGACCGGCTGGATGATGTGGAACTTCCTCGTCGGCTGTCTGCTCTCCGACGCGGCGATCGTGCTGTACGACGGCAGTCCGGCCGAGCCAGACCTAGGTGCGCTGTGGAGCCTCGCCGAGCGCGCGAAGATCACCTGCATGGGGCTCAGCGCCGGCTTGCTGGCGAGCTGCGAGAAGGACGGCGTCGAGCCGGCGCGCGACTTCGACCTGAGCGCGCTGCGGGCGATCGGCTCGACCGGCTCGCCGCTCGCGCCGGAGAGCTTCAAGTGGGTCTACGAGCACGTCGGCGCGAAGATCTGGCTGTTCTCGACGAGCGGCGGCACCGACGTCTGCACGGCGTTCGTCGGCGGCTGCCCGCTGCTACCGGTCTACGAAGGCGAACTGCAGTGCCGGATCCTCGGCTGCGCGGTCGAGTCGTGGGACGAGCAGGGCGTCGCGCACGTCGATCGCGTCGGCGAGCTGGTGATCACCGAGCCGATGCCGTCGATGCCGCTGTTCTTCTGGGGCGATCAGAGCGGCGAGCGGCTGCGCGAGAGCTACTTCGAGATGTATCCCGGCGTCTGGCGTCACGGCGACTGGATGAGGAGCACGCCGCGCGGCGGCGCGGTGATCTACGGCCGCTCGGACTCGACGATCAACCGCCAGGGCGTGCGCATGGGCACGAGCGAGATCTACCGCGCCGCGGCGACCGTGCCGCAGGTGCTCGACGCGCTCGTCGTCGACATCCCGGCGCGCGCCGGCGAGGACGAGCTGCGGATGATCCTGTTCGTCGCGCTGACGCCGGGCACGACGCTCGACGACGAGCTTGCGGCGAAGGTCAAGCGCCGCATCCGCGAGGACTGCTCGCCGCGCCACGTGCCGAACGAGGTCCGCCAGATCGCCGAGGTGCCGCGCACGCTCTCGGGCAAGGTGCTCGAGGTGCCGGTCAAGCGGATCCTGATGGGCGCGCCGGTCGAGCAGGCGGCGAGCATCGACTCGCTCGCCAACCCGCGCTCGCTCGACTACTTCGTCGAGCTGGCGAAGGAGCTCGACTTGAAGCCTGTCGAATCTCCGCTCTTGCGCTGACGCTCACGCCTCTCGGCAGGTGAAGTTGGGCTTCAAGACGGCGTTGACGAACCGACCCTTGCTCTCAGCAGTCGTGAACGCAAGCCAGATCGCTTGCGGCACCTGCTCGTAGACGTAGGTCCCACCATCGATCAGCTCGACGTGGACCTCGTGGGCGTCGTCGTAGCCGATCGCGGCGATCCAACTCGACTTCACCGCGTGCATCGGGGGCATGCTCGGCGCTGACGGTAGCGGTGCGGCGGCGGAGCTCAACGGCCGTCTACAACCCCAGCGAGCGCCCGACGATCTCCTTCATGATCTCGTTCGCGCCGCCATAGATGCGAGTCACGCGCGCGTCGGCGAAAGCGCGCGCGATCGGGTACTCGGTCATGTAGCCGTAGCCGCCGAACAGCTGCAGGCAGCGGTCGGCGACGCGACCTTGCAAGTCGGTGCACCACCACTTCGCGCTCGCGGCGTCCTCGGCGGTCAACTCGCCTTCGTCGAGCGCCTGCGCGCAGCGGTCGACGTATACGCGCGCGACGTCGACTTCGCCGCGTAGCTCGGCGAGCGTGAAGCGCGAGCTCTGAAACGAGCCGATCGGCTGGCCGAACGCCTTGCGCTCGCGCACGTAGTCGAGCGTCCAGCCGATCATCGCCTCGCCGGCGGCGACGGCCGAGGCGGCGATCGACAGGCGCTCCTGCGGCAGGTTCGAGACGAGCTGCACGAAGCCCTCGCCCTCGCTGCCGAGCAGGTTCTCGACGGGCACGTGCGCGCCGCTGAACGACAGCTCGGCGGTGTCTTGCGCGTGCTGTCCGATCTTCTCCAGGTTGCGCCCGCGCTCGAAGCCGTCGGTGCCGCGCTCGATCACGAGCAGGCTGATGCCGCGGTGGCGCTCTGACGGATCGGTCTTGACCGCCGTGATGATCAGGTCGGCGTTGATGCCGTTCGTGATGAACGTCTTCGAGCCGTCGACGACGTAGTGCTCGCCGTCGCGCCGCGCGCGGGTGCTCATCGACGCGAGGTCCGAGCCGATGCCGGGCTCGGTCATCGCGATCGCGGTGATCAGCTCGCCCGAGACGATGCCCGGCAGCCAGCGCTCGCGCTGGGACTCGGTGCAGTAGCGCAGGAAGTAGGGCAGCGAGATGTCGTTGTGCAGCGTGATGCCGAGTCCGAAGCTGCCGACGCCGGCGCGCTGGCACGCTTCGCCGATGACGAGGTTGAAGCGGAAGTCCTCGGCGCCGGCGCCGCCGTAGCGCTCGGGCACGGACATGCCGAGGAAGCCGCCGCGCCCGGCGAGCGCAAAGACCTCGCGCGGAACGATGCCGTCGCGCTCCCACTGCTCGTAGCGCCCCTCGCCGCCGATCACCTCGCGCGAGAGGAACGTGCGGAAGCTCTCGCGGAAGTCTTCGTGGACGTCGTCGAACAGGTTGCGCCGCATCGATCTGACCCTATACGTCAATCGGCTCGTGCGATGGGCAGGAGACTGCTCGAATCTGCGCGGCGATAGCAATTGCATATACGGCGTACATACGATCGCTATCGGTGGGCGAAAACGACGACGCCATCCGCGCGGTGCTCGTCCGGCGAAGACGATGGCGTCCTCCCAGCGGTGCTCGTCCGGCGAAGACGATGGCGCCCTCCCAGCGGTGCTCGTCCGGCGAAGACGATGGCGCCCTCCCAGCGGTGCTCGTCGAGAACGACGCCTCGCAGGGCTCGCGAGAACGACGACGCTTCAGCGAAAGCCGGGCTTCGCCAAGAGCAGTTGCACGTCCTGGATGCGCCGCTCGCGAAAGCCGCCCTCGCAGTAGCTCAGGTACAGCTCCCACAGGCGACGGAAGCGCTCGTCGTAGCCGAGCTCGGAGAGCTGCGCGGTCGAGGCGGCGAAGCGCTCGCGCCAGTGGCGCAGCGTCGTCGCGTAGTGGTCGGTGATGTCGACGAGCTGCGCTTCGCGGAAGTCGGTCACGCGCGCGACCATCCGCGCGATCAGCTGCAGCGACGGCAGGCAGCCGCCGGGGAAGACGTGCGTGTTGACAAAGCTCTTGCCGGCCTTCTCGACCTCGTAGGCGCGGTCCTCGATGACGATCGCCTGCAGCAGCATCGCGCCGTCGTCGGCGACGAGCTCCGAGCAGCGGCGAAAGAACGTCGGGAAGTACTGCCAGCCGACGGCCTCGATCATCTCGATCGAGACGAGCTTGTCGTAGCGGCCGCACAGGTCGCGATAGTCCTCGAACAGGACCGTCACGCGATCGTCAAGGCCGGCGTCGAGCATTCGCTGTGTCGCGTAGGCGTGCTGTTCGGCGGAGATCGTCGTCGTCGTCACGCGGCAGCCGTAGCGCTCGGCGGCGAAGTGCGCGAAGCCGCCCCAGCCGGTGCCGATCTCCAGGACGTGGTCGTCGGCGCTGAGGCGCAGCGTCTCGCAGATCCGCTGAAGCTTCGCCAGCGAGGCCTGCTCGAGCGACGTCTCGGGCGACTCGAAAACGGCGCACGAGTACATCATCGTGCGGTCGAGGAACTGCGCGAACAGCTCGTTGCCGAGGTCGTAGTGGGCCGCGATCTGCTCACGCGAGCGCGCCGGCGTGTTGCGCGCCAGCCAGCCGCCGAGTCGCTGCAGCGGCACGAGCACGGGCGAGAGCGCGCGGCGCAGCGCGTCGAGCGCGCCGACGTTGAGCGCGGCGATGCGCGTCAGCGTGACGAGGTCCTCGCAATCCCAGGCGCCGTCGACGTATGACTCGCTGAGGCCGAGGCTGCCGCGCAGCACCGAGCGGTAGAAGCGCGCCGAGCGCACGTGCAGCTCCGTTGAGAGCGCGCGCTCGGGATCGGGCGCGCCGAAGTGCATGCGACGGGACTGCTCGTTGACGATCAGCTCGCCGCGGCGCATGCGCGAGAACACGCCGAGCACGAGCGCACGCGCGAGCCGGTCGAGCATCGTCGGCGCAAGCTCGTGCGCTCGCGCGCGCTCGGGCAGCTGCGCCGGAGGCGCTCCGGCGAGCACGCGCATGCTCGTGCCGCGCGTCGCCGTGCTCATGCGGCGCCTGCCTGCGGTCGTGCGTGCCAGCTAGCGCCGCGCAGGCGCAGGCGCAGGGCGTGTGTGTAGATGCGCGTGGTCAAGCGCAGCGTCAGCAGCGGATAGCGTGCGAGCACGCGGCGCAGCTCGCGCGCGCTCAGCTCGCGACGGTGCAGCGCGAGCGTCGCGTCGAACACGCGCTCGCCGTCGGCGTGCGTCGAGTCGATCTGCACCGACAGCGTCTCGCCCGGTACGGTCAGCCGCCAGTCGTAGCTGTGCTCCATGCCCATCAACGGCGAGACGTGCAGCGCCTTGGCGAACTCGCCATGCAGCACGCGGCTCGCCGGCGCGTCGGGGTCGGCGCCAGCCTCGTCGTCGGCCGCTGGCTCGTCGAGCGCGAGCACGTAGGAGTGCTGATCGCGCCACGGCGTGTTCGTCACGTGCGCGACGACCGCGCGCACGCGCTCGCCGGCGGCGTCGAAGCAGTAGTAGAAGCTGACTGGGTTGAAGCAGTGGCCGGCGTAGCGCAGGTGCGTCAGCAGTCGGATCGGCCCGTCGAGCGAGACGTCGCTGCGCTCGGCGACGAGCGCGCGCACGGACTCGCGCAGCGGCGTGCTCGCGTCGCCGAGGTGATCTGCGCGTCGAAACCAGGCGAGCGCCGGGCGGCGCGCGGACCACAGCAGGCTGCCGTCGAACAGCCGCGGCAGCTCGTCGAGGTCGAGGTAGGCCATGAACAGGGGGTAGCGCAGCTCGTCGCTCGGCGTGCCGAAGCGGCGGTGGCGGACGAAGCCCTCGTACAGGCACGAGGCGCGTGCGCCCGTTGCTTCCTGGCGGACCTCAGCTGCTCGCGCCGCGGCCGCGCGGTCCGCTCCGTACGCCGCCGAGGCTGTTGCCGACGTGGTCACAGGCTCACTCCGAACGGCTCGCAGGCGCGCAGCGCGCTGCGCACGCCGTCCTCGTGAAAGCCCCAGCCCCAGTACGCGCCGCAGTAGTGCGTGCGGCTGGCGAGGTTGCTGATCGAAGCGTGCTCAGATTGCGCGGCGACGCCGCGCGGCGTGTACATCGGATGCGCGTAGGAGATCGTGCGGATCACCTTCGCCGGATCGATCGCCTCGGTGCGGTTGAGCGTCACGCAGAAGTCGTGCTCGGAACGCAGGCGCTGCAGGTGGTTCATGTAGTAAGTGACCGTGCTCAGCGGCTTCGGTTCGCGCAGCAGGTGGAAGTTCCAGGCCGAGCGAGCCCAGCGCCGGCGCGGCAGCATCGTGCTGTCGGTGTGCAGCACGGCCTCGTTCGGCTGGTAGCGAATCGCGCCGAGCAGCTCGTGCTCGCGCGCGCTCGCGTCGCCGAGCATGCGCAGCGCCTGGTCTGAGTGAGTCGCGACGATCACGTGGTCGTAGCGCTCGGCGCCGCTCCCGGCGGCGACGAGCTCGACGTGCTCGGCGCCGCGCGTTATCGAGCCGACTGGAGCGCCGAGGCGGATGCGATCGCGAAACGGCTCGGTCAGTACGTCGACGTAGCGCGCCGAGCCGCCGGCGACAGTCGACCACTGCGGGCGGTCGCGAAAGCCGAGCATGCCGTGGTTGGCGAAGAACTCGGCGATGAAGCGCGCCGGGAACGAGCCGGCGGTGCGCGGGTCGGCCGACCAGACAGCCGACATCTGCGGCACGATCAGCCGCTCGACGAACGCGCGCGAGAAGCGGTGGCGCGCGAGGAAGTCGTGCATCGACTCGCCGCTTTCCTCCTTCTCCAGCACGCGCCGCAGCGCACGGTTGAAGCGCAGCAGATCGAGGATCATCCGCTGAAAGCGCGGGTTGGCGATGTTGCCCGGCTGGCAGAACAGCCCGCGCGGCGTGCCGCTGTACTCGAAGTCGTGCTCCTCGCCCTTGACCGAGAAGCTCATGTGCGTCGCCTGGCGCGCGACGCCGAGGCGGTCGAGCAGCTTCGTGAACAGCGGGTAGTTGCGATCGTTCATCACGATGAAGCCGGTGTCGACGTGATGCGTCTCCTCGGCGGTGTCGACGCGGATCGTGTTCGTGTGACCGCCTGCATAGCGGTTCGCCTCGTAGACGACGATCTCGTGCTCGCGATGCAGCAGGTGTGCGGCGACCAGTCCGGACACGCCGGCACCGACGATCGCGATCCTCATCGGGCGGCCTGCCGGGTGTCATGCGCGCGCGACATGTCGTCTGTGAATGTACGCCCAGCGCGACGCGTCGGATCATCGGCGGACAGAGATCGCACAACTGTCGGCAGGAGTGCGAGGCGGCGGCGTCGAACAAGAGCGCCGATGAAGCGAGTCGCGACGCCACCCACCGATCGCCAGCCGCCAGTCGGCGGCACGAGCGAGCACCAGAGCCTGTCGAAGTACATCCGCGCACGCTTCGACGAGTGCTCGCGCTCGCAGAAGGACGTCGCGCAGTACATCGTCGACCACCTCGACGAGGCCGCGTTCCAGACCGCCGAGGAGCTCGCGCGCCGCGCGAACACGTCAAGCTCGACGGTCGTGCGCTTCTCGCAGGCGCTCGGCTTCGAGGGCTTTCCCGAGCTGCAGGCCGCGGCGCGCGAGGAATACCGCCGCGTGCACGCGCAGAGCAACGAAACCGGCGCGCCGGTTTCTTCGGCGCCGCTGTTCTCACTCGACCAGAACGAGTTCGAGACGGCGCTCGCCGCCGACCACCTGAACGTCGAGG
>Ga0210389_10004988_pt1 | contig 10297 bp, 12 predicted proteins | sample IncBWH28OmetaG_FD_160127 | JGI IMG/M metagenome (GOLD analysis project Ga0210389, IMG submission 160127) | Forest soil microbial communities from Barre Woods Harvard Forest LTER site, Petersham, Massachusetts, United States - Inc-BW-H-28-O ...
AAGTCTAACTCTATATGGTCTTGTTTCCTCTGTTAGCAATACCCCGTCAACAATTGATAATATACAATATGAGCCAAACTACGGCTCTCGATTTTTGCAGGTTCAATTGATGGGGGAGAAACTGGGTAATGAAAGATTTCAGAAAGGAGTTGGTACATTTCCAACAATTAATGATGAAGTCCATATTGTAACTGAAGAAGATTTAAAGCTTATTTATGGCGATAAATCTGATGGCCTTATTGAATTAGGCAAACATTCTTCTTCAGAGAACCTACCTGTTTACATTGATATACATAATTTAATCCTGCGTCATTCAGCCATTTTAGGTTCCACAGGAAGCGGAAAATCAAATACAACAGCACATTTAATTAAAAGAATATTAGAAGACTACAAAGGTGCGCGAATTGTTTTAGTAGATACTCATGGGGAGTACGCTTCGGCATTTGCAAACAATGCTAAGATTTTCAAAATTAATGATAAAGACACCCCTTTAGTAGTTCCTTTCTGGACAATGTCTTTTGATGAATTGTCTTTTTTTCTCGTAGGCCGATCTGAGGGACAAGAGAAACCAGAAGATAAACAGTTACGAGAAAAAATTGTTGAATTAAAAAAAATCAACGCAAGTAAATTGAAAGCGGGAAATGTAGATGTAGATTATGTTACCGCTGATTCCCCTATCCCATTCGACATAAAGAAAATGTGGTATGAGTTCGATCGGGAATTGAACGCAACTTATAACCATCTTAGTGATCATAAAAAAGCGAACGAGTGTCTGATAGAAGAGGGGGATGCCCAACTTTTAAAGCCAGCGAAATTCACTCCGTATTCTCCTGGTGGCGCACAACCTTTCAAATCAAAAATGCAAACAATGTATCCCTACGTCGGGAAAATATACTCAAGATTGAAAGACTCGCGTTATAGTTTTATGTTTAACCCCTCTGATTATTATGATACAAGCAGCACGAATGATATAGATCATTTATTGAGAAGTTGGATAGAGCACGACAAACGTTTAACTATTTTAGATCTGAGTGGAATACCATTTGAACTGATTGATATTTCTGTTGGTTTAATAAGCCGATTTTTATACGATTCAATGTATTGGGGACGTTTTGAAGATTACACTGGCCGCAATAGACCACTTTTAATGGTCTATGAAGAAGCGCATTCGTATCTCCCAAAATCAGAGAAAAGCTCAAATGTTTATGGTTACGCAAGAAAAGCAGTCGAGAAGATATTCAAAGAAGGGCGGAAGTTCGGGATCGGGGCAATGGTTGTAACGCAACGTCCATCAGAAATATCTGAGACTATACTTGCGCAAGCAGGAACTTTTCTCGCTCTAAGATTGACAAATGCTGGAGATAAAGGCACCGTTGAATCAGCAGCACCAAATAACATGAGTAGTTTAATGGAGCTGCTTCCTTCCCTTAGGATTGGGGAAGCTATTGTCGTTGGTGAAGCAATAAATATCCCTTCCCGTGTGCGAATAGAACTTGTTGAACCTAGACCATCTAGCAATGACCCTAATTTAGTCAAATCATGGAAAAAAGAATTCACCCCCGACTCCAATCATTATTCAACCGTAGTGACTGCTATACGGGAACAGAAATTAATTAGTAAACCTAAAACCTAATCTATGGAAATGCAACCCGTTTCTTCCTCAAATATCGCAGCAATTGGATACGACCCCGATAATGCTGTTTTGACCATTCAGTTCATTAAAGGGAGTGTATACGAATATTATGATGTCCCTTCACATGAATACGATTCTTTGATCGGGGCGGATTCGAAAGGGACTTATGCCAGTCAAAATATTTACAAAAAATACCGACAGAATAAAATCGGATAGCAATGGGAACAGTAAATCTAAATCAACAATTAAAAAGAGTCGAACTCAAAAATTTTGAAATTGAGAACGAAATAGTTTTTAATTATTTCAGCAATCAACCTTCAGAAGAGAGGGACGCAAAATTGATTAGAGCGATTTATATCGGTGTGTTAGCATTGATGGAGGATCGAATCTCAGCCTTTCTATCTAAAACTTCTAATGAATTAGGAACCGAGTTAGAGAGTTTAAAGATGATTTTCGAAATGAAGAAGGAACTTTTTTATAAATCTACAATTAAAGGTTCATTAGCTGAAGATGAAATTGCGGAATTCCTGAACGGATACTTTGAGCAAAGGAAATTAAAAGATAAAGCAATTCTAACTGGCAACTCCGCAGGGGTCATACCTAAAAATAAAACGGGTGATATTATTTGTGAGATCGACGGAAAGGATGATTTGAAAATATCAATCGAATGTAAATTCGATAAAAGTTTAAAATTGGGAGATATTGAATCCAAGGATATTTTCATTAAAAAGTCCGACACGGCCTGGAGCCAACTAATTGAAGCGCAAGCGAACCGGGAATCGAAAGTTAGCCTCATTGTGTTCGACATTTCATTAGTTGATAATAGTATTTTAAAGAATTGCGAAAATGTTGGATACATACCCTCAGTTGGTTTTGTTGCTATAATAAACTCACAAAAAGGAGATTATTCGAATCTGATTATCGCTTATATGCTTGCAAGAGATATTGCACTAAAAGCGAAAGATGTTGATTTGGATAAGGATCTTCTTTTTCTCATTGTGAACAGAATCATTAAAGATTTGAATGATATTATGGGAATTAAGAGTCTTGTAGAAGCAAATATTGATAACAGTAAGGCAATCCTCAAGCAACTAGAAAGAAGCATTTTGACAATGCAATTCAATCAGGAATATTTAGTGAAATTTTTGAAAGATGGATCGTTAACTAAAAAGGACTTACTTTCTTTTTATTCCGGGGAAGATATTAAAATAAAGTATCGCCTCATAGAAAAGGAAATTGAAAGCCTATAATTTTTAGAGATAGAATTTGTTTTATGGTTAAAACCCCTTTATATCCGAAATACTCAGCAGTTACGAGCCTTATTAAGATTTTGCAAGGCGTACCTGTCGATCAGTTCAAGAGTATGTCAAATGCTGTATATAATTTACGTGGAACTCCCCAGAATACAGCAGATTGGACCTCCCCCGATATCTGGATTGCGGAGAGATTGTCAGGATCAGATAAAAAAATGGCGGTTAAGATCTGGCATGAAAGTGAAATGAAGATTAACCCACGCTGGACTCTAGGAGAGCAGCTTTTGATGAATAGCTATGAGCTTATTGAAGAGAAAAACGGGACATATCAGTTAAGTGCAAGAGGCAAGATTTTTATCAAGGATTTGGATAATGAAGTTTGCCGGGAAATTGATGAGCAAGAAGGTTTATTGCAAATTCTGTTTCAGGCGTCCGTGCTCACAAAAGGCAAACGTTCTGATTTCTTAGGGGAATGGAAGGCATACTTAAGCTCTCATTCCAATGTACGTAAGGATAACACAATCAACGACTATCTTAGATTAAGACTTGCAAATCTGGCAGATCGGCAATTCTTAAATAGGGATGGGAATAGTTACACAATAAGTGGGAAAGGTCTGGAATATCTCGATTCTGTAAACAAAAACTCCAAAAACACCACTGCTACTCAACTCACCTTCATAAGCAGGGAAGTTGAAAAGTTCAATAAACAGCAAAGAGAAAATATGCGCTCTTTTTTGGAGACGCAAATAAGCCCAATTCAATTCGAAAAACTTATTAGCGATTTGCTTGTAGCGATGGGATATGACGATGTCTTGGTTACCGCGCCAACTAATGATAAGGGTGTAGATGTCACTGCAGTTAGTCAGCAAGGTATCACAACCGTAAAGGAAGTTATACAAGTAAAAAAGCAGTCAGGCAATGTTCAACGACCGGTACTGGATAGCTTACGGGGAAGTTTGCATCGCTTTGATGCTTTCCAAGGAACGATTATCACACTGTCCGATTTTGCAAAAGGAGCTAAGGATGCGGCCTATGAGAAAGGCGCTGCGCCAATAACCTTAATTAATGGAGAGAAACTGATAGATATGCTCATTGAAAACGAATTGATTATCTCCAAGAAGAAAATCGAATATCTTACGATCGATGAGACCTATTTTAATTTGAAAAAGGAAGATGAAATTGAATAATGGGTTATTTATTACCCAAATATTTGAATAAGGAATGGAGAAAATATTTAATAGAGGATATGAGGTTGTATTCAATGGAGCTAAGCAAGCTGTAAAGGCTTTGGATTGGTCTATTAAATATAAAAACAGTGAAAAGGGATTGATAGAAGCATCCTCTTCTGGATCTTTCCTTTCTTGGGGTGAAACAATTGAAATTAAGATTTCAAAGGTAAATGAAAGTAGCACAAAGGTTGTCGTAAAATCAGCATCTACAGCGCAACTTTTTAGCTGGGGAACAAATTCAAGTAATGAGGAAGATTTTATCAAAGAGCTTAAAAATATATTAAAAAAATGAAATTATTTGTTGATAGATGTGATAGCTGCCAAAGCAAGATCTACCTTAAAAATGTGGCAATCACACGTACTGATCTCAGAAGGCAAATTGGCTTTGAAAATTTCCACCTCCGTTGCGGTACTTGCCAAAATGAGCATATTTATTCTATCTACCGAGTATTTGCTGAATCCGAAAAGACTTCAACCGCCACAGGTGCAGTTGTTGGGGGGCTGCTGGGGCTATTAGGAGGACCTGTAGGTCTATTAATCGGCGGTGGACTTGGTGCGGCTATTGGCGGCGCAGATGATACGGAAGAACAAAGGAGAGTCGATAACTTCAACGAAAGCTGGTAATGGGAAAGATTAAGAGTTTTTTTTCAAAATTCCTCCATGGTTACAGTTTTAAAAAATTGTTAATCATTTCAATTGTGTTGTTTTGCACCTGTCTTTTAGTAGCCCGAAGGGAATCATTATTAGCTCATGCAGCTTCATTTCTTCAGAATCATCGAGCATATTTAATTTATCTGGTTCCGATATCAATCGCCTTAGGATTTTACCATGCTGCGACAGGAAATGCCGAAGAGCAATCACTGTATATTTTCAAATTTCTCGGTCCCGTTTTGGCCTCTCCTTTGACATGTCTTACATACGCAGTGGTAATTAATTCTTCTATCGCCTTAATTTATTTAGTATGCTATGACACAGGAACGCTCCAAAAATATGATCTAATAGATAAAACAACATTATCTTATACTTTGCTCATCCTCGTGACCTGGTCTACAGTTGGAATAGTCAAAATATTTCTTGAGTGTATCAAATTACCTATAAGAAGGAGAGAAGGTGAAATTATCGAACAAAATGACGAGGTGACTAACAAATAATTCATTTATGCTCGAAGTCAAATATCAAACAGACATTCCTTCAGAAATTTCAGAGGAAACGAAACGAGCTGTTGTTAAGTTACTTATTAAGCAGAATAAGGTTAGGGACCCGTCAATTGAAAAACTGAATAGATGCAAATGGCTTTGCCTTTGTAAGGTAAATGGAATAATTGTTTCGATCGGCGCAATTAAACCCGCGACAACCTCCGATTTTGATAAGGAGCACAGTAATCTTCCTCATCTAAAGAGTAATTTTCGATTCGAATTAGGGTATTGTTATACGGAACCGGATCACAGAGGAAAAGGATATTCGTCTTCAATCGTCCGAAAACTTATTGAAATGGAGTCAGTGGTAAATCTTATCGCCTCCACTGAAATCAGGAAAGATAACCGAATGGTTCATATTTTAGAGAAGAATAACTTCGCAAGGCAAGGGGAGCAATGGAAGAGTGGAATTCATGGGAGGGCCTTAGGCTTATATGTGCGGAAAATGACCTAATTGCGTTCACTTTGTTCCATTCTGATAAGAAAATGAAAGCACCCTTCCGTTAAAAAACAACCCTTAACATATAAGCTATTGATAGCCAACAAGAGGAGTGTTTCCTTTTACTTTCACTATTGCTAAGAGTGAAAGCGATTAGGGGATTGAGTAGATTAGCTCTACATCTTTAGATAACTCCTATGAGCTTAAAAGACACGAAGACGACCACCAGTGGCCTATCCTGGGATGCGATGCATGGTTTATTGGTAAGCTTAAAACGGGATGGAAAGCTGCGGGAATACCTGCTTATTGCCACCGGGTGCTATTTCGGGTTGAGAATAAGCGATTTGCTTAACCTGAAATACTCCGACGTTTTGGAAAAGGACGAGTTCATATTGACTGAACATAAAACCGGCAAGCGGAGAAAAGTTACAATCAATGTATTTGTGAAAGAAGCTTTGATATTCGTTTCCAATCAAAGGATAAGGGAAGGAGCTTTTAATGCAGACGGTTTTCTATTCACAAATAGAAGAGGAGGGAGGATAACCGTTCAGTTCGCAAACCTGACGCTTCATCAAGTTTTTAAAGATTACAACATCCGAGTCCAGAACGGATCTTCACACATTCTTCGCAAGAGCTTTGGAAAAAGGGTGTGGGAGAACGACAACAAGAGCGAAAGAGCCCTCATTTACCTCTCTGAAATATTCTCCCACAGTTCCTTGTCCATTACAAAACGTTATATAGGTATCCTGGAAAATCAAATCGCAGATGTTTATTTGCAGTTGTAAATGACGTCTTCTAGAAGGGTGCTTCATTATTAAATAAATCTACGCCCAGAATGTCGTGCGCTTTAGACGCGGCTTAAAATACAATGGGACAACCCAAGGTGGAAATGGTGAACAAAAACAATAAAAGCGCTGGAACGTTTTATAGACATATGGCAATGGCTGACAGATTTAATTTGTCGGTAGATATCAGAAAAAGACTTTTCGCCGTAATCAATGAACCATTGGACGATTTAGATTTCATCGCAATCTCTGACCAGCACGCACGTATAGTCTCGTTGTTTGGTATTAGCCCAGAAGAATATGGAGTGGCTTCCTCGGAGGAGTTTTGGAAGTCGATTGAACGAGAACGAATCGCATCGAATTAAATTTATATCAACGCACCTTCGCCCATACATTTAAAGCAAACACCCCCTTGAAAGTATGAATACTCCGCCAAATAACCAGACCCGGAACATTTTCCACAAACTTCAGCAGTCCCAACTCTCGCTCCATATTCATCATAAACTGGAATATCCACTTCTTTGTGGACTTTGGTATGACATGAAGCACAGAGTGTAATAAGTGCATCGCTTTCATATTCCCAAGGCTTCTTACCCTTGATATAGAAACGGTGGTGGATATTAAAATCAACGTGATCCTGTTCATCTAAAGCGGATTTATAAAAAGCTACAAGTTCATATTTATATTTGACTTGAAACGGATGCAAAGGTTCTTGCCTTTGCAATGCAAAAACAAGGTTACTTAAATTAAAAGGGATTGATCTGTCACCAATATATTTGGCCATGTTTAAAAAAATTCCCTTAATGAAGCCAAGATTTTCATAGTTATTCTGTTCTCCGACTGCAGGGCCAAACAATGAATAATCCTTCTCTCGCAATTGGTCAATTGAGTTGACACCAAAATCCTTCAACAGCCCCCTAATTCGAGGTCGGTCCTTAGAACATTTTTGACATTTACTCGCATCCCGTAAGAGAATTTCTTCTCGCTTTGTTTGCCATTCCGGTTGCTTTAATTCCTCCTGATAACTCATACCTTAAATGTTCATGTTAACGTAATAAAATAGGGTGGTCTATCTCAAAGATAAACAAGTTTGACCCTTTATTGATCTGGGAGCCGGATCACATCGCCAAGGCTACAAAAACTGTAGTATTACTTGTACCAAATTGACAAGAATCCGGGTATTGAAAACAGCTCGATTCAGGGCATAAAGATTAGTAAGGTTTTATTTGTACCACCCCATCCTTCATTTTGATTACCTTGCCAATCCAAAAGAATTCCACAATGAAAAAATATCACCGTTCTATTGTCTTTACAAAGGTGCCTATGAAATCATCCTTCAGATACAAGGATGTTTTTCAAATTTTTCCAGCCCAGCTTGAAAAGTTGCCATTTTCGAAATTACAAGCCCATTACCCCAATATTTTAGAATATTGGACCGATTCTGAAGAAATAGTTAAGGTGCCTGAAGCATTTAAAGGGTTAGAGGACCTTTTTTCACTTGCAGCAACAACACTCACTAAGCAGGATAAAATCATGGCAATTTTATCTGTCATCTCAAATCACATGTTTTTTCGATACTCTGATGGCACTGGATGCTGGGGCATACCAATGCTGAAGGAAGATCCAGGAGAGGAGGCCAATACTTGGTCTTCCAAATGGTGTATGTCCTATTTCCATTTTCCAGAATTGCCAGACCAATTGAAAATAGAATCCTTTTCGAAACAAAATCTTCCAGCTACGACAATGGTTCCAGAAATGGAATACTATCTCTATGACCCTAATATTGATTTTGATTCTAAAAAGGAAATTTCTTTCCCTGATTCTATTGTACACATTTTAGATTCGTATTATTCCTTAGCTCCTGATATTTTGCCAGTGATTGATACAGCGATCTCCCACTGTGTTTCTGCTATGGAAATGAGACAGAGCAAAAAAACACTCTCTTTGCTTGCCGCCTTTACTTCGCTTGAAACAATGGTGAATTTGGAATTCAGAGATGTTGAGGCGGAGAAGTGCGAAACATGTGGGCAGTTACGTTACAGTGTGGCCAGAAAATTTCGGGAGTTTCTGCTAAAGTATGTTGGAAAAGGCGACAAAAATAAAAGAAAGTTCAATTCTTATTACAGTCTACGATCAAATATTATACATACTGGGCGTCAATTGAAAAGCGAGAAATTATTTTCTGAAGTTTCCAAGGAAGAAAGCGAATCTGAATTTATAAAGCAGATTGAAATTCTTCAGATTACAAAGCTTGCCATAATAAAATGGATTGGGTACAACCATGAAGTTAGAGAGGCAACAGGCTCCATTCGGAGGGAACCATCACTTAAATCAACCCTTATCCGTAGGGTTTTTAGATATTTCAAAGAATAATATTTCAGACATGTTGTACAAAGCGTTTGAATTATTTAAACTTAATGTTCAAAAACATTAACCAGCTATGCCAAAATGTTATTTATGCCCGAACGATCTTACTGGTGAAAACGTCAGCAAGGAACATATTCTTCCTAATGCGATCGGAGGGCGGTTACAATCAGACAAACTGCTTTGCAGGAATTGTAATAGCCGGTTTGGAGAGGGCATAGATGGTGTGTTGGCTAAGCAATTATTGCCGTTTAGCAGCATGCTGCAAATCAAAAAGCAAAGAGGAGAAGCAGTCGACCTCAAGAATCTCGCTTCTAAAAGTGGTGAAAAGTATAATCTGGTAGATGGGCAAAAACCGGAACTCATGAATCCAAAAGTTGACTTTAAAAAGGAGGAGACCGGCGGAACTAGGGTAAACATTACTGCGCGCAATATTAAGGAAATGAAACAAATACTTGCTGGTGTTTCGCGTAAATATAAAATCAATGTTGATGAGATGCTGACTCAAATAGTTGAAAAATCTGGATATATGCGGGAACCAATCCAAATGAGTTTCAAGATTGGCGGAAAAGATATGGAACGAGCAGTGGCTAAAATAGCGATTAACTATTTCATCTATAATGGCGGCAATCCGGCAGAGGTTGAGCATACTTTTCCTTTTATAAAAGGGGAGATGGAGTTACCGATAGTAAATCCATACTTGACTGAACAGAATCTGATTCCGCATGAGGAAGGTGAAATCTTACATACCGTCCATCTTGTTGGATCACCAGAAAAAAGGCAGCTTTTTGCTTATGTGCAGTTGTTTAGCTGCTTTAGTTTTGTTGTCTCTCTGTCATCGAACTATTCGGGTAGTTCCATTTCTGCAACATATTGCATTAACCCTTTAACAGGGCTTACATTCAATAAAAATATTATTATTACCCCACCTGATCAACTTCTCTATGGGAAACAATGCTCAGATTATAACCTTGTCCCAATAGCTCAGGAAAGACTTAAACGTTTATTTGCCATAGTAGACAAACGCCAATCCGATCAACATATTAATGAAAAAGCCACTGAAATTGTTAATGCGGGGTTCTCTGGCACCCCTGAAGGTGAGATAATATCCAAAGAGGACATGGAAAAATTGATTGAAGACCTTTCAGTTTGGTTTGCGGAATATCTTGTTTCAAGAAACCCGGAATCTGACGAAATGTTTGATGGAGAAAAAGATTGAAAATAACCACATATAAAGGAACAACCCCGATCTGATGGTATATAAGGTTAAACCCTTATAACCATGATCAAATTCCTCCCCAAGAACCTGGACCTGAAAAAGCTCCTTGCCGACAATCCACCAGAATTCAAGTACCACATCGACCATTTTGTGCATCTGTGCAGCTTGATCTACGAAAT
>Ga0210389_10004989_pt1 | contig 10296 bp, 7 predicted proteins | sample IncBWH28OmetaG_FD_160127 | JGI IMG/M metagenome (GOLD analysis project Ga0210389, IMG submission 160127) | Forest soil microbial communities from Barre Woods Harvard Forest LTER site, Petersham, Massachusetts, United States - Inc-BW-H-28-O ...
ACCACGCCAGACAACTTCGCCGGCGTGCTGAAGAACCTGGACGACGAGGTGCTTCCCGCCAGCCTCGCCGCGTTCGCGCGGCAGCCGTCGCCGGTCCCGCAGATCGGGGTATACGGCAGCGGGCTGACCGCGTTCGCCGTGCTCACCTTCCGCAGGGGCACCGGCGGGCAACTGCTCGGCGACGCCCTTGACGCGGGCGCGGCACCGCTGACGTATAACGACGGAACAGGCGCGGTCGCGAGCGCTCCGCTGGTCAACCTCGTTCTCGTGCACCCGTACCGCTCGCCTGACACGTTCCTGCTTGTCGGGCTGGTCAGCAAGACCGCGCTCGAGCAGGCAGGCGCGGTGCTTGCCGCCAAACCGGATCAGGATCTAGACCATTGATCACGACACAGAACCTGACGAAGCGCTTCGGCAACGTCGAGGCGGTCCGCGAGGTCAGCCTGGACGTCCGCGAGGGCGACCGATACGGTCTCCTTGGGCCGAACGGCAGCGGCAAATCCACTCTCGTCCGCATGCTGCTCGGCCTGGTGTACGCGACGAGCGGCGAGATCTCCGTGCTTGGGCAGCGTGTCCCGAAGCACGTGGGGCGCGTCCTCCCCGAGATCGGCGCGCTGATCGAGGAGCCAGCGGCGTACCCGCATCTGTCCGGGCGCGCCAACCTGCGGCTGCTCGACGCGGCGGGCCCGGACGGAGCGCGCCGCACCAGGCGCCGCCGCGTGGACGACGCCCTGGAACAGGTCGGCCTGGCGGGCATCGACCGGCGCCCGGTCCGCGCCTACTCGCTCGGCATGCGGCAGCGGCTTGGCCTGGCCGCAGCGCTGGTGCGCCGCCCTCGGCTGCTCATCCTTGACGAGCCGACCAACGGCCTCGACCCGCGTGGCATCAGGGACATCCGCGACCTGCTTGTCGGCTTGAACGCCGAAGGCGTGACGGTCTTCCTCTCCAGCCACCTGCTTCCCGAGGTTTCCGCGCTGTGCACCAGGATCGGCGTGCTCGACTCCGGCAGGCTGGTGCTGCAAGATCAGCTCGCGTCCCTGCAAAAGCCGACCGGCCGCGTCCTCATCTCTACCGACGATCCGGAACGAGCGGTGGCGACTCTGGAGGACCTCGTCGAGCACAGGGACGGGGCCGACCTGGTAGTCCGGTCTCCCGATCCGACGGAGTTGAACGCCCGCCTCGTGGGCGCGGGCGTGCCGGTCCGTTCGCTCGTCGCACAACGGCGCAGCCTGGAGGAGATCGTGCTTGACGTGACCGGGGCCGGGTCCGACCAGTTCGGCGTGCCCGCGGCCGAACCCGGCGGCACCGTGGAAGCCTCGCCGTGATCACCGTCGAGTTGTTTAAGCTCGTCCGGCGAGTGCGGACCTGGTTCACGATCGGGCTGATCTGCGCGCTGCCGCTGGTCGTCGCCATCTTCATCGCGGTCACGCACCTCGCCCCGCCGCCGGGGCAGGGCAGTGCCTTCCTTTCTGCCGTGCTCGACGACGGGCAGCTTTATCCGGCGGCGGCACTGGCCCTCGTGCTGCCGGTGTTCCTGCCGGTCGCCGTGGCAGTGGTGGCGGGCGAGTCGATCGCGGGCGAGGCTTCCGCGGGCACGCTCCGCTACCTGCTGGCCCGCCCGGTGGGACGGACCCGGCTATTGGTCTCCAAGCTCATCTCGGTCACCACCTTCACGCTCGTGGCCGTCGCCGCGGTTACGGTCACCTCGTACGCCACCGGCGTGCTGATACTCGGACCCTCTCGCGCGGCGGCCGTCGGCACCTCGCCCGGCGGGCTATCCGGTTCGATCGCGCCGGGCGCCGGCGGCGCGCCCACGGCCGGGCTGCAGGCAGGCGCGGCCATCACGTCGCTGTCGGGCACGCCGCTGACCACCCTCGAGCTCGTCGAGCGCGTCCTCGGCGCGATGGCGTTCATCACCGTCTCGATGCTCGGCGTGGCCGCCATCGCGATCTTCCTGTCCACGCTCACCGACTCCGCGCTCGGCGCCGCGCTCGGAGCGCTGGCGACGCTGGTTGCCAGCGAGGTGCTTGTCACGCTAGACGCCGCGAGCGCGGTGCAGCCGTACCTGCCGACCCGCTACTGGCTGGCGTGGATCGACTTTTTCCGGCAGCCCATCTTCTGGCGGGATATCCAGCGCGGGTTCGGCATCCAGGCCGTGTACGTGGTCGTGTTCCTCGCGGCCGCCTGGGCCAACTTCGCGACCAGGGACATAACCACCTGAGCGTCACCGGCCGAGTGACTGCATGGCCGCGCAGTCGCCGGCGGGCGGGGCCGTGACGCGGTTGCTCGCCAGCGCGCGAAGGACGAGGCCGACGACGAGCGGAGCGGTGGGCAGCTGGCTGTGCTGGATGTCCGCCCCCGGGCAGACGGACTGGAGCGGCACGTTCACCGCACCGGGCAGCCGCGCGGAATCTGGCGGCTGCACCGTCTGGTCGTCGGTGCTCCACAGTGACAGCCACGGCGGCCGCGCCTGCGCGGACTGCTGCAACTGGGTCAGCAGCGCGCTGCCTGGGGCGAGCTGCTGGCAGGCGACCGGGCACTCCCCCGGGTCGAACCCGGTGCCCACGGCCGCGACGCGCGCACCATGCAGCGGGGACCCCAGGGTGATGATCTTGCCCGCCCGGGTGGCGCCGCCGTAGTCGACGTACCAGAGCCAGGCCACGACGCCGCCCGCCGAGTAGCCGATTACGGTAACTGGCCCTGACCCCGCGCCGATGGCCTGGTTCACGTACCCGTCAAGCACGCGGGCCTGCACCGTCAGGTCGCCGGTGCCGTCGCCCGCCAGCGGCACCACGGTCGCGGTCCGCCCGGTGCTCCGGATCCGCGCGGCCAGCTCGTCCAGTGACCCGGTCGACCCGCCGTACCCGGGAACGAGCAGCACCGCGCCAGGCCGCCCGGGTACCGCTTCCCGCGGCCCACCCGATACCCGCACCCCGGTGACGACCGCGGCCACCGCGACGACAAGGGCAAGCGCGCCGAGGAGGATCCTGCGTCGCGGGCTCAGCCCGGTCCACCAGCGGAAGGGGGTACGCATAGTTCCCATGATGCGTTCCGCCCGGCACTCCTGCGCCGAAGTAGCGTGGCATCAGGGCCCCGTTGTCGCTACTCGTCCTGACGTTGCCTCGCCCCGGCGTCCTCATAGCCGGCGGAGGACGCTCACTACCTTGCCGATGATCTCCGCGTCGTCGGCCAGGATCGGCGAGAACGCCGGGTTGTGCGGGATTAGCCAGATATGCCCGTCGACCTTCTTGAACGTCTTAACTGTCGCCTCACGGTCGGCTGACGTGTCGCTTTCGACCATGGCCGCGACGATATCGCCGTTCTCGATATCAGATTCGCGACGGACGACCACCCAGTCGCCATCGGCAATCGACGCGTTGATCATCGATTCTCCAACTACCGTGAGCATGATCAGATCCCCTCCCCCGACCAACTGCCTTGGCAGGGGCATGACGTCCTCAACGGACTCATCCACGAGAATCGGCCGTCCCGCCGCGATCCGCCCGACCATCGGCACTGACGCCATTCCCTGGTTGGCGAGATCCGCCAACCCCGGATCGACCCGACGCCGGGCCGGGTTCCTGAGTACGGCTGTGCGTGGCCGTCTAGCCTCACGGGTCAGGTAGCCCTTCTCGGCCAGAACCGACAGCTGGTAGGAGACGCTTGACGTGCTCTTCAGTCCCACCGCCCCGGCGATCTCCCGGAGGCTGGGCACGTAACCGTTGCACCGAATGGAATCCTCGATGTACCGGACAATCTTGCCCTGACGCGCGCTCAGACCCAGGTCGTCGGCTTCAGAGAGCTCGGCACGTCGCATCGCTCGGCCTCCGGTGCTATAGCCATTGATGACGACAGGCTATGTAGATTTATCAAATATGTCAAACACACCTTCGATTGCCGAAAGAGATCCGATCAAACGCTCATCGCTGCGCCCGCTTCCCCTTGCCGCGCGAGCGACCGGCTGGCAGTCACGGGTGGTGACGGCGAATCAGGTCGGCAACGTCGGCTGAGCGGCGCCTTCAGCCAGCCGGTGAGGCTCACGGGCAATCCGTTTTCTGCTGAGTTCCGTATAGAACATGGAGCCTTTGGCTCGGTTTGCCGGAAAAGTTACGGAGAGCACTGTGTGGATTCGCGGTATCGCTGGTGTCGTCTTTTGCGCGCTTGGTGCGGTGTGGATCGCTCAGGGGTCGGGCGCGATGCACGGCTCGGGCATGTCCGGTCACTCATCGTTCGCGCTGCTCGGCGGGGCGGCGGTCATCGTCGGGCTGGCGTTGCTGGTCTGGGCGGCCCGTGTCCGCGGTCGGCGCGCTAATACCTGAGTAGTTCGGTCAACACTCGGCGGGGGCGCACGCCGAAGCGTGCGCCCCCTGACGGGAAACTCAACCTTGACTTGCCGTAAGGCAACGCCTCACGGCCCGAAGAGCTCCAGTTCGGAGATCTGAGCGCCGTTCTGGACGCTGTTGGCGGTGAAGCTCAGCTCCACGTACTGGTCACTGGTCCCTGCTGGCAGCGGGATCGTGACCGTGTTGCCGGTGGAAGGGTTGAAGGTGTAGGTAGCGGAGCCGACCAGGGTGGAGTAGCTGCTGCCGTTAGTTGAGCCGAGCACGGACAGCGTCTGGGTCCGCGTCTGCCATGCCGACGACGGCGGCAGGTCGACCACCAGGGAGGACAGGGTGTCTACGGTCCCCAGGTTGACCGTGAAGGTTGTCGGCCAGGCGCCGTTGGTGCCCTCCCAGTACGTGCTGGTGTTGCCGTCGACCGCATTGGCGGGCACGTAGGTCTGGGTGTAGCTGGACGCGGTGACCAGGGCGTTGAGCGCCAGGTTGGCGTTAGTGGTGGTGCCAGTTCCTGATAGCGCCACCGTCAGCGGGCTGCCAGGCGCGCTGGATGCCACCGACACGGTTCCGCTCGCCGACCCACTGGCGGTGGGCGCGAACTTCACGCTGACGGTGCACGACCCGCCCGCGGCGATGGAGGCGCCGCAGGTGTTGGTCTGGCTGAACGGCCCGCTCGCGCTGACCGACGAGACCGACGCCGCGGTGGTTCCCGGGTTCGACACCGTGACGTTCTGCGCGGCGCTGGTGGACCCCACCGCCGTGCCGCCGAACGACACGCTCGACGGGGATGCGGACAGCGCGCTGGCGCCGCCCGTTGACCCGCCGCCGGGGAAGACCTCGAACTCCGACAGCTGCGCCGCGGACCAGCCGGTGTTGCCGGTGAAACTCAGCTCCACGTACCGGGCACTGGTCCCGGACGGCAGGCTGATCGTCACCGTGTTGCCGGTCGACGGGTTGAAGGTGTACCCGGCCGAGCCGACGATCTGGCTGTAGGACGTGCCGTTGGTGCTGCCGAGGACCGACAGCGTCTCGGTCCGGGTGCCCCACGCCGACGACGGCGGCAGGTCCAGGGTGACCGACCCGATCGACTGCGTGGAGCCCAGGTCGACCGAGATGGTCTGCGGGTACGCCGCGCCGTCGGTGCTCTCCCAGTAGGAACTGGTGTTGCCGTCGGTGACGTTGGAGGCGACGTACGTCTGATACGAGCTGCTCGCCGTGGCCGGCTTGTTCAAGGCGATGTTGGTGGTGGACGTGATGCCGCTACCGCTCAGCCCGACGGTCAGCGGGTTGTTGTTGGCGTTGCTGCTGACGGTCAGGGTGCCGGAATTGGTCGCCGCCGTGGGCGTGAACTTGACGGTCACCGTGCAGGAGCCGTTGACCGCGATGCTTGAGCAGTTGTTGGTCTGGCTGAACGCCCCGGTCACCGACACGCCCGAGACGGTCGCGGCGGTGGTGCCGGAGTTGGTCACCGTCACCGTCTGGGTGGCGGGGGAGGAGCCGACCAGGGTGGCGGGGAAGGACAGGCTAGCCGGGGAGGCGCTCAGCACCGGGCCTGGTGCCGTGCCGGTACCGGACAGGCTCACCGTGTTGGTGACGCCGCCGGCGTTGACGGTGAGGCTCCCGGTGGCGCTGCCGGTCGCTGTCGGCGAGAACGTCACGCTGACCGTACACGAGCCGTTCGCCGCGATCGACGACCCGCAGGTGTTGGTCTGGGCGAAAGCACCACTGGTGGCGATGGACGAGACCGAGGCGGCGGCGCTGGTCGGGTTGGCGACCGTGACGGTCTGCGCGGCGCTGGTCGTGCCGGTTACCTGCGGGCTGAAGGTCAGCGCCGTCGGGCTCGCGTTAACGCCGGTGACGGGGTACGGCGGGTAGACCGGCGGTGGCGATACGCCGACGCTGCACCCGGCCGGGCTGATACCGGAGTTGCCGCCGTTATCGGTGATCGTGAAGCCGCTGCCTTCACAGCTGTAGCTGGGGGCGTTGCCCGCGTTGGCCTGGGCCACGCCGGTCGCCGTGACGTTGGTGGCCGAGGCCGTGCCGCCGGTCTGCTCCTGCAGGGCGAACGTTCCGGTGCCGACGATGGACACGTTGCTGAGGTTGACCCCGCTGACCGTGCCCTCGACCCACTGGATGGCCTCATAGGGGCTCTGCTCGATCAGCGCGTTGGACACGTTGATCGGGCCGGTGACCGCGCCCTGGCTGCCGTCGAACCAAAGCGCGCCGACGCCGAACTGCCAGTTCGGGTCGAGGCTGCCGTCCCGGATCATGGTGTTGTTGGAGATCGTGGTCAGGCCGACAGGGGTGGAGCTGAAGCGCTGGCCCACCTGGATGCCGCCGCCCTGGGTGATGCCGGTGTCGACGACCAGGTTCCCGCTGACGGTGTTGTTGTTGCCGCCGTAGATCGCGATCCCGTTGGCGAGCTGCTGCAGCTGCACGGTGTTGTTGGAGATCGTGTCGCCGGAGTCGGCCCCGATGCCGGAGTCAGCCCAGGTCGCGATGCCGTCGTCACCGGTGTTGCGGATGTTGCTGTTGGTTACGGTGGAGTTGGTGACGCCGCCATGGAAGTTGATGCCGTCCGCCGTGGTGTCGCGGATGCGCATGCCGCTGAAGGTCAGGCCGGTCATCGGCCCGTCCATCCAGGCGCCGACCTTCATGTGCTCGATCCAGATGTTCGACACGGTCGAGTTGCTCATGGCTCCGCCGATGCCGTTGACCTGGGCGCTGTCGTCACGGACCTGGACGTTGCCGAAGATCGCGAAGTTCGACAGGTGCACGCCGGTGCTCGGGTTCGGCGCGGAGTTCCCGTAGAAGCCGGGGGCCGTGCCGGTGACGGTCGAGTACCACATGCCCGCGCCTTCGACGGTCACGTTGTTGACGATGATGTGGCCGGGGACGTTGTACGTGCCCGGCGGGATCCAGACCGTGCCGCCGGCCCCCGCCGCGGTGATCGCGGCGTTGAAGGCGTTGGTCGAGTCGGCCGCGCCGGTCGCGTCGGCGCCCTCGCTGACGACGGACACCGAGCCTGCCGGCTGGCTCAGTGGCGCGGCGACGTTCTCGAAGTCGGCCAGGTCGATCGTGTACGAGGACGCGGTGTCCTCTGAGTCGACCTGGAGCTTGAACGTCGTGCCCGCCGGATAGGTCGTGGTGAACAGCCGGTGCACCTCGTCGTAGAAGTGATGCGGGTTGCCGCTGCCCGGCGTGTTAACGAACGGGTAGCTGCCGTAGTACCAGCTGTACGCGTTCGTGAGAGTGAAGTCGTTCTGCTTGGTGCCGTTGACGTACAGCGACAGCGGCGCGGTATAGACCGACCCGTCGGAACTGTCGGGAATGCTGTACCGGAAGTCGATGGAATTGGTGGCCACCGGCGTCGTGAAGGTGACGTACTTGCCAGCGCCCTGGAGTGTCACTGCCTTGCGGCCGGATGCCTCGTCGGCTAGCTGGCCCTGGGTGTAGCTGGGGCCGATGACGGTTCCGTTGGTCGCGGAGTTCTCCGCCTCTACTTCGGCGTAGGGCAGGCTCGCCCCGCTTCCGCCGGTAACCGCCGCCGGCGGCGCCGCCGCGATGGATACCGGCATTACCGACGCCGACGCCGGCTGGGTCACTATCGCCGCGAGCCCCGCGGCGGCTAGCGATACGGTACCGACGCCCACGACAAGCATGCGTCTCAGTTCTCGGACAGAGTGGAACACCTTTGCTCCTCTCGACGCTTTGCGCCGACCCTTGTCCGTCGGCGCCTCGCCCCAGACGCTAAACTTCTCAGCATCTCTTTGCAATATCTCGACGATCTTTAGATTGAGATTTACTGATCAAAGCAAAGTTGCAACGCCAACCCGAAGAAGAACGGCCAGTTCAGGGGCTTGTGTGCGCGCTTGAGTGCTCCAGCCGACAGAATCCGTAACTTCACGGGTACCTGTGCGGCATTACCTTGCATTAGAACGTCAACGCTTGCTGCAAGAATTTAGATAATTTCCGCAATTTTTCAGCAACAAATGCAATCAATGACCGGACAGGTGCAAGTAAAGCTGTCCGGATAGCCCTCAGGAAGGGCACGGTGTCACCTGACCGCACCTCTCCTGAGCTGCAGACTCTTCCCCATATGACAGCCTGGACCTGAACCGCAACCACCGGAAGGCGGGCCCTGTCGTCTGCAAGCGCCGCGCCGCCAATCGATGCGCCGCCCATGCAGACGATGTTCAGAGGGCGTGCGCGTCCCCCGCATGCCGCAGCCCGGCACCGTGATTGCGGGTCACAGCGGGGAAAAGACCCGGTACCAGCATTCCGAGGTTACAAATACGAACATAACAACTGGCAAAAACGGTCTCCCGGATCATCGCGGGTCATAGATGGCGGATATCGCCATCTATGACCCGCGATCAGGTGAGATCCGCCCCAGACGCTGACTCACGGGCGATCTGCCGACACCTTCTTGGGCGTTCCGCCGAAGAAAAACTGGGCGACCTGCCGCTCTCTTGGTGGGCGGCCTGCCGCTCGGCCAGGGCGTTTCCGTGGAAACGTCGGCTAGTGACGATCAGGACCTGATCGGCGTTGCGGCTGCGAGGGCGGCAGCGTATGCAGCTTCGGTCTCTTCAACGACGTTCGCGCGTATGCCCCGGTGCCTATCAAACGACCCAATCGTAGCGGCGATTAGCGCGTTTAGCGGGTTAGCTTAGTGGGTTCCGAGGCTGGCTGTGCTTGCCGCGACGGGCGCCGGTGATTCCGAACGCGCGATATTCACTGTCCGGGCATGCCAAGGGCGGGCCGCAGACGTTCAAGTCCGCTGCGGCGTCATGCGCGCCAGCGCGTTGCGGACTACGGCCAGCACGGCATCGTCGCTAAGCCTGAGGTCACGCGCGATGCTGGCGAGGTGATCGGCCGCGGCGGACAGTTCCCGCTGGCCGGATTGATCGTCGGCAAGGGTCCGCGTGCCTGACCGGATGAGCGTTCCGTGCCGGCCGCCACCCTCGACCAGGCCAGCCTGCGCTAGCTCCCGGTAGGCACGGGCGACCGTGCCCCCGGCCAGGCCGAGGTCGGCAGCGACCTGGCGCACCGGAGGCAGGTGCTGGCCGGCCTGCAAGAGCCCGGTCGCGATGAGCCCGGCGATCTGCTCCCGCAACTGCTCATACGGCGGGACCGGGGATGTCACGTCGACTCGTAGCGCTGGCGCCGCCAGTCCTGATCCTGGGCGCCCAGGCAACGCGGCGCTCATACAGCGGCCGGGCCGGCCGGCGTGGCGGCAGGCGGTTCAACCATGAGGCGCTTCCACCAGCCCATCACGCACCACACCAGGACACCGGCGATAGGCAGGCTGAAGCCGCACCAGACCAGGATCCGCGAGATCAGGTAAGGACGACCGCCACCGGGCCCGGGGACGGCCACGCCGTTGCTCGCCAGGGTCGCCTGGGCCGCAAGGGCGAACAGTTCGATCGCGAGCACGGCGGCGATCACGGCACGCGCGCTGTTGCGACGGGCGCGCTCGTCCAGACCGGGCTGTTCCACCGCGACCGGCGGCAGCAAGACCACCCGGCGCAGCGCGAGGCCGCCGACGACAAGCGCGAGCACGGCGAGCGCCGCCGGCGGCACACACTCAGCAGCCGGCCACTGCAGCACTCCTCCGGGCAGGAGGATCTGAGGAGCATCCAGGGCGTCAGGGTGCCACGGCCCGTAGCTGACCGTGGGCAGCACGGCAAGCACGATCGGCACGGCGATGGCGAGAACGCCAGCGGAAAGCACGACCGGAACCGACCAGCGTGGTATGTAGCCGCGGACGTGGCGGGTCTGGATGGCGGCAACGCGCAGCGGGCCGGTGGGCGCAGGCACCCACAGCAGCTCAGCCGTCAGCAGGCCGAACAGGTACCCAATGGCGACCGAAGCCGGTGCGAGCAGTTCCTGGCCGAGCTGGATCGCCACGACGCCCAGGATGAGACCCGCGGCAAGCCCGGCTAGCCGGGCCGACCGG
>Ga0210389_10004990_pt1 | contig 10296 bp, 9 predicted proteins | sample IncBWH28OmetaG_FD_160127 | JGI IMG/M metagenome (GOLD analysis project Ga0210389, IMG submission 160127) | Forest soil microbial communities from Barre Woods Harvard Forest LTER site, Petersham, Massachusetts, United States - Inc-BW-H-28-O ...
CCGAGAACTCCCGGATCGCGGAGCCGGTACGTCCCGCCGGGTGGGCACACCGTGCATGAGCCGTTCATCGCACGCCGAAACCCGCGCCCGGACGCACGCGGATCAAAAGGCGCACAACATCTTTCGCGACGGATCTTTGGGAGCTTCCGGCCGTTACCGCCCGGGCCGCTGCGCGGGCCGACCGCTAGTTGCCACGCCGGGGACCGTCCGGGTCCCAGGTGCCCGGCAGCATCGGCAACCGCGGGCCGCCGCCGAATTCGTCACCTGCCAACGTGGTCAATCCCGCCGCAAGCGCGGCCGCCTCCCTGCGTGCGGTCCCAGCAAACCCCAGACTTGCCGCACCCCGATCCGAGGCCACCGCCTCTTCGCCCGGCGGCGTGCCCCAGTCCGGGTCGACGTCGACGTTCATGTCCAGGTACTCGTCGCCGTACCCGCGCTGCCGCGCCCGTTGACGACGGCGCGCTCGCGCGGCCTCGCGGGCGGCCACCGCCGCCGCCACCTCGGCCGCATCCGGTTCCGGCGCCTTGCTTTTCGCCTTGGAGCTCGCGCTGGCACCCATCCCCGAGCCGAACCCGATGCCGGGGGGCGCCACCGCGTAGGGCGGGAGGAAACCCGCCGCGCCCCCGGCCGCGGGCGGTGCCGTCGGCGCCGGACCCGTCGGGGCGGGCGGGCTGGAAGGCGCGGGCGCCGACGCCGAGGCGGGGGCCGCCGCGGGCGGCGCGGGCAACGTGGGCGCCACCGCGCCGACCGGCAACAAGGCGGGTGCGAAGACGGGCGCAGGCGCGAAGACGGGCGGAGGCGGCGGGGACACACCACCCAGCCCCCCCAACCCGCCCAGCGCCCCCGCGGAGGAGATGCCGGAGAGCGCCGACACGGCCACCGCCGGGTTGGAGACGCCATAGGCGAGGACTTCGCCGATGTGGGTCGGGAAATCGAACAGTTCCCAGCTGATCAGCCATTGAAAGGCCTGCACCGGATTTTGGGTCAGCTCGACCCCGAAATTCTGAAAATCCTCGAAAAGTTCGAGGCTTCGGGCGACCCAGAACATCGGTTGGCCGGGGTTCGCATAGTCGTCGTATTCCAGTCCGTTGAGCGTGCCGTCGGCGGGGCTCCAATGGATCCCGAGGTGCTGCAGGATGCTCGAAACGAAGTTGTCGAGCGGAAGGTCGATCGTCGGGTCGTGCGCCAGCTGGCTATTGCCGATGCCGAAGTCTTGCAGGAAATTCACCAGCCCCTGCGGGAGCCCGATCGGATTGTCGGTCTGGCCATTGTTCAGGATGACACTCGCAATCTGATCCTGAATCCCCAGCGGATTTTGGACGAACTGCTCGACCTGCTGCAGGGTCCCCTGCAGAAACCCCTTCAGCAGGTTGGACGCGTCGGATATCGGATTGTCTGACGCGGCGGATTTCAGGATTTGCGGCGCCGGGCCGGTTTGCGGCGTCGAGGCCGCTGCCGTGCTGGAGACCGCCTGGTAGACGGCCATCGTGGTGGCGGCCTGAATCCACATCCGCACATAGTCGGCCTCGTTGAGTGCGATCGGAATGGTGTTGATCCCGAAGAAGTTGGTCGCCACCAGCACGCCATGAATGGCGTGGTTGGCGGCCAATTCGGCCAGGGTGGGCATGGCCGCCAACGCGGTGGCGTAGGCGGCGGCCATCGTCTCGTGATTGGCGGCCATTCCCGCGCTTTTGGCGCTCGCCTGCACCAACCAGGCCAGATACGGCGTATGCGCGGCCACGTACGACTCGGCGCTCGGACCCTCCCACGCGCCGGCCTGGACCGACGCCAACAACGCGGTGAGTTCTTCTGCCAACGAGGCGTACTCGGCACTGAGCGAGTTCCACGCCACGGCCGCCGAGAGCAGCGACCCCGGTCCCGGACCGCTGCTGAGCAACGCCGAGTGCATCTCCGGCGCTGACGCCATCCACACTGGCGCGGTCATAGGAACTCCTCGGGCTGGGAGGGTTTAACCAGACCGAACCGAGCCTAATGAATATGATTGTCGTTATCAATCCGAACACGGGCTCGCGCCCTGGGTGCTAGACCAACGGACGCCCGGTCCTGATCCGGCGGTCGACATCCCACAGCAGGATGTTGAACGGGAACCGCCGGACACACCGCGGCAGCGCGCGGTTGACCACGCGCACCGCCGCCATCAAGTGATCGAAGCGCCGTTGCTGCGCGACGCTCCAGGGCAACCGCATCTCGTCGCGAAACCGTTGCGGCAGAAAACCCGTGGTGATCAGCAACCCGAAGCTGTCCAACCGGCGCTGCAGCGACCGCGGCAGCGCCACCCGCCGCACGCGGCCCGCGGCGATCGGATACAGGTAGTCCCGAACGGCGTCGCCGATGTGCACTTCGGCCAGCGAATTCCGCCAGTACCGGTCGAAGGCAGCCCGGTCCGCCGGCCACATGTCCGGCGGCACCTGCAACGTGGTGGCCAGCGTCATCCGCTCGCGGTAGTGCCGGTCGGCGTTTTCGCCGTCCAGTTCGCCGAGGAACGTGCGGTAGATGTCGACCGCGCCCTTGTACAGGCAAGCGCCCACCCAGAGTTGCAGATCGACGTCGAAAGCGTTGTACGGCACCGGGCTGTCGGGGGTGGAGTAGACCTGCGCGTGTGCCCGGTTCACCGCCCGCCGAAAGGCCTCCTTCTGGGCATCGCTGCCGGCGGTTGCCACGGCGAGGTAGGTGAAGGTGGTGCGCGCCCGTTTGATCGGATGCAGGTCCGCCCTGCCGCTTTCGACGCGGCTCTCCAGGACACCGTAGCCGACCCCGGGCCGAGCCAACTGCATGATCACGTTCGCCGGGCCCGCCAACAACGCCACACCCATCAGTCCCTCGTCGATGCCCAACCCGCGTTCGCGCCGGGCACGCTGCGGAATTGGCGGCTCCGCGATGGCCCGTTCGACATGCCGAATCGGCTGGTGCACCTTATGAATTGCCATAGCAAGTCCTCCTATGGCCGGCGGCTAATGTGCGAACGTATGTTTCCTGATGTTGTCTCGGTCTGACGTCGGTGTCAAGATGGCCGTTCGGTGTCAAGATGGTTGTTATGCCCGGTGCTTCCAGCGTGCGCCCCTACCGCGGCGTCGCTGCCACACAGCGGCTGGCCGCGCGCCGCGGCCGGCTACTGGCCGCCGGGCTGGACCTACTGGGCGCCGAGCAACAGGACATCTCCGAGCTGACCGTCCGCGGGATATGCGGCCGGGCCGGTCTGGCGGCCCGCTATTTCTACGAAAGTTTCGCCGACAAAGACGAATTCGTCGGTGGAGTGTTCGACTGGGTGATCGCCGAGCTGGCCACCACCACCCAGGCCGCGGTGGCGGCGGTCCCGGTGCCCGAGCAGAGCCGCGCGGGGATCGCCAACATCGTGCGGACCATCGACGGTGACGCCCGCATCGGACGACTGCTGTTCAGCACGCAACTGGCCAACGCCGTGGTCATGCGCAAGCGCGCTGAATCCAGCGCCCTGTTCGCCATGCTGTCGGGCCAGTACGCCGGCGATGCGCTGCGGATGCCGGCAAACGACCGCATCAAGGCCGGAGCCCACTTCGCGGTCGGCGGCGTCGGTCAAACCATCAGCGCCTGGCTGGCCGGCGACGTCCGACTCGAGCCACCGCAGCTCGTCGATCAGCTGGCTGCGCTGCTGGACGAACTCACCGACCCAAAACTGTACGGGCTCAAGGAAACAGCGGTAGGTGCCACAGCCGCATCCCCGGATCCAGCAGCCACAGACGCGACATCGTGAGTCGCATGATCCGCTGCGCGCCGCGGATCATGAAGATGGCCAACGGCACCTCGATGAACAGCGCGGTGACCACCGACAGCCACACATCGTCAGGTCCGGCCGTCATCAGGTCGAACCACGCGTCGCAGATCAGCAGCACCCCGGAGGTGAAGGCCGCGAACAGCAGCACCTGGCGGCGCAGGTACCCGAACACGGCCGTTGCCACCATGAATCCGACCAGCAGGACGTCGAAGCCCACCCAGGTCAGCGGCCAGTTGTGGGCCACGTAGTTCTCCGGCAGCGTCAGCGAGAGGTACACGATCCACGGAATCATCGCGATGGAGCAGCCGATCATGAGGCTCAGGCGAATGCGCCGTATCCGAGTGAGGAGCACCGGGTCAATCACGTCCTTGAGGGGTTGCTCCAGCCGCTGAACCAGCTCCCGCCGCTCCGCCGGCTTCAGTGCCGCGATCTGCGCGTCGGTCAGAATGCCGTCGGTCATCATGGGATCCCCCGAGATCGGGTGCGGTCTGCCGGCTAGCGTGCGGTGGCCACCGGAGGTCGCCGGTCGGCCGCGGTCCTGGGCACGGCCTTCGTGTCGCTCGCGTCGAATTCCTTGACCCAGCAGGCGAATTCCAACGTGATGCCGTCGGGGTCCTGGAAGTAGAACGAGCGCACGTAGACGCCCGGATGCAACGTTGCGGAGACCTGCATCTCGCTCCCGTCGTGGTTGAGCACCGGGCCCACCCGCACGCCCTTCTCCTTGAGCCGCTGCCGGTAGGCGTCGAACTTCTCGGCCGGCACATGGAACGCCAGATGGTTCATGGTGCTCACCGCGCTGGTGATGTCCCCGATGCCCGGGATGGCGCCCGGCGACGAGACGCCCGGCACCCGGTCCGGCGCGTCGGCGAACCAGAAAAAGGCGACGCAGTCGCCGTTGCCGGCGTCGAAGAAGAAGTGCTGCCCCGCGCCGCCGGGCAGATCCAGCGATTTGATCAGCGGCATGCCGAGAACGTTGGTGTAGAAGTCCACGGTGCGCTCCATGTCCGAACACACCAGCGCGACGTGGTTGATCCCGCCGAGCTCGAACTCCGTGTTGGCGTAGTGCGGCTTGATCATCTTGCGGCTCCCATCGTTCCGCGGGGCGCGGGTCCTGGCCAAGATACGAATCTGAATCTAACATCAGGTTCAGTTTTGCTCCAGGGAGGTGCGCCACGTGTCGACCGCACACCAGCCGACCGAGCGTCCCGCCGAATTTCCGACGCATCGCGGCCGCCGCACGCAGGCGGCGCTCGACGCGGCCGCACGCACGGTCATCGCACGCAAGGGCGTCCTGGCGACCACCGTTGCCGACATCGCCGCCGAAGCGGGCCGCTCGTCGGCCTCGTTTTACAACTACTACGACTCCAAAGAGGCAATGGTCCGCCAATGGGCCCTGCGATTCCGCGACGATGCCGATCAACGCGCGCGTTCGGTGACCCGGCACGGCCTGTCCAACCGCGAACGCGCCCACGAGGCGGCGACGGCCCACTGGCAGACCTACCGCAGTCGGCTCGCCGAGGTGATCAGCGTGTCTCAGCTGGCGATGGTCAACGACGACTTCGCGCGGTACTGGGCCGAGATATGCGCGATCCCCGTCTCTTTCATCGCCGAGACGGTCCGGCGCGCCCAGGCCGACGGCCACTGCCCCGACGACGACCCCGAGCTGATCGCGCAGGCGATCGTGGCCATGTTCAACCAGTTCTGCTACATCCAGCTCACCGGAACCGGTTCGGCCGCAACTGAACCCGACGACACGGCGTGCATCAAGACGCTCGCCAACATCTACTACCGAGCCATCTACGCCGGTGGAGGGGAGTCGAATTGAATCGTCACACGGGTGCTGCAGGTGTTGTCCGAGAGTTCGTAGGTTTGCCGTCGCCCACCGCCGGGCGGGCCGGGGCGGGAGGGCATCCCTGCCAGGGCATCTACCACCGGGGGGTGGGACGCAAGCCGAAGGTGGCGATGATCGCCGCGCACTATCAGATCGACTTCTCCGAGCATTATCTGGCCGATTACATGGCCACCCGCGGCATCGGATTTCTCGGCTGGAACACGCGGTTCCGTGGTTTCGAAAGCAGCTTTCTGCTCGACCACGCGCTGGTCGACATCGGCGTCGGGGTTCGTTGGCTGCGTGAGGTCGCCGGCGTGGACACCGTTGTCCTGCTCGGCAATTCGGGAGGAGGCTCGTTGATGGCGGCCTATCAGTCGCAGGCCGTCGAACCGAATGTCACGCCACTGCAGGGCATGCGTCCAGCGGCCGGGCTGACCGACTTGACCGCCGCCGACGGCTACGTCGCGACCGCCGCTCATCCCGGGCGCCCGGACGTGCTGACGGCCTGGATGGACGCAGCCGTCGTCGACGAAAACGACCCGGTGGCCACCGATCCGCAGCTCGATCTGTTCAACGAGGACAACGGCCCGCCCTACCCTGCGGAGTTCATCGCCCGCTACCGCCGCGCGCAGACCGCGCGCAACCAGGCCATCACCGACTGGGCCGAAACCGAGCTCAAACGTGTTCGCGCCGCAGGGTTTTCGGATCGACCGTTCACCGTGATGCGAACCTGGGCCGACCCCCGCATGGTCGATCCCGGCATCGAGCCCACAAAGCGCCCGCCGAACACGTGTTATGCGGGCGTCCCCGCCAAGGCGAACCGTTCGGCACACGGCATCGCGGCGGCCTGCACGCTGCGCAACTGGCTGGGCATGTGGAGCCTGCGGGTGGCACAGACCCGGGCCGAGCCGCACCTGGCCCGCATCACCTGCCCCGCGCTGGTGATCAACGCCGGGGCCGACACGGGAGTCTTTCCCTCCGACGCCGAGCGCATTTACGACGGGCTCGCCGGCACCGACAAGGCACAGGTCTCGATCGACAGCGACCACTACTTCACCACCCCGGGCGCGCGCAGCGAGCTGGCCGATACCATCGTCAAATGGATCGGCAAGCGGTGGCGCTGAGGGTTCTCGCCCACTTCACTCCCGGCGATAAGGTTCTCGATTTCGTTGCGCCGGAATCGGATTGGCTCGACGTGCGATGGTGCGCCGACAACGACGACACGCGCTTCTACCGAGAATTGCCCGACGCGGAGGTGATCTGGCACTCACTTCGGCCGCTGTCGGGCGACGACCTGCGGCGCGGGCCGCGGCTGCGGCTGGTGCAGAAACTCGGCATCGGCGTGAACACCATCGACGTGGAAACCGCGACGAAGTGCGGTATCGCTGTCGCCAACATGCCCGGCGCCAACGCACCGACGGTGGCCGAGGGCACGGTAATGCTGATGCTGGCCGCCTTGCGCCGGCTGTTGGCGCTGGACCGCGCGGTGCGGCACGGATCCGGCTGGCCGGCGGATCCAGAACTGGGCGAGACGGTGCGCGATATCGGCAGCTGCACCGTCGGCCTGGTCGGCTACGGCAACATCGCCAAACGGGTGGGCGACATCGTCGCCGCAATGGGCGCCAGCGTCCTGCACAACACCACCCGTGACGACGGACGCCCGGGTTGGCGGCAGCTGCCCGAACTGCTGGCCGCCTGCGACATCGTCTCGCTACACGTGCCGTTGACGACCGAGACCCATCATCTGCTCAGCAGAGACGCGCTGGCCCGGATGAAACCGACCGCGGTGCTGGTCAACACGGCACGTGGCGCCATCGTCGACGAAGAGGCACTCGTCGACGCGCTGCGGGGTGGGCGGCTGGCTGCCGCGGGTTTGGACGTTTTCGAGGTCGAGCCGGTTGCTCCCGACAATCCGCTGCTCGGCCTCGACAACGTGGTGCTGACACCGCACGTCGCCGGGTTCAGCGCCGACAGCATGCGGCGGTATCTGACCGAGGCCGTTGCCAACTGCCGCCGGCTGCGCGACGGCGAACCGCTTGCCAATGTGGTCAACCAACCGACCGGTTGTTAGCTTGGAAGGTGCTTGGCCGAAACGGACTGCGAAAGCCACGGGAAGGCGCGACCAATGCCGATCGCAATAACTCCTGAGCATCACGACCTGGCCGACTCGGTGCGATCCCTGGTGGCGCGGGTAGCACCGTCCGAGGTACTGCACGCGGCCTTGGAGACAACACTCGAGAACCCCCCGCCGTACTGGCATGCCGCCGCAGAGCAAGGGCTGCAGGGGGTGCATCTGGCGGAATCCGTCGGCGGGCAAGGGTTCGGCATCCTCGAATTGGCCATCGTGCTGGCCGAGTTCGGCTACGGGGCGGTGCCCGGACCGTTCGTCCCGTCGGCGATCGCCAGCGCGCTGATCTCCGCGCACGACGCGCAAGCGAAGGTGCTCTTCGAATTGGCGTCCGGCGCCGCGATCGCCGCCTACGCGCTGGATTCCGGCCTGACCGCCACCCGGCAGGGCCCCGACGAGAAGACGCTGGTGATCCGCGGCGAGGTCCGCGCGGTTCCCGCCGCAGCGCAGGCATCGGTGCTGGTGCTGCCCGTCGCGATCGACAGCGGCGAAGAATGGGTGGTGCTGCGGGCCGAACACCTCGAGATCGAGCCGGTGAGAAGCATCGACCCGCTGCGTCCCATCGCGCATGTGCGGGCCAACGCGGTCGAGGTCGGCGACGATGCCGCGCTGGGCAATCTGACCGTGACCACCGCGCACGCGCTGATTTCGACGCTGCTGTCGGCCGAGGCTGTCGGCGTGGCGCGCTGGGCCACCGACACGGCGTCGCACTACGCCAAGATCCGCGAGCAGTTCGGCAGGCCGATCGGCCAGTTCCAGGCGATCAAGCACAAGTGCGCGGAGATGATCGCCGACACCGAGCGAGCCACCGCGGCGGTGTGGGATGCGGCCCGCGCGATCGACGAGGCCGGCCAACACGATTCGGACATCGTCGGAGTCGAGTTCGCCGCGGCGGTGGCCGCAACCCTGGCTCCGGCGGCCGCCCAACGGTGCACTCAGGATTGCATCCAGGTGCACGGCGGCATCGGCTTCACGTGGGAACACGACACGAACATTTACTACCGCCGGGCGTTGATGCTGGCGGCCTCCTTCGGCCGCAGATCGGAGTACCCGCAAAAGGTGGTGGACACCGCCACCGGCACCGGGATGCGGTCGGTGAACATCGATTTGGATCCCGATACCGAAAAGCTGAGGGCCGAGATCCGGGCCGAGGTCGCCGCGTTCAAGGCGATGGACCGCGAGTCCCGCAAGGTCGCGATCGCCGAGGCCGGCTTGGTGCTGCCGTACCTGCCGGAGCCCTGGGGCCGGGCCGCGAGTCCGGTGGAGCAGGTCATCATCGCCCAGGAGTTCGCCGCCGGACGCGTCAAGCGGCCCCAGGTCGGCATCGCGGCGTGGATCATCCCGTCGATCGTGGCGTTCGGGACCGAGGACCAGAAGCAACGGTTCCTGCCACCGACCTTCCGCGGCGAAATGATCTGGTGCCAGCTGTTTTCCGAGCCGGGCGCCGGATCGGACCTGGCGGGGCTGAGCACCAAAGCGACCAGGACCGATGGTGGGTGGCGCATCACCGGGCAAAAGATCTGGACGACCGCGGCTCAGTATTCGCAGTGGGGCGCGCTATTGGCGCGGACGGACCCGAGCGCGCCAAAACATAACGGCATCAGCTACTTCCTGCTGGACATGAAGAGCGAAGGCATCACGGTGACACCGCTGCGCGAGCTCACCGGCAACGCGATGTTCAACACCGTCTACATCGACGACGTGTTCGTGCCCGACGAGTTCGTGCTCGGCGAGGTCAACCGGGGCTGGGAGGTCAGCCGCAACACCCTGACGGCGGAGCGGGTGTCGATTGGCAGCAGCGATGCGAATTTCCTGGCGACACTGCCCGAGTTCGTCGAGTTCGTCCGAGACGGGCAGTTCGACCAGATCGCGCAACACCGGGCCGGGCACCTGATCGCCGAAGGCCATGCCGCCAAGGTGCTGAACCTGCGCTCGACGCTGCTGACGCTGGCCGGCGGTGACGCGATGCCGTCGGCGGCGATCTCCAAGCTGTTGTCGATGCGCACCGGCCAGGGCTATGCCGAATTCGCCGTGTCCTCGTTCGGGACCGACGCCGCGATCGGCGACACCGACGAGCCGGCGGGCAAGTGGGGCGAATACCTGCTAGCCAGCCGGGCCACGACGATTTATGGCGGTACGTCCGAGGTGCAGCTCAACATCATCGCCGAACGGCTGTTAGGCCTGCCGCGCGACCCGTGAAAACACCATGCCGACCTGAGGCCCGTCTCAGGTCGGCATGGACATTCCTCAACGGCGGGCCATGCCGACCTGCGGGTGGCAGGCCGGCATGGATTCCCCCCACAGCGTGGGCCCGGTCAACTCGATAGCAACGGAGCTGACCGGCGCACGCGCTGATTGCCGCTCAGCTCAGCTCGAGCTCACCACCACCGGCTCCACCAGGGCCGCCACCCGCCGCCCCAGCCGCCGCCATTGCCCCAGCCACCATTGCCCCAGCCACCGCGGCCCCAACCGCCGTGGCCCCAGCCGCCGTGGCCCCAACCACCATTGCCCCAGCCGCCGTGGCCCCAACCACCATTGCCCCAGTTGCCGCCGCGACCCCAGTTG
>Ga0210389_10004992_pt1 | contig 10294 bp, 14 predicted proteins | sample IncBWH28OmetaG_FD_160127 | JGI IMG/M metagenome (GOLD analysis project Ga0210389, IMG submission 160127) | Forest soil microbial communities from Barre Woods Harvard Forest LTER site, Petersham, Massachusetts, United States - Inc-BW-H-28-O ...
TGCCCTTCGGCCAGGGAGCGGCTTTACCGCCCGCCCAATCCGAGAACATCCAGTACAAGCCCACAACCGCGATAACTAAGCCCGCCAGGCCAGCAATCATTTTTCGATCAACTCCACATCGTCGTACTTAAAGCACGCTACTTCCGGCCCAAAGTGAACCGGCTGGTCGCCAAACTTGACGTCGTGCTCACCGGCCATCCACTCAAAGTGAACGGAGATGTCGTAGTAATCGCACATCGTCGCGTCCACGACTTCGCCAACCTGACCGATAAACGACACAGCCGGGTTTTGCCAGTCATGCGTTAACGGGTTAGTCGGGTCAGTCAGCACTCGCTCAGGGTCGCTAGACTCGCAGTCGATGTCGGTGATCGACACGACACGAACCTTGTCGCCTACATTGAACTTGCTCATTGAAATCCCTTCTCGTCGTTGGTGTTTGGGATAACACAACGTCCATCCCGGTAGGCCCACAAGCCGAAACTTGTGGGCTAACCGCAACTTTCGTTGCACCAACAACAACTTTCAGGTTCACTATTGAGTTCGGTTCGCTCGCTCCGCTAGCGCCGCGCAGTGCGGGTACGCTATCCCCTTCGCTTTAGGCCACCGGGTTACGGTCCTGACTTCAGGCTAGTCGGCGCAGACCTCACGCCTTATCTCCCTCGCCAGTTTCGCGGTATCGGGCGAATCGCTATTTATTTAGTAACCCCGAAGCTACGCCATGAAAAGCAAGTTGGCTACAAGTTTCTTAGCCCGGTTCGGTGCGACCTTTCTACCTGCACAAATGACGAACGTCGGCACGCCCATATATCCGGCTACCTTTCGGGAAAACTTGCCTCTCTGGCCACAGGGGGTGTGTCTACTGTGTATCTGTACAGGTAGACTTGTACCGGGTACTCTACCCGCGCCTACCGACGAAAAGGGAGCCATGACGGTCACTGTCTACTCCAAGCCCGACTGCGTTCAATGCAACTACACCAAGGTGCACCTTGATCGAAATCATGTGCACTACAGCGTGATTGATGTTACGCAGGATTCAGAAGCACGGAAGATGCTTGAGGACAAGGGATTTATACCAGGCACTATGCCGGTGGTAAAGGTAGATCACGGCAAGCAGATCGAATGGTGGCAGGGCTTCAAGATTGAGAAAATCAGGGGCCTGAACGTAAACAGCTAGCCTTCCTTGGCTTTTCGCTTACGCTCTGCTATCTTCTCAAGTCCCGCAAGATGTTTCTTGTGGTCAAAGGCCGCATCACCAGGCCGGTTGAGCGCCCTCGCATGGGTCACGTAGACTGGTGGCCGCTTGGGCACGCCGATCATGTAGGTGGCTAGCGCCGGGTCAGGCTCTGGCGGGTTGCACGCGTTCCATCGTTCCTCGCACAGAGCGCGGGCATCCTCTTTGGACATGTGGCAACGCTGTACCAATGAGTCAACCGCCAGGTCGAATATCTCTTTGTCCTCTGCCTGAAAGCTGTAGTCGTCCCACATATCTCCTGTGAGTAGCTCCAGCAGGCAGCGCATGCGCAAGTTCTCTTGTTGGTAGATTGCAAGTTTCCGCTCAAGCATCCCGGTGTACCGGGCCGTTGGCTCGTCCATCATTAGGTCGATGAGCGGGTGTCTAGTTGCTACCATCTTGCTCCTACGGCAGTTGCATCGGTGAACCAGGGGTAAGCGGCGACCCGTCGCCCGCGTCAGGTGTAACCGGGTGCCCAGATGGCATCGGCACTTCCTGGGGACCGGCGCCCACGACAGGCGGCACCGGCGCACCCGGTAGCGCGGGTGGGTTAGTCTGCCCTTCCGGCAGCGCACCGGGGTAAGCCGGCACAGCCACGCCAGGCGGTGCACCTTCGCCAGGGTTCATGTTGCCCGGCAACGCATTCGGCAATGGATTACTCATATCGCCACGTATCCCCATATGCTGATCACAGTCATTATCCTTGGGGTTCAACACTAAGTGGTGAATCCAGGCCGCTGGCGGGTTAGGGAATGGCGCCTTGGTACCATCAGGGCACCTGTAGAAGCAATCTTGAAAGCGCCCGCCAACGCCACTACCGCCGAAGCCACCAATGCTGATCGGCCCGTTGCCAATAAAGCTCAGCGCGCCCAAGCTGGCCGACGCACCACCACTTTCGCAATGGTAGTGCGACCAGTTGATTTCTGTTGGGCCGTCACAGTATTGCCCACCAGCGTCAACAATGACGCTCACATCACCGCCCTGACCGACAAAAGGGTAGTTGCACGGGTAGTTGAAGTAATCAGCATGAGCTGACGCTGGTGCGAACATGGCGAAAGCCCATATCAGCGATAGCACCAGAATTATTTTCCGCATGTGGACTCCGGTAGTGGATGTTGGGCCCGTTCAATGTCTAGGGCATTTCGTCGTTGTACCAAGGAATCAGACTGCTTACCTAAATCATCAAGTTTCCCTTGATATTCGGCTGTGATTTGTAATCCCCATGCCCTACGCTCAGGGCCGTTGGGGTCCATGGTACTAAGTGTGCCTGGCGGATTCACTAAAGCTTTCAGCCAATCTGATGTAGCACGGTCGTAATTCCGTTGCAGCTCTTGCTGTTGCCGGCTGATCAAGTCATTCTCAGCATTCAGCTTGATCTGCGCCCTCGTGGACTGGTAGCTTTCCTGCCAACACTGAGCCACTCGCTTAGTCAACGCGATGGTCTGGTCGTGCGTCACCTGCGCCGTCATCAGCACGTAGCCAAGAGACAACGCAAGTACCAAGCCCGCCAGCCAAACTCGTGATATTTGGTCTGGATAATGGCATGTACCATCGGGATTCGGGTGGTGCACATCTTCCCAGTGTGCCTTGTATCTGTTCCATCCCCTCTGGAAGATCAGCCCGATGACCGCACCAGAGAAGAATGGTATTGAGTAAATCATGTCCAGGATTTTAGTCAGCATCGTCGTCAGCCTGATCTTCTAGCAACGTATGCGGCATTTCGTGCTCTGGGTGTTCTACCTTAGCTAGCTCAATTAGCTTGTCGGCCTTGGCTTCTGCTCTCACTGCTGTCTCGTTGATGCTAGTCGCTCGTGTCTTGGCTACCCTAGCATCTTGCGCTATCTCGGCCTCACGCTTGCTCTTGTCGCTGGCCGCAGCACCAAACAGCGCCGTAGCCGAAGCGCCAAGTAAGCCAGTGAGATATGCAGGCGCTGGATCAGGACCATTAGTTGCGTCAACAATCACCGTGACCAACAAGGTGATCACGAACACCACGGCAAAGATAACCGTATCACTAGCCCACGACCTATGCCTTGGACCATTCCAAGGGTGCGTCATAGGCTATGCCGCGTTCGGCGTGACCAGCTTAACCGATTGCGTAGCAGCAACAGTCGCATCAGTCGTAGTGTTGGGCGACAGGTAGTGCAGAGCAGAACCGGCCAGCGCCAAAACGCCTGTGACCGCACCCAGCACCGCAGGATCAAGATGAATGGCGCCGACTACCTGCAGAATCAGCGGCCCTACTGTCACGACCAATGTGAGAACGTTGATTACCGACTTCTTGACGGATGACAGACTCATTTCATACTCCTAATTGATGCGGTAGTGAATTGCCAAGCGCGACAAGGTCGCTGATGACCCAGCCCATTGCTTGTTCGTAGTGGTAATGCGGAGCGTTGGACCCGGCGCCAAAAAATTTCAACACATTGAAGCCAGCTTCGACATCACCAATAATCTTGAACAGATCACTGCCCAGAGACTTAATGCTAACGGTACCACGGAATATCATGTCAGCAAAGCCAGCCTCTACTTGACCAGCTTGTGTTGACGGACTCGGCGCAGCGCCGTACAAATCACCTTTATTGTTGAACCCGTTGATGACGTTGACGCCATCAGGCGCGGCGATAAGCGTTTGGGCCGACGTCAAGTTGTACTTAGTACCACCCACGCCGGCAGTTGCCTTACCGTACAACTTACCTGGCCCAGGCAGGCCGGCACGGTCGTCGCCAATCGAGATGCCCTCTGCCCGCCACGGTTGGCCGTACTCATAGCTGCGGTAGATGTAAGGCATCAGGTAATGGCTCGTGCCATTCTCTGGCAGCACTTCTGTTGTCCACCAGATGTTTACGGCCATAGTGCCCTGACTCCAAGACACCACACAGATGGGCGGGTAGAAGCCGAATGCCACCTTGAAAGCATCTGCAAACGAACGAACAGCAACGCCAAGGTTGTGTCCGCCAATCGTCGCAGATGGCAGCATTGGCGTTGTAATCGCCGGGTAGCCAACACATTCTACGTACCATTGACCATCTGCGACGTTGACTAACCCGCCAATCGCGCCTGACGCAAAGCCAGCCCACCAGCCTTCATCGTCATTGTCGGTGATTGGCGTAGGTGGCAGGGGCGCACCAGGATACACCGTGCCCTCAACTGCGAACACGCCGCCAGCTGGCTGCCACAGCATGCCATTCCTGCCAGCGCGCACCTGCGCGTAGGCGTTGAGCGGCGACCAGAACATTACTGCCCGATTTCAAACGGCGGTATGCCAGCGTAACCGGCAGGCCACTTGCGGAACACGCCTGCCTTCGTACGAGCATCTGCAAGCTTGGCCGGGTCAGTGTTGGCAATCAACAGCTCAACCTGAACCCTCAACCAGTCGTGCAAATCCCACACGTTGTTGTCGCTGGCGACATACCGAGAGCCAACCTGCTCGGCGGCACACACCAGGGCATCGTACAGCGATGGGCTAGCCGGGGTGCTACCGCGTGAAAACGGAATCTTGTTGCAGTGTCCCAGGATTGTCCTGGCACGACCGTACACCCAGCGCCAAGGCAGCGCGCCGCCTTTGCCGTCCTCGCCATTATCGGCGTTGACTATATCTGTTCCTGCACTCATTTTGTCGTATCTCCCTTTGCCTCTGCAGTTTTCACGCTATCTTGCGTCGCTGACGGCGCCAACTTCCACAGTTCATCGCGGAGTGTTGAGCCCTTGGACGACCAAGACGGGTCACCTGGGCCAAGCTGATTTGTTACGTACTCCAACAATTGTCGATCTGTAGCCGAAGCCACCCAATCCTGAAATGTCAACGGCGGGGGTGGCGGCTGAGGTGTGATAACAGGCGGTGTCGGTACCTGCGAGCTAACACCCCACTGGCCGAAGTCATCCGCGTGCGCCTCGTTGAAGTCACACTGCACGCCATCAATTGTCAAGTAGCCCAACGCATTACGTTGGATGATCTGCGACCTTGCATCGTAGTTACTACCAGACCAAGCCTCAGTCTGCCAGCCCATCACAATCAGGCCGGCATCAAATAGTCGCTTGATGATCCAGTACCCGCCATAGGCCGCAGTGCGTGGTAGGCCAATAACGCTTGCAATGCCTTTGAAGTATTCGTTGAAAGCTGGTTGGTCTGATTCGGGTGCATCGTAGTCAACGCTGAAGTAAATCACTGCGTCGTCGGGACCACCTGCGGCTCTGTGGTTTTGAACAGCGAGCTTGGCGTCAGTTACACCCTGGTTGAAGCCACCTTTGGCGTTGTCCGTGCCCTGCTCAAAGTTGGACACGATGCCAATTCCGTTGGCTATCAAGTCATCTGCTTCATCCTTATGCAGCTGCTTGTTCGGTAGATTGGTACCGTCGCCGTATAGGTAGCGGCAAACGGCCGCAACACCTTTAGACTTCAAATCAGCGCCGGAAAGCCTACCAGCTGAGTAGTCGAGCACCAGCGGGTAGTGCGTCGGCGTGCGATAAGCAGTGTCTTCTTGGATGGGCCCATCTGCAACCCACCAATCGTTCCAGTAGTTGGAGTCAACGCGGGTGACATTCGGGTCGTTACGCCAGTTGGCACCACCGCAAATCCCAACGGAGCCATTGGATTCCATGTGCCAGTCATCGATGATGCAAGCCATGTGCGAGTTTTCGCCGCCACCATAGTGGCCGATCATCACTTTGATTGGGTAGCTACCGTTGATGCAATCCTGTTGAGAGACTTGACGAAAGCCTGCGAACGGTACTGGGAATGTCTCGGTGGTCCCCATGCGGTAGTAACCCTTGCCGGCAAAGAAACCAAATCCGTTGAGCGCGATGGCAATTGCGATGAAATCCAGACCAGAGCAGTCAAAGCCAATCCCAAAGTTGCCGCTGTCGCCTACGCCACCATAAATATATGGATCGCCAGGGCCGGCATCGATATCATTGGGATCACGCAAGTCCTGCTGATCAGTTGTCAAGCGGTCCAAGAAAAATCGCTTGGCATCTTCGATGTTACTGCGCTTTAACGCCACGGCCATGACCACGCTCCCTTCTGGCCCTTATCCTACCCGGTTTCGTCCTAACAAGTCCGAGCGTTACGGGCCATACGGGAAGTCAATGGTTCCAGATGTAATCGACACAGCCGACGCAGCGGTGATTGACACCGTGTTGAGGATAAGGTCTGCCGCAGACGTTCCGCAAGTACCCTGAGCGATGGTCGTAGTACCTGCGCTGTTGGTCAGCCTAAAGAACGAAGCCGTGCCCGTCGCATCCGCCGAGCTGTCGTTTGCGATGGCGCCGAATGTAGCTCGCCCAGCCGTGCCGGTATCGGTGAAACCGCTGAAAGGCGTTGAAGCACATACCAATTCAGCTAGCTGCACTTGAGCGCCCAACGCCGTAGATGCGAGCGCGGGCACGGTGCCGCTATAGATGTGAATGTGCGGAGAAGCGCCCACTGCCTCGGCCAGGCCGGTGCTGTTAAGCATCCCCTGGGCCGCAGTTGGGGTAACGCAAAATCCTGTAGCCATGAACTATTCCTTTTCTACTTGCGAGCGGTCTTTTTGGCGGGCGTAGCAGCCGGGGTGTCACCGTTGAGACCAAGCACACGCAGCACGACTTGTGAAGTGCCGCCAATGTTTTGAGGCTCAAACTTAGCCAACAAGAATGTCTCGATGATCCACTGCTGCTCTTCCATACCGGCCGCACGGAAGACATCAACGGCTTTCACCAAATCTTCGACAGACCTTGTCGCCAAAGAGTTTTCATAGATGTCATCCGCGTATTGTTCGGGGTGAGCCTCCACATACGCTTCGGCTAACGTGCAAGCGTTGGGGTGGTCTCGACCGTCGCCCGTGGACTTGTCCATGGCGTCCTTAATAGCTTCCAGCTCTGCGTTCATGTTCTGCCTCCTACGGCGTCTTGATAGAGTACATACTACCGAAATTTGCCTGCTTACACACAGATACAACAGAATCGTTCTTGATGATGATGATATCGCCAAGAGCGGCCTGTGCACTGCCCCCAGTGGTCTGGTTGTTGATAGCCAGAATCCAAGTAATGGTACCGTTGACGTTCTGCATGATTACATTGCCGCTATATTGGTTACCCGCCAGCGAGCCAATATAATTCAGCGCATCTGCTAAGTCAGTGTACGTGTTGAGTTGCGCCCCTTGAACTTTCGGGCTTACTTCGTTGAGGTCAACTAATGTGGCCATGGTTACCTTTCGTTGTTAACTAAGTTGTGCATTCGCCCCGGCCCAAGCTCCTGCCGGCGACATTGTAGCGCCGAAAGTCGTTGACGGCAACGAGCTTTCAATTATACATAAAGGCACTTGGGCAGTCGAGACACCACCGTGGTTGTTAAAGCGTGACGTACCACCAGTTGGCGATGTAATAGCTGCGCTGGAACCACGACCAGCAAACGCCTGAACCAACATAACGCCAGTGTTTGTCACAGCTTGAGACAGAGCCGTCCCAGAGTTAAATGACTTTGTAAGCGCCGCAGTGGAAGTGCGGCCCGTGTATGCGATGCTATTGCAGCACGCGCTAACTGAGCCCGTCCATGTCGTCGCAATTGTGTGAGCGCCGGATGATGCGCCGACAAACTCATAAAAGTACAAAACGCCGTTTGTGCCTGCGTTGTTGAAAGCTTGACTGCCTAGAAGTGTGGGAGTTGAACCGCCCCAAGTGATGCCGCTGATTGTAAATGAGTTAGTGGTGTTGGCGAGTATCAGCAATATGTATGTGCCAGCCGCGACGGTAGTGTGCGACCAGTTAGGCGTACTCGATGCAGATGCCGTAATCCAACCGCCGCCAACAGAATCGAACACAACAACGGGGGCACCAATGGTACCGGCTAGTGCTGCAGCGGCCTTCTTGAGCGCACCAGCAATGGTGCCACTAGCAGGGAATGATTGGCTGCCTGCTAACGCTGCTGTCAGCTGCTTATGAACGCCACCAAGGGTACCATCATACTCCTGCGCGCCATTGAGTATCGCTGACATCTGATGAAGTATGGAAGCTATTGCGCCACTTGGTATTTCAACACCTTGCAGAGCTGCGCTTAACTCCATGAAGCTGGAAACTATGTTGCCGCTTGGTATCTCAACGCCATTCACAGAAGCTTGCAACTGCTTCAATGTAGAAGCCATAGTGCCAGCTTCGCCCATAGTAGCAACAAAATTCGAGTTCATCGGCTTCATTACAGAAGCAATGCTACCAGAGAATATGTCTTGCGCGGCCAGTGATGCCGTCAGTTGCTTGCCAGTCGATGCTATTGTGCCTTGCTGTGTCTGCGTAGCCACGAACGCGGCGGCCATCTTCTTGCCTTGCGCCGCAAGAGTTCCGGTCTCAGGTACAAATCCAGACAGGCTAGCTGTAAGCTGCTTCAGCGTACCTGCTTCTGCGCCAATAAAACCCATGAAAGCAGAAAAGCTGGCGGTCAACTTCTTGAATGTAGCGGCAACGTTCGACACATGGAATGCGAACCACTTTGGCCCGCCAGGCTTTTGGACGCCTGGCGCCGTTACTCCCCAAAACGTCGACATTACGGCTGCCTCAAAGTTACTGAGGCCCAACCCTTAAAGCCTCCTGCGCCATCGCTGAATGACGCGCCACCACCGCCACCACCGCCTGGGTTACCGCCAGTCTGACCAGCCGCAACGTTAGGGCCACCGAAGTATGGTATGCCATTGTACGTTATGTTGCCGGGGCCATTAGCAGCAGGTAGGTTGTTACCTTTAGGACCACCAGCGCCTCCAGTTGCCGTCAACGTAGTCATGCCAGCGTGACTGAAAGTTGTGCTACCTCCTGAAGTTCCATCGTTACCGCCCAAAGCAGCAGCGCCGCCTGTGCCAGGGTTGCCGATTGTTACTGTGATAGCCGTCGATGTGATTACAGGGAAGCCGGTGCCATTAACATCTGAACCCCAAACGTACGTTGCAGGATTCCAGTTACCGGGCTGCCCGCCACCGCCCATATTGAAGCTCTGTGCCGATCCACCACCGCCACCAGCGCCCAGTGGCACGAGGTCGATAAGGTTGCCGGCAACTTGCCAAATCAGAGGAATGCCGAATGTACCGCTGCTAGCAAAGTCCGTTCTGGCGGGCGGCATGTATCCTGGTGGTACGTTGGCGATTCCGAAATTGAAGTATGGCGTGATTGCGCTGTACGTTACTTGGGCATCGGTCAGGGAAGCAGGCTGCGCTCCACCCGTACTGGCCGTTACGCGAGTTGTACCCTTGTTGGGCGGGAAGTCCGAAGGGTGGTTAGGCGCACCCATATTCGTGGTAACGACATTCAGTGCGTTAACCCCGGTGTTGACTAGCTCAAGCAACAAGTTGTCACCAGGGTCAACTGCCATCTGATTAGCCGTGGGAATCAACGCTTTAACGTAGCCCAGCGAGCCTGGGATTGACGCGGCCAAGTTAGCAGACCCCCATAGCTTGGTCTTGGCGTGCGTCGATGGGTCAACGGAGAAGACATTCACGAAGATATTGGTGACACTTGTTCCGCTAGCGATGAATTCAACGAAGCCCTTGGTAGCAGACTCGGATGCACGGAACGGCTGGCCAATAGCGTTGCCCGCCGCTAGCGATGTAGTGGTGAGCGTGCCAGCATTATTGAAGTGGCCAAGCGTAACCATTGCCTCGCTGGTCGGGTCAGCGCCGAATGCCAGGTTCTTGTTGATCCTGATGCCAATGATCTGAGTCACCGTAGTAGCTAGATTATGCGCTAGCGTAGCAAGATTCGCTACGGCCTGTGCACCACTGAAGACATCAGATGATGATGTACCGGTGACGGTATCGAGATTGAATCCTGATGTTAGGCCATCGAATAGGTGACCAAACGAAGTCAACATATCCGAAAGACCTTCAAAGCCTTCAACACTCGTGGCTAGCAGTTGCGGAATGTTGGCTACGTTACGCAACATAGCCGCGTCCCAGATACCACTAGGCAGCTGAACAACACAGTCATCGAAATTGAAAGTGCCACCAGTAACAGTACTTTCGACCTCAAGAATCAACCGCACATACGATGTTAAGGCAGGTGCTTGGTAGTCGCCGGATAGATGGACCCACCCAGACACTTGGC
>Ga0210389_10004993_pt1 | contig 10293 bp, 11 predicted proteins | sample IncBWH28OmetaG_FD_160127 | JGI IMG/M metagenome (GOLD analysis project Ga0210389, IMG submission 160127) | Forest soil microbial communities from Barre Woods Harvard Forest LTER site, Petersham, Massachusetts, United States - Inc-BW-H-28-O ...
AGACTTCAGGAGACAAACGCGATCCCAAATCCATTCCAGAAAAAGAGCGCTGGTACTTCCTGGAAGAGTGGTACCCGAAGTACGGCAATCTCGTCCCGCGCGACATCGCAACGCGCGCCATCTTCAAAGTAGTGTTCGAGCACAACCTCGGCATCGACGGCAAGCCGATGGTTTATCTGGACCTCACGCACATTGATCGCAAGCTGCTCGACCGCAAGCTCGAAGGCATTCTGGAAATCTACGAGAAATTCGTCGGCGACGATCCGCGCGACACGCCCATGAAGATTTTCCCTGGCATGCACTACACCATGGGCGGCATGTGGGTTGACTATAAGCAGGCCACCAACATCCCCGGGATCTATGCCGCGGGCGAAGCCGAATATCAATATCACGGCGCCAATCGCTTGGGCGCGAATTCGCTAGTCTCGTGCATCTACGGCGGATTCGTCTCCGGCCCCGCAGCTGTGCAGTACGCGAAGAGCCTGCAAGCCGCGCCTTCGAATGGTCACTTCGATGCCGAACGCAAGCGTCAGCGGGAAATCAACGCCGGCCTGATGAGCGCGGACGGAACCGAGAACCCATTCCTGATCTGGCGTGAGCTGGGCGAGTTAATGACCGCGAACTGCACGGTGATCCGCTACAACAAGAAATGCCAGGAAGCGGACGCCAAAATTGTCGACATGCTGCACCGCTTCAAGAACATCAACCTGAGCGACCGCACGCAGTGGGCGAACACGACGGTAGCCTTCGCGCGCCAGCTCTACAACATGCTGCAACTGTCGCGCGTGATCGCGCAAGGGGCCGCCATGCGCGATGAGTCTCGCGGTTCGCACTACAAGCCGGATTTCCCAGAACGCGACGACAAGAACTGGATGAAAACTACGAAAGCGACGTTTGCTCCAGACGCGGATGAACCGAAGTTTGAATTCGAGGCGGTGGATGCAAGTTTGATTTCGCCGCGGCCGAGGAAGTACTGAAGTAGCGAGGATACTGATGGTGGTATGTGGAACGAAACGACGGGAAATCAAAAGTGTGATCAGCTTCTTTATTCAGCGATTGAAAGCAGACTCTTGCTTCGGTTTCGATACAAAGGCAAGGAACGAATTGTCGAGCCACATGACTACGGTATTCAAAAAGGAATTGCGCGATTGCTTTGTTGGCAAATAGGCGGCCAAAGTGGAGGCCGCATTCCGGGATGGCGTCTGGTCGATGTAGCCGAAATGCAAGATTGCGAAGTGCTCAACCACGAATTTAGTGGAGGCAAGGAGGTTCCTGGCAAGCATCATCGATGGGACAAGATATTCATTCGCGTCGCGCCTGCCACGAACGCAGATGTCCAACGAACGCGTTGAAGGACTCGCATGACACATGGCTCACACATTACGTAGTACCGGGAAGGGCACGAGTTCCACTCGTGCCGATAACACCCCCATCGACGCGCTGTCCAACTGGACTCGGGTCGCTTTGCGATAGCATCCGGAAGAAAACAGGTTCGAGCTAGGAGCTAAAGGCTAGAAGCTAATGGCTAACACAAAAACCGTAATCATCAAGATCAAACGCCAACTCACCCCAGACGCCCGCGCGACGTGGGAGGAGTTCGAAATCACCTACCGGCCGAACATGAACATTACGTCGGCGCTCATGGACATCGCGGCCAATCCCGTCACGCGCGACGGCAAGAAGACTACGCCCGTGACCTACGACTCGAATTGCCTCGAAGAGGTCTGCGGATCCTGCGCCATGCTCATCAATGGCAAAGCGCGGATGGCCTGCTCAGCGCTGCTCGATCATCTCGATCAGCCCATCAAACTCGAGCCGTTCTCGAAGTTCCCCGTCGTGCGCGACCTGGCTGTCGATCGAAGTGTGCTCTTCGAGAACTTGAAAAAAGTCAAAGCCTGGGTGCCGGTCGATGGCACCTACGACCTCGGCGCCGGCCCGCGCCAGACGGCCGAAGCGCAGGAAGCGGCCTACCCGCTCTCGCGTTGCATCTCGTGCTGCTGCTGCATGGAAGCCTGCCCGCAATTTACCGAAGGCACCGGCTTTGTCGGCGCGGCCACAATTTCGCAGGTGCGCCTCTTCAACACGCACCCGACCGGCGCAGCCCTCCAACGCGAGCGCCTTTCGGCCCTCATGGGAGACGGCGGCATTCAGGAGTGCGGCTACGCGCAAAACTGCGTCGAGATTTGCCCGAAGGACATTCCGCTGACGAAGTCAATTTCTGAGGTCGGTGGCCAGGTCATGAAGCAGGCGATCGGCGATCTCTTCAGAAAATAAGGCGTAGAAAATAGGGAGCTTGGGCCGGACTCGAAAAAATGGGTAATGGCCTAAAAGCCACGCCCCGAGCGGAGTACCACGAGAAATGGTTACCCCGTAACTCCCTTCCGTAACGCCGTTTGCGGCGATTCCTTACCCCAAACTCTGACCCCGTGCGTTACAATTGCGGCACCTCAAGCGACTACAAGGTTTCCCCTAGGGCTTGCGGATATCGACCCAAAGGACACGCTGCTTCGTGATACGGACGCAAAGACTGCTCGCGCTATTCACTCTGTTAATTTGCGCGCCAGCAGCATTTGGACTGCACAGCGTCGACCCCCACCATCGCGTCGGGCATTCACGCCATCCGTTGCGCCGTATGCGCGGCATTCTTTGGCACCCGCTCTTCCGCCCATCGCACGATTCCCTGCTTCGCCAGAACGAAGAAATCGATCGGCTTGCCCTCCCGCGCATCATCGACGATGCGCAACTCGAAGAACTGAAGGCATCCGGCGAACTGGTTCCGATCGAGTCTAGCGATTCGCTAAAAATCGAGCCCAGCCTCGATCCATCGCGCCGTTATGCCCGTGTTTGGGCGCGCGATTTTGTACAGGATCTTGCTGAGGTCTACTATGCTCGTTTCCACGCACAGATCCAGCTGAACTCAGCCGTGCGCACGGTGAAGGTGCAGAAGAAACTTCGCCGACGCAATCGCAACGCAGCTCCCGCGGATGGCGAGACTGCCTCGTCGCACCTTGCCGGTATCACCGTCGACCTCCAACGCCGCGGCATGACTAAAGACGAGATCCGGTTCGTCGAATACTACCTCTTCTATCTGCGCGCTCTCGGTCTGGTCGAACCCGAAGAAGAGCGCCGCCACTGGTGCTTCCATATCATGGTCTCCGACCGCTACGAAGACTGGCGCCAGACGCAAACGATTCTGCCGGCGCACCCCACACAGGAAGTCGTCGAAACGATTGCGGCCACCAAGTAAGCGGTCCTTCACGACATGATTGTTCTGATGGCTGGCTTGCCGGGCACCGGCAAAAGCACGCTGGCGCGCGAACTTGCGCATCGGATCAACGGCTGCGTGCTTGGCAAGGACGAGATCCGCGCGGCAATTTTTGCGCCCGAAGATATTGAGTTCTCGACTGCACAGGACGACTTCGTCATGGAGGTCATGCTTCAGGGGGCGCGCTTCGTCCTGCAAGCAAATCCCTCGCGCACAATTTTTCTGGACGGCCGGACATTTTCGCGCCAATACCAGATCGACCGGGTTTTCGAATTTGCCGCGGAGGTGGCACAACCGTTTCGCATCATCGAATGCGTCTGCTCCGACGATTCCGCGCGCCGGCGTCTTGACGAGCAGCGGGAGGCAAATCATCCGGCCGCCAACCGCAACTTCACTCTCTATCTCGAGGTCAAGACTCGCTTCGAGCCCATCACTCTTGCTAAAACCGTGGTTTCTACCGATCAGTCCATCGGTGAATGCGTCCAGCAGGCGCTCACTGCGCTTGCGTGAGCGGCGTCGGTGCCCTCTGCGTTGTTCCCGTTCCTTCCCTAGCTCATCGGCATGTCTATGTCGTATAGAATGCCTATCCAACAATGCCCATCCAACTATGATCAATCGATGCCCTGCCCTGGTTCTACCACTCGCGCTCGCGTTTGCCTTGCCCGCTCCAGCACAAACAATCAGCGCGCAGGCCCGCCAGATTCACGACTCCGCCATCGTCATCGACACGCATGCCGATACGCCTCAGCGCTTCCTGGACGAGAACTACGACATCGGTTCAACCGATCCTAACGACCACGGCCATATCAGCCTCGACAAAGCGAAAGCCGGAAACCTGGACGCTGAATTTTTCTCGATTTGGGTCGAGCCGGAAACGAATCAGGGCCACTTCGCCCGCCACACCCTCGATCTCATCGACTCCGTCTACGAGCAGGCCGCCCGCCATCCCGATCGCATGATGATGGCCTTCAGCGTAGCCGATATTGAGCGCGCCCACCGCGAGCACAAACTCGCGGCGCTCATGGGCATCGAGGGCGGCCATTCCATCGAAAACGATATTCACGTGCTGCGAGATTACTACCGCCTAGGCGTGCGCTACATGACGCTGAGTTGGTCGAGCACCAACGAGTTCGCCGACTCCTCTGGCGACATCAACAAACCAAACGTGGAACACCATAACGGTCTGACGGAAGGCGGCAAACAGATCGTCCTCGAAATGAACCGCCTTGGGATGCTGGTCGATATTTCGCACGTCGCTGACAAGACTTTTTGGGACACGATTGCCGTCACCAAGGCTCCAGTGATCGCCTCGCATTCGTCCGCGCGTACGCTCATGACGGACGACATGCTGCACGCCGTCGCCAAAAACGGCGGTGTGGTCGACGTCAACTTTTATAGCGCCTTTGTAGACGAGAAGTACCGCAAGGCCTCCGAAGCGCAGGAGCAAGAGCGTGACTCCGCCCGGAAGGCCTACACTGACAAATTGAAAGCCGAAGGCAAGAATCCGACCTATATTGACCTGGACCGCCTCGATCGCGAGTGGACCGCCAAAATTCCGCGTCCGCCGCTCGGTTCGTTAATCGATCACATTGACCACATTGCGAAAGTCGCTGGCGTTGATCACGTGGGCTTGGGCTCCGACTTTGACGGCGTGAGCGGCGCGACTCCCCAAGGAATCGACTCCGCCGCCGACCTCCCGACGATCACGCAAGCTCTGCTGGATCGGGGCTATAGCGCCTCCGACATACGCAAGATTCTGGGCGGCAACCTGCTGCGCGTATTTGCCGATGCCGAGCGAGTAAGCCGCGAAATGCAATCCTCGGCAAAGTGAAAACCGGGAGCCGCGCAGAACGTTGCGATTTGGCACAGCGGTGGCGGAGTGCCCCACCCGCTCCCATTGTCGTACAATCAAAGACGCAAATTTCCCACAGGAGTCCTGATGCGAACTCTAATTTCTGTTCTGATGCTGCTTGCCTGCATGTCGACCTTCAGCGCCGCTCAAGCCGCCAAACCTGCGGCTGCCGATCCCGTAGCTATCATCCACACCACCGTCGGAGATATGCACTGCACACTCTTCCCCAAGCAGGCGCCCATAGGCGTCGCTAACTTTATCGGCCTCGCCGAAGGCACCAAGGATTGGACTAATCCCGCCTCCCACGGAAAGAAGCACGGCGTGCCACTCTATGACGGCACGATTTTTCATCGCGTCATTCCCGACTTCATGATCCAGGGTGGAGATCCAAAAGGCGACGGCACAGGCGATCCCGGGTACAAATTCAAGAACGAGACGCCGTCCGACCTGACGTTTGATCGGCCCGGTCGCATGGCCTACGCCAATTCCGGGCCGGACACTAACGGCTCGCAGTTCTTCATCACCGAAGACGTAGCGCATAGCGCGCACCTCAGCGGCCACTACACCATCTTCGGCCAGTGCGATGACGCGTCCGTCGAACTCGTAAAGAAAATCGCCCGCATGGACCGCGATCCAAGCAACGACCGTCCCTTCAAGCCGGTCAAGATCACGCACGTCGAAATCAAGAACGCAAGCGCAGCCGCGGCCAAGCCCACTCCTAAGCCAGCTGCCAAGAAACCAACGGGGACCTAGTAATCGCATTCGTCTTAGGACCGCATTTGTATTGGAAAAGCGGATGACCCATGTCACGTGATTTTTGAGACCTTGGGAATCTCATCCGCACCCATCACCGCAATATTAAGGAGACTCATGACCCGCACACCCGGAACCTACGCCGTCTTCGAAACCAGCGAAGGCAACATCGTCTGCCGATTATTTGAAAAAGACGCTCCCAAAACAGTCGCCAACTTCACTGAACTCGCCGAAGGCAAGCGTGACTGGACCCATCCCTCAACGCGCAAGAAATCGAAAGACCCTCTTTACCACGGCACAATTTTTCACCGCGTAATCCCCGACTTCATGATTCAGGGAGGAGATCCCCAGGGCACGGGCATGGGCGGTCCAGGCTATCAATTCGAAGACGAGACGAAGGGCTCGCCGCACCGCTTCGACAAATCTGGAAAGCTGGCCATGGCCAATGCCGGCCCCAACACCAACGGCTCGCAGTTCTTCATCACAGTCGGTAACACGGACTGGCTCACCGGCAAGCACACCATCTTCGGCGAGGTAGTCGAGGGCTACGACGTCGTGGAGAAAATCTCCAAAGCCCCGCGCAACCGCCAGGACCGTCCCAACAAAGAGGTAGTTGTGAAGTCCGTAAAGATCGAGCGCTAGGATTCGGATCAACTGCTGCGTAGAGACGGGGCCTCCCCCGTCTCTTTCACACTCAACATTGCGCCATCGAACTCTCTATCATCGAGCGATCTCACCCCGTGACGCCGTCACGCGCCCACTTCAGAACACCGGTCCGAAGCTCCTCCGCACTCGTCGTTATTCTTTATAATTAAGTTTCACCTTTTTGATCTTGGAGGCACGGCTCATGGCGCAGTACAACGGAATTTCAGTTCCGTCGAACGGACAAAAGATCGAATACAGCAACGGCAAATATCAAGTGCCCGATCGCCCCATCATCCCCTTCATCGAAGGCGATGGCACCGGCCGCGACATCTGGAAGGCCTCGGTCCGCGTCTTCGACGCCGCCGTTGAAAAAGCGTACGAAGGCAAGCGCGCGGTCGTGTGGTATGAGGTTTTTGCCGGCGAGAAAGCCAAGGCGAAATTTCAGAACTGGCTTCCCGATGACACCATCAGCGCGATCCGCGAATTCCGCGTCGCCATAAAAGGACCGCTGACAACCCCCGTAGGAGGCGGCATCCGCTCTCTCAACGTCGCCCTGCGCCAGATCCTCGATCTCTATTCCTGTGTCCGTCCCGTCCGGTACTACAGCGGCGTTCCATCGCCCGTTAAGCATCCCGAGCGCATGAACCTCGTCATCTTCCGCGAAAACACGGAAGACGTCTATGCCGGGATCGAATGGGAAGAAGGCACCCCTGATTGCGCACGCCTCATCGAATTCATCAACAAGGACATGCTAAAAGGCGGCAAGAAGCAAATCCGTCTTGACTCCGGCGTCGGCATCAAGCCGATTTCCATCACCGGCACCAAGCGCCTCGTGCGAATGGCCATCCAGCACGCGCTCGAAAACAACCTCAGATCCGTCACTCTCGTTCACAAGGGCAACATCCAAAAGTTCACCGAAGGCGCGTTCCGCAAGTGGGGATACGAAGTCGCGACCGACGAATTCCGCAGCCATGTCGTTACCGAGCGCGAGAGCTGGATCATCGACAACAAAGATAAGAATCCCGCCATCACCATTGAGCAGAACGCCCATCAGATCGAACCCGGCCTCGAATTTGCCACCGACGACTTCCGCCAGGCCCTCTACAAAGAAGTGAAAGACTGCCTTGACTCGATCTACACGACTCACGGCAAGGGAGCGTGGAAGAAAAAGCTGATGATCAACGATCGCATCGCTGATTCGATCTTCCAACAGGTCGTCACCCGTGCCGAAGATTACAGCGTGCTCGCCACGCCCAACCTCAACGGCGACTACATCTCCGACGCCTGCGCCGCGCAGGTCGGCGGCCTCGGCATCGCTCCCGGCGCCAACATCGGCGATGGCTACGCGATCTTCGAAGCCACGCACGGCACGGCGCCCAAATATGCCGACAAAGACGTCATCAATCCTGGCTCCGTCATTCTCTCCGGCGTCATGTTGTTCCGCCTCCTTGGATGGACCGAAACCGCCGACATGATCGAGCAGAGCCTCGAGCGCACCATCGAACAGAAAAAAGTAACGTATGATTTCGAGCGCCTGATGGAAGGCGCGACCAAGGTAAAGACCAGCGAATTCGCGACCTGCATGATCGAAAACATGCAAATAGCAGTGGCTGCGGACTAGGGTTTACTCCGGACCTCTGTGTACTCTGTGGTTAACGATTTCGATCTTTCCGTGCGAAAGGAATTTCATGCGCAATAAAGTCACCATCGTCGGCTCCGGCAATGTCGGAGCCACCGCCGCTCACTGGATTGCCTCCAAAGAACTCGCCGACGTGGTTCTCATCGACATCGTGGAAGGCGTCCCGCAAGGCAAAGGCCTCGACCTGCTCGAAGCCATGCCCATCGAAAAGCGCGACTCCTACGTCACCGGCACGAACGACTACGCCGACACGGCAAATTCAAATATCGTCGTCATCACCGCCGGCATCCCCCGCAAGCCCGGCATGAGCCGCGATGATCTTCTCAATACCAACTACAAAATCATGAGCGACGTGGTCGGCAAGGTCGTGCAGCACTCGCCGAACTGCATCCTGATCATCGTCTCGAACCCGCTCGACGCCATGGCGCAAGCCGCCTACAAGCTCAGCAAGTTCCCTCGCGAGCGCGTGATCGGCATGGCCGGTGTCCTCGATTCCGCTCGATTCCGCGCCTTCATCGCCGACGAACTCAAAGTCAGCGTAGAGAACGTCAACGCCTTCGTCCTCGGCGGCCACGGCGACACCATGGTTCCACTTCCCCGTTATTCGACGGTCGCAGGCATTCCAATCACTGAACTCATGGACAAGGCGACTGTCGATCGCCTGGTGCAGCGCACGCGCGACGGCGGCGCGGAGATCGTCAAATATCTGAAGACCGGCTCAGCCTATTACGCCCCGTCTGCTGCAGCCACTGAAATGGTTGAAGCCATTCTGAAGGATAAGAAAAAGATTCTCCCCTGCGCCGCCTATCTCGACGGGGAGTACGGCATCAAGGGTCTCTACGTCGGCGTTCCAGTTAAACTCGGATCAAAGGGAATCGAGCAGATTATCGAAATCAAACTGACGCCCGACGAGAAGGCTGGCCTGGATAAGAGCGCGGCTGCGGTCAAGGAATTGTGCGGCGTGATCGGGGTGTAGAAGCTGATTCTCGGGAGCTTTAGCGCTGCGATTGAGGCGGGCCTCCCAATCGACCGTTGTTATCTACTTTGACCATGGTTATTGACCATGGTACGATCCAATCCATGAAGGAAATCGCCATCTCCGAGTTCAAGGCCAAGTGCCTGGGCATCCTCGAAGAGGTCCGCAAGACGCGCAGGCCGATTCGCGTGACCCGCTTCGGTACACCCGTCGCCGAAGTGATTCCGCCCGCACCGCCATCGCGCCCAAAACGCTGGCTTGGATGCATGGAGGGCACAATCGAAATCGTGGGCGATATCGTCGGCCCCACCGGCAGTCTCGAGGATTGGGAAGCGGGCCGTGATTGAAGCTCCTCCTCGATACGCATATTTGGATTTGGAGCGTGGGGAAATCGAACCGGCTCGCTCCCCGGGTGGTCAAATCCCTGGCTGACCCTGCCAACGAACTCTGGCTCTCTCCTGTTAGTGTTTGGGAGTTCTTTCTTTTGCACCGCAAGGGTCGCCTCAAAATCCCCGAAGGATTCACCACGTGGCTAACGCGAGCCCTGACGGCGACGCCGCTCAAAGAAGCGCCGTTGACTCTTGAAGTTGCCCAGGCCCTCGCCACCATTGACCTGCCGCACGGAGACCCGACCGATCACTTTCTGACCGCGTCAGCGAAGGTGTTTGGGCTCACGCTCGTCACCGCCGACGAAACGCTACTCGCTACACCGGGCATTAGAGTCCTGGCAAACCGCTGATTGAATCCTCCTCCTGACCCCGCTATAGTTGTCAGCGAACACTCCTCATGGATTTTGACCAACTAGAGATTTTTCTCGAAGTGGCGCGCCTCTCCAGCTTCTCGCGCGCGGCGGAGAAGCGTTTCCGGACGCAGCCCGCCATCTCCTCGCAGATTCGGGCGCTCGAAGAAGAAGTCGGCGCCCGCCTGCTTGATCGCTCCGGAGGCCGCGTCTCGGTCACTGCGGCTGGCAAACTATTTTTCAAGTATGCCGAAGAAACCATCGAGCGCCGCAAGACCATCCTCACCGAAATTGCCGACACCGAGCGCGTTCCCCGCGGCGAAATCGTTGTCGGAGCGAACGAAGGAACGTGCCTCCACATCCTCCCCGAGGTTTTCGCCCAGTTCAAACGCGACTACCCCAATGTGTCGGTGAGCATCAAGCG
>Ga0210389_10004994_pt1 | contig 10292 bp, 9 predicted proteins | sample IncBWH28OmetaG_FD_160127 | JGI IMG/M metagenome (GOLD analysis project Ga0210389, IMG submission 160127) | Forest soil microbial communities from Barre Woods Harvard Forest LTER site, Petersham, Massachusetts, United States - Inc-BW-H-28-O ...
CTGACAGTCCGGAGCTGGCTCCGGCGCCCGGCGCGGCCGAAGCCGTGGCTCCGGGCGCCGGCGCGGCCGGGCCTCTGCCGGACGACGTGGCGGCCAGAGCCACGGCCGCGCCTGCCAGCAGGGCCGCGATGACGATGACGATGACGATGAGCCAGCGCCGGGACAGCCCGGCCGCGCCGCCGGGACCGGCGACGCGGGTCGGCGCGGCGCGGCAGATAGGCGCCGGATAGCCGCGCCGGGCGCCATCTGGCCCCTGGTCAGGCATGCGAGCGGGCTCCCTCCGGGCCGCGCGGGCCGCGGACCCAGGTGGCCAGGATCCCGCGCCCACCCGGGAGCAACCTGAGCGCTGGCGCCGGCCGCTCTGGAAACGGCAGACGCGAACGAGACCACCCCGCCCGGCCACTCCGCCTGGGCCGCGCGGCCCGGCCACGCGGCCGGGCCGCCCCGGCGCTAGACGCCCGGGTCCGATGCCACGGCCTGGCCGGGTACGTTGCTGGCCGCCCAGGTCGCCGCATCCTCGTTCGCGGCCGTTGAGGCGGCGCCGTCCCGGCCGTCCGCCGGCCGTCCGGTCGCCGACGGACCAGGGGCCGGGGTCGGCCCGGTGTCGTCCGTCCCGCTCGGGGCCGCCGACGGCGCGGGAGCTAGCCCGGCGAAGCCAGCCACGGTCGCCCGGTGCTTCAGCCGGAAGGCCACGACGCCCGGCGGCTCGATCGCATCGAATACCTCGGTGACCTCCCGTCCGGGGCGGTCGTCCTGGCCGCCGCGCTGCTCAGGCCCGACTGCGCTGCGAGTCTCCCGGCTCGGCTTGCCCGCCCTGGTTGCGGCCGCCTGGCCCGGCTGACCCGGACGGCCCGGCTGGGCCGGTCCCGGCTGGCCCACCCGGGTCGGGGCCGGCTGCCCCGGCTGACGCGGACGGCCCGACTGAGTCTGGCCCGCCCGAGTCGGGGCCGGCTGGCCCGGCTGGCCCGGCCGCATCGGGGCCGACTGGCTTGGCTGGCCCGACTCTCCCGCCTGGGTCGGCGCCGACTGGTCCGGCTGAGCCGCCTGGGCCGGGGCCGGCTGGCCCGGCTGGCCGGGCTGGACCGGGCCTGACTGGTCCGGCTGGCCTGCCTGGGTCGGCGCCGACTCGTCCGGCTGATCTGCATCGGCTGAGGAGGTGGCCGCTGGGGCGCGCTTGCTCGCCAGCAATTCCTTGAAGGCGCGCGAGACCGCACGCGCGATCGGCGTCTCGACGTCAGCCCCGGCCGGCGGCATGGGCGCGGTCAGCGGGCTGTCGCCGTCCAGGTCACGCACCGGGCCGCGATTGCGCGGCGCGAGCAGGTCGCTGTACCGCGAGCCGACCGCACTCGCCGCCAGCGGCTGCTGCCCGGCGCTAGCCGGGGCCGGCGCGGGCACGCGCAGCAGTCCAGCCGCCCCCGGCTGGCCCGCAGCCCCGTCCAGCGGCGCGCTTCCGGCCCGGTCGACGGACCTGGCCGTCACCGACGCATGCACCGGGCCAACGCAGTCATGCCGCTCCAGCAGGCCGGCCAGCTGCTCGGCCTCCTCCGCGCAGATGCCGAAGACGATCCGCGCCTCCCCCCACGGCGCGTCCAGCGAGTAGCCGACGTAGCTCGACACCGGCGGCGCCGGGTCCGTGGTTAGGCCGTGCATGTTGCGCCAGTGGCACCACGCGCTTTCCAGCGCTGTCGCAGCCCGTTGCGCGCGGACGGTCAAATCCGGATCACGCATGTGTGCGATCCTCCCCTCGAAGCAACGGCGCGTCTCCGCCTGCTGGCGGATCCCCCGGTGCCGCGCGCCGCACCTATGGCACCTACAACAGTCGCCAAGTATGGCTCGACGACCGTTCCAGCAGGGGTGATTACAAGAAGTTGGAGTACTGCTACCGAGAGTTATTGATCGCGCCAGCGGCAGCCTGATGGCATTCGGGCGGGTTCACGGGGACGGACGCGAGAATGCGTCGACAGCGCCGGTCTTATACCGATTCGCGAGTATGGCCGCGTCCGGCGAGCGAAGCTGGCGGGACGCAGTACCGCGAGAAAAAGGTCTTAACGTTCAGCAACCCGGGGCCGCGACGCGTCATGCGGTAACGCTGGCCCTGAGGAGGCCGGATCGACCCCGGCTGTGCCGGTCTGCCGTCGCATCGTCGCGCTCACCGCGCCCCCCGATACAACGGCCAGCCCGCCGGGGCCGACCCCCCCTTGCTATCTGTTGCTCATCACCCAGCCGCCGTCCGTTGCCGCACGTCAGCCGAGCCTTGCTCGGTACTACTCGGAACGCTGCTGCGGGATTCCCGCCAGCAGGGCCCGGACTTCCGTCTCCCGATACCTACGGTGACCACCAAGGGTCCGGATAGATGTGAGCTTTCCGGCCTTGGCCCACCGCGTGACGGTTTTCGGGTCCACCCTGAACATTGTGGCGACCTCGGCCGGCGTAAGTAGCGGCTCAGCCTCCGGTGTACGTGCAGACATTTTGACGGCCTCTCCTCCTGGACCGGTACTGCGATCCTGCGTGTGTGGCTGTTCCTTAGCTCTCAAAAAAGAGCCTGCCGTGGATGTCCCATATAGTCCGCTCAGACCATATTGCCATCACCAGCGGTGACAAGTCGACCACCAGGAGCAAAGTTTCCGATGTGAGTCACCCCGTTGCCCCCTAGCACTCTGTCACGGTGCGTAATTCTAGCGACACGGAACGTCGCAACGGGCGGATTCGGAAAAGTCATCCGCGCCTCCCATCGGCTACTTAGCTAGATTGCCTCCATGTCCCGTCGGCGCACGCCCTCGCGCTGGCCGACCGGTGCTGACCCGAGCGAGCTCATCTGGACTCCCACCCCTACGGCGCCGGCCAGGTCTAACTACCCGGCGTGACACCTTCCTGACAAATCTGCGCCTAGCTGGCCCCGCCCAAGGAATACGGCTCTAGCCGACCGGCAATCCAGCCGGCGCGCAGACCTTGCCGACTCCGCGGCTCCCCCCTCCTTCCGCTGCGCCAGGCAGCCACCCCGGCGATGTCCCCCCCGACGCTGACAGCGCTGCCCGCAGTCCTTGGCAACGAGCCGCGGCGTCGAAGTAATCCTCTAGAGTGGCTGAAGATGCCGTGTTCCGGCGATATTTGCCCACTGGGCACGTCCTTACACGCTCCGTAGCCACTCTGGTGCATCTGAGCGAGCGTGCAGGCCGGCAAAACACCGCTATAAGCCGCACACCGGTCGCATCAGACAGCATGACTAATCGTGACATGCCAGACGGTCGGGATAAAGGGGTGACGGCGGACAGATCATCCGCATCGCCGCGCCGGCCGGGCGTCCGCAATAGGCTGCATCCAAAGATCTGGCCGCCGCGCCAGACCAGAACCGACACCAGGAGCCTGTCCCGTGCAAGTCTTCGCAGCCGCCGGCTCCGGCGGCGACGCTGATCCAGCCCAGGTCGAGGGGGCTGGTAGCCCGGCCGGGCACGAGCAGGTCACGTTCTGCCAGGACCGCCAGTCCGGTCTGCGGGCCATCATCGCGATCCATTCCACGGCCCTGGGCCCGGCGCTCGGCGGGACGCGCTTCTACCCCTATCCGAGCGAGGAAGCGGCCCTGGCGGACGTGCTGAACCTGTCCCGCGCCATGACCTATAAAAACGCTCTGGCCGGGCTGGACCACGGCGGCGGCAAGGCCGTGATCATCGGCGATCCGGGCCGCCTCAAGTCCGAGGCGCTGCTGCGCGCGTACGGCCGCTTCATCCAGTCACTGAGCGGCCGCTACGTGACCGCCTGCGATGTCGGCACCTACAGCGAGGACATGGACGTCATCGCCCGGGAATGTGCGTACGCGACGGGCCGGACGGTCGCCAACGGCGGCGCCGGCGACTCATCGGTGCTGACCGCCCTCGGCGTCTTCCAGGGCATGCGCGCGGCGGCCGAGCACGCCTGGGGCTCGCCCAGCCTGGCCGGGCGGACGGTCGGAATCGAAGGGGTCGGCAAGGTCGGCCGGCGACTGGTCGGCCACCTGGCCGCCGACGGCGCGCGGTCGGTGATCTACGACACCAGCAGCGCGGCCCTAGCCCAGACCCGCGCCGAGCATCCCGATGTCACCGTGGCGGCCAGCCGCGACGCCCTGCTGGCCAGCGGGCTGGACGTCTATGCGCCGTGCGCCCTCGGGGGCTCGGTCGACGACGACACCGCCGCCGCGCTGGCCGGCCGCACCACCAAGATCATCTGCGGCGGGGCGAACAACCAGCTGGCCCGGCCCGGCGTGCAGAAGCTGCTCGCGGACAGCGGGATCCTGTACGCGCCTGACTACGTCGTGAACGCCGGCGGCGTGATCCAGGTCGCCGACGAGCGCCACGGGTTCAGTTTCGAGCGGGCCCGGGCCCGGGCGGAGCAGATCTTCGGCACGGTCGCGCGTCTCCTGGCGGCCGCCGCGCAGCAGGGCGTGCCGCCGGCGGTCGCCGCTGACCGGCTCGCCGAGGACCGGATTCGGGCGATTGGACGGCTGCCGACCATCTATCTGTCCAGCCGATGAGGACTGGCTGACGATCGCCGGAGGCGCTAGTGGCGCAAAGCAGGTACGGTTATACCTGTACGTCAGGCGCTGGGCGACGCGCTCCCGGTGGTGGAGAGCGGTAGCCTCGTCTGGCATGCGGCCAGGCCCGTGCGTATTGGCGCGGTTAGAGCAACTTTCGGTGCAGTAGCTAGGGGCCTGTTAGGCCCCGTACGTTCGAGGGGGTCGAGCCAATGGGGCGCGGCCGAGCCAAGGCCAAGCAGGTGAAGGTAGCCCGTCAGCTGAAGTACAACGGCGGCGGTACTGACCTTGACCGGCTGCGGGCCGAGCTGGGTGTCGGCACGGACCAGCAGGGCGCTGATGGTTACGCGGATTTCAGCGACCGCTACTCCGGTGATGACGAAGACTCCGCCGATGACGAAGATGACGGCGACTCGCTCGACGACGAGTACATCGACGACGAGGATCCGTATCCCTCGATGAGCAGGACCGCCGGAGACTAGGCGGTCGGCGAGGGTTTACCGGTCGGGTGGCGCGGCTCGCTCAGGCCGCGCCGCTTCTTTGGCGTGCCCAGGGTCGGGGCGGCGCCTGAGAGCCGGGCCGGGGGCTGCATCAGGCCGGATGCGCGCCGGTGAGCCGGGCCGTCCCGGTCCCGGCGGTGACGCGGCCCGCGGCCCAGGCCGCCATCCCGCGGTCTCGCAGCAGGGCCAGCGCCCGGTCGGCGTCGGCCGCGGCCACGATGGCCGCCATCCCGACGCCCTGGTTGAAGACCCGTTCCAGGTCGTCGGTCGCGACGCGGCCCTGGCGGGCCAGGAAGCCGAAGACCGGCGCGGGCGCCCAGGTCGCGCGGTCCAGGATGGCGTCAGCGTGCGGCGGCAGGACCCGGGCCAGATTCGCCGCCAGCCCGCCGCCGGTCACGTGCGCGAACGCGTGTACTTCCGCTCCGGCGGCCAGGGCCAGGCAGTCCCGGGCGTAGATCCGGGTCGGAATCAGCAGTTCCTCGCCGAGAGGCCGGCTCAGGCCGGACGGCACGGCGGCCAGGTCCAGCCCGTCGGTGATGCTGCGGACCAGGGAGAACCCGTTGGAGTGCAGTCCCGAGGAGGGCATCGCGAGGACGACGTCACCGGGCCGGACCCGGTCCGGCCCGAGCAGCCGGTCCGCCTCGACCACGCCCGTCGCCGCCCCGGCCAGGTCGAAGTCGTCCGGCCCGAGATGGCCGGGGTGCTCGGCGGTCTCGCCGCCGATAAGCGCGCACCCGGCCTGGACGCAACCCGCCGCGATGCCGCCCACGATCTCCGCGACGCGCTCGGGCGTCACCTTGCCGAAGACCACGTAGTCGGTCATGAACAGCGGCTCGGCCCCGCACACGACCAGGTCATCCACGACCATGGCGACCAGGTCGATGCCGATGGTGTCGTAGACGCCCAGCCGCCGGGCGATCATGACCTTAGTGCCCACGCCGTCCGTCGCGGTGGCCAGCAGCGGCCGCCGCATCCGGGTCAGGGCGGAAACGTCGAACAGGCCCGCGAAGCCGCCGATGCCGCCGATCACCTCGGCCCGCGCGGTCCGCTGCACGGCCGCCCGCATCAGGTCAACCGCGCGCTCCCCCGCTTCGATGTCGACCCCGGCACTGGCGTAGCTGTGCTGGTCAGGCACCGGTGGCCGCCTCCAGCAGGTTCTTGCCCTGCTCGGCCTCGGCTACGGGTACCGGGTACTCACCGGTGAAGCAGCCCACGCACAGCTGGCCGGCGGGCAGCGTGGTCGCCTCGATCAGGCCCGCTAGCGAAACGAAGCCAAGCGAGTCGGCGCCGATCGACTCCCTGATCTCCTCCACGGCCAGGCTGCCGGCGATCAGTTCGGCCCGGCTCGCGAAGTCAATGCCGAAGAAGCACGGCCAGGCGACCGGCGGGCTGGAAATCCGGATGTGCACCTCCGCCGCGCCGGCCTCGCGGAGCATGGCCACGATGGCGCGCTGGGTGTTGCCCCGGACGATCGAGTCGTCTACGACTACCACTCGCTGCCCGGCGATCACGTCGCGCAGCGGGTTCAGCTTGAGCCGGATTCCGCGCTGCCGGATGGTCTGGCTGGGCTGAATGAACGTCCGGCCCACGTAGGAGTTCTTGACCAGCCCCTGCCCGTAGGGAATCCCGCTGGCCTGCGCGTAGCCGATCGCGGCCGGGGTCCCGGACTCCGGCACCGGGATCACCAGGTCGGCCTCGACCGGGTGCTCGGCGGCCAGCCGCCGGCCCGCGGCCACCCGGGTGGACTGGACGCTGCGGCCGGAGATGGCGGTGTCCGGGCGGGCCAGGTACACGTACTCGAAGATGCAGCCCTTCGGCCGCGGCGCGGCGAAGGTGCGGGACCGCACGCCCCGCTCGTCGATGGCGATCAGCTCGCCCGGCTCGATCTCGCGGACGAAGGTCGCCCCGACGATGTCCAGCGCCGCCGTCTCGCTCGCCACCACCCAGCCGCGAGCCAGGCGGCCCAGGACGAGCGGACGGAAGCCCTGCGGGTCCCGCGCCGCGTACAGGGTCTGCTCGTCCATGAACACGAGCGAGAAGGCCCCGCGGACCAGCGGCAGGGTCGCCATGGCCCCGGCCTCGACACCGCCGTCAGAGTCGCCTCCGCGCGGCGCCGCGAACAGGGCCGTCAGCACGTCCGTGTCGGAGGTCGCCTGGCCCGGCCCGGATGGTCCCTTCCCGGCCAGCGCGGCCAGTTCCAGGGTGTTGGTCAGGTTGCCGTTGTGGCCGAGGGCCAGGCTGGCGGTCGGGGTCGCGCGAAAGGTGGGCTGCGCGTTCTCCCAGACCGAGGCACCGCTGGTGGAGTACCGGCAGTGCCCGACGGTGATGTGCCCGCGCAGGGTGTTCAGCACCGACTCGTCGAACACCTGCGGGACCAGGCCCATGTCCTTGAAGACCACGATGCGGCGGCCGTCGCTGACCGCTATCCCGGCCGATTCCTGGCCACGGTGCTGGAGGGCGTACAGGCCGAAGTACGCGAGCTTGGCGACTTCCTCGTCCGGGGACCAGGCGCCAAATACGCCGCAGGCGTCCCGGGGCGGGTGGTCGGCGGAATCGAGATCATCGTTCAGACGGCCATCCGGCTTGATCACCTGGCCAGTCTATGGGACGTCCGGGGGTGCAAAACGGAGCAGGGGCCGTGCGGACACTCATTCGTCCGCACGACCCCTGCCCCGTGGTCTTGCTCCTGAGGCGGCGGCCCGTTGCCGGGCCGCCCACTCAGCTGTTCAGTTGTGCTACCCGGTCAGACCTTAGATCTGGGGGCCGGTGATGATGCCGTACGCCGAGCCAACACCCGGCAGGGCCGGGGAGGGCTCGAAGGTGATGGCGTTGTTCTGGATGGTCGGCGCGCCGCCGGTGATGGTGGCAACGGCCTCGTCCAGCGGGAAGAAGTCGAAGGTCACGCGGGTGCCCGCGATGCCACCGACGTTGTGGCCGGCCGGCTCAGTGACGCCGGACCGGGTGAAGGACGCCTGCGGGGTGCTGGGCGACAGGCTGGCGCCCCCGCCGAACAGGTTCTGCAGGTTGAGGGTCTCGATCGCCGGGGCGTTGAACGTGCCGGTGAAGGAGAACCGCTGGTTCAGCGTGGCGGCGTCGGTCTCAGACGGGCCGGCGACGAACTGCACGATGTGGTTCTTGGTCGAGTAGTGCAGCTCCACGTAGTACGAGCCACCGCTCTCGCTGTTGAACAGCGGGGTGCCCGCCGGGGCGCCCAGGGTCGAGAGGGGCACCAGGTGCTGGCTGAACGGCACCGGGTTGAACGGGACCCCGGTCTGCTGGTTCGCGAAGTTGAAGCCCTCGAGACCGTACAGGTAGAAGTTCGTGTTGATCGGGTCGTAGGCGAGGCCGATGGCGAAGGTCTCGCCGCCATTCACGCCCTCGGCCAGGTCGATGAAGGAGCTGGACTGAGACCCAGCCGGGATGTGGATCGTGGTCCGGACCTCGTTGAACGGCACCGAGCTCTGGATCTGGTAGCCAGCCTCGGCCTTGTTGAAGATCGGGCCGTTGATGGTCGCGGCGTTGGCAACAGCCGATGAAGCGAGCAGGGCCACGGTGGCCAGGCCCGCGCCAGCGAGCATAAGCCTGGGAAAGCGCATTTGGGGTTTCCTCCCACGGTCGTCTGTGACAAGGGCCCTTTGCCCTAGCCACCGTGCCAGGTGGTCCTGTACCGCCTCACCCTGCGTTGCCCGGCTGCGGCTCAGGCCCTTGGCGGGGCCAAACCTGGGCATCGGGGCGAAGCGTGAAGTCCGTAATTTTCTCCCTGGCCGACGGCCCGGAACTTGCTAGTACCGGATCGTCTGCATGGATAGACGCTGCTACGACTCGGATGGTTTACACATCCTGAAGGTACTTTTTTCGGAGGACCCACTGCCCATGTTAGTTACTGGCAGTCACGAGATGGATGCGCAATCGATCTTTGGCGGGGGATACTGCCCTGTGACGTCCGTTTATTCCGCTTTTTTGGCCGGCCCTATCGGCCGATCGGCGGCTGGTTGGCCGCACGTCAGGCCTGCCGGGCCAGCGGGAGGTAGAAAGAAATATCTGAGCGGGGCCCGCTGGCGCGTACTTTCCCGCCGGCGACCGCCTCGTCCCAGCCGAGCCGGCCCGTCGCCAGGGCCAGCCACGTGGCCGGGTCGGTCTCGACGACGTTGGGCGGCGTGCCGCGGGTATGCCGCGGCCCCGCGATGCACTGGATGGCCGCGAACGGCGGGACGCGCACCTCGACCGCGCGGCCCGGCGCCCGCTGCGCCAGGGCGTCCAGGAGATAGCGGACGGCCGTGCGGTTCGCCTCGCGCAACGGATCGGCGCCCGCGTCGGTCGCGGCCAGGACGGCCGTGACGGCGGCCCGGCCCAGCGCCGGCGCGGTCACCGGACCGGCCCACAGGGGCTCGCCCAGGGCGGCGCGCTGCGCGTTGACAGCGGCGAGGAGACGGGCGGGGTCGGGCTGTCGGGCGGGCACGCCTCGGAGGCTAGCCGAACCCCGGCTGGCTCCCGGCCGGCTCGGCCGGCTCCCGGGCCGCTCGGGCGGCTCCCGGCGCAGCTCAACTCGCCTCAGGGGTGAGCGTTCCGTAGTTTTCTGCATCCGTTTGGGAACATATGCAGTACTGCCGCCTAGTTAAAGGTATTCGTTAGGTCATGACCCGTCCGCACGCTGCGGCGCCCCGCCGAGCCCGTGGGTCATGGACGCCCCGGATCGCCGGGATCGGCGCCGCGGTGCTGGTCGCCTGCGGCGCGGCCGTTGTCTACGCCATCGCCAGCCCGGCCGGCGCTGCGCGTCATGCCGAGCAGCTGTCCAGCCGCGTATCGACCGTGCAGACTGTGGGGATCATCGGCCAGGCCGGCGGGACCGTCGGCACCGCCGACGCGATGCGGATGCTGCGCGCCCAGGCCGGCACCCTGCTGTTCGCGCCGGTGCCGGCGTCGGTGCAGCCCCAGGGCGACCCGCAGTGGACCGTGGACATGATGGGCGACGGGACCTTCATCTTTATCTATGCGCCCACCGGCAGCTGCCTGGCCGCCGCGGGCGGGCCAGGGCCGGCCCGGCTGATCCTGCGCCGCTGCGACCTCGGGCCGGAGCAGCGCTGGCGTCAGGCGGGCCGCACCCTCAATGCCGGCAGCCACCAGTACGCCGAGTACCGCAACCTCGGCAACGGCCGGTGCCTGGCCACCGCGGCTGGTGCCGGGGGCAGCGACGTACCGGCCCGGCCCGCCCTCGAGGCCTGCGCCGCGGCCGCGCCCGTGCGCCAGCTCATCTCCTTCTTCTGGGGCGTGACGCCAGGCAGCTAGAG
>Ga0210389_10004996_pt1 | contig 10291 bp, 7 predicted proteins | sample IncBWH28OmetaG_FD_160127 | JGI IMG/M metagenome (GOLD analysis project Ga0210389, IMG submission 160127) | Forest soil microbial communities from Barre Woods Harvard Forest LTER site, Petersham, Massachusetts, United States - Inc-BW-H-28-O ...
CCGACTTGTCGGCCTTGTCCCGCCAGAAATCGGTATACCTCGATCTTGCAAGGCGCAAGCGGCGCATCCCGAGTGCCATGGACCGGTGTACGCAGGCGTTAGCGCCTCCAGTGTCATTTCCGCGCTGACCTCCCGGCGCGGCCACCAGAAACCTCAAGCGGCGTTGGATAGGACTAGGTCAAGGAGGGCCACGGCGCCGGGCTTGGACAGCGGAGAGTTGCCGTTGCCGCACTTGGGGGACTGGACGCAGGAGGGGCAGCCCGTCTCGCACGGGCAGGCGCTGATCGCGTCCCTGGTGGCGGTTAGCCACTCGACGGCGACAGCGAAGCCGCGTTCCGCGAAGCCGGCGCCGCCCGCGTGGCCGTCGTAGACGAACACGGTGAGCTGTCCGGTCGCCGGGTGCAGTTCGGTGGACAGGCCGCCCACGTCCCACCGGTCGCAGGTGGCGAAGAGCGGCAAGAGCCCGATGGACGCGTGCTCCGCGGCATGGGCGGCTCCGCCGAGGTCGTTGCCCGCGACGGGAACCACGCACTCGTTCGGGATGGTCCAGGCGACGGCCACCGTGGACAACGTCCGCTCTGGCAACTCCAGTGCCACCGGCGACTCTCTTATCTTTTTCCCCGAACGGAGGCGGGCGTACTCGACTACCTGCCGGGTCACGCGCACGTCGGCCAGCATCAGGTCGGCGTCGCCCCAGCGCACACGGCGGCGCTCCGCGATCACCTCGATGTCCGTGATGTCGCGGGCCTGCGTGGTGTAGCCGGGGTCGCCGGGTTCGACGAGGGCCACCCGGTCGTCCAGTTCGAGCCTGCTGACCAGGTAGGACTCGCCCTGATGGAGGTAGACCGCGCCGTCGTGGACGTAGCGGTGCGCGGACGGCTCGTCCATGGTGCCGACGAGGCGTCCTGTGGCTTCCTCCACCACGCGGATGGGGCGGCCAAGGTCACCACGGATCGAGATATCCCTGGCCGGGCGCCTGTGCCGGGCGTAGTACCAGCCGGAAGGCCGCTTGCGCAGTTCGCCGGCCGCGTCGAGGCCGGCGACCGTCTTCGCGGCCGCGGGGCCGAAGAGGTCAAGGTCCGGCTCGGTCAGTGGCAGTTCGGCCGCCGCGGCGGCCAGGTGCGGGCCGAGCACGTACGGGTTGGCCGGGTCGAGCACGGCGGGCTCCACGGGATGGTGGAGCAATGCGTCCGGATGGTGCACCAGGTAGCTGTCGAGCGGGTCGTCGCGGGCGATGAACACCGCCGTGGCGTGGTGCCCGGACCGCCCGGCACGGCCCGCCTGCTGCCAAAGCGACGCCCAGGTCCCCGGCCACCCGGCGATTAGCACCGCGTCAAGTCCGGTGATGTTGATGCCAAGCTCGAGGGCGCTCGTGGTGGCCATGCCGGTGATCCGCCCCTCGCGCAGCCCCGACTCAAGGCCGCGGCGGTCGTCGGGCAGGTAGCCGGAGCGGTAGGCGGCGACGCTGGATGAACGCTCCGCGTCGAGCGCGTCACGGGCGGCGAGCGCGACGGTCTCCGCGCCGCGCCGCGACCTGATGAAGGCGAGCGCGGGAACTTCGGCCTTGACCAGGGCGGCGAGCAGTTCGGCGGCCTCGGTCGTGGCCGGCCTGCGGGCGCGTACCTCGGCGTAGGTGTGCAGCAGCGGCGGTTCCCAGAGGGCGAACGTGAGCGGCGCGCGCGGCGACCCGTCGTCGGTCACGGCGACCGCCGCAAGACCGGTCAGCGCGCTGGCGCAGGCGGCGGGATCGGCGATCGTCGCCGAGGCAAGGATGAATACCGGCGGCTGCCCGACGCCGTGGTGCGCGGCGACGCGGCGGAGCCGGCGCAGGACCTGGGCGACGTGTGAGCCGAAGACACCGCGGTAGCCATGGCACTCGTCGATGATCACGACCCGCAGGCGGCGGAAGAACCCGCGCCAGCGGGCGTGGTTGGGCAGCAGGCCGCTGTGCAGCATGTCCGGATTTGTCAGCAGGTAGTTGGCGTGGGCCTGCGCCCAGGCGCGCTCGGCGACCGTCGAGTCGCCGTCGTAGCAGGTGGGACGGACACCGCGAAGGCCAAGGTCGCGAACCGCCTTCAGCTGGTCGGCGGCGAGTGCCTTGGTGGGCGCGATGTACAGCGCGGTGCCGCCGTCAAGTACCTCGGACAGCGCGGCGGCCAGGTAGCCGGCCGACTTGCCGGACGCGGCGCGTGTGGCAATGATCACGTTGCGTCCCGACCGGGCAAGCGCGGCCGCCTGCGCCTGGTGCGTCCACGGGGATGCGATGCCGCGCGCGTCGAGCGCGGCGGCCACATCCGGACGAACAGACTCAGGCCAGGAGGTGGGTTGGCCCTGTTGCCCGGGTATGTATTCCAGATGCACAAGTTCTCCGGCACGCTGCGCAGCCCCCAGAACCGCGAGCGCGGAGTTGTCCTGGCGGGTTTCAGCTGTCGGCAGAGCGGCGATGGGCATAGGTTTTAAGTGTGTCATCCGCTAGGCGGATGCTGGGCAGTATGTTTTGGTATAGACATGACGCCTGAGCGTGGTTGAATGCCGGGCAGGGGTCGCCCCCACGACGCGAGAGACGCCCTCGGGGCGCTGGAGGATTAGTGGATCTGAAGCTGGCGCACAGCAACAAGGACGGCATCGAGATCGTGGACGTCGAAGGTGAGATCGACGTCTACACCGCGCCGCGCCTGCGCGAGCTGCTCATAGAGCTCGTCAACAAGAAGAACTACCAGCTGGTAGTCAACATGGAGAAGGTCGAGTTCCTCGACTCCACGGGCCTCGGGGTCCTGGTGGGCGGGCTCAAGCGGGTGCGCGCGCACGACGGGTCGCTCGACCTGGTCTGCACGCAGGAGCGCATCCTGAAGATCTTCCGCATCACGGGTCTCACCAAGGTCTTCGGGATCCACGAGTCCGTGGACCAGGCCATCGCCGCCAGGAAGGCGGAGAAGTAAGCCTTCTGCTGCACTATGGCCACTGTCGAAGTCACCTTCACGCCGCTGCCCGTACACGTACGGACCGCGCGGCTTGTCGCTACCGCGGTCGCGCGCCGCAGTGGCGTAGCCGAGTCATTGCTTGATGAGGTACGCCTCGCCGTCGGTGAGGCGTGCTCTCGCGCGGTTGAAGCGCACATGCGGCATTGCCCGGGCCAGCCCATCCGGGTGGAGCTCACCGATGACGGCGAGCAGTTTGAGGTTGTGGTGACCGACGCGGTGCCTGACGCGGAGCATAGCGTTCCGGTGGGCACGGTCGCGGCGAACGGCAACAGCGCCGTTGCCCCGGCCGCGCCTGCCGGATTCGGCGTCGCCGTGGTCGACGGCGAGGTTCCGCTCCGGCTTCCAGACGGGGTGGGGCTCGCGGTGATCGCGGGCCTGGCCGACGACGTTCGCGTCGCGCCCGCGGGCTCGGGGACAAGCGTCACGATGAGCTGGAAGCGCCGTACGGCCTGAGCTGGCCCGTTCAAAAAAGAGTTTGCTATTCGCTGCCCGGTTCGGCGGCCCTCGCAGGGCTGGCGAGCCGGGCAATCGTTTGCGGTCACTTTGGGTGGTTTTCTCCGGGCAAGGCCCCGGCCGTACTCTTCACTTCTTTCACATCAGCCTCGTTGATGCTCTTCTGTCACATACGTAGCGCTACGTCCTTCTGGGACGCAGTAATGCACTCCTATAACGTGTGAACCGCCGAAACTGGGGCAAATCACAAGACGGCAGGTTGGGAACTGTGACAGGTGAGGCTATCGGGGCGTATTTTCCGTACCTACGATCAACTTTTGACCCCGAAAAATAAGAAACTTGTGCCTTCAAGATGCGAAGTAACCAGCGTAGACTCCCGCCCACGCCTGCCTTCAGGTCAGCGGCAGACTGAAATGAGCCTTATAACGCCTAGAACGCCAACGACTTAGCGGCGCATGCCAGATGTCGAAGGAGAACGAATGTTGGAGCTCAGACCCGCCATCGCGGCGGGCGGACCGGTGGCACCGGTCAGCGTCAGCGGCGGCAACCTCACCTGGGTTGTAATCGTCGCGGTCATCGCGCTGCTAGCCCTCGCCGTCGCGGGCGTGCTTGTGCGAGAGGTCCTGGCCGCTAGCCAGGGGACCGCGAAGATGCAAGAGATAGCCAAGGCCGTACAGGAAGGAGCCGCTGCCTACCTGCGCAGGCAGTTTCGGACGCTGGGCGTCTTCGTCGTCCTTATCTTCTTCATACTTCTGGTGCTCCCCGCGGACGGCGATGGGGTGCGCTGGGGACGCAGCATCTTCTTCCTGGTCGGTGCGCTGTTCTCCGGGCTGACCGGGTTCACCGGCATGTCGCTGTGCGTGCGCGGCAACGTGCGCGTCGCGGCGGCTGCGCGTGATGGCGGCGAGCGGAACGCCATGCGGATCGCGTTCCGCACCGGCGGCGTCGCCGGCATGTTCACGGTCGGGCTCGGCCTGTTCGGCGCGGCCATCGTCGTGCTGATTTACAAGGGGAACGCGCCTGACGTCCTCGAGGGCTTCGGCTTCGGCGCGGCGCTGCTCGCCATGTTCATGCGCGTCGGCGGCGGCATCTACACCAAGGCCGCCGACGTGGGGGCGGACCTGGTCGGCAAGGTCGAGCAGGGCATCCCCGAGGACGACCCGCGCAACGCGGCCACGATCGCCGACAACGTGGGCGACAACGTGGGCGACTGCGCGGGCATGGCGGCTGACCTCTTCGAGTCCTACTCGGTCATGCTGGTCGCCTCGCTGATCCTAGGCAAGACCGCGTTCGGCGATAAGGGGCTTATCTTCCCGCTGATCGTCCCGATGATTGGCGTGATCACGGCGGTGATCGGCATCTTCGCGGTGGCGCCGCGTGCCAGGGACCGCAGCGGGATGACCGCGATCAACCGCGGCTTCTTCATCTCGGCGGCGATCTCCGTCATCGGGGTCCTGATCCTCTGCATCACCTTCCTGCCGACGACGTTCAGCGCGCTGCAGGGCATCACCGACCCCGCGATCGCGGGGTACAACGGCAATCCGCGGTGGATCGCGTTCGGCGCGGTAGTGATCGGGATCGTGCTGGCGTCCGCGATCCAGCTGCTGACCGGGTACTTCACCGAGACCACACGGCGGCCGGTCAGGGACATCGGGCAGAGCTCGGAGACCGGCGCGGCCACCGTGATCCTGTCCGGCATCTCCAGCGGCATGGAGTCCGGCGTGTACTCGGCGCTGCTGATCGGCGGGGCCGTGTTCGGCTCCTACCTGCTGGCCACCGGCAACGCCACCATCGCGCTGTTCGCCGTGGCCATGGCCGGCGGCGGCCTGCTGACCACCGTCGGCGTGATCGTGTCGATGGACTCCTTCGGCCCGGTGACCGATAACGCGCAGGGCATCGCGGAGATGTCGGGCGACGTCGAGGGGGAGGCCGCGCAGGCGCTGACCAAGCTGGACGCGATCGGCAACACGACCAAGGCCATCACCAAGGGCATCGCGATCGCGACGGCGGTGCTGGCCGCGACCGCGCTGTTCGGCTCGTTCCGCGACTCGGTGGAATCGGCGCTGCCCGCCGCCGCGGCCGGCACGTTCAAACTGGACGTGGCATCGCCGAACGTGCTCGTCGGCCTCATCATCGGCGCGTCGGTGGTATTCCTGTTCTCCAGCCTGCTGATCATGGCGGTCGGCCGGGCGGCCCAGCGGGTCGTCCTCGAGGTGCGCATGCAGTTCCGCACCCACCCGGGGATCATGACCTTCGAGGAGAAGCCCGACTACTCGCGGGTCGTGGACATCGTCACCTCGGACTCGCTGCGCGAGCTGGTCACGCCGGGCATCCTGGCCGTGCTGACCCCGATCGCGGTCGGGTTCGCGCTCGGCTACGCGCCGCTCGGCGCGTACCTGGCGGGCGCGATCGCGGCGGGCGTGCTGATGGCCGTGTTCCTCTCCAACTCCGGCGGCGCGTGGGACAACGCCAAGAAGCTAGTTGAGGACGGCAACCACGGCGGCAAGGGCTCGGCCGCGCACGAGGCGACCATTGTCGGCGACACCGTCGGCGACCCGTTCAAGGACACCGCCGGCCCCTCGATCAACCCGCTGATCAAGGTCATGAACCTGGTCTCGCTGCTGATCGCGACCTCGGTGGTGAAGTACAGCTCCAACACCGGCCTGCGCGTCGGCGTGGCGCTCGGCGCGGTGATCATCATCGTCGGGGCGATCGTCTACTCCAAGCGCCGCTCCTCCAGCATGGGCGACGACACCCCGGCAAGCACCGAGATCGGTGCCGCCACGTCGCCCGCGGTGAGCGCCACCTCTCCGGAGGCGGTGGCGGCGCCCCCCACCGTGGCGATGCCGCCGGTCGCATCGGCGCCTCCCGTCCCGTCGGGCGGGGAAGCGGCCCAGAATGGCCACGTGCCAAACGAGTCACCGACGGCGGCCGATTCCTCCCCAGGGCAGCCATCCGAATAATCCGGTTAGCTGAGCGCTGCGGCCCCTTGCCAGTACCTGGCAAGGGGCCGCAGCGCTTTGGTCACGCGCAGCCTGGCCTACCGAGTTCGGCTCGTATGTTGATGTAATTCTTCATTTTTTACAGAGAAGTCTCAGGAAACATCCAAGTTCTCTACAGTCTGCGTTGATGGCTGTGCCTGGAGGGGAGAACGCGATGGTTTGGCGGCGTCGGTTGCGCCCCCGACTGTGATCCAGCCACCGAATAACCCCTTTTGAGCTTGCTGCAAGGAGAGACTCGATGTCCCAGAGAAGAGCCGGTATTGGTCGGATCGCGGCGGCGGCCGTGAAGAGCGTTTCCGCCCTGGCCGTCGGCGCGTGTCTTGCCGTCGGCGTCGGGACTGGCGTGGCCCACGCCGCCACCCCGCCCGACCCGCTGAAGCACTGGTCCGTGGCGCACATCGAGGCGACGTCCATCGCCAACGCCGAGCAAGCATCGTCTCTGACGCTGAACGGTACCTTCAAGCAGTCGGGCCAGACCTACACGACGAAGATCGGCATCAAGAAAGGCCACGGCTGTACGGCCACGACGGTGGGGAACAAGCTGGGCACGGAGAAGATCATTGTCGTCGGCAAGACCGTCTACCTGTACCTGGACAAGAAGTTCTGGACGAATGCCGCCGGGTCCGCCGGGGCCGCGATCTACGCGAAGATCGATGGCCGCTACCTAAAGGTCTCGGCGTCGCTTGCCAGCGCGCTGGCCCAGGTGTGCGGCGTCCAGCAGGATCTCACTGCCAGTAGCAAGAAAGTGACCGTCACCAGGGGGAAGGTCAGCACGCTCGACGGCGTCCGCGTTCTTGAGCTCAAGAACTCAGACGGTACCGACGTCTACGTAACCGACAGCAGCAAGCCCGAGATTTTTGAGATCACCGCGCCCAAGGGATCTAAGGATGGGGCCGGCACTCTCAGGGTGAACGTCGGTGCCTCGTTCACGCTGGCCGCGCCGCCCGCCAGGGACGTCGTTAGCGGCGCCAAGTACGGCTTCTAAGCCAGCGTGTTGCCAGCCCGCCGAGTGACCCCGTCCCCGTGTGTCGTTGGGCCGGCTGTAGCCGGCCCAACGACACACGGGGGGAAGATCGAAGGCCCCGGGCCCCGCACCAGGAAGCCTGGTGCGGGGGCCGCGAGGCTGTTGAAGCCTGCTGCGCTACCTGGCGATACGACGGAGTTCGCGTGCGGCGCGGAGCATGAATTCGTTCTGGATGACGATCTTGACTTTATTCTTCGGCCAGGTCGGCGGCGTCTACGGCGTCGCGCGGGATGCCTAGCAGGTACAGGACCGTGTCCAGGTACGGGACGTTGACCGCGGTGTCGGCCGCGTCGCGGACAACGGGCTTGGCGTTGAAGGCGACGCCGAGGCCGGCCGCGCCGATCATGCCAAGGTCGTTGGCCCCGTCACCGACGGCGACGGTCTGCGACAGCGGCACACCCGCCGCTTGCGCGAACCGGCGCAGCGCCTCGGTCTTGCCGTCCCTGTCGATGATCGGCTCCGCGACCCGGCCGGTCAGCCTGCCGTCGGCCACCTCAAGCGTGTTGGCGGCCACGTAATCGATGCCGAGATCGTCGGCCAGCGGCTGGATCACCGCGGTGAACCCGCCGCTGACGATCCCGCACTTGTAGCCGAGGCGCTTCAGCGTCCGCACCAGCGTCCGCGCCCCCGGGGTGAGCCGCAGGCTGGCGCGGACCTCGTCGAGGACCCCGGCGTCGAGGCCGCCGAGCAGCGCGGCACGCTCCCGCAGCGAGGCCGCGAAGTCAAGCTCGCCGCGCATGGCGGACTCTGTCACCTTGGCCACCTCGGCGGCACAGCCGGCGCGCTTCGCGAGCAGGTCGATGACCTCGTCCTGGATCAGCGTGGAGTCGACGTCCATCACGATCAGCCGCATCGCCCGCCGGTAAAGGCCGGCCGGCTGCACCGCAACGTCCACGCCGCTTTCCGCGGCGACCTGGGCGAGTGAGTTCCGCAGTGAGCCAGGCTCCGCCCCCGAGACATCCAGCTCGACGCAGGTGACGGGGTCGCTGGCCAGCCGGGTGATCCGGTCGATGTTGGCGCCGCTTGCCGCGATCCGGCCCGCGACGGCGGCGACCGCGTCCGGCAGCAGCGGGCTGCCGAGCAGCGTGACGTGCAGCCTGCCGTTGACCCGGCGCGGGCGCGCGCGCGACCGCGGCTCCGCGGAACCGGTGGTGATCTCCGCCTCAAGTCCGAGGTCAGTGGCCAGGTCGGTCACGGCGTGGTAGATCGCGGTCAGGTCGGGGAGCGCGGCTTCGCCCTCGCAGCCGACCAGGACGCCAAGCACCAGCCTGCCCCTGATCGTCACCTGTTCAATGTCGGTTACGCTCAGCGGGAAGCGGGCGAGAGCGCCGAACAACCGCGAGGTGACGCCGGGCCGGTCCCTGCCGGTCAGCGTGATCAGGAGCGTTGGTTGGTTCATCTCGTCATCACGGTACCGTGCGCCTGGGCGCCGGTGTGACCGACTCCCTGCGGCTCTTCTAGGTACCTTGGGTAGCGGTGAGGCTCGCGCTGGCATAGGTTCGGTCGCGGCGGCCGTTCGGCCCGGCGTAAGCCGGGCCGGCGTGAGGAGGGGCAGTGTCTGACGAGGTGCTCAAGCTGCGTGGCGTGTCCGTACGACGCGAGACGTCGCTGTTGCTGCGGAACGTTGACTGGACCGCGCACGAGGACGAGCGCTGGATCGTGATCGGCCCCAACGGGGCGGGCAAGACCACCCTGCTGCAGGTGGCCGCGACGATCCTCTACCCGACCGAGGGCACCGTCGACGTGCTCGGTGAACGGCTCGGTGACGTCGACGTGTTCGAGCTGCGGCCAAGGATCGGGCTGACGAGCGCCTCGCTCGCCGAGCGGGTCCCCGCCGGGGAGAAGGTCATCGACCTCGTGCTCACGGCCTCGTACGCGATCCTCGGCCGGTGGAAGGAAGAGTACGAGTCCTCCGACGTGACCAGGGCGGTGGAGCTGCTCGACGCGCTCGGGTGCGCGCACCTGATCAGGCGCCGGTTCTCCACCCTGTCCGAGGGCGAGCGCAAGCGGGTGCAGATCGCCCGCGCGATGATGCCAGATCCGGAGATCCTGCTGCTCGACGAGCCCGCCGCGGGCCTTGACCTCGGTGGCCGCGAGGACCTGCTGCGCCGCCTTTCTACGCTCGCCAACAATCCCAAGGCGCCGATGATGGTGCTGGTGACGCACCACGTGGAAGAGGTGCCTGACGGCTTTACCCACGCGATGCTGCTGCGCCGGGGCACCGTGCTCACCGCGGGCCCGATCGACGAGGTCTTCACCGCGAAGAACCTGTCCAGGTGCTTCGGCGTTCCCCTGGAGATCGAGCGGCACGAAAACCGCTGGCGGGCCTGGGCTCGTTAGGCCCGCGTTAGCGTTCGCCGCCGTCACCCACCGCCTTTTGTGCTTGACGCAGGGCGGGGTTACCTTGGGACTATCGGCTCCTTTGGGCGGAGATGATGGTGATGGGCGCCATAATCGCGATAGTCCTTCTCGTCCTGGTTATCGGTCTAGCCATATTCGCCGTGGTCCGGTCGGTCCGGATCGTGCCGCAGGCGCGGGCCGGCATCGTCGAACGATTCGGCCGATACCACAGGACGCTGCACGCGGGGCTCAACGTGATGATGCCGTTCATTGACCGGCTGCGCCCGCTCATTGACCTGCGCGAGCAGGTGGTGAGCTTTCCGCCGCAGCCCGTCATCACCATGGACAACCTCGTGGTCGGCATTGACACGGTCATCTACTTCCAGGTGACCGACCCGAAGGCGGCGACGTACGAGATCGCCAACTACGTGGCGGCCGTCGAGCAGCTGACCGTTACGACGCTGCGCAACGTGGTCGGCGGCATGGACCTG
>Ga0210389_10004998_pt1 | contig 10291 bp, 9 predicted proteins | sample IncBWH28OmetaG_FD_160127 | JGI IMG/M metagenome (GOLD analysis project Ga0210389, IMG submission 160127) | Forest soil microbial communities from Barre Woods Harvard Forest LTER site, Petersham, Massachusetts, United States - Inc-BW-H-28-O ...
GGGCTTTTCGCATCTAAGGGTTACCCTTCCAAAAAACCCTTAGATAAAAATAAAAAAAAGCCCCGCTTACACGGGGCTGCACTAATCAAATACCATTAACCATTAAACCTTATCCTATGAAAAAACAAAGGTAATATCTTCACATTGAAAGAGAAGAAGTAAAGACACATTTTTTTTACCCAGATACCATTAAATTGATTCTGATCAAGCATTTTGGCTAGGTATAATCCTTTAGAGGTATTCGATAAGCCTCTTCGAGCTAAAACGTTATAGTAATTTAATCTAAGGGAGAGGAGAATCGAACCTAAGGGGTGCTTCACAACCCGGGGGCCTTCCGAAATTCGCCCGTCCACCTCGCGTACAAAATTTACCAGCTGCCTTTAAAATTCTTTTGATACACGTCAAAGGAAACTTTATCATACTGGCCTTCCCCGAAATATTTTACCAGCAATTCCAGCTCCCTGGGCTCCATATAACCGGGTATCGCCTGGGGTTCCCCACCGGGAGGGATAATGATGGTCGTCGGGAATTCCAGCCGGCCATGAGTCAGGTACAGCGCAAATTCATTGGAACGATATTGAGGATTGAACTGGTAGGTCCTCCCATTCCAGGTAATGGCGGAATGAGTCTCCGCATCTACTTTGACGGTATAGAACTTTTCCTGGAGATATTGAGCGACCTGCTTGTTTGAATAGGTCTTTTTATCCATTTGCTTACACCATCCGCACCAGGTAGTGTAAAGATCGATAAGAACAGGCCTTTTTTCCTTCTGAAGCCTGCCCGCGGCCGCTTCCACACTCATCCACTCAATACCAGCGGCAACCTTCCCGGAGCCCATCATCGCATCCGCATCGATCCTCCCGGCGACAGCCGGCCGAACAGGCCGGCGGGCGCTTGAAAAAAGCACAACAGCCAGCACCCCCATCAATAAAAACCTGGCTTTAAATTTCTGCATAGTATTTTTGTATCTGTCCATCCCTACAAAGTAAACGAATTACCATGCACAAAATTGTCGTTGCGGTGACGGGGGCCAGCGGGTCGATATATGCGAAAATTTTATTGGATAAACTGGTGGCCCTGAAGGCTCAGTGGGATGCTGTTTCGGTCGTCATGACGGAGAACGCCAAAGAAGTATGGCGGACCGAGCTCGGCAACGAATCTTACCAGGATCATACCCTTCCCTTTTTCTCCCAAAAGGATTTTTCGGCGCCATTCGCTTCCGGTTCGGGAAAATACAATACCATGATCCTGATCCCCTGCTCGATGGGCACCCTGGGGCGTATCGCTACGGGAATCTCATCCGACCTGATCACCCGCGCCGCGGATGTAGTCCTGAAAGAACGAAGGAAACTGATCTGCGTGGTCCGGGATACCCCTTACAACCTTATTCATATCCGCAATATGGAGACCGTCACGCTGGCGGGGGGGATCATCTGCCCCGCTACCCCCTCTTTTTATAGCCGCCCATCCACCATCGAAGAGGTCGCGGCTACCGTGGTCGACCGGGTGCTGGATCTCGCAGGACTGGATATCTCCACTTTTCGTTGGGGAACCCAACAATGACCACCCGCACAAGGCTACCCTTCTAAGATCGGCTCATTTGCTTCACCCCCATCGCGCAAAGCTGCCCTTCTAAGATCGGCCGTTCCCTCGAACGTCCTCTTCCTCGAACGTCCTCTTTTTTCGTTGGGGAAGCGCTTAATTCCTCAGATCGACCTCTTCCGCACCCGGGTACTTCGCCTTGTTATACGCAAGCTGGGTATCGGTAAAAGGAGCATTCCCATTGAGATTGCTCGTCGTCAGCGTATACCGGTTACCACCCTTATCAAACCATTTCATGCTTACCGGCGTATGCAGGGTCTTGTCGATATATAACAGCGCCTTGAAAAAATTCTTTGTCTTATCCACCGGCGTCAGCTCCACTTCCTGGACGCTACGGGTCCCCATCTTGCTTTCCCCATTCAGCTTGTAAAGAAAATCCTTGTCATAAAAATCGGTAAAGAATTTATCGGGACTGATCGTCTGGGCAGTGGGGTCGGATTTGGTGATGGTCACTTCATTGGAAGACTTATCATAGGTCCAGATATCCTTCCCGTCACAGAATATTTCGATGCCCCCCATGCTGATATGATATTTATTCCCCTTTAAGTAGATCACACCTGACTTGCTACCCTGCGGCTTTCCCTTGGAATCCTCCACCTTAAGGGAGAAATTGGACTGGACCGCCTTAAAGGATTTTAGTTTTGCACTGAGCGCATCCAGCACCTTTTTCGCATCCGGATCGTTCTTCCCAAGGCTGTTATTCTGGGCCTGCGCCATAAAAATTCCACTGACAAGCAACAAACAGGTAACAACAGATTTTCTGATCACTTCCATAGTATTCATTTATTTAGGAGTTCGCGCGCAAAGATATCTGAAAAGAAGGACAGCAGGGCTTTTGATCGGTAAATTAACGGGGTTTTAAGGTGGCCGGCTGGCCCCCGCCTAGGGATTCAGATAATTCTCCAGGTCCATCTCCGTCTTGACAAGCACATCCCGCGGCTTACTACCCTGCCCCGGACCTACCACGCCGGCCGCCTCCAGCTGATCCATAAGACGCCCGGCCCTGTTGTATCCCAGCTTCATCCTCCGCTGGATCAGCGAGGTGGAACCTAATTGGTTCTGCACGATAAGACGGGCGGCTTCCTCAAAAAGAGGGTCCCGGTCGGCAAGATCGAAATCCTTCGCCTCCATGTCCTTCTCATCGATATATTCCGGCAATTTGTATGCCTCGGGATAACCCCGTTGCCGGCCGATAAAATCCGTGATCTTCTCTACCTCCGGCGTATCGACAAAAGCGCATTGCAGACGGGTGATCTCCCCGTTATAGGAAATAAGCATATCCCCTTTACCGATCAGTTGATCTGCTCCACCAGCATCCAGGATGGTCCGCGAGTCGATCTTCGAAGAGACCTTGAAACCGATACGGGCCGGGAAGTTGGCCTTGATGGTACCGGTGATGATATTGACGGAAGGACGCTGGGTAGCAATGATAAGATGGATTCCCACGGCCCGGGCCAGCTGGGCCAGACGGGCGATCGGCATTTCCACTTCCTTACCGGCCGTCATGATAAGATCGGCAAACTCGTCGACCACCAGCACGATAAAGGGCAGGTACTGGTGACCCTTCTGGGGATTGAGCCGGCGCTTGATAAATTTCTCGTTGTATTCCTTGATATTCCGCGCACTGGCCTCTTTCAGCAGATCATATCGGTTGTCCATCTCGATACAAAGGGCATTCAGCGTGTTGATCACTTTTTTGGTGTCCGTGATGATCGCCTCTTCCTCCCCGGGAAGCTTTGCCAGGAAATGTTTTTCGATGGTGCGATAAATGCTCAGTTCCACTTTTTTAGGATCCACCAGCACCAGCTTCAGCTGCGAGGGGTGTTTCTTATAAAGCAGCGATACCAGGATGGCATTCAGCCCCACCGACTTCCCCTGCCCCGTAGCCCCGGCCATCAGCAGGTGCGGCATGGCGGAAAGATCGACGATAAAATTCTCGTTGTCGATCTTTTTCCCGATCGCAATGGGCAGGTTGAAATTGCTGTGCTGGAATTTATCCGAAGCAAGCAGGGTGCGCATGCTCACCACCGTTTTTTTGACATTGGGGACCTCGATACCGATCGTGCCCTTTCCCGGGATGGGAGCGATGATGCGGATACCCAGGGCCGCGAGACTCAGGGCGATATCATCCTCCAGGTTCTTGATCCGGGAAATGCGGACCCCGGCAGCCGGCACGATCTCGTATAAGGTGACCGTAGGACCCACGGTAGCGCTGATCTTCTGGATGGCGATATCATAGTTCTTCAGGGTGGTGATGATCTGATTTTTATTCGCCTCGAGTTCAGCTGCGTCCTGAACGATCTTTTCACTGCCATGCGCCTCCAGCAGGTCCAGCGTAGGATATTTATAATCCCGCAGATCGAGGGTAGGCTCATAATCCGGCAGGGATTCCGCCAGTCCGGTCCCGTCCTCTCCAAACCCGATATTGTCCTCCCCAAAACCAGTATTGTCCCCCCCTGCTTCGGGTGTCTTTATCTCCAGCTCCAGGTTGGCCGGGACAGGCGCCTTCTTTGTTGCAACGGGCAACACGGGCGGGATCGTCAGTGCCCCAATCTTATCAATCTCCTCCGCCGGAACATCAACCTCCGCCTCCTCTTCTTCGTCCAACTCTTCTTCGTCTCTTTCTATTATCGTAAAATCAATATCCGGCTCCTCCTTTTCCAATGGCGCCGCAATGGCCACCACCCCACCCTCTTCCTTCAAAACATTTCCCTTCATCGTGCTGAACCCCTCATCGACAAAAAGCTTGGCCCCTGCCCCTTCTTTTGTCTTTCCCCCCGTCGGTCTTATCTCGGCTTCCTCCATAATGGGAGCCTTCTCCCGGACCGGGAGCGCAGGCATCTTAAAAACGGGATTGAACCTCCATATAAAATATGCCAGACCCGCCACCAGCAACAACGCGGCCGTCCCGATCCAGCCCAGAAAACGCGTCAGCCGATCACTGATCATGTCCCCCACAGCCCCGCCCCAGGTAAAAGCGCTGCCATGCGTGACAAAAGCAAGACTAACCGAAAAGAAAAGCAGCCCCATCAACACATACCGCAGGTTGCGGGGGATGGAAAATACCTTGCGGGCAAACAAAAGATTGACGCCCACGATGAAAAAGAAAGAACAGAAAAGATAAGAAGCCAACCCGAACCCCCTGTTAAAGAACTGGTAGGAGATCAGGGCGCCCAGGTTACCCAACAGGTTGGACACTTTTACATCGGTAGAAGGCAAAAGAATGGATGCACCATGGAATACTTTGTCCTGGTCCTCTTTCCAGGTGAAAAGATAGGAGGTGAACGCAATAAACAGAAAAACAGCCAGCAATAGAAAAACGGCCCCGGTGATCTTATGGGTACGTTCGTCTTTGACGATCTGCCGGACTGTTACCTGCGGATCTTTTTCAGGCTTCAGTTTATTCGCAACAGGCGGCTGGCCCTTCTTTGACTTCAGTCGGTTTGCCATTTGCACAAAGATAAGCGACTCATTTAATTATTTACTTTACCTTTAAAAAAACAGCCAATCAGCGCCATGTTCGGGCTTCCCAATTCTAACCTTTCCAATTTTTACAGGTCCTTCTTTTACAGGTCTTCCGGGTCCTTCCTGTTAGCTTTCATGATCCTCCTTGCGGCCCATCCGGACCTCTCGGCTCAAGGCCTTCCTTCCCGTATCGAACGAACACCGCGCCCCTCCGCCCTGGATTCGCTCAGGCACCTGGCCCCGCAAATCTTCCCGGACTCGCCCGCAGCCGATCTGTCCCGCACCGGACTCCTGAACAACCTGGCGGCCAATACCTACCTGTATTTTTCCGATAAAACAACGATCCCGATCGGGGAACTACCCTTCCTGCCCTACAAGAAAGGAACTCGACGATACGAGCATTATTTTCCGATCGCCCGGATCAACCATAAGACCATCCTCAAATTCACGCTCACGAACAACAGCGACCAACCGGCCAGCGCCTTTTTCAACCCGGGCTTTTATGCCGATTCGATCTGGCTCTACCGATTGGGTTACGATGGATCGGATCAACCAACGGCTAAAGGGTCCGACGCAGCAACGGTAAAAGGATCGAACATAGCAACGGCCAAACCCGGGATCAGCCCGGTTCCGGACATCCTGCCGGATGACCCCGACAGCCTGGGCTACCGGAAGATCACCCTCGGGCCGCACGATACGGCAACCTTTTTTGCCGTCCTTTCCTTTATAAAATCCAATACCAATTCCATCAACCCAAGCCTCACCCGCGACAGCCTTCTCAAACAGGCCGTCATCATCACCCATAAGAATAAGACCCAGATCGACGTCATCACCAACCTTTTCGCCGGGATCATGCTGATGATGATCTTTTATGCCATCAGCGAATACCTGCAAACGAAAAAACCGGAATTCATCTATTATGTCGGATATTCCGTTTGCATCAGCGCCCTCCTGTTCCTGAAATCCACCCTGAATGGCGTTACGACCTCCTTCAACTTCTTTTTCGAAAGCTTTCTCGATAACATCATTTTCTGCGTCGGCTATATCTGCTATATCGTCTTCCATCGCAAATTCCTGGAGACAAAGAAAAATTACCGGGCCCTGGACCGCTATCTTTTCTGGGGGTCCGTCGCCATTACCGTGATGATGATCCTTTATATCCTGTTCTACTACCTGTCTCCCGACTTCCGCATCGCCAATACCATCGAGGACTATACAAAGATCGTGCTGCTGCTGATCTCGCTCGTTTTTATCGTGAAAGGGCTCACCTATCGCAACCAGCTGATGAACTATATCGTCATGGGCAATATTTCGCTGTGCCTGCTCTCCATCATCTCACAGATCATGATCCTCACCGGCTTTAAACCGCTGAAGACCCCTTCCGTGCTGAACCTGGCCCTCTTCTATTACGAGCTCGGCATTACCATCGAATTGCTTTTCTTCTTATTCGCCCTGACCTATAAGAACAAGATGGAGATCATCCTCAGCATCCAGAAAGAAGAAAAACTAAAACTGGAGACGGAACGCAAGGAGTTGGAAAAGCAGGTAGCCGTCCTGGCAGCCAAACAGGATGAACGCAACAGGATCTCCATCGACATGCATGACGAGCTGGGCTCCGGCGTGACCGCCATCCGCCTGATGAGCGAGATCGTAAAAAGCAAGATGAAGGAACAGACCCTGCCGGAAATAGAAAAGATCTCGAATTCCGCCAACGAGCTGCTGAATAAAATGAATACGATCATCTGGACGATGACCAGCTCCAACGATACGGTGGAGAACCTCGTTGCCTATATGCGGTCCTATGCCGTCGAGTTCTTCGAGAACACCGCCATCGATTGCTACTTCAGCATGCCCGCCAGCATCCCGCCCCGCGAGATCAGCGGTGAGCGAAGAAGGAATATCTTTCTTTCCGTCAAGGAGTCCCTGAATAACGTGCTGAAACATTCACAAAGCTCGGTGGTCCGGATCAATGTCATCGTAAATGAACGGCTGATCATCGAGATCCAGGACGACGGGATCGGCATCAACATGGAAAAGCTGCGGAAATTTGGCAATGGACTCAACAATATCAAAAAACGGATGACCTCCATCGACGGGGAATTCAATATTCAGAACCAGGAAGGGACGAGGACCACCCTTTACCTGACCTTGTGATCACCACTACCCAATCACCACCTGGCAAAGGCAATCGGTTTACTTCTTCGTAACCCCGATATATAAAAAAAGCCAGCCGGCTATAAAGAATATACCCCCCAGCGGCGTAGCGATACCCACCACCGTAAGATGGGTGTTCTCCGCGATCTTCAACGCAGTGAGGGCATACAGCGAGCCCGAAAAAAGAATGATCCCGGTGATAAAACAGTTGCCGGCCCAGACCATCCATTTATTCGAGATCTTTTCCGACAACAGGGCGACAAAGAGTAGGGCGAAAACGTGATAGAACTGGTACCGTACACCCGTCTCGAAAATGGCTACCGTATCGGGCCCCACGATATCCCGGAGCTTATGAGCGGCAAAGGCCCCGAGTGCAACACAGAGCGCCCCCAACAGCGCGGCGATAGAAAGGAAATTCCTGTTCATGGTCTATAGTCAATTAGTTGGTTAACGATCCTCTTTCGCCCCGATCCCCAATCCCATCTCATTCCGATCCTCAATCCTCTTTCATTCCCTCAATCCTCTTTCATCCGGTCCGACTCCCCATCGCTCTCGAATAACAGGCGGGTCAGCTCCTCCAGCGTGATATTTTCTTCATTGACCGTCACATCCGCCTGCTGGTAATACATCCTCCTTTCACTCAGCTTCCGGATGATATATCTTTTCAGCTCTTCGTCATTGACCTCGCGGATAAGGGGACGGCTGAGACGCTCTTTCAACAGCCTCTCCTTCAGCACATCGATGGAAGTATTTAGCCAGATCACCTTCCCGCTCTTCTTCATGAACTCGATATTATTAAAAAAACAAGGGGTCCCGCCTCCGCAGGAAAGGATAAAACTTTCCTCTTCGGCTGCGATCTCCTCCAGGGTCTGTTTCTCCTGGTAACGAAAATATTCCTCCCCCTTTCCCGCAAAGATCTCCGCAACGGTCTTTTGTTCCTTTTCGACGATAACGGTATCCAGGTCACGGAAAGGCAGCTGCAGCTTTGCCGAGAGCAACCTGCCCCAGTGCGTCTTGCCGGAACCCATAAAACCTATCAGGAATATTTTCATACTTCACAGCCCGTAGGGCATTAAAAAGATCACTTGAACGCGTTCAACCCGGTAATATCCATCCCGGTGATCAGCAAATGTACGTCATGCGTTCCCTCGTAGGTGAGTACGCTTTCAATATTCATCATATGCCGCATAATGGAGTACTCTCCGGTGATCCCCATCCCGCCGAGGATCTGCCGGGCATCCCGGGTGATCTGGGCCGCTATTTCGCAGCCATTGCGTTTGGCCATCGATACCTGGGCCGGAGTTGCCCTGCCCTGGCTCATCAGCACCCCCAGGCGCCAGTTCAATAGCTGGGCCTTGGTGATCTCCGTGATCATCTCCGCCAGCTTTTTCTGCTGCAGCTGGAATCCTCCGATAGGCCGGTCGAACTGCACCCGCTCCTTGCTATAACGCAGGGCCGTATCGTAACAATCCATCGCCGCCCCTACCACACCCCAGGCGATCCCGTAGCGGGCCTTGGTCAGACAGCCCAACGGGCCTTTCAGCCCCTTTACATTGGGCAATATATTGGCTTTCGGGACTTTCACATGATCGAAGACAAGCTCCCCCGTTGCGGAGGCCCGCAGGCTCCATTTTCCATGGGTGGTGGGGGTGGAAAACCCTTCCATCCCTCTCTCCAGGATCAGCCCCCGGACAACCCCCTCTTCATCTTTAGCCCAGACCACCGCTACCTGGGAGAAAGGGGCATTGCTGATCCACATCTTACTGCCATTCAGCACCACATGATCGCCGGCATCCTTGAAATTGCTTAGCATCCCCCCCGGATCGCTGCCATGGTTGGGCTCCGTCAGACCAAAACAGCCCAGCCATTCCCCGCTGGCCAACTTCGGCAGATATTTTTTCCGTTGTTCTTCACTGCCATATTCATAGATAGGGAACATCACCAGGGATCCCTGGACCGAGGCCGTCGAACGTACCCCGCTATCCCCCCTTTCCAACTCCTGCATCATCAGCCCATAACTGATATAATCAAGACCCCCGCCGCCATATTGCTCGGGGATCGTAGGGCCAAAACATCCCAGTTCACCAAGCTGGCGGACGATCTGCTGCGGGAACTCCGCCTTCTGGGCATATTCCTCGATCAGGGGGGAGATCTCCTTTTTGACATAGTTCCGCACCGAATCCCGGATCAACTTATGCTCATCCGTCAGTAATTCATCCAGCTGATAATAATCCGGGCTTTGGAAAATATCCATCTTTAGGTTTAGATTTGGATTTAGATTCGGATTCGAAGCGGCAGCCATGACAAGTGGTTTATAAATGAATGTCTTGCGAAAGTAAGAAAAAATGGGCTGGGCATGCAACATCGGAAAAGAGTATGTGTATTTAATGTGTAATGAATGCTAAAACAGCAGATTTGGAATTAAGCGAACCAATACTACACGACGAATTGGTTGAACGATGCAAAAGGGGTGATTCCCGGGGTTTTGCAGAGTTATACCAGAAATATGCCAAGGCGATGTACAACACCAGCCTTCGCATCGTGAACCATACCGGGGACGCGGAGGACGTATTGCAGGAGGCCTTTACGGACGCGTTCCGGTCGCTGGAGGACTTTCATTACAAATCGACTTTTGGCGCCTGGTTAAAAAAGATCGTTATTAACAAGTCGATCAATCAGTTACGCAAGCGGAAAATGGACCTTATCGATATAGAGAAGACCAATATCGGGCATCTCCCGGAAGAAGAGACCCTGGACGAAAAAGAGATCCAGATGAAAGTGGAGGATATCAAACGGGCGGTCAAATTACTGCCAAACGGCTATCGGACCGTGTTGACCCTCTACCTGTTCGAAGGATACGACCAGGAAGAAATAGCAGAGATCCTGAATGTGTCGCATGCCACGGTGAGAACACAGTACATGCGCGCCAAACAAAAATTGTTAGCATATATAAAACAAGGAGAATTATCATGAGCAGCCGGTTAGAACAATTTATTCTCGACCACCGCGAAGAGTTCGATGGCGAGGAGCCTGATAAAAAGATCTGGGAAAAGATACGCGAGGATGTCGT
>Ga0210389_10005000_pt1 | contig 10288 bp, 10 predicted proteins | sample IncBWH28OmetaG_FD_160127 | JGI IMG/M metagenome (GOLD analysis project Ga0210389, IMG submission 160127) | Forest soil microbial communities from Barre Woods Harvard Forest LTER site, Petersham, Massachusetts, United States - Inc-BW-H-28-O ...
GTCAGCAATTTGGATATGACGCGCGTATCTTCGGCATAAATGACATCACACTCTTTAAATGTGCGGAGTGCGCGCAGCGTGATGTCCTCAAGATTTCCTATCGGGGTCGCAACGATGGAGAGTGTACCCATACTACTGTTGTGCGCCGAGTATACTCAAAAGTGCTTGAGGTGTCGCGGCAACTTCCACTCCTGCAGCTTTCAGGATTTCCGACGCGTTAAGACCCCAACCTACGGCAATCATACCCATGCCGACTTTTTTGCACGCTTCAATATCGCGCAATTCATCGCCGATATAGACGGCGTATCTGCGATCGACTCCGTACTCGCTGAGCGCACCGCGAATAGCGCGCGCCTTGCCGAAAAAAGCACTTCCTGCATGTATGAAATGCACCTGTATGCCGGTGCGCGCAAGCAGGCCTGCTACAACCTCGTGCGCATTCGAAGATACAATACCTATCTCATACCCCGACTTGTACAGGTCCTGCATCATCTCCGGTACGCCTTCGAAGGTCTGAATTTCTGAAGCCCGTTTTGTGAATTCCTCGCGTACACGCCGCTCGAGCCGACGTATTTTTGGGATATGCCAGAGCGGAATATGCGCACGCTGGACCAAAAGTTCACGCGCAGACATTTTTTTCAACTGCGGCACCTCGTCGGGTACGATTGGAGCGAAACCGAATTCCGGCGCAAGCGAATTCATGATGGAAATCGAGAGTGCCGCACTATCGGCGAGCGTCCCGTCGAAATCGAAAAGGATGGTGCGGTATTTCATTGTTCAGTCGGCAATCTGTTCGGCGACTTTGTAGATGTCGCCCGCGCCCATGGTGATGATGAGGGAATTTTTCCCGAGTGTCAGCAGCGTGTCGCGTATCGTGTCGAAAGAATCGAGTGCACTCACATTACCGCCGAGCTGCTGGGCAGCATGGGCCAAAATTTTGCTCGAAACGGTAGGATCCGGCGCTTCGCGCGCGGCATAGATGGGAGCGATGAGCGCGGAGTCCGCGGTCGAAAGCGCTTGTGCAAATTCACCGAGCAAACTTTTCGTACGGCTGTACAAATGAGGATGGAAGGCGACGACAATTTTTTTGCCGGGAAATTTTTGTCGCGCCGCCTCGATGGTCTTCTGGATTGCAGTCGGATGGTGCGCATAGTCGTCGTACACGAGCGCGCCTTGGGGTGTCTCGCCTTTGTATTCAAAACGACGCCACGAACCTTTGAACTCGGCGAGTGCTCTTTCGATGGTGCCGTCCTTGATATCGGGGAATGCGGCGCGTGCCGCCGAGGCAGCGGCGCGTGCATTCATTTTGTTGAATTCCCCGATGAGCCCGAGCTCGGGAACCCTTGTAGATGTGTAGTCGATAACCGTTGCGGATACTTTTTTGAGAACAGGTGCAATATTCGCATCGTTCGAGTCCGTCACGATGAAACCATGTGCGGGAACTTTTTCCGCCGCGGTACGGAATGTTTCTTGCAAGGCCGCAAGGTCAGGAAAGTAATCGGTGTGGTCGAGCTCGATATTCGTAATGACGAGTATTTCAGGCGAGAGCTTCAACACATGGTCGCGGTACTCGCAGGCCTCAATGACAAAAAGGTCGGGCTTCCCCGCAAGAAAATTGGAGCCGAAGTCGCGGACAATAGAGCCGACGATGGCGGTTGGCTCGTATTTACCGTCGCTCAAAATCTTGGCAAGCATGCCGGTTGTCGTCGTTTTGCCGTGGGTTCCAGCGACCGCAATGGTACGGCCCTTCTTCGAGACCTCTCCGAGCGCCCCAAAATACGACATCTGAGGGATTTGCCGGGCCAGCGCCTCGGCGCGCTCCGGATTACTCTCAGGGACCGCATCGCTATATATAAGGAGCTTCGCCGCCTTTGGAATGACTCCCTTTCCTATAGTGATCATAATTCCCCTCCCCTCCAACATCTTTGTCACGGGAGACTCATCCCTGTCGGAGCCGGTAACCATATGCCCTGTGTGTTTCAAGAATTGAGCCAAAGCCGACATCCCGATGCCGCCGATACCCACCATATAGATGTGCCGTGGAATCATATACGGCAGTATACATCTCACCGATATGCAAAAGTACTGGTAGAATGCGGCGCATGGATGAAATACTCAGACATCGCGCCCCAATCGAAAAACCGGCACCTGAGCGCACTGATGCAGCATCTGTAGCCACAAATCCAACCGCTCCCGAAAAGGAAATTACCTTTACGCAGGAAGAGGTGTTAAAAGGATTGCAGGAGATGCTGGAGGGCTCACACCTGAACGAAACAGAGCGTGCCGACATACAAGCTCGCATTGACGCTCTCACGCGCACAAATCAGGAGAAAGGTGAGTAACCTATCGGTCAGGCCGCAAACAATATACAATGCGGAAATGGCCGAGACGGAAAAGAAATCAAAGTTCAATTTTGAAGAATTGAAAGCGGGAGCGACGAGCACCAATGCAAAGACGCGCCGCAAAGCGTTCGAGGAATATTTCGAGCGTTTCGAGGAATTTCCTTCTTACCTTTTCGACAACAGCAACGGCATTGATACGATGCTCGCCGAAACCATCCGCGACATCGAGAACGATCCTGAGACGCCGAAAAATATGCGCAAAGGTATCGAGGTGCTTATGATGCGTCTGCCGTCCTGACGAGTCTCAAAAATTCGTCATTGCGCTCGTACTCATTTTTGAACATACCGAACGAAGCGAATGCGGGAGAAAAAAGAATGGTCCCGCCGTGTGCGAGCGATAGGGCCGCACGAAGCGCATTCTCGATACTGTCGGCACCGAGAAAGGCGACTTCCTCGCGCTTGAAAATCTCGGCAAGACGTTCCGAACCTTTATATTTTTCATGGGTCAGAAGAATTACCTGAGAAACATCTTTCTTAATCTCGGCAACGAGTTCGTCCAGCGGTAACCCTTTCTCGGAGCCGCCCGCAATGAGCGTGATGTTTTTTCCAAGCGCTTTGAGTGCTGCAACGGTCGCCTCAGGCGTTGTCGCATTGTTGTCATTGTAGATTTTCATTCCGTTCACCTCGCGCACGAATTGCAACCTGCCCTCTACGGGCACAAATGATGCAAGGCCTGTTTTAATTTCTTCTTGAGATAATCCGAGTACGGAGAGCGCGGCGGCAGCGAATGCCGCGTTCTCCCGGTTGTGCTCGCCCACGACCTGCAAGCTCCACTCATTCGGTATCGGTGAGGGGACGTGCAGAGTGGCCGCGGGCTTCATCGCCTTCACCCGCCTGAGAACGCCCTCTCCCACGAACAAGCTGTCTCCCTCCCTTTGATAGTTGAAAATATTCGCTTTGTCTGCGAAGTATTCATCTACATTCTTATAGTAGTCTTGATGATCCGACATGAGATTGGTGAATAGGGCGATTTGAGGGCTCAGCTGGAGCTCGCCGAAGCCCTGTAACTGCCACGAATCAAGCTCGAGTACCGCTATATCGCCCTCATGTACGTCGGGCAGCATCGCAAGCGTCGAGATGTTACGCACATTGCCACCCAAAATCGTTGGACGTCCCGCTGTTTTAAGCGTGTGAAAAATCATGTGCGTGACGCTCGATTTTCCGCGCGTGCCGGTCACGCCGACGATTGTCGCGCCCGCATCGCGCGCGTATTTGGCAAAAAGCGCGGTCGACATCATCACGGGGACGCCCGCAGCGCACGCTGCGGCGATTTCCGGAGAATCGAGCCGCACGCCCGCCGCTTTCACAACCATGTCGCAGGTCGTGAAATCTTTCATGTCGTGCCCGCCGAGTTTGAAAGTGATGTTGGAATATTTTTTCAGTGCCTCGACGGATGGCGCAAGTTCCGCTTCGGATTTTTTATCGGTGACGAGCACCTGTGCGCCGGAGCGCGCGAGAAATTCCGCATCGCCCACTCCGCGCCCCAAGAGGCCGAGCCCCATAAGAGTGATTCGTTTGCCGGCGAATATATCTCTGTATTCCATAGCGCAACTATATCCCAAGGCGCGCACTCTGCGCATTGATGGGAGTGCCGAAAAAAATACTTCCGAGCGCTTGAAAATGGACGACGTCACCGGTTGTAAAAAATTGCGGCGGAACAGTTCGGGCAATTTTCTTTTCGATTTCCGGATGCCGCTCTAAGTAATTGATGATGCTCGTCGGCATGACATCCTTCTCCGAGACGATACGGACGTTTTCCCCCGCAGCTTTTTTTATTTGCTCCTGCACGATGCCGTAATGCGTGCAGCCGAGCACGATCGTATCGACACCTTCCGCAAGAAGCGGCGCAACGTACTGCTGTATGTAGTGAACGATCTCGTCGGAATCTTGTTTCCCTGCTTCTATGAGAGGAACGAGCTCGGGAGCAGGCTGCTGGAAGACCGCAATGTCTCCGAGCTTGGTGATTTCGCGCACGAATGCATCCGAGCGCACGGTACCGGCGGTCGCGAGCACGCCGACACGCTTGTTTTTTGTCGTCGCAGCGGCTCTCTCCGCAAACGGAATGAGCACACCGAGCACTTTCCTGTCTATTTTTTTTGCGAGGTATTCCATTTGTATTTTTCTCAGTGCCTCAGACGATGCCGTGTTGCACGCGAGCACAACTAATTGCGCACCGTGTGAGAAAAGAAACTCGACTCCCTGTTTGGTGAACTCATAGACCTCTTCGGGGACACGCGGACCATAGGGTGCACGCGCGCTATCACCGAGATAGATATAGCCATACTGGGGAAGACGTGTCGTAACACTTTTGAGGACGTGCAGCCCGCCGAAACCCGAATCAAACATGCCTATCATGTGACGTACTATAGCCCAAAAATCGCCACCTCATAAAAGTTCGGTGAAGTGCTCAAAAAACAACGATATCCACAGCAAAAAAATTGCACTCCTGAAAGCCTGATGTGCGATACTAATAGGCCGCCTTAAAAAATCTCACATTTATTCGTATGACACTCTCAATCACAAAGCGCGACGGACAAAAGGAGGCATTCAATGCCGACAAAATTAACCGCTCCATCGAGCGGGCGTGCGAGGGACTCCTTGATCCGATCGGAATGACGACGCAGATCGCGACGGAGACCAAGCTCACGCTCTACGACGGCATAACGACCGAAGAAATGGACTCGGCGACGATTAACGCGGCCGTCCAGAACATCAAAGAAGACATCGAGTACGACAAGGTCGCAGTGCGACTCCTTTTGAAAACGGTCTACCGCCGGGTCGTTGGTGAATACAACCACGATGCCGCAGAGCTCGAGATGAAACACCGCACGCAATTCCCCGTACACATCAAGAAATACGTGGCGGCGGGGCTTTTGGACGAGCGAATGGAAAAAACGTATGACCTTGAGAAGCTTGCCGGCGCTTTGAAAATTGAACGCGACGAATTATTTACGTACGCGGGACTCTCCTCGCTCTTGGACCGCTACTCGATGCGCGACGTAGAGCAGAAGCGCGTCGAGTCGCCGCAGTACTTCTTCATGCGCATCGCGATGGGTCTTTCATACAACGAAAAAAATCCGACCGAGCAAGCGCTGAAATTCTACGATCGCATGTCGCGACTCCTCTACATCGCCGGCGGCTCCACCAACATCGGTGCGGGCACCGCGCGTCCCGCACTTTCGAATTGTTTCTTGCTCGAAGTGCACGACGACATGGATCATATTGCAAAGTCGGTGGCTGATGTTATGAAAATCTCCAAAGCCTCGGGCGGCATCGGGGTCTCCATCACGAAATTGCGTGCAGCCGGCTCACCTCTCAAATCTTCCAACACTGTCTCGAGCGGCCCGACACCGTTTGCAAAAATAATGGACACCGCAATCCGTGCGGTTCAGCGCGGCGGCAAGAAATTGGGCGCACTCTGTTTCTACATGGAGAACTGGCACTACGACTTCCCTGAATTCATCGACTGGAAACACAACGCAGGCGACGACTACTTGCGTATGCGCACCGCTAACACGGCCGTGTGGATCTCCGACGAATTTATGAAGCGCGTGGAACGTGGTGATGACTGGTACATGTTCGACCCAAAAGAAACTCCGGACCTCAACGAGCTCTACGGCGAGGCTTTCTCCAAGCGCTATACCGAGTACGTCGAAATGGCCAAGGCGGGCAAGATGCGCCTCGTCAAAAAGGCTCCCGCAACCGAAATCTGGTCCAACATGCTGACTTCCCTGCAGTCTACCTCGCACCCGTGGCTAACCTGGAAGGACCCCGTCAACCTCCGCGCGCTCAATAACAACACCGGCACCATCCACATGAGCAACCTCTGCACCGAGATTTGTCTGCCACAAGACAAAGACAACATCGCCGTTTGTAACCTCGCGTCGCTCAACCTCGCCGCACACATCCAAAACAAGCAAATTAACTGGAAGGAGCTTGAGATAAGCGTGCGCCTCGCCATCCGCCAGCTCGACAACCTTATCGACATCAACGTCCTCCCTATTGAAGAGGCGAAGCGCTCCGATATCGAGAACCGGGCCGTGGGCCTGGGCGTCATGGGATTCTCGGATGCACTCGAACAGCTTTCGATGTCGTACGAGAGCCCGCACGCATGGGATTTCGCCGACCGCGTCTTCGAATTCGTCAGCTACATGGCAATTGATGAGAGTGCGGACCTCGCACAGGAGCGCGGCGCATACAAACACTTCAAAGGCTCAGGCTGGTCGCAGGGCATGGTCCCGCTCGATTCTATCGAGCGGCTCGAGAGGGACCGCGGCATGACAATTGATCTGCCAAAAATTACGAAACAGAAACGCCTCGATTGGGACAAGCTGCGCGCAAAAGTGAAGCTCGGTATGCGCAACGCCACACTCATGGCTGTCGCTCCGAATGCCAACATCGGACTCGTCGCGGGAACCACCCCGGGCATCGACCCGCGTTTTGCACAGGTCTTCTCGCGCAATAAGATTTCCGGTAAGTATCTCGACCTCAACCACAATCTCGTGAAGGACCTCAAGAACATGAGCTTGTGGGACGACGTGAAGGAACGCATCATCGAAGAGCAGGGCAACATTCAGAACGTCGAAGGACTTCCTGCCTACCTCAAAGAAATCTACAAGACCGCGTTCACGACGAACCCGTACGCATACATCGAAGTCGCCGCACGCGCGCAGAAATGGGTCGACCAGGCGCTCTCGCGCAACATCTATCTCGAGAGTCGCGACATGGAGGATATGAAAAATGTCTACATGACCGCATGGAGAAAGGGTCTCAAGACGACGTACTACTTGCATATGAAGCCGCGCCACACCGCCGAGCAATCGACGACGACCGTAAACAAAGCGGAGATGACGGGTAAGCGCGGATTCGGCGCCATCAAGATGGCCGCCGCCGGCGTGCCCGCAAACGCAGTCGCTTCCCCCATCGAAGTGAGCCAGCCCTCACCGGTACAGGCACAGCCTGAGCCGGTCACGGTCGCGAAAGTGGAAGCCCCTGCAGCAGAGATGTCAGCACCGATGACTTCGGTAGTCGGACCCGCCGTCCAAGGGATGAAAAAGCCTTTAACCTTCGAAGCTGCGGCAGTTCCGGAAGGTTATGAGATCAACGCCGCGGGTTACCGAGTAAAAAAGCAAATTGTACACGGTCCCGAAGACCCAGCCGACGACCCGAATGTGTGCATTGCGTGTCAGTAGGGGTATACTGCGGCACCGATTATAAACATTTACACCAACCACCATGTTGTTAGGAAAAGCAGCCCCCGAAGATTACAACATTCACCCGAGCCGCTATAAATGGGCCAAAGATTTGTACGATCAAGCCGTACGCAACACGTGGTTCCCGCACGAGATCGCCCTCAAGGAAGACCTCGACGACTGGGCCAAAATGACCGAAGACGAACGCCACGCGGTCGAATTTCTTATCTCGTTCTTCAACCCGGCAGAGCTCATCGTCAACCGAGTGCTGGCACTCGGCGTCTACCCATACCTCAAGTCGGCAGAGTGCCACCTCTACCTGGCCAAGCAAATGTGGGAAGAGGCCAACCACTGCGTCGCATTTGAATACCTCCTCGAGACTTTCCCCATCGACCGTGACCGCGCATTTTCTTTGCACGAGCAAGTGCCTTCGATGAAAGCAAAGGAAGAATACATTAACAAGTACATGCGCCGCATGACCGAGGAGCGCCTCGACATTACTTCCGCCGAAGGCAAGAAAGATTTCGTCCGCAACCTCGCCGCGTACAACGTGGTCATGGAAGGTATCTGGTTCTATTCGGGTTTCATGGTGGCACTTAGCTTCCGCCAGCGCAACCAGCTACGCAACGTCGGCTCCATGATCAACTGGGTCTTGCGCGACGAATCGCTCCATCTCAAATTCGGTATCAACCTCATCCACGGCATCCTTGAAGAAAATCCTGAACTCGTCTCGCCAGAATTTGCAGAAGAAATAAAAAACATCATCATCGAGGGAGTCGAGCTTGAAACCACGTTCAACAAAGACCTTTTCCCGCGCGGCATCCTCGGACTCAACGCCGATTACGTCAACCAGTACGTGCAGTACGTCGCCGACCGCCGGCTCGTCGAGCTCGGACTTGAGAAGCATTACAACGCAACCAACCCGGCCAAATGGATGTCGGCAGCCACCGACGTCTTCGAGCTCGTGAACTTCTTCGAAGCGCAGAACACCAACTACGAGGTCAACTCGGGCGACAGCGAGAAGAAAAAGGAAGACAAGAAAGACTAAGTAAAAGAGGGCGGATATTTTGTCGTCTGCGGGACTTTCGCACAGGTCCTCACCGCCAAAATATCCGCCCTCTTTTTATTTGTGACGCGAAAACAGTGGCGCGTACATGTCGTCCTTGAGTGGGATGAGCAGTTCTTTTTTATTGACACGGTTGGTCCATTCGACGGGCGCGTCGGTGATGACGGCAAGCGGCTGGCGCTCGCTCCCCTCGCCCATTGCAAGGGTAGCGGCCGTCGCCAGTGAGTCAGCAACGTCTGTCTGTGTAAATTTGAGTTTGCGTCCGTGCAGGTCTTTCTTGCCGCGGTAATCCCGTACGCCTTTGAATCCGGCGTACCCGAGCGCCACACCAACGACACCTGCGCGAAGCGGCGTGACGCGACTATCGGTAATGATGACGCCGAGTTTTTTTACTCTGTAGTGCTTTAAAAGCGCTCTGTGGAGCACGTTTGCTGTTTTAAAACTATCTTTCGGAAGCAGTACCAATTTGCCATCCGCATTCGATTCATCGACTCCCGCATTTGCCAAAATCATTCCGTCCTTTTCCGTAAGCCAGACGTATTTGGTCTTGAGCGCCCAATCACTCTCCGCACGAATTATCTTCTCTGCATCTTTCAGGCTCGCCGTACGACCTTCCGCAAGTGCAACAATTTTTGATGTAACAGCCAGTACCGCGCCGTCTTTTAATTTCGGCGCGTGCACCGCGATAAAACGGACGAGATTACCGCCCTCTTTGAAGACACTTGTTTTTATTGCTTGAATCTTCATATACCAATCAGAGGTGGTAACTCGCGAATGCTATGGAGCACCTTGTCTGCTATTGAGAAATCATGTTCTTTGGTCAGCGCGTCCGGTATCGCATAGCACGTAAGCCCGGCTGCTTTTGCGGCAACGACACCGCGACGCGAATCTTCGAGCACCAGACATTGTTCTTTTTCTTTGCCCGACAGCTGCCAAGCCTTGAGGTACGGTTCCGGGTCGGGCTTATAGCGCGTGACATCTTCGCCCGTAATGACAAAATCAAAGAAATGCCGCATGCCGGTCTTTTCCATAATAGAATCAAAGTGAGTGTGGTGGCTGCTCGTGACTATCGCCATCTGGACTTTGCCCTGTAACTTCTGAAGCGTCCCCAAGACGCCGTCAATGGGCTGTATATTCTTCAACAATGCGGTGTGTCGTTCATCGCGCAGACGACGCAATGTCTCGAATTCTTCTTCCGTAATTCCCTTCTCCCGTACCAGTTCATATGTGCTGGTTCCTTTCTCGAGCCCTTCGTGAATATACCAATCTAGCGGTATCTCCACCCCAAGCGGTGCGAATGTCTCGCGAGTGGCTATTAAGAAAAGTGATTCCGTATCAACCAAGAGCCCGTCCATGTCAAAGAAAATTGCTTTGAATCCCTGCTCGTTCATATGTTTGCTGAGGCGGTGTTGCCGTTGTTCAAATTTTCCAGAGCTTTTTGGTAACGTTCCTGGAAAAGATCGTCGAGAAAAGGACTGATTCCCTTACACTCTTCAGCAATCTTCTTTGCTCCATCGGCATATTCGAGACCTCGCGTAACGGGCATTGCACGCATTTTCTCTATACCGGCAACGTTGGACGCCTGGTCGGCAAGCTTTACACGCTTTACAGAGGCACTTTCTCCGCGG
>Ga0210389_10005001_pt1 | contig 10285 bp, 7 predicted proteins | sample IncBWH28OmetaG_FD_160127 | JGI IMG/M metagenome (GOLD analysis project Ga0210389, IMG submission 160127) | Forest soil microbial communities from Barre Woods Harvard Forest LTER site, Petersham, Massachusetts, United States - Inc-BW-H-28-O ...
CGCAGCGCAGGAAGCACACCCAGTGGCAGAACTGGACGCAGAAGGGCTCGAACTCGAGCTTCGTCGCGAGCGCCTGCACGGTCGTGGCGTCGCCGCGCAGCGTCGCCGCGCTCAGACGCTCCAGCGCGCCCTGTTCGTCGGCGAGCTTGCCGGTGGCACGCGCGAAGGCGAGCATCTCAGCGATCCCGGACTCGGGCGCCTCGAGCGGGAACATACGACACAGATCGAGGCACACGAGCATGCAGCGCCAGCCACAGAACCACTCGCACACGAAGCGGTCGATCGAGGTGAGCCCGGCATCCGACAGCGCGGCACGCAGCCCCTCGCAGTCGTTCGCCTTGACCGCTACGACCGATGCCGCAAAGCTCGCGTCGTCCTCGGCGAGCCTGCTGACCGCTCGCGCCGCTGCCAGCAGCTCGGGGAATAGCTCAGGCCGTCGTTCGATCGTCGACGGCTGACAGACCACGCCGCAGACGAGCCGGAAGTACACCGTGCAGGCCCAATGGCACAGCAGGTGCGAGAAGCGCTCCAGCTCGTATCGCCGTACGAGCGCGCTCCACGCCCCCGGATCGCGCGCCTCGATCGCCAACGCGATCTGCTCGAGCAGCTCCCGCTCGCCGGCGGCTCTCGCCACCACCGCGGCAAACTCGCGAACGTCGGGAGTGTCCTGCTCCAGCGACGGAGGGCCGGACAGCTCCAGGCACAGCAACACGCATTCCTTGCTGCGCAGCCAGTGGCAGACGAGCTCGCAGCGCTCACTGAGACCGACGCCGGTGAGCAGCGCCTGTATCGACGTGCCGTCGAGTGTGCGGAAGGCATCTACGGCGGCACGGAACGTCTCCTCGTCACGGGCGAGCAGCGCCATCGCCCGCGTGCCGTCCTGCACCTCGTCCAGCAGCAGTCGGTCCGACTGTCCGTCAGCCATCGCCAGCCCCCTGATTCATGGTTGCACCTGGGAAATGCGCGTCGAGGCGCGCCTTGCTTCGCGAGGCTTTCATATTCCGCCAGCCGCAAGGGGTTCTCTGGACGGATGTTGTGGTCGTCCGGGCCGGCTACGTGGTTGGGGCTAGAACTCGCCGGCGCTGTGCGGTCCGACGCACGCCACGGCGAGGTTCTCGGTCACCCCGGCGCCGACCTCGCGGACCTCATCGAAGGTGACGGCGTCGAGCGCCGAGATGGCGGCGTCCGGGTCGATGTCCTGCCCAAAGACGATGCTCTGGTTGGCGGCGTAGCGGGCTACCGCATTGGTGTTCTCGAACGCGAGCACCATCCGCCCGGCGCTGTAGGCGCGCGCCCGCGTGACCTCCTCCTCGGTGGGGCCGTCATCGCGCAGCTCGTCGACGATCTCACGCATGCGCGTGTAGGCCTCGACGCACTTGGCCGACTCAAGACCCGAGCCGAGTTGCAGCACGGGCATGTCGGCGAACTTGTGGTCGACTGCGTACACCGAATAGCACAGGCCGCGCTTCTCACGAATCTCCTCGAACAGGCGCGAGCCCATCGAGCCGCCGAGGAGGGTCGAGTAGATCGACAGGGCGGCGCGTTCGCGCACGTCGGTCACGCGTATGTCGGGACGGTAGATCATGCGCAGGTGCGACTGGTTGGTGTCGCGCTCCTCGACGAGCGTCTGCGGGGCGAACTCCGGCGCCGCCAGGAACCGCTCGGGCTCGGGCAGCGACGGGAAGCGCGCAAAGCGCTCGTGCAGCTCGGCCTCGTCGGGCAGGTGCTCGAGGTTGCCGACCAGGAACACGCCGCCGCGCGCGCCCGACCAACGGCGCTCGCGGAAAGCGACGATCGCCTCGCGCGTGAACGAGCGCAGGTTCTCCTCGGGCCCGAGCACGGTGCGCCCGAGCGGGTGCTCGCCGAAGGCAGCGCGGTCGATCAGGTACTCGGCGACCGTCGACGGTTGGTCGTAGGCGCGGTTGATCTCCTGGATCACCACCCCGCGCTCGCGGTCGAGCTCCTCGGCATCCAGGCGGGGGCGCCCGACGAAGTCACTCAGCAGGTCGATCGCCTGCGGTGCGCTCTGCGCCCGCACGGTGATGTGGAAGGCGACCAGGTCGTGGCTGGTGTACGCGTTGAGCACGCCGCCCAGCCGCTCGGCGGTCTCGTTGACGTCCTTGTAGGTGGGGTAGCTCTGTCCGCCCTTGAACACCAGGTGCTCGAGGAAGTGAGCCATCCCGTTCTCCTCGGTGCGCTCGCTGCGCGCGCCGGCGTCGAAGGCCACGAGCACGGTCAGCGCGCGGGTGCCCGGCAGTGCCAGGCGGTGGATCGGCAGCCCGTTGCTGGGAACCGTGCTGGTGCTCACGTCGGTCATGGTCCAACCCTAGAACGTTCGCGCGGACGGTGCCGCCGCTGGGCATCGCTGGGGCATCGCTGCACTACCCTTGCCCACGAGCCATCATGAACCGTCCGCCCCGACAGCCACTGATCGCCGTGCTCGCGCTGGCCCTGCCGCTGCTGCTCGTCCTCGGGCTGTACCTGGGCGGACACCCGGAAGACCTGCCGGGCTTCCTGCGCAGCGCGTTCGTGGCCAACCAGCCGTCGGCGGTGGTCGACGAAGCGATCCAGCGGATCGCCCAGGACTACTACCGGCCAATTCCCACCAGCAAGCTGTCGAACGCGTCGATCGCCGGTGTGGTGGCGAGCCTGGGCGATCGCTTCTCCCACTACCTCAGCCCGAGCGAATACAGCGAATTCACACAGCCGCCGCACTTCGCGGGCATCGGCGTGGCTGTCGACCCGCAGCTGAACGTCAACCACGGCCTGCTGATCGAGCGGGTGTTCAACGCCTCGCCTGCCTCCCGCGCAGGCCTGAAGGCGGGCGATCTGATCGTGGCGGTGAACGGGCGCAAGCTCGAACGCCTGTCGCCCGAAACGGCCACGTCGCTGATCCGTGGCAAGCCGGGCACGGAGGTCAAGCTGGCGATCTCCCAGACCCACGGCGGGACCAGCGAGGCGGCGGTCAGCACCACGGTCAACGGCGCGGGGAGCGCCACCGGCACTGGCGCCGGGAGCGCCGTCGGGAAGAGCACGAGCAGTGGCGGCGCGTCGGTGCGGGGTGTGGGGCTGCACAGCGTTGCGGTCACGCGTGCGCTGGTGTCCGAGCCGGTGGTCGAATCGACCGTGCGCACGGTGCACGGCGTCAAGCTGGGGATCGTGGCGCTGGCCAGCTTCAGCGCCGGGTCGCACGTCGAAGTCGGCGAAGCCGTCCACCAGGTGCTGCACAAGGGTGCCAGAGGGCTGGTGTTCGACCTGCGCGGCAACGGCGGCGGCCTAGTTGCCGAAGCGCAGCTGATCGCCAGCCTCTTCATCCCCAAGGGCGTGATCGTGACCACCCGCGGGCGCAGCCAACCGACGCAGGTGCTCGACGCCACCGGCGGCGCCATCTCTCCGTCGATCCCGATGGTCGTGCTGGTCGACTCGAACACGGCGTCATCCTCGGAGATCGTCACAGCGGCCCTGCAGGACCACCGCCGCGCGACGGTCGTCGGCACGCACACGTTCGGCAAGGGCGTCTTCCAGGAGGAGACGCCGCTATCCAACGGTGGGGCGCTTGACATCACCGTCGGCGAGTTCTTCACCCCCAACGGGCGCAACCTGGGCGGGGGCGGGGTCAAACAGGGCGCCGGTGTGATACCCGAAGTGCTCGTGCGAGACGGCGTGGACAGCGAACACGGCCTGGAAGTCGCGCTGCATACGCTCGCCGCGAAAGTCAAGTGAGCGCCAAGGGCCCGCCCGGGCCTGCGCCGGTCAACTCGTTCGTGGCGGTGCTCGAGCGCCGCGGACGCTTCCTCACGGCCGAGCCGCTGTTCCCGATACCGCGCGGCGCCCCCGGTGTGGGTGCCCAGCCGCGCCTGCGCCCGGCGCGGGTGACACTAGGCTCGGGACGCTCGGGCGCCGGCGGGCGGGTGCGGGCCGACGTGGGGGACCTGGTCCTCGTGCACACCGCCACGCGGGGCAGCGGCGCGCACGTCGTGCGCAAGCTCGGTCGTCCGGACGTCGCAAGCGACGTGATCGAGGCGCTGATGCTCGACCGCGGTCTCAGCCGCGGTTTCAGCGAACCGGTCGAGCGCGAGGCGGCGGCCGCCGGCGAGCGTGTGCGCCGCGAGCCCGGAAACCGCCGAGATCTGCGCGAGCTGCCGACCTTCACGATCGACCCGGTCAGCGCGCGCGACTACGACGACGCCATCTCCGCCCAGCCGATCGACGACGGTGTGCGCGTGTGGGTGCACATCGCGGACGTCGCGGCGCACGTGCCGGAGGGCTCGCAGCTGGACCGCGAGGCGCGCAGGCGCACCACCAGCGTGTACGCGCCGGGGGCGGTCGAGCCAATGCTGCCACACGCCCTTTCCAGCGACTCGTGCTCGCTCGTGCCCGGGGAGGATCGCGCGGCGGTGACGGTCGAGCTGGAGTTGCACGGCGCGCGGGTGCAGAGCGCGGCGTTCTATCGCTCGGTGATTCGCTCGAACGCGCGCCTGGACTACGAGCGTGTGGATCGGATCTTCGCGGGCAGCGAGTCGGCGGCGGAGCCGTGGGGGGAGGCGGTGGCCGCCGCGCGTGTGGCCGCTGCCGCGCTGCAGGGTGAGCGCGAACGCCACGGTGCGCTCGTGATCGACTCGCAGGAGCCGGAGTTCGAGTTCGACTCCCATGGGAACGTCACGGCCATCGTGGCGCGCGCCCAGACGGAGTCCCATCGCCTGATCGAGCACCTGATGATCGCCGCCAACGAAGCGGTCGCGCGGCTGCTCGAGCAGCGCGGCGTGCCGTGTCTGTACCGCGTGCACGAGCGCCCCGAGCCCGACCGTGTGCGGCGCCTGGCCGACCAGCTCGCCTCGCTCGACGTGCCAACCCCGCCGCTGCCCGCGAAGTCCTCGAAGGGGGAGCGCATGTCCTCGACGCAGGCGGCAGAGCTGGTCGGCGAGATGTCCCGGCGTGTAGAGCAGCACGTGCGGCGCACCGGTCACGGCCGTCAGGCGTTCGGCTCGCTGGTGCTGCGCTCGCTGATGCAGGCCTACTACTCGCCTAAGAACCTCGGCCACGCCGGCCTGCGCTCGTCCTGCTACTGCCATTTCACCTCGCCGATCCGTCGTTACCCGGACCTGGTCTGCCATCGGGCGCTGCTGTCGGCGGTCGGCGGCGGCGAGCGTGCGCCGCGCGGCGGCGAGCTGGTCGAGTTGGGGGTGTGGTGCTCGGAACGCGAGCGCCACGCAATGCTCGTCGAGCGCGACTCGGACGACGTCGCGCGCTGCTTTGCCCTCGAGCGCCTGCTGGGCAGGCTCGGCCGCGAGCACGTTTTCGCCGGCGAGATCACCGGGCTGATTTCGGCCGGCGCGTTCATCGCCTTCGGCGAGGGCGGGGAGGAAGGCGCTCCGGCCGCGGCCACACCCGCGTCGCAGTACCAGGGGATGCTGCCGGTCAGGCGGATGGTGGGCGAAGGGCGCGGCGGGCGCGACGGCGGGCGCGAGTGGTGGGAGCTGAACGAGTACGCCACGATCCTGCACGGCGAGCGCACCGGCGCGACCGTGCGCCTGGGCGGTGAGATGCGCGTGCACGTGGACAGCATCGACGCGATCCGCGGCCGCGTGGATCTCGCGCCCGCCTTGTGACGGTCACTGCGAACGCCGCAGCGGAGCCCGTAAGGGCGGAGCCTCTAAAACATCGTTCGCGCGCGTGACCATCTAGGCTCGCGTGATGGCAAAGGGCAAGGGCAAGCGCAAGGTCGGCGCCGGCGACGTGGCGTCCAATCGCTACGCGTCGCATCGCTACAACCTGCTCGAGCGGGTCGAGTGCGGGATCGTGCTGGAGGGCACCGAGGTCAAGGCGCTGCGCACCTCAGGCGCGCAGCTGAAGGACGGCTACGCGGCGATGCGCGACGGCGAGCTGTGGCTGCACTCGGTGCACATCCCGCCGTACGGCCCCGCATCGCGCGAAAACCACGAGCCGGAGCGTGCCCGCAAGTTGCTGGCTCACCGTCGCGAGCTCGACCGCCTGGCCGGTCGCGTGCAGGAGCGGGGGCTCACGCTGGTGCCCACCCGCATCTACTTCTCGGGCGCCAACGCCAAGGTCGAGATCGCGCTCGCACAGGGCAAGGACCTGTACGACAAACGCCAGAGCATCCGCGAACGCGAGAGCAAGCGCGACATCGAACGGGGAATCCGCGAAGCGCAGCGGTAGGACGCGCTCAGATCGAGCGGAAGCTGTGCACGCCGCTGGTCAGGATGTGCGTTTCGCTCATCCCGAACACCAGCAGCGCGATCAACCCTACGTACACCCCGAACACCATCAGGCGATGGCGTGGCGCCACGCGGTAGTACGCGGCCTGCTCAAGCGAGCGCGTTTTGCGCTGCTTCCAGCGGTGGTAGGTCTGAAAGCCGGCGAACAGCACGATGATCAGCAGGATCGGGTTGCCCGGGTTGAGGAACGCGAGCGCCACGAGCACGCCGAAGCCGATGAACCACATCCACGGGCTCATCGCCGCCGCCGCCCGCCCGCCATCCAGCGGCACCACCGGCAGCAGGTTGAACAGGTTCAGGAAGAAGCCGAAGTACGCCAGCGCGATCAACAGCGAGCTGCCCGTCAGCTCGCCCACCACCGCCACCGCCGCCGCGCCGATGCTGCCTAGGATCGGTCCGGCCAAGCCCACGCGCGCCTCCGCCAGCGCGTTGTCGCCCAGCGAGCGCGTTGTGATCATCGCGCCCATGAACGGGATGAACATCGGCGCGCTCGCCTTGATCCCCTCGCGGCGCAGCGCGATCACGTGGCCCATCTCGTGCACGAACAGCAGCACCACGAACCCGGCCGCGAACCACCAGCCGAAGAACAGGCTGTAGGCCGCCACCGACACCAGCGCCGTGCCAGCCGTGACGAACAGCTTCAGGTTCGGCAGCGCCACCACCAGCGCCTTCAGCGCCACGCCGAACTTCGCGATCAGCGCGCCGATCGCCGCCAGCGCACTGCCGATGCGCTTGCGCAGCCCGCGCACCGGTTCGGCTTTGCGGGGGCGCTCGCCAAACGGGTTCTCGCCGGCGTGCAGCTGCGTGTTGCTCGGGTATCCACCCGGCGCGGTCGCCGGCACCACCGGCGTGTGCGCCGGGAGCGGCAGCTCGTGATTTTCCATGCTCCCATTGTCGCAGCACTTCTAAGTCGTGCCTAACGGATGCACGACGCGGAACCAAGCCGCGAAGAGCGAGGCCATCGGGGTGTGAGGCCGCGCCACCTACCGGGAACGGCCCTCGGGCCGGACCCGCGCGGGTTCCTCAAGGTGGCTTGGGTCCGCGTCTATCTTGTCTGTGCGCCCACGCCGGGCGGTACACTGCAGACGAAGTACATCCTCGGGGACGACAGGCTTCGACGTGGTCGGCTCGTGGGGGTGGTTGCGAGTCGAGGTCCCGGGCGGCCTCGTAAAACACCCGGGAAAACCATAAGTGCGGACTCTCACGAGTACGCCCTCGCCGCTTAGTCAATAGCTAAGCCGTGAGGTTTCGGGCCCTGCCTGCCTGCCGCGGGGGTCCCCGGAATCAGAATGCAGGCTCACCCGGTGCGGTCCGCCTCCGCCAATCCGGGGAAGCTCAAGGAGGCTGGTCCCCCACAACCCCGCCGGCGAGGCGAATGGGGGACGAGATCAGAGCGCCGGCTACGCTCGTAGAAGCCATTCACACGCGATTACGGACGTGGGTTCGATTCCCACCGTCTCCACCATCTTGACGAAGGTCGAACCGGCCCAGTCCCCCGAGAAGGGGCTGGGCCTTCGACGTCTGAGGCTCGGGATCGGGCGCGGAGCCTGATCGGAGCGCTGATGGCCAGCTAGCCGCGATCAGCAGAGCGGTATAGCTACGTCTCAGCGTCTGGCACGAATACGCGCCTGATCTCTCTGGCTGGCGCTTCGATCGGCAAACCTAGCTCAGCGCCGACGAGTTCGACCGTGGATGCGAAGGTGGCGATTGCGACGACCTGAACATGCAGGAGGTCTGCCGCTGACTGCTGCTCGTCGTAGAAGACCCGTCCGTCGTTGGTAGGCGTGAGGGTGCCTACTAGGAACGCGCGCGGGCCAGCGTGGACCTCCCAGCTGAACGATCGGTAGAGGAAGACATAGGCGGAGTCGGCGGCTGGTTCTTCGACGACTTTGAGCTGTCCTGGTGTGGACGGCAATACCGATCCGTTCTTAGAAACCGGCAGCCCGGCGTCTTTGGCCCGCTGACGAGCTTGTGCGACTACCTGTTGGCGTGCCTGAACCTCCGCTTCGTCTAGCGGAACCTCGCCCAGACGTGCAAGCAGGTGGGGCGATTGCCGCACGTCCTCAGACATCGTGACCGAACTTCGGTCGCCCTCGGCCTGCCAAAGCTCCGTATGGAGTCCGGGGTCCTTGCGTAGGAACCGGATCAGAATATTGATCTCGACCATTGGTCGGATCAAAGCCCTTGCGCCGACTGGCACCGGTCCGGTTTGCAGGTGCAAAAAAGCTCGAAAGAGTGTGCGGCTTCGATGGCCGAGCAGCAAGAGCGTCAGCAGATACTCCGAACGAGCGATCGGCTCGTCAAAGGCTGCGGTGGCATTGGCAGCACGCGCAAATGCGGGGTGCGAGACCGCGTAAAAACGTGGGTTCCTTTCACGCATGGGAGGTTCGAATAGCTATTCCGCTCGGCAAGTTGGGGTGGCGGACTGCGAGACGACTGGTCCGACGACTGCGGAGTCTGCCGTAAGGCCTGCACACAGGCTCGTTCTGAGAAGCATGGCTGCATCGAGCGCACGATCATCGCGGATCGGCGTTGATCTTCCGATCGCTAGAGCGACGACATCATTCCGTCGTAGCTCGATCATTCGTCCTGGCATGCCTTCACCAGGCGGGATTCCCAAATAGATCCGATCCGAGGTTTGGGCGATGAAGTAGCCCACGACAGGGGTGCGCCCATCGACTAGAGCCGCCGCGGGCTCGGCCTCCGGATCATCGCGCGTGCGGAAATACGTTGTGAAGCCCATGTATGTACCGATCGCAAGAAACGCCGAGACTGCGAACCAGGCAAAGTGATCCCTGTATGCATAAATAATAAGAATAAGTGAAGTCGTAGCCGCACTCAACGCAACCAAAATGACGTAGTCATACCAAGCAAGCGGCGCGAACGTGGTGAGCAAGAGCTCAAGGCCCAGCAGTGGAAGCCCGAGTAGCGTGAGGCGTATCCACAGTTCTTGCCGCGCAAGCCTGCTACGCACTTCCTGCGTTTCTTGCTCGAGGCCTGGTAGCTGCTCTGCCAAGCGGCGTTCGGCCTCGTCGGCTCTTTCCTTGGCGTCGAGTAGTTCTTGCGCGATGCGCGCGCTCGCATCTGCCGCCTCGCGTGCTGCCTCGGCGTAAAGCCTATTGCCTGGCGCTGTACCCAGAGCCTCAAGCGTTCCCGCCTCCGCTCGCGACGCCGCCGCGTGGGCATCCTGAACTGTAGAGAGAGCGTTTAGCGCCTCAGAGTGAGCCGCTTCGAGTTCCGCGGTGGCTCGTACAAGGTGTTGCTCCGCGTTCTCGGCAGCTCCCAACAATCGCTCGCGAAGAACTTCGTCATAGACCCACAACACTGCGACGGAAAAGAGAGCGAGCAGAATTGCCGAAGTCAAGAAATGAGCGCCAGTCGAAAGCAGCACCGATTTCGGAACGAGTGCAACGCCTTCGCTTGCGGGCAAGCCTGCCGAGTCAATCTCGGTCCACAATATCGCTCCACCAAAGAACGCTACGAAGCCCAACAAGCCGATTCCTGTGCCCACGACAGTGAGCAGAGGAAGGACAGCCGCCAGCGCACCCTCGCCACCCGCTCTCCCAAGTGCCATGTGACTCACGTGACTCGATACGCCTTCACGACTCTCTGCAGCTTTTGATTGCTCCATGCTCGACACCACCCCCCTCGCACTCGTGCACAGATACGGCGAACCGAACCCGCTTGTAGCTGCGAAGTGTTCGCAGCGGCGGAACCCTAGCAGCAGGATACGTTGCGATGCGAGCAGCCGACTTTGGATCTGTCGCACGATCGGCGTTTTGCGATTCGCCCTGAATCACACAGCCTGGCGACTAGACCCATTCAGCGCGGCCCGATTTGCCCCGCCGGCACGCCGGCATACATGAACCCAGCCTCAGTGCTCGTCAGCAGCACTGCGCCGCCGGGGACCACCGACCGGGCCGCTACTACAACCCCGCCAATGATTACGGCGTTGAAGCCGACCATGACGTCGTCCTCTACAGTGGGACAGTGCTCCGGCGCCGGGGCAGTGCGGGCATGGATGAGCGAGCCCTGGATCAGACACCGTG
>Ga0210389_10005002_pt1 | contig 10284 bp, 10 predicted proteins | sample IncBWH28OmetaG_FD_160127 | JGI IMG/M metagenome (GOLD analysis project Ga0210389, IMG submission 160127) | Forest soil microbial communities from Barre Woods Harvard Forest LTER site, Petersham, Massachusetts, United States - Inc-BW-H-28-O ...
GTAGTGCCGGATCACCTGCCTTAGGTCGGCCTGCCCGGAACCAGTCAGTCGGTGTGGAGCCGGGCGAGGCCGTCGAGGATGAAGTCGAGTGCGAACTTGAACTCGTCGTCGTCGTCGCACCGGCCGAGGGCGCCGCCGTGGGTGACCGCGAGGGCCATCTCCACGACGTAGGGATGGCTGGCGCCGAGTGCGCTCGCGAGGGCGGTGGCCGCCTCCGGCTCGAGGTCGCCGGAATCGTCGAAGAGGCCTTGCGTGAACCCGAGAAGGTGGCTGCCGAGGATGTGCAGGGCGTGGTGCGTCTGTGCGATCGAGAAGCCGCCTTCGCGGAGGATGCCGAGCACCGCGTTGACGTATTGCAGCGCGGCGGGCCCGGGCGCGGCCTGCGCCTCCACCGTGCGGGGGGCCCACGGATGGCGCAGCATGACGCTGCGCGCGGCGAGCGCCAGCTGGCGCAGCGACGTCTTCCAGTCGGTGCCCTCGGCGCTGACCGGGATCTGGCTGATCACCGTATCGGCCATGCCGGCCAGCAGGTCGTTCTTGTTGCGCACGTGCGTGTAGAGGGACATCGCCTCGACGCCCAGCTCCTGGGCGAGCTTGCGCATGCTGATGGACTCGATGCCGTCGCGGTCGGCGAGCTCGATGGCGGCTGCCATCACCCGCTCCCTGGTCAGCGGAGTGCGGCGTTCAGGGCCCGTGGGGCCAAGCGCGGAAAGCTTCACGTCACCAGCCCTCGCCCGCGACTCCGGTCGCGCTCGACCAAGAGGCCTCCATTGACATCCTTACGCCGTAAAGATTACCCTTACGACGTACGCATTCATCCTTACTTTGTAAGGATGAGCTTAGCGTACCACTCACGTCGCCGGACCAAGAAGGGCAAGCCATGGCGAGCAGCAGGACAGCCAGCCGGAAAGGCATCCCGCCGCTGCGGCGGGCCGACAGCGATCAAGACGCGGGAGCTGCCCACCGGCCGGCTCCACACGAAAGGAGAAGCCCAGCCGTGCCTGTCAATCCACTGACCATGCGTGCCGTCATCCAGGACGGCTACGGCGCGCCGGAGCGGGTGCTCCGGCTCGAAGAGATCCCCGTGCCGCCGGTCAGCGCCGACGACGTCCTGGTGCGGATGCGGGCCACCAGTGTCAACACTCCGGACTGGGCCACCGTAACCGGAGTGCCGTACATCGGCCGCCTGGCCTCCGGGCTGCGCCGGCCGAAGCGTGCTGTCCGCGGCAGCGATGTGGCTGGCGTGGTGGAGGCCGTTGGCGGGCGGGTCACCGACCTGGTGCCCGGCGATGAAGTGCTCGGGTCCACCTGGTTCCTGGCCGGCGCATTCGCCCAGTACGTGGTCGTGCCGGCGGCCAAGCTGGTCAAGAAGCCCGCCGGGCTCACGTTCACCGACGCCGCGGCGTCGGTGATGACCGGGCTCGCCGCGCTGGTCGCCATGCGCGACGTGGCACAGGTGGGCGCCGGCACGCGCGTCCTGATCAACGGCGCCTCGGGCGGGGTCGGCACCATGGCGGTCCAGATCGCCAAGGTGCTGGGTGCGGAAGTCACCGGCGTGTGCGGCACTGCGCGCAAGATCGAGCTGGTCCGTTCGCTCGGGGCCGACCACGTCATCGACTACACGAAGGAGGACTTCACCCAGAGCCGTCAGCGTTTCGACGTCGTACTCGACAACGTGCTGAACCACCCGCCGAAGGCCTCCGCGCGGGTGCTGGCGCCAAACGGCATGCTCATCCCGAACAGCATCGGCTACACCGGGGGCCTCCTGGCGGGCCTGCCCAGGATAGCGCGGGCGGTGCTGATGGGGCTCGGCTCCACCACCGTGAAGCTCGTATCCCCTGCCGTGAACCGGGAGAACCTGGATGCGCTCCTCAGGCTCCTCGAATCCGGCGAGGTCAGGGTGGTCATCGACAAGACCTACCCGCTCGACCAGGCGGCGGGCGCCGTCACGCACATGCTGGAGCATCACGCCAGTGGCAAGATCGCCATCACGGCGTAGCGCAGACGAGGAGAGCAGTTAGACCGGGTGATGGGCAAGCACCGGGGAGCTGGGTAGCCTCGGAGCAAGGAGGCGAGTGGCATGGCGAACGACCCAGAGAAGTTCGACACCTTCGGCACCGAAGAGGGCGGCACCGACATCCTCGGTGAGGAAGCGGGCGGCACCGACATCCTCGGCAAGGAGGAAGGCGGTACCGACATCCTCGGCAAGGAGGAAGGCGGCACCGACATCCTCGGCAAGGAAGAGGGCGGCACCGACGTCCTCGAGCCGCCGGAGTAGACGGCCTCAGGTACTTACGCGGCGCAACGCGGGCTGACCGGCCCCGCAGCCGCAGGCGGGGTGCGGCGGCCAGCCGCGCCGCTGCCACTGCCACTCGGGGAGCACTACCTCGAGCGTCCCGTTGGCGGCGGCCGCCTCGCCGGCCCGGTCGATGAGCGTGAGCGCCTGCGCCGTCGCGAGCGCGGCCGTCGCGGCGGCGAGCACCGTGTCGCACGCCTGCGTCCCGGCAGCGACGGCGCTCGTGCCGCTGGCCTGGGCGAGGATCCTCGGCCAGGCGGGATCGCGCGCCGCCTTGCACAGGTCCACGCAGCGCACGCACGCCGAGCGCCCCGGCAGCACAAGCGGCCCGACCACGCCGATCGCCTCGTCCGCGTGCACCACCAGGTGCGGCACCCGGTCGCGCGTGAGCGCGGCGAGCAGCACCGGGTCGGGACGGCCGGTGATCACCGCCAGGTCGGGCACCCGCCTCGCGTCGTTCGCCGTGCGCACCTCAGGGGCGACCCGGTGCACCGCGCGGGCGACCCCGGCGGCCCTGCTCGTCCCCACGTCCGCGGTGCCGAGGCCCGCGGGCGTGACGTCCGCGGGCCCGGCCGTCCCAGAGTCCAGGCAGCTGACCCACCCGACCCCGGAGGCGGCGAGGAACGTGGCGACGCAGGCGCCCACCCGGCCCGCGCCGTAGACGCGGGTAAACGTCACCCGGCGCCGCCCGAGCACCGCCGCGCCGCCGTCGCCGTGCCCGTAGGCGAGCGCGGCGCAGGCCAGCTCAGGGCCGATCCTGGCGCGCAGGTAGTCGGGAAGGGCAGCGCGCAGGCTGGCGGGAAAGTCGTCAAGCACGCCCGCCGAGGCGAGCAGCTCGATCACCCGGTACACGATCTCCCGGCGGATGCCGTACGCCTCGGCGGCCCGCACCACCTCCGCGGTGTCGCGCGACCCGTCGAGCAGGCTCACGATGGCCGCCGCCTTGCCCAGGCCGGTCAGCGCGCGGGCGCGACGCGGGTCAACGCCGATCTGGAGCGTGCCGTCATCGCGCCACAGCGGCCTGAGCCCTGCCTTCAGTGCTGGTCTCATGCACACAGCGTGACGCCGCCCACCGACATTCGGCGCGGATCGCGCCCGCCATCCCGAGACACTTGCGGATGGTGGATCGTTGACCACACTGGGATGTGACCACCGATGCACTGTCACGGCGCGCCTAGGCTGGAAGTACGCAATCGTTCGGGATAAGAGGTTTTTAGTGGCGGAGAATGACAGCCCGAGCCAAGTTCCCCCGAGCGGCCGCGGCGACGTCCCGCGCAACAGCGTCCAGCGGGGCGCGAAGCTAGCCGGGCTACCGCTTGGTTTCGCCGGCCGGACCGCGCTCGGGCTGGCCAGGCGGCTCGGCGGCGAGTCGGCTGAGCTCGTCGCGCAGCAGATCCAGCAGCGCACCGCCGACCAGCTGTTCCGGGTGCTCGGCGAGCTCAAGGGCGGCGCTATGAAGCTCGGCCAGGCGCTGTCGATCTTCGAGGCGGCGCTGCCGCCCGAGCTGGCCGAACCCTACCGCGCGACGCTGACCCGGCTCCAGGAGTCCGCGCCGCCGCTTCCCGTCGCCACGGTGCACCGGGTGCTCGCCGCCGACCTCGGTGAGGACTGGCGCGCGTCGTTCACGTCCTTCGACGACACCCCGGCCGCCGCCGCGTCGATCGGGCAGGTGCACCGGGCGGTCTGGGGCGACGGGCGGGCGGTCGCGGTCAAGATCCAGTACCCGGGCGCCGGCAAGGCGCTGCTCAACGACTTCACGCAGCTAGCCAGGCTCGGCCGGCTGTTCGGCGTGCTCATGCCCGGGCTTGACGTCAAGCCGATGCTCGACGAGCTCCGCGACCGGGTCGCCGAGGAGCTCGACTACCACCTGGAGGCCGCGGCGCAGCGCGCGTTCGCCGCCGCCTACGACGGGGACCCCGACATCTACGTGCCCGGGGTCGTCACCGAAACCGATCACGTGCTCGTGACCGAGTGGATGGACGGCACCCCGCTGTCGAAGATCATCAGCGACGGGTCCAAGGAGGAGCGTGATCGGGCGGGCATCCTGCTGGCCAGGTTCCTGTTCTCCGGGCCGGCCAGGGCGGGACTGCTGCACGCGGACCCGCATCCGGGCAACTTCCGGCTGCTGGCCGACGGGCGGCTCGGCGTGCTCGACTTCGGCGCGGTCGACCGGCTGCCCGACGGGCTGCCGCCGATCTTCGGGCGGCTGCTGCGGGTTATGCACGACCCGGACCCGAACATCGCGGAGGTCGAGCGCGAGCTGCGGGCGGACAACTTCCTGCGGCCGGGCATCGCCGTCGACCTTGACGCCCTGCGCGCGTTCCTCGCACCGCTGGCCGAGCCGTCGTCGGTGGAGACGTTCAAGTTCTCCAGGGAGTGGATGCGCGAGGAGGCGAGCCGGGTGACCGACGCGAGCGCGGCGAATATCGCCCGCAAGTTCAACCTGCCGCCCTCCTACGTGCTGATTCACCGGGTGTCGACCGCCGGGATCGGCGTGCTCTGCCAGCTTGAGTGCGAGGGCCCGTTCCGCGCCGAGGTGATCCGCTGGGTGCCGGGCTATGCCGACCCGGTACCACATGCCTGACCTGTGTGAATTACCTAAATGCCTGCGTGTAAGCAGCCACGGCCTTCGGGATGGACGATCCGAGCGGAGCTATTCCATCGTCGTTGCTGTTGAAGTAACTTTCGAAGGAAAAGTCATCGGCTTCGAACATCTGCGCCATGGCAGTCACGTACGCAGGGTCGTCATCACCGGTTGCCAGACCCCATTCCGGGAAGCTCAACGGCTTCCCATTAGCGGCGGCAAAGGCTTCAACATTGGCCAGGCTCGGAAAATCCGGATCACTCGAACCGCCGCTGGAACTGTCCGTCGAGTAAGCCTTCCATCCCTCCTGAGCAACGGACTTGAGCGTACCGCAGTCAGTGTCATAGGCATCTGCGCCTATGATATCCACGTACGAATTCCCCGGATACCATTTGCTGATCGGGATATTGGCGGTGCAGATATTCGGGTTCCAGACGAACAGGAGATGCGTCCCGGCGACCGCTCGCATGGCAGTTACCTCGTTGGCGTAGCACTTGGCCCAGTCGCTCATCTCGGAGCTGGTCGTGCCGACATAGTCGGCCTCCCATGAGCCGTTGGCCTCAGTGCCAAGCCGGATGACTATGTTTCCGGCACCGTACGAGACGAGGTTCTTAGCCAGGATCGTCGCATACTGGTTGTAATCACCGTTGGCACACGACTGCTCCCAGGCCAGCGGATCGTCTACGTTGGAAACGGCCTGAGGAATGAGATCCATGCTCATGATGGCCTGGTGCTCCGGACTTGCGGCCAGCCACGCGTCCCAGCCGTCAGAGACGGTGGAAAACATCCAGGGAGCTTCCCAGTCGGACCAGGTCGGCATCGGATTGGCAAACGTATCCAGGCAGTTATAGGTTACTCCGGTCGAACTCGTTATGCCATCGAGCACCGATTGGCTCAATACCCCGCCCGGGAATTCTGCTGTTACGCAATGTGCTTTTGAGTTCCCGGCCGTAATCGGCCCGCTATGACTCAGCGGGCTGCTTCCTGAATTCACTGGCGCCGTCGCGACTGGTGCTTTCGTGGCGGGCTTCCTTGTGGCCGGCGCACTCGCGGTCACCGCTGAAGCGGGGACCGTCGCGATCGCGTAGGACTGGGGAATCCCCGAGACACCCGAGGGCAGGGCGGCTGCATGCTGCACGACGCGGGAGCTGGTGCCCGTACCTGACGCGGCGCCCAGCAGCGCCGCGGCCAGTGCGCTCGAGATGCCAGCCACGATGCCGACAAGGACCAGAGGTCGCCTCCAGCCCGCATGCGATCGCTTTTTCCTCCGGTGCCCCCCTTTTCGCGCACGTGATGCACCTGCGGGCGGGCGGCCGGGTGGTTTGCCGCCGGTGGGGCTTATTGGGTCGCGGCTGGCGAGTCCCGGATCAATGCCGAGGAGGTCTTTTCCCTCCTCCTGGTACTCAGCGGACGGATGGGTTTGTTCCTGGCCCACGTCGTACCCGGTCAGAAGGTCACCCTCCAGGCGGATAACCGCGGCGTCACGCAAGATCACTCCCAGGACGCAAGAAGGCATCGATTCGTCGCCAGTCTTCCACGACCGCACTGCTTCGTCTGGTAGTTCGACATCTTTGCCTGGAACCAGGATGCAGGAACCCGGGGCGGCCCTCGCGCGCCCCGGGTTCCATCCTCGTCGTGACTGGAGTTGTGTTCCGGCTTCGTTAGCCTTCGCTCAGCAGCGAGCGGAGCTGCTCGACGCGCTGCAACGCGTTCAGCAGCTGTCGCTCGGCGCGCTCCTGCCGCTTCTCCAGCTTGTGGAGTTCGGCGGCCTGAGACGCGGCGCGTTGGTCCTCCGCCTGCCTGAGGCGCTCTTTGTGTCGTTCCTTGACCAGGTATTCCTGGGCGTACATGGTTACAACCTCGCATCGTCTGCGTTTGCTTATGTTCTTGACGGGTAGCCGCAGCGTGTGCGGCGTGTTGCGGTGCGGCGCGCCAAGCCAGCCTGAATAGAGCCTGCGGCCTTCCCCTGGGGGAAGGTCAACCGGCTGGCGCGCCGCGGTTACCGCCGTTCAGGAACGGTCGTGCCACCTAGTGATGACGTGAGCTACGCGGCTCTTTCATCGGCCTTGGCGAGCTCGGCGTCCTCCTTGCGGGGACGGCCACGCGGCCGCTTCCGCGGCACCACCGTGCCGCGCAGGAGCAGTTCCCCTCCCCAGACGCCCCACGGCTCGCGTCGCTCAAGTGCGCCCTCCAGGCAGGCAACCCGGATCCGGCAGCCCTGGCAGAGCGCCTTCGCCGCCTCCACGTCCGCAGGCGCTTCGGCGAAGAACAGCTCAGGGTCGTCCGTGCAGGGAAGGTCGAGACCTACCGGGACATTGCCAAGGCCAAAGAGTGCCGCGATCCCGCTCGCGGCCGTTTCCTGCTCGGCGTTCTTGTCGACTTGCGGCTCGATAACGGCGACCGCCTCGAATGAGGCGTCGGGCCACTGCATCGGTGCCATCCCCTCTCGCTTTGCTGGTCCAGTTGTGCTGGGTGCTGGTCGATTGGGACCGGGCCTGCAAAACAATTTGGCCGCGGACCCTATGTGCGGGTCCACGGCCTTCCGGGGATGTATCCGGCCTTTCTAGGCCGGTTGTTCCCGTTCAGGTTGTGGACCCATCGCGCCGTAACCGCCGGCGTTGATACGGGTCTTCTGGACGTTCGTCTGGTTGCGGGTGTCGTTAACGGTCGGCAGCAGCGCGGCGCTCATCGCGCTCATCTGGGCGAACTGCTCCGTCTGGGCCGGGAGCGGCCAGGACGCGACGCGACGCGCACCCGGGTTGCCAGCGGCCAGGACAGCAGTCTGCGTGCGGGCATGGTTCGCCCCAACGGCGGCGAGTTTGGCCCACGGCGAGCGCGCATGACCGACACCAAGGCAGGCGGCGCCCAGACGGGCAGCCGCGACATCAGTCAGGTAAATTTCCACCGGGGCACCTCCTTTCAGGGGGTCAGTTGTTCAGGCCCACGGACATGACGCATAGCCTACGTAAGGCTCCACGACCGAGGCAACACATTTTTGACCTGGGTTTTCGTCGCCGAGGAAGAAAAAGGTTCCTGATCACCCGGGGCAAGGATTGAGGCTCTAGTCGCGGGGCGTGCCGGAGATCCTGATGAGGCCCTCCTGGACGACAGAGACCACGAGGTCCCCTTCCGCGGTGAACACCAGGCCGCGCGCGAGCCCCCTGCCGCCGGCCGCGACCGGGGAATCCTGCGCGTACAGCAGCCACTGGTCGGCGCGGAACGGGCGGTGGAACCACATGGCATGGTCCAGGCTCGCGGGCGAAACACCTCCGCTGTGGAAACTGACGCCGTGCCCGAGCACCACGGTCTGCAGCAGCGTCAGGTCGGAGATGTAGGTCATCAGGCACACGTGCAGCAGCGGGTCGTCCGGCAGTTTTCCGGTGACGCGCACCCAGACCAGGCTGCTGAAGTCGTCCGGGGCGCGCAGCGACGGGTCGCGGGCCACCTCGATGGGCAGCGGCCCCACCGAGCGCAGTTCGATCGGGGTATCCCTGAACTGCGCGGGCAGCGGCGCGCCGAGCGCGTCGGCCAGCCGGTCCGCGTCGGACCGCAGTTCCTCCGGCAGCGGGGCGGGCGGCATCGGCATCGAGTGCTCAAGCCCCTGCTCGGGATGGTGGAAGGAGGCGGAGAGGGTGAAGATCGCCTTGCCGTGCTGGATCGCGGTCACCCGGCGGGTGGTGAACGAGCGCCCGTCCCGCACCCGGTCCACGGTGTAGACGAGCGGCACGGTCGGGTCACCCGGCCTTATGAAGTACGCGTGCATCGAGTGGACCGGCCGGTCCTCCGGCACGGTCCGCCCGGCGGCGACCAGCGCCTGCCCGGCCACCTGACCGCCGAAGACCCGCTGGACCCGCTCGTCCGGCGACCGGCCGCGGAAGATATTGACCTCGATCTGCTCCAGGTCGAGCAGGTCAAGCAGCTGGTCAAGCGCGTCGCTCATGACGGATGCTCCTCGGATTTAACCTCAGCCGCAGCACCACGGGGGTGCCGTGGTCTTGGCGGCACTCCCTGCGGGGAGGCTACGGGGGGGCGGAGCCCTCCCGTGCCGGGGGGTGCAGGGGGGTCGCCCCCCCGCAGGCTAGCGAGGAAGCGGGAGCGCTGCCTGGACGCTTCGGCCCCCGGCGTCCGAGCGGGCGCCCAGGAGAGCGCGAGGTGGACCCGGGCCCGGGTGACCGCGACGTAAAGCAGTCGCCGCTCTTCCTCGACGGCCTCGGCCGTTCGCGCATGCACGATGGGCATTATGCCCTCCGTCAGGCCGGGCAGCAGGACCGCGTCCCACTCAAGCCCCTTGGCGGCGTGCATCGTGGCTAGGGTCACGGCGGCCGCGACCGGCGCGTGCCCGCTCTCCGCGCGCTCGGCCAGCTCGGCGGCGAACTCCGCCAGGGTCGCCGCGGGCCGCGCGGCGGCCAGGTCGTCCGCGAGCCCGGCGATGGCGGCGAGGGACTCCCAGCGTTCCCTGACCGCGCCGCGCGCGGCGGGCGGCGCTGAGGTGAGCCCGGCCGACGCGAGCACGTGGCGGACGGCGGCGGCCAGCTCGCCTGGCAGCCCCGTCGCGTCGGTGCCCGCGCCGGCCGCCCTGGCGGCCCCGCGCAGCAGCACGAGGGCCTGGCGCACCTCGGGGCGGTCGTAGAAGCGCTCGGCGCCGCGGACCACGTACGGGACTCCTCCGTCGGACAGCGCCCGCTCGAACCGCTCCATGTGCGCGTTGATCCGCAGCAGGACGGCGATCTCGTTCGGGGGGACGCCGCTCCTGATGTGGGCCGTGATCGCCGCGGCCACCCCGGCCGCCTCGGCCTCCTCGTTGGCGTAGCGGGTCACCACCGGTTCCGGACCGGGCGGCCGCTGCGCGACAAGCGCGCCGGAGTCGGCGGGGCCCGCGGGAGCGGCCGCGCTGGCGGTCCCGGCCACCAGGCGGTTCGCCACGCCCACCACCTGCGGGGTAGAACGGTAGTCGCGAACCAGCCTGACCATCGTGGCCGTGGGGTAGTCGACCGTGAACGTCCGCAGGTACTCGGACGTGGCCCCGGTGAACGAGTAGATCGTCTGCCGCGGGTCGCCGACCACGCATACCTCCTCGCGGCCGCCGAGCCAGGCGTCGAGCAGCAGCTTCTGCAGCGGGTTCACGTCCTGGAACTCGTCCACGGTGAAGTAGCGGAAGGCGGCGTGCACCTCGCGGGCCACGACGGGCTCGGTGAGCAGGACCGCCGCGGTCAGCTCGAGCACCGACTCGAAGTCGATCAGCTGCCGGTCCCGGCGGAGCGCCTCGTACGCCGCGTACAGCCGTCCGGTGTCCTCGACGCCGGCCGACGGGGCCCGCTTGGCCTCCGTCGCCGCGAACACGTAGGAGTCGGGGTGGATCTGGCAGACCTTCGCCCACTCGATCTCGGTCACCGCGTCGGAGAGC
>Ga0210389_10005003_pt1 | contig 10282 bp, 9 predicted proteins | sample IncBWH28OmetaG_FD_160127 | JGI IMG/M metagenome (GOLD analysis project Ga0210389, IMG submission 160127) | Forest soil microbial communities from Barre Woods Harvard Forest LTER site, Petersham, Massachusetts, United States - Inc-BW-H-28-O ...
CGAAGTCGATGCTGTTGGCGACCTCGTTGTGCTCGCGCACGTATTCGTAGCTCTTGGTGCTGCCGGCGTGGTTGTTGAACGCAACGCAGGGGCTGATCACGTCGATGAAGGACGCGCCCTGGTGCGCGATGGCGCCCTTGATCAGCGGCACCAACTGGGCCTTGTCGCCGGAGAAGCCGCGCGCGACGTAGGTCGCGCCGAGCTGCAATGCGAGCCCGATCAGGTCGAGCGGCGAATCGGAATTGACTACGCCCTTCTTCGACACCGAGCCCTGGTCGGCGGTCGCCGAGAACTGGCCCTTGGTCAATCCGTACACGCCGTTGTTCTCGACGATGTAGACCATGTTCACGCCGCGCCGCAGCGCGTGCACGAACTGTCCGATGCCGATCGACGCCGAATCGCCGTCGCCGGATACGCCCAGGTACAGCAGTTCGCGGTTGGCGAGGTTGGCGCCCGTCAATACCGATGGCATGCGTCCGTGCACGGTGTTGAAGCCGTGCGAATTGCCGAGGAAGTAGTCCGGCGTCTTGCTGCTGCAGCCGATGCCCGAGAGCTTGGCCACGCGATGCGGCTCGACGTCGAGTTCCCAGCAGGCCTGGATGATCGCCGCCGAGATCGAGTCGTGCCCGCAGCCCGCGCAGAGCGTACTGATCTTGCCCTCGTAGTCGCGCCGCGTGTAGCCGACGTTGTTGCGGGTCAGGGTCGGGTGATGGAGCCTGGGCTTGGCGAGATAAGTCATGGCTTGTCGCTCTTCCCGGAGGCCGTCTTTGCGCGTGTCATGCGGTAGACGCGGTTGTTCAATCCGAACAGCATGTGGTCGTCGTCGATGACGTGGAACTCGAGTTCCGACGCGCAGCCGGTGGTGATGCTCGGAATGGGGCGCCTGGCGAAACCGAGCGCGGTCGCCGCCTTGTCGGGCGTGGTCTTCGGATCGCCGTTTTCCTCGAGCGAACCCTGGAACAGCATGTCGGCGCCGTACTGCTCGATCTTGTAGTGCGGACCCTTGCAAGCGACCGGCACCGGGCCGGCGATGCGATCGGCCTTGAACACGACCGTCGTGCCGACCAGGCGCTTGATCTCCTTCGGGTCTTCCTCATCGGCCTTGTGCGGCCAGGGCGCAGGCTCGCTCGATGCGATCGTCCACGTGCCCGCATAGTGATCCTGTGCGCTCGCTGTGCCGCAGGCGACGAGCGCGACCGATGCCAGCAGGGCAAACGCGTTCAGGCGTTGTCGATTCGTCATGGCTATCCTCCTGTGCGTCGACCGGGTTGTTCTAGCGCGTAACCCATCACGCCGGCCGCCACCATAAGGCCCGTGGCCGACCAGACCATGGTGAACGCCGGTATGCCGACCAGCATCGAGGGCACGACGGCGTAGGCGAGCCGGAACACCATCGAGATGCCCTCGGCCGCCAGCGCGAGCAGCAGCCACCCCGACGGCGTCTTCGACCACAGCACGAACAGGCCGGCGATCATGATGATGCCGGCGAACAGACTCGCTGCCGACTGCACGAGCAACATCAAATGCGCATCCATGTCCCTTCTCCTGCTGTGTGGATGGCGTCGCTCACGCCACGCGTTCCTGTTTCCGGGTCTGCCCGATGCGCTCACCGCCGATCGCGTCGGCGATGAAGCGCGCGGTGATCGGGGTGCCGTCGAAGTGCAGCACCGATACCAGCTTCGCCGGGTCGATGCCGATCTCGTTGACCAGCAGGGTCTTCATCTGCGCGTCGCGGTTCTGCTCCACCACGAACACGCTCTCGTGCGCGGCGATGAAGTCGGCGACGGCCTGCGGGAACGGGAACGCGCGCAGCCGCAGCGTGTCCAGGTGCACGCCGTTGTCCTCGAGCATCTCCACCGCTTCGGCCATCGCCGGGCTGGTCGAGCCGAAGAAGATCGCGCCCTGCGTCGCCGGCAGCTTCGCCTTGCGCACGACCGGCTGCGGCACCAGCGCTTTGGCGGTGTCGAATTTCTTCAGCAGGCGCTCGACGTTGTAGACGTAGTCGGGACCCTTCTCCGAATAGCGCGCGTAGGCGTCGCGCGTGGTGCCGCGGGTGAAGAAGCCGCCCTTGCTCGGATGCGTGCCCGGGTAGGTGCGATAGGGAATGCCGTCGCCGTCGACGTCCTTGTAGCGACCAAAGTCGCGGCCGGCTTCGAGCTCCTCGGCAGTCATCACCTTGCCGCGGTCGTAGCGACGCGACTCGTCCCATTCGAACGGTGCGCACAGGCGCTGGTTCATGCCGATGTCGAGATCGGTCAGCACGAAGATCGGGGTCTGCAGGCGGTCGGCGAGATCGAGCGCGGCGGCGGCGAAGTCGAAGCATTCCTTCGGGTCTTCAGGCAGCAGCAGCACATGCTTGGTGTCGCCATGCGAAGCGTAGGCGCAGCTGATGATGTCGGCCTGCTGGGTACGCGTGGGCATGCCGGTCGAGGGGCCGCCGCGCTGCACGTCGATCAGGGTCACCGGGATCTCGGCGAAATAGGCCAGGCCGATGAACTCGGTCATCAGCGAGATGCCCGGGCCCGAGGTCGTGGTGAACGCGCGCGCTCCGTTCCAGCCGGCGCCGACGACCATGCCGATCGAGGCGATCTCGTCCTCGGCCTGCACGATCGCGTAGCGGCTGCGCCCGTCCGCGTCCTTGCGCAGCTTCATGCAGTACTTCTCGAACGCCTCCGCGCACGAGGACGAGGGCGTGATCGGATACCACGCGCAGACCGTCGCGCCGCCGTACACGCAGCCGAGCGCGGCGGCGACGTTGCCGTCGACGAAGATCTTGTCGCCTACATTATTGGCGCGCTGCACCTTGAGTCCGATGGACTGCGTGATGTTCTCGCTCGCATGGCTGCGCCCGAGATGCAGCGCATCCCGGTTCGCGCTCAGCAGCTTCTCCTTGCCTCGATACTGCTCGCCAATCAGTCCTTCGATGACCTCGGCCTCGATCCCCAGCAGCTGCGAGAGCGCGCCGACGTACATGATGTTCTTGAACAGCTGGCGCTGGCGCGCGTCGCTGTAGGTCGCGTTGCAGATCGCGGTCAGCGGCATGCCGAGCACGGTGATGTCGTCGCGGAAACGCGAGGCCGGCAGCGGCTTGGTGTTGTCGTAGAAGAGATACCCGCCCGGTTCGATCTCGGCGAGGTCGGCGGCCCAGGTCTGCGGGTTCATCGCAACCATCAGGTCCACCCCGCCGCGCCGCCCGAGCCAGCCGCGCTCGTTGACGCGCACCTCGTACCAGGTCGGCAGGCCCTGGATGTTCGACGGGAAGATGTTGCGCGGCGACACCGGCACGCCCATGCGCAGGATCGACTTGGCGAACAGCTCGTTCGCGGACGCGGAACCTGAGCCGTTGACGTTGGCAAACTTGATGACGAAGTCGTTGGTGGTTGTGATGGGTTGGGTCATGCGATGACGCCTTGCTTGCCCTTCTCCCTCCGGGAGAAGGTGGCGCGGCAGCGCCGGATGAGGGTTCGGTTTCGGGAAGATGTTTCGAACTCGCGTCGATCTGCCTTTCTTCGAACAACACGCAGCGGCGAGTGCCGGCGATGCGGGTCAACCGAACCCTCTCCCCAACCCCTCTCCCGGGGGGAGAGGGGCTCCAATGCGAAGCCGGTAGCCATCACGCCGCCACCTCCTGCCTCACCCCGCACCCATGCTGCGCATGCGGCTGCTCGAACAGGAACTTCTGCATGTCCCACGCCCCCGTCGGGCAGCGTTCCGCGCACAGGCCGCAGTGCAGGCAGACGTCCTCGTCCTTGACCATCACCCGCGTGGTCTTCAGTTCGGCCGAGACGTACAGGTCCTGGGTCGCGTTCGTCGCCGGCGCGTTCAGCCGCGCGCGCAGGTCGGCCTCGTCGCCATTCGCGGTGAAGCTGATGCAGTCCATCGGGCAGATGTCCACGCAGGCGTCGCACTCGATGCACAGTTTCTCGGCGAACACCGTCTGCACGTCGCAGTTCAGGCACCGCTGCGCTTCCTTCCATGCGGTCGCGAGGTCGAAGCCGAGTTCGACCTCGACCTTGATGCTGTCGAGCTTCTTGGCCTTCTCCGACCATGGCACGACGAAGCGTTCGGCGTTGGAGATGTCGTTGTCGTAGCTCCACTCGTGGATGCCCATCTTCTGCGACATCAGGTGGGTCATCGGTGGCGGCCGCTCGGCGGGATTCTCGCCGGACAGCAGCTTGTGCACGGAGATCGCCGCTTCGTGGCCGTGCGCGACCGCCCAGATGATGTTCTTCGGGCCGAACGCGGCATCACCGCCGAACAGCACGTGCGGCAGGCTGGACTGGAAGGTGACCTTGTCCACCACCGGCATGTCCCACTCGCCGAATTCGATGCCGATGTCGCGCTCGATCCACGGAAACGCGTTCTCCTGGCCGACCGCGATCAGCACCTCGTCGCAGTCGTGGATCTCGTCGGGCTCGCCGGTCGGGACCAGCTTGCGGCGGCCCTTCGCGTCGTATTCGGGGCGCACCTTCTCGAAGCTCATGCCGGTGAGCTTGCCGTTCTCGTGCAGGAAGGCCTTGGGCACGCGGCAGTCGAGGATCGGAATCCCCTCGTGCATCGCGTCCTCCTTCTCCCACGGGCTGGCCTTCATCTCGTCGAAGCCCGAGCGCACGATCACCTTCACCGATTCGCCGCCGAGCCGGCGCGCACTGCGGCAGCAGTCCATCGCGGTGTTGCCGCCGCCGAGCACGATCACGCGCTTCTCGACGCTCTTGACGTGGTCGAAGTAGACGTTCGCCAGCCAGTCCAGGCCGACGTGGATCTTCGCCGCAGCTTCCTCGCGCCCGGGAATCGGCAGGTCGCGCCCGCGCGGAGCGCCGCAGCCGACGAACACCGCGTCGTAGTTTTCCGAGAGCAATCCCTTCAGCGAATCGATACGGCGACCGCCGATGAATTCGACGCCGAGATCGAGGATGTAGTTCGTCTCCTCGTCGATCACCGACTCGGGCAGCCGGAACCGAGGCACCTGCGTGCGCATGAACCCGCCGGCCTTCGGATCGGCCTCGAAGACGGTGACGTGGTAGCCGAGCGGCACCAGATCGCGAGCGAGGGTGAGCGACGCCGGCCCCGCTCCGACGCAGGCGATGCGCCTGCCATTGCGCGGGGCGGTCGGCGGCAGCTTCTCGTGCAGCCGCGCCTGGACGTCATCGTCCTTGAAGTCGGCGGCGACGCGCTTGAGCCGGCAGATCGCGACCGGTTCGGGCTTCTCGCCGTTGTTCTCCTCGACCCGCCCGCGCCGGCACGCCGGTTCGCAGGGCCGGTCGCATGTGCGCCCGAGGATGCCCGGGAACACGTTCGACTCCCAGTTGATCAGGTAGGCGTCGGTGTAGCGCCCGGCCGCGATCAGGCGGATGTATTCGGGCACCGGCGTATGCGCCGGACAGGCCCACTGGCAATCCACGACCTTGTGGAAGTAATCGGGGTTCCGGATATCCGTCGGCCGCACCGCAGTCTCCCGGTCGCATGACTGGGGTCGAGTCTAGTACGCGCGGCGGATTCCGTCATGCGGAGTGTGGATGCTGCATCGCGAATTCCGATCGGCGCATGATGCGCTCAGCGGAACGGGGGACGGATCCATGGCCTTGAAGATCATCGGCGCGGGCTTCGGACGCACCGGAACCCAGTCGACCTATACGGCGCTCAACCAGCTCGGCTTCCCGTGCTACCACATGGTCGAAGTGCTGGAGAACCCGGACAACAAGACCCACCTGGACTTCTGGCGCCGCGTCGGCAACACCCCTCCGGATGCACCGCACGACTGGGAGCAGGTTTTCGCGAACTACACCGCAGCGGTCGACAACCCGGCCTGCTGCGTCTGGCGTCAGCTCATGGCCGCCTGGCCCGAAGCGAAGGTCCTGCTGACCCTGCATCCCCGCGGCGCCGAAGCCTGGTACGAGAGCACCATCGACACCATCTACTTCACTGAGTCGATGTGGCAGTTCAAGGTGCTCGAAGTCGCCACCCCGTTCGGCCGCAAGATGGGCGACATGTGCCACAAGCTGATCTGGCAGCGCGCGCACAAGGGCACGATGTCCGACCGCAGCAAAGCGATCGCCTTCTACGAGCAGCACATCCGGGACGTGAAGGTCGCCGTCCCGCCCGAGCGCCTGCTGGTGTATTCGGTGGACCAGGGCTGGAAGCCGCTGTGCGATTTCCTCAGGGTGCCGGTGCCGGACACGGCCTTCCCGAACGTCAACGACCGCGCGGAGATCAGGAAGGTGCTGGCCGGGATGACACGCGGGGCGTACGTGATCCTGGGCGTGGGCGCAACGGTGCTGGGCGGGCTGGCGTGGGGCGCGCTCCATTTCCTGCTCTAGGGAACCTCTGATCCAGTCTTTGCTCGTCATTCCGGCGGCCTTCAACAGCTGAAGGCTGGTCAAGCCGGGATGACGGCTTGATCAGAGGTTCCCTGGGAATCGGCTTCCAACGGCGAAGCCGGCCATGCACCCCGCACGCTCGCTTCCGGCAGCGAAGCTGGTCATGCGGGAACAGTGCGAATGACCGATCCCGCACGCTGTGCGGCTCACCGATCGATCATCCGCTGCGAGCTCTCCGAGTAGCGCGCACCCACCATCTGCATCTGCGCGGTCGTGGTTTCGATCTCGTGAAGATCGTCGCTGTCGAGTTCGAGCGCGACCGCGCCCACGTTCTCCTGCAGACGGTGCAGCTTGGTCGTGCCGGGGATCGGAACGATCCAGGGCTTGCGCGCCAGCAGCCACGCCAGCGCGATCTGCGCGGACGTGGCCCGCTTGCGCTCGGCGATGCGGCCGATCCGCTCCACCAGGGCCAGGTTCGCCTTGCGCGACTCCGGGGAGAAGTTCGGCACGGTGTTGCGGAAGTCGGATTTGTCGAATGTCGTGTTCTCGTCCATCTTGCCGGTGAGGAAGCCCTTGCCCAGCGGGCTGAAAGGCACGAAGCCGATACCGAGCTCCTCGAGCGTGGGCAGCACCGAGGTTTCGGGCTCGCGCCACCACAGCGAGTATTCGCTCTGCAGCGCGGCGACCGGCTGCACCGCGTGTGCGCGACGGATGTTGCGCGCGCCCGCTTCCGACAGGCCGAAGTGCTTCACCTTGCCCGCGGCGATCAGGTCCTTGACCGCGCCGGCCACGTCCTCCATCGGCACGTTCGGGTCCACGCGGTGCTGGTAGAACAGGTCGATCCGGTCGGTGCCGAGCCGCTTGAGCGAGGCCTCCGCGACCGCCTTGATGTGCTCGGGCCGGCTGTCGAGGCCGGGACCGCGGGTTCCGTCGGCGGCGATGTCGAAGCCGAACTTGGTCGCGATCGCCACCCGCTCGCGCACCGGCGCCAGCGCCTTGCCGACCAGGACCTCGTTGGTGAACGGGCCGTAGGTTTCGGCGGTGTCAAAAAACGTCACGCCGAGGTCCACGGCGGCGCGGATGACCTTGATCATCTCCTGCTCGTCGCCGGCGGGGCCGTAGCCGAAGCTCATGCTCATGCAGCCCAGGCCGAGGGCCGAGACTTCCAGACCGCTGTTTCCGAGTTTGCGCATTTGCATCGTGGTTCTCCTTTGGATGGGGTCGATCAGGCGCGGCTGACGCTGCGGCTGGAGTTGCGAGCCAGTTGGCCGTTCGCGCCGAGGATGAGGATGTCGGTCATTGCGGCCTTCAGTCCTGTTCGAAGGCCAGCGATGCGGACAGGTCGCGATGGGCATCGGCCTGCGCGAGCAACGAACGGGCCTTGGCCTCGAATGTTTCCACCGCATCGGCGCCGGCGGCGAAGCGGACCGGCGGATCGTCGCTCGCGGCGAGGGTCACCAGGGCGCGCGCGAGCTTCGCGGGGTCGCCGCCCTGCTTGCCGCTCATCGAACTCCAGGCGCCAATGGTCTGTCGCGTCTGTTCGGCATAGTCGTCGATCGACGGCGCCGCGTAAGTCGTGGATTCGTTGCTGAGCAGCTCGGTGCGGAAGAAGCCGGGCTCCACCAGCAGCGTGCGGATGCCGAACGGCGCGACTTCCGGGGCCAGCGACTCCATCCAGCCTTCCACCGCGAACTTCGCGGCCGCATACGCCGAGCAGAATTTCAGTCCGGCGATGCCGGCGGTGGACGAGACCGTCACCAGCAGGCCGGAGCGCTGAAGGCGCATCACGGGCAGCACGGCGCGGGCAACGTTCATCGGCCCGAACAGCAGCGTTTCGAGCTGCTGGCGCACCTGTCGGTCGCTGAGTTCCTCGAAGAAACCCGCATGGAAGTCGCCTGCGTTGTTGACCAGCACGTCGATGCGGCCAAAGGTTGCGAGAGCGGCGTTCACAGCGGCATCTGCATCCGCGGGGCGGGTCACGTCCAGCGTGGTCGCGAGCAGGCGCGGGTGATTGCCGATCGCTGCGGCCACCTTTCGCGCGTCGCGGCCGGTAGCGACCACCGCGTGGCCGGCGGTAAGCGCCGCGCGGGCGATGTCGACGCCAAGGCCGCGGCCAGCGCCCGTAATGAGCCATGTCTTGCTGTCGGTCATGGGATCTTGTTTCCTCCAGTCGGATGGGGTGCCTGCCGCGACCCGTTCTCGTCCTGGAGGGTCGGCATTGGCGCGGGGACCATCTTGGCGCCGCGACGCGGCGAGGATTAGTGGTCCGCGGTCGCATGGGCTTATGAGCCCCATCGATCAATCAGCGGTACGAGCGACGAAACCTCGCTAACCCCGATAGCGCAACGCGTCGACCAGGAGCGCGAACGCCGGTGAAGGCTGGCGGCGACTCGGGTAATACAGGTGGTATCCGGAAAACGGCGGCGACCAGTCCTGCAGCACGCTTTGCAACTCTCCGCGTGCGATCGATGCCACAACCATGTCCTCGGGCAGGTAGGCCAGCCCGAAGCCGTCGAGGCAGGCGCGAAGGAGCGGACCGAGCGTGTTGAACACCAGCCGGCCCTCGACGTGCACGCGCAGTTCGCGGCCCTCCTTCTCGAACTCCCATGCATACAGGCCGCCATGGGTCGGCAGGCGGATGTTGATGCAGGCGTGCTGCGCCAGGTCTTGCGGTGTCCCGATCGCGGGCCGCTGCGCCAGGTACGCCGGCGTTCCGACGACGAGCATGCGCATGTCGGGGCCGATGCGCACCGCGATCATGTCCTTGTCGACCTGCTCGCCGAAGCGGACCCCGGCATCGAAGCGCTCGGCGGCGATGTCGGTGAGGCCGGAGTCGTTGAAGAGCTCGACGCGGATGTCGGGATAGTCCTTCAGCAGGGTCCGGACGGCCGGCCACAGGACCGTGTCCGCGGCGTGCTCTCCGCTGGTGATGCGGATGTTGCCGCTCGGCTTGTCGCGCATCGCGTTCATGGAGGCGAGTTCGGCGTCGATGTCCTCGAAGCGCGGGCCGATCGTCATCAGCAGGCGCTGGCCGGCCTCCGTCGGCGACACGCTGCGGGTGGTACGGGTGAGAAGGCGGATGCCAAGTCGCGATTCCAGGCCGCTGATCGTGTGGCTGAGCGCGGATTGCGAGACCCCGAGCTGCGCCGCGGCCCGGGTGAAGCTCTGTTCCCGCGCGACCGCAAGGAATGCGAGCAGGTCGTTGTAGTTCTGCCGGCTCATGCGCGCGTCCTGCGCCGATTCATGAGCAGGAATCATAGACTCATGCGAACCGGGTCTACTAATCAAGTGACTGGGCGGTATCCAGACTACGATTCCAGCCATCGACAAGGAGTCGACGCATGCAGATCAAGCGCAGTGGCACCCAGCCTTCCGGAAAGGGGCCTGCCGAATGGTTCACCGGCGACGTGCGCATCGACCCGCTGCACACGGCGCCCGAGCCGGCGCGGGTTGCCTGCGCGCTGGTGACCTTCGAGCCCGGTGCGCGCTCGGCCTGGCACACGCATCCGCTCGGGCAGATCCTGGTCGTGACGGCCGGCTGCGGCTGGACGCAGTGCGAGGGCGGTCCGCGCGAGGAGATCCGCCCAGGCGACGTGATCTGGTGTCCGTGCAATCACCGGCACTGGCATGGCGCGACGTCGACCACCGCGATGAGCCACATCGCGATCCAGGAAGCGCTCGATGGCAAGATGGTCGAGTGGATGGAGCACGTCACCGACGAGCAGTACCTCGGCGCCAACGCTTGACGGATGATGGAAGCTGGACGCCTCGGCCCGATCCAAGCCCTCTTCCCAAGGGAAGGGCTTTCGATCGATCGCTACACAGCAGCATGAATCCCTCTCCCTCCGGGAGAGGGTGCCGGCAGGCGGGAGAGGGTTCGGCGAGAGTACCGAGTTCCACGCTCGTCCCGAGCCCTCACCCCAACCCCTCTCCCGGAGGGAGACGGGCTTCAAGAACAAGCCGCG
>Ga0210389_10005004_pt1 | contig 10281 bp, 8 predicted proteins | sample IncBWH28OmetaG_FD_160127 | JGI IMG/M metagenome (GOLD analysis project Ga0210389, IMG submission 160127) | Forest soil microbial communities from Barre Woods Harvard Forest LTER site, Petersham, Massachusetts, United States - Inc-BW-H-28-O ...
CTGGCTACCACTGTGCCCTTCGGACGCGGATCGCTACCCGAGATGCTGGCTACCACTGTGCCTTTGGGACGAGGATCGCTACCCGAGATGCTGGCTACCACTGTGCCCTTGGGACGAGGATCGCTACCCGAGATGCTGGCTACCACTGTGCCCTTGGGACGGGGATCGCTGCCAGAGATGCTGGCGACTGGCGTGCTGGAATCACTCTTAGTTGCTGCGGCAGGAGCTTGATGTTTTGTTTGGGAAGCCTGGGAATGCGAGTCCGTGGCAGTGGTTCCGGCAAAAGAATGAAACGACATCGAGCTAAACAACACTACAGATGTGAGGAACAGCGTGGTACGAGCTGAATTTTTCATAATTGAAACTCTCCTTTAGAGGGGGCGTTGTTGGGAACGCCTCTTTTGAGCCTATGCTGCGAAACGCTTCTAAACAACAAAATGATGCGTATCAGCCGCAAAATATTTAGTAACCTAACTCTTTTGCTGACAATAACTTGTTGTCGTAATGCGCAATTTTCTCCAGAGCCGGCTTAACACCTTAGTTACGCCTGCCGGTTATACGCGTTGGTAACCTGATGATGCGCAAGCAATTACCCTCCATGATTCCTAGCCCATGGCCCGATTCGGCTCCGGGGTAGCATCCCCCGATGCGCTCCCAAAAAGCCGATCAAATGAAGTTGTCTATGGGTAAAGCATTTAGCAACACTCTGGCGAGCAGTTCAGAGAGGATCCAGAGCTTTTTCGTTGCAGCAGCGTTTCAGCTTTGATGCAATGAGCTAGAACGATGAATCTTTTTTAAATCAATTAAGCTTGTTCGGCCCTAACAACATCATCGGCACTGGTCAGCGTCATGAAGCCAATAATGGGTGACGCATGAACTTTTTCATTCCCGAAAAGGTAATCGGGGGTTTCCGGGTCATCAGGAACGGCATATTTAATGTATACCTCTTATGCCTCTTCACGCATTCATCTCGCGGAATCTGGTGATTCTTTTCCGGCAATACCGGCCCAAAGAACCTCGAATCCCATCTCCCTGTACTTCGCTGCCATCTTCGGATGCGACTGCATACATTTCATCGTGGCCAAAGCCATGGCCTGCATGGTTGCGGCAATCAGATCGCGGGGAATGTCTTTGAGAATACGCTGCGCCATGGCGTCCTGAGCCAGGGTCTCGATTTCAAGAAAAGGTGCCTGACCCGCGGCCTTCGACTCCGGCGTGAGCTGCTCGGATACCTCAATTTGCGCCAGAACACTGCATGGGCCGGGGTTTTCGATTCCCCATTGCACATAGGCATTCCAGACATGCTGCAGCCTCGCGCGCACACTCCTTTTGTGCGGAAAGCTGGACATCATGGCGTCGGCCAGCCCCAACTTGAGTTCGCGATAGAGCGCGTTTACGAGATCCTCTTTTGATTCGAAATAGGTGAAGAGCGTGCCTTCCGCTACGCCGGCTTCAGAGGAGATCGCAGATGTCGGAGCAGACAGGCCGCGCTCGGCAAAGACCTTCGCTGCGGCGGCGAGGATGGCATCCCGCTTTTCTTTGCTTTTTGGACGCGCCATGTGGATCCGATTCCCTGAGCATAGACTCACCTATCGCCGGAAGGCAAACGTCTTTAAGACCTATTGAATCCAGCCCCCATAAGGGTACAGCAGCAGGAAGAAGATCATGGCCAGCGCCATGATGTCCATGTAAAGCAGCAGCAATACGCCGCCATGATAAAAACTCCAGCGCAGACGCAGGCAGCGGGATGTGTCATAGGTCCCGTAGAGCGCCAGAAACGCAGGCAGAATGAGCTTCAGCGACGGCCGCGGATTCGGAAAACCCGATAGCACAAATGCCAGCATCAGGCTTCCGAGGACTAGAATGGTTCCGCGCAGCAGGGATCGCGCCCGAAGATTGAAAAACGCCGGAGGCATCTAAAAAACGACCATTATGACTACTCTATCGAACGCCGAGACTCCGGCGGCAGGCAAGCAGCAGGAAATCGAAAAACGTGAGCGCATTGTGAGACGCGTCGCGCGCGAACTGCAGGACGGCTACTATGTGAATCTCGGCATCGGCATGCCGACGCTGGTAGCGAACCATGTTCCAAGCGGCATCGAAGTGGTTTTGCAATCGGAAAACGGCATGCTTGGCGTCGGCCCTTTTCCCATCGCGGGAAGCGAAGATCCGGACCTGATCAATGCGGGAAAAGAAACGGTCACTGAACTCCCCGGTACCTCGTACTTTTCAAGCGCTGATTCCTTCGCGATGATCCGCGGAGGACATGTCGACCTCAGCATTCTGGGCGCGATGGAAGTGGACCAAGAAGGCAACCTCGCCAACTGGATGATTCCTGGAAAAATGGTGAAAGGCATGGGCGGCGCCATGGATTTAGTGGCGAGCGCGCGGCGCGTGATCGTTGCCATGGAGCACACTACGAAAGATGGCCGGCCAAAGATTCTCCACCGCTGCACGTTGCCGATTACCGGCCTGAAGGTGGTGGATACGATCGCGACAGAAATGGCCTGGATTCGTGTTACTCCCAGCGGGTTACTGCTCGAAGAAATTGCTCCCGGTCTGAGCGTGGAAGAGGTGCAACACGCGACCGAGGCACCGCTTGCGATCAGCGATCACCTGCGAGAAATGACGGCCTGAGCTTCTATCAGGCTGCTGAGAATCTCCGCACACGTCGCGATCTGTTTGGAAAAATCGTTACCCGCCTAGTTGCTCCCACTTATCGGGACGCAATGCTTGAGAATAGAAAGAGCATGGCTCAATCAAGATCAGGGACACTCGCTGCGCTTTTTATTGCGTTTTTGTTAGCCGGAGCTTCTGTCTGGCTGTCGTCCGGTTCCAATGCGATCTACTGCGATCGTATGGCGCCATTGACCGTTCTCGCGACGCTGGCCGCTTTCGTTATGGCCCTTAGTTTTCGTCTGTTCGCGAGAGTTAACACTGCGCCTAGAAAATGGCAGCTGATTGCCGCTCTGGTCATTTCAGCGGTTACGATTTTTATGGATGCCCGGTTTGTGAAAACACATCGCCAGTTCTGCCAGCAACTGGAGCAGCAGATGGATCAATATAAAGCTCGTCCGCAAAACTGAATCAATGCGTAGCTAAGGCAGAGAAAGCAGACCCTTCACTCCGCTGCGCTGCTCTCAGGATGACAGCTGCTCTTTTCGTGAGCGTTCTGTAACCGCATCTTGATGGGGCCGAGGCGTGGGCGGCAGTGAGCGAGAGAGTGAAAGCAGGAATTCAGGTTCCTCACGGTGAATGGAGGAGTGCTAGCGAAAGTGCTCGACGAGCATGATGTCGCTGTTCACATCTCCGACGAGTGAATAGAGGATCCAGCGGCCATCGGGAGAGACCGACAGGCCGCTACCGAAATACTTGTCCACTTCAAAAATTGGGCGGATCTCCTCGGTGGCAAAATCGAAGTAGCGGAGCGATCTAGGCGCCTCGGCAGGAACAAAATAGATTCCTCCTGGAGAGAGAGCCCAAAGGCCGGCGTGGCTCACGTGAGGCAACCCATCCACTTCTGACGACGTGCCGGGGAGTGCCAGGAGAGACACTTTCCTTAGCGTTGGTTTCGAGAAGGTGCTTGCAAAATACACTGTCTTCCCATCGAAAGACTCCTGCGGACTGACCCCGGTATCCTGGGAGAGTGCAATGGCGTCTCCGCCGGCAGCGGGACATCGATAGATTCCCACCCTGCCCGCTTCTTGGGCTCTGAAATAAATCCACTTTCCATCGCGAGACCAGTGAGGTCGAATTACGTCGGAGATATTCGTGACCAGTTTTCTAGGCTTCCGTTCGGCCACGTCGGCCACATATATTTCCCAGCGGTCTCGGGGGATCGAGTCAAACGCTACCTTGTTTCCGTCCGGCGACCATTGCGGACTGCCACTGTCATCGTGAGGGTTCGAGATCTGTACCAGGTTGCTCCCATCGTCGGCGCTGATCCAGACACCCTGTTTGCCTGAGCGCAAAGACGTGAAGGCAATGTGCTTTCCGTCCGGGGAGTATCGAGCGTCAAACTGTGCCCGCGACGAAGGTATGAGTTCTACCGGCGCAGATTCCGGATGAAGCAGATCCCTGCGCCAGATGTTGAAGCTTGTGGAAAGAGAACTGTAGGCAAGTTTGTCGCCCCTGGACGAAACTGTGGGTAGCATTGCACTTCCTGCGAAGGCCAGTTGTTTCGTCGACCCATTGGCGACCGTAACCTCACCGAGTGAAGATGCGAGGTTCCCATTTCCAGCGGTATAGAGGGAATAAATGAGCCTTTCGTCGTCAGCCGACCACGTTAACCCATTTGGAAAAGCCAGAGATGGTGAAATCTTTTTCGGCTGACCACCCCGAATTGGTAAGGAATACAGAACCGCCTCGCCATTTTCGTTTAGAAAACACCAGTATGCGAGGTACTCGCCGTTGTGAGAGAACGCTGGCAGACCTTCGCCAGCGCACTTTGGAGTGATTGGAACCTGTTTGGTCTCCAATGTTTCGGTTGAGAGGAGATAGATCCTCGCATGTTCCTCTCCTGGCGCCACATCTGCGAAGGCAATCCACTCGCCGTTCGGCGACCAACTAATAAGAGTGAAGTTAGTCCGGCTGATCCAATTGAAGTTAGTCGAGGGGATTCGGGTGGGGCGTAATTTTCTTTCAGGGCCGCCAAGCGCGGGGACAACGTAGATTCCGCTGTCAGCGCCGGCCAGGCGCTGAAATGCAATCTGCGTGCCGTCTGGGGACCATGCAGGACTGATCGATTCCGAGGGATGCTGCGTCAGTCGGAGAAGAGTTTCGCTTCCGAGGGACTTCACATATAAATCGAGGCCTTTGATCCCAAGTGCAGGATCGCCGCTCCATCCAAAAGCGATTCGGGAGCCATCGGGAGAGAAAGCCGGGGAAGTCGCGACTCCGGGAAACGCCGTGAACGGTGTAACAGTCACGGCGCCCTGCTCCTGGGGACGCTGCCGCCAATTCCATCGATAGGCAAGGACGGCTGCAAGGGCAAAGACTGAGATGGCGAGAACACCTGCGGCGATCTTCAACCACGTTTGGCGAAAGCGCGAGCCCGGATCTGCTTCGACCGTGACTACAGGAACGACGGGCTGAACCGGTGGCTCCAGTTCCCCTATAAACCGATATCCCCGCCGCGGCAATGTCTCGACAAAGCGCGGACTCTCGGCCGAATCGCCCAGCACTTCCCGAATCTTGTTAATCGCAGTATTCAGATTGTGATCGACATCGACAAAAGTGTCCGGCCAGAGCCGCTTCTGCAATTCCTCCCGGGTCACCACGTCGCCAGGACGCTCCAGCAGAATGGTCAGAACCTGAAACGGCTGGCCACCGAACTTCAGCTTCACCCCAGCCTTGCGCAACTCTCCGCTTCGAAGATCAACCTCAAAATCTCCAAATCGTACGAGTCGAAGCTGGCGTTCCGTTTCTGCCATCGCAGATCGCCCTCGTGATGTTATTGAAAGTGATCGACGAGCATAATGTCGCCGCTCGTATCGACAAGTTGTGAATAGATGATCCAGCGACCGTCGGGAGAGACTGACAGGCCCCTGGCGAAGTCCTTGTCCACTTCAAAAATTGGGCGTATCTGCCTGGTAGCGAAATCAAAATAACGGACGGATCTGGGCGCCTCGGCAGGAACAAAATAGATACCTCCGGGAGAGAGGGTCCAAAGGCTGTGGTTGCTCAGTCGAGGCAATCCATCCACTACTGATTCCGTACCGGGCTTCCCCGGCAGAGCCACTTGCTTCAGCGTCGAATTCACGGTGCGACTTGCAAAATATACTACCTTTCCATCGAAGGACTCCTGCGGACTGCCCCCCACGGTATCTTTGGAGAGTGGAATGGCGTCTCCGCCGGAGGCGGGACAACGATAGATTCCCATCCTGCCAGGCTCATTGGATCTGAAATAAATCCACCTTCCATCGCGGGACCAGTGAGGTCGAATTACGTTGGAGATATTTGTGACCAGTTTTCTAGGCTTCCGTTCGGCCACGTCGGCCACATCTATTTCCCAGCGGTTCCGAGAAAGCGAGTCAAACGCTATCTTGTTTCCGTCCGGCGACCATTGCGGACTGCCACTCGGTTGAGTGGGGTTTGAGATTTGCACCAGGTCGCTGCCATCTCCATTGCTGATCCAGGCACCGAGCACGCCAGAGCGTAAAGACTGAAAGGCAATGCGCATTCCGTCCGGAGAGTATTGAGCGCCCCACTGTCTCCGCGAGGATGGGATGAGCTCTACGGCCGGCGCTTCGGGGTGAAGCAGGTCCTTGCGCCAGATGCCTAAGCTTGTGGAAAGAGAGCTGTAGACAAGCTTATCGCCCCTAGGGGAAACTGCGGGTAACATTGCACTTCCTGCAAAGGCAAGCTGTTTCGTCGAACCATTCGCGACGTTAATTTCACCGATTTCCGCTGAGGTCTCATTTCCAAAGGGATAAAGGGAATAAATGAGTCTCTTGTCGTCGGCCGACCACGTCAACCCATTTGCAAGAGCCCAAGGTGGAGAAATCATTTTCGGCTGACCGCCCGAAATTGGTAAGGAATACAGAATGTCCTCGGTCTCCGCCCTTCGAAAGCACCAGTATGCGAGGTACTCGCCGTTGTGGGAGAACGCTGGCCCCCATTCACTATCGCACTGTGGACTGATTGGAATCGGCTTGATCTCCAATGTTTCCGGAGCAAGAAGATAGATTCTTGCATTTTCATTTTCTGGCGCCACATCTGCGAGAGCGATCCACTTGCCGTCCGGCGACCAGCTAATAATCGAGGTAGTGTCACCACCAATTCGGGTGGAGCGTAATTTTCTTTCAGGGCCGCCAAATGCGGGAACAACGTAGATTCCAGTGTCAGCGCCAGCCAGGCGGTGAAAGGCGACCTGCGTGCCGTCCGGTGACCATGCAGGACTGATCCATTCCGAGGGATGCCGCGTCAGGCGGAGAAGAGTTTCGCTTCCGAGGGCCTTCACATACAGGTCGAAACCTTTGCCCCCGCTCGTCGGATCACCGTTCCATGCGAAAGCGATTCGGGAGCCATCGGAGGAGAAAGCCGGGGAGGTCGCCCGTCCGGGCAGAGCCGTAAGCGGAATGGCCGTCAAGACTGCCTGCTCACCCGGACTCTGTTGCCGATGCCATCGATAGGCAAGGACGGCTGCAAGGGCAAAGACTGAGATGGCGAGAACGCCGGCGGCGATCTTCAACCACGTTTGGCGAAAGCGCGAGCCCCGATCTGGTTCGACCGTGACTACAGGAACGACGGGCTGAACCGGTGGCTCCAGTTCCCCGATAAACCGATATCCCCGCCGCGGCAGCGTCTCGACAAAGCGCGGACTCTCCGCCGAGTCGCCCAGCACTTCCCGAATCTTGTTAATCGCAGTATTCAGATTGTGATCGACATCGACAAAAGTGTCCGGCCACAGCCGCTTCTGCAATTCCTCCCGCGTCACCACTTCGCCTGGATGCTCCAGCAGAACGCTCAGAACCTGAAACGGCTGGCCGCCGAACTTCAGCTTCACTCCCGCCTTGCGCAGTTCGCCGGATCGAAGGTCAACTGCGAAATTTCCGAAACGCAGGAGTCGAACTTGGGGCTCTGTTTCTGCCATCGCTAGGTGCCCTCGCGATCTGTTGGCGGTGACGATCACATCTCCCGGTTATCAGAGAACTCCGTAACCGCGAGAAAAGCAAGCAGTTACGCAATGACATTCTTAAGACCTTCCATCGACCAGCATTTTACCCGCAATCGATTGAGGTAGCCCCGCCAAAGCCTCAATGTCGCCCTCACCTCGCAACCCGCGAGGCGGAGGTCGGCATGAAACACCTGTTCTCCCATTGCACTCTTCCGCTACTGGCCACCGTAACCCTGGCGACGGTTACGCTTCCCGCTCTGCTGGCAGAGTCGCACTGCCCCGCAGGCATCGTCAGTGTAACCCCACGCTTCGTCCAACGCGCCCTAATTGTGATACCCGTCAGAATCAACCAGAAAGGCCCCTTCGATTTTATGGTCGATACAGGCAGCCAGGTTACGGTCATCGATCCATCGCTGGCCTCACAACTTGACCTCAAGCCTCAAGGCAGGGTCGGCCTCGTCTCCGTTGCCAGCTATGCGCAGGCGTCCGCGACTGTTCTGGATACGCTAGAAGCAGACTCTAAGGTGGTCGATAAATCACCTGCCATAGTCCAGGACCTGCGCCAGATTCAAGCTGTCGATCCTCGGATCCGCGGGGTTCTCGGCGAGAGCTTCCTTTCGCATTTCGATCTGCTTATCGATTACGGGCACAGGTTGCTTTGTCTCGACGAGACCGGTGCAATGCGAGATAGTGTGCGTGGCGAGCGTATTCCCTTTGTCCCCCCGCAACATCCCAAGGGTGAATTGCCCTTTGATGAATTGCCCTTTATGGAGCGGCTGGTTATTTCCGTCCAGCTCTCCGACACCGGAAAACAGCCGATTCTGCTGCAACTGGATTCCGGCAGCGACGGTCCTATTCTGTATCCCGGCAGCGAGCAGCCGGAAATCCAGGCACTGGTGCATGCCGCCACTCTGCAGAGAGGCAGCGCCACCAGCGCGCAACGGGCTTTCGCCGTCGTGCCGCCGCAGAACATGCAGATCGGCAACCGTATCCTGAGCCACATCTCATTCGTAACGCCAGTGTTCGCTGCGAAGGACCTCCCAAGGCAGCATGAAGAAGGTTTGTTGCCGACCGTGCTTTTCCAACGCGTCTTCATCAGCGGCACCGGTCATTTTGTGGTTTTTGATCCCAAATGAACTGCCTTGTCGTGGTCTCTAGGTAAACCAATACCTACGCAGCAGGCGGGGCGGAGCGTTTGCTAATTGGCGATTCTTGCGGCGTGAAGTTGCTTCCATTGATCCGGCAGCAAGACCGAGAGTTCGTTCACTCGCGCCACCGGCAAGTTCATCAACACCTGTGGTGAGGTAGTGTTGCGTGTCTTCTTCGCAACTGCGATGCGCGGGTTCTCGCCGTTCGTCTCGCAGTTCGTGCGGGCGTACTTCTTGCGCACATGATGGATCCGTTCGAAATGGTACTGGCGCTGACGACTCACGCGCTGCTGGAACTGTTACCTCCACAGCCACAAATGATGCTGCTTCGGCCTTACGCAAACGTTTCTTCCATTCGTACAATTGCCAATTCCGCAAACCGTGTTCACTACAGAACGCTGCTATGCTTTTTGCCGCTGGCTACCTGCTCCGATACAAGACCTCGCCACCGCAACACATCTTCTTCTCTGTAACGCCCCATGACACAAGAATCATCTTCAAGCAGAACTCCACAAGATGAGGTTCGCGTAGCGCTCACCTCTTTCTAGGCGCGGCGCACGGTTCTGCGCTCGATTCGCTTTTCGTTGGCGTCGCTCTTCAGAATGCGCTTCACATAAATTCCCGGCGTGATGACATGATCGGGATTAATTTCGCCGGGCTCGACCAGTTCCTCTACTTCGGCGATGGTGATGGTGGCGGCGGTGGCCATCATGGGATTGAAATTGCGCGCTGTTTTGCGATAGACCAGATTTCCCGACGTATCGCCCTTCCATGCTTTGACGAGCGCGAAGTCGGCGCGCAGCCAACGTTCCAGCAAATAGGGCCTGCCGTCGAACTCGCGCGTCTCCTTGCCCTCCGCGACCAGCGTGCCTACACCAGCAGGCGTATAAAACGCCGGAATGCCAGCACCAGCCGCTCGAATGCGTTCCGCCAGTGTGCCCTGCGGGACCAGGTTTAAATCCAGCTCGCCTTTCAAGACTTTGTCTTCGAGCAGCTTGTTTTCACCCACGTAGCTGCCCGTGTGCGATTTGACCATGCCGGTCTCGAGCATTCGTCCCATGCCAAAGCCGTCCACACCCATGTTGTTGCTGATCGTGTGCAGTCCCTTCACGCCGCGGCGTACGAGCGCGTCGATCAGGTTTTCCGGAATGCCGCACAGGCCGAAGCCGCCGATCATGATGGTCGCGCCGGCAGGAATATCCTTGACGGCCTCATCCGCATTGGCAACAACTTTCTTCAATCCACTCTCCCAATCACTAGAGCACCGAGCAGAATACTTGACTGTCACCGTTTACGCCAATTTGCGACAGCCATCTCGAATGGCGCGAAAGCAATCCAAGAAGACGAAAGCATTTCCCATTCACAAAGTAACGCAATTGTGCGGTAGCATGGCAGCGTATCGCGACATCGAAGGAGATTTGCATGCTAAAGGGATTCCGTGACTTTATTCTTCGCGGCAATGTAGTCGATCTAGCGGTTGCAGTCGTCATTGGCGCGGCCTTCACGGGCATCGTC
>Ga0210389_10005005_pt1 | contig 10280 bp, 6 predicted proteins | sample IncBWH28OmetaG_FD_160127 | JGI IMG/M metagenome (GOLD analysis project Ga0210389, IMG submission 160127) | Forest soil microbial communities from Barre Woods Harvard Forest LTER site, Petersham, Massachusetts, United States - Inc-BW-H-28-O ...
ACGTGGCGCGCGATCGCTGAAAGTCGGACGACCTCAGTTGCAGAGCCCCGAGCCGGCCACGCATAGGCACTGCGCCGTCGTCTGCTGGACATTGTCGAAGTTGTAGGTGAAGCACTCGGGCATCGGGTTACTGCAGTTCGGTGCGCAGGCGAAGGAAGAGCACCGGTAGTCGGATCCGATCAGGCCACTACACGACGGCGGACGTGGCGAGCTCGGCCCAGCCGTGCCGCACGGTGTTCCGTCCGTCGCTGGTACCGTCCGACCGCCTTCGCGGCCCACTGATCGTCTTGTTGAGAAACACGCGCGGCGGCGAATCGATCACCTGGCGGCCACACCCTCGGCGAGGTCGCGGCGGCTCGCACCGCGCGTATCAGAAACCGCTGATGACGGTGCTGAGGTAGATCTGATCGATGTTCGCGGTTGCGTTCAACAAGCACTGGATATACGCGGCGACGGTCCCGGCACCCGAGGTGCCCAGGTTCGAGGCGGACGACCAAGCGGACCCGGTGTTGGCGCCACTCAGGGTGTCGAACTTCGAGATGTCGTTTTGGCAGGCCGTGTCAGATGTCCAGGTCACGTAGCAATCGACGCCGTTGGCCTGATCTTGAATGTATTTGTAGCCGAGATAGTACGTCGTGTTCGGCAACACGTTCGGGACGCAATATTCGAGAACGTCGCCCTGCGGAGCGGAGAGCGAGCCCGAGGCCGGACACCCATCCGCATCGACGCCGCTCCAGGTGGCCATGTTGTCCTGCGAGATCCAACCGCTGACGTTGGTGTCGAATCCCGCATTCGGAATGAGGTTCTTGGAGCTCTTCGCGCGACAGACGCAGGTGTTGTTCGTGCAGGCGAAGTAGCCCGTGTAGCAGTCGGAGACGGTGCTGCATTGCACGCAGTTCTTGTTCACGCAGAGGGGCGTGGTGCCGCTGCAGGCGGTCGTGCACGATCCGCAGTGATTGGGATCCGAGGTCTCGTCGGCGCAGACGGTGCCGCAAGCGGTGCGGCCCGTGAGGCCGCGCCTTGTCAGTCGTCGATGATGGGCGCGTTGTTCTCGGTACGGGTCGGTCCCGCTGGTTTGGAGGGGAGTGTGCCGAGCGGCTGTTGGTGATCGGCGTCGTGCGCGTGCCGGTGTGACTTCGACATGTGCGCCGGGACGTCTGTCGGCTGGACCGTCTGGGCCGGAGCGGCCGCGACCGGCTCCAGCGTCACGTCCTCGGGCGGCGGGTGATCGCGGAAGGTGAGTCGCGCGGGGACGTATCCGGAGGCGGTGACCTTCAGCGTGTGCGCGGCGCCGTCAGCGGGGAGCTCTTCTTCGATTCGCCCGGTCCCCAGCGGAGTGCCGTCGAGATCGAAGTGCGCCTCGCGGGGATGGGCGGTCACGGCGACGCGATAGCGCGCCGGCGGCTGGGCCACGGCGGCTGACGTCGCGCCGGCGCTCTCGATCGGCGGCGGGCGTCGTTCGGCGGCCGGCCGTCGCGAGGACGGGGTCGTGAAGACGTAGGCCGCCACCGCGCCCCCGGCGAGCACGACGAACCCGCCCAGCAAGAATCCTGACCGGTTCCGTGCCGGAAGCGTCATCTGCGCCGCGCTGGAGCCGAAGGTGGTGTTCGCCGGAGGCGCCGACCGCGATCGCGGCGCGAGAGGGTCAACGCCGGTGTTGCCCGGCGCGGGTGTCGAGAACACCACGGTTCCGCCCGGCTGCGACGAGGAGGGCTTCTGCGAGGCCGTCCGAGAATCGACGCCGCTGTCGCCCGTCAGCGCCGGCGCCCACTGGTCGCGGACGGCGGGCGACGCGAACCGCAGGATCGCGCGGCCGAACGCCTGAATGGACGGAAACCGCTGCGCCGGATCGAGCCGCATCGCGCGCAGAATCGCTTCGTTCAGCTCGGGCGGGAGATCCGGCCGAAGGGCGCGCGGCGGTGGAAAAGATCCTTCCCCGACGCTTCGAATGACCTCGTAGATCGTCTCTCCCCGATGCGCGCGGTGGCCGGTGACGCACTCGTAGAGGATGGTGCCGAGCGCGTACTGATCGCTTCGCGCGTTGACGCCGGCCGCGCTGCGGACCTGTTCCGGCGCGATGTAGTACGGGGTCCCCATCGACGCGCCCGTACCGGTGAGCGCCAGGGTGTTCCCGCCGCTGCTGGAGCTCAGCTTCGAAATGCCGAAATCGAGCACCTTCGGCTCGGCGCCGCCGTGACGCGTTCGCGCCAGGAAGATGTTCTCGGGTTTGAGGTCGCGGTGGATGACTCCCTCGTCGTGCGCCACGGAGATTGCGCCGAACACCGGGAGCATGACGTCGACGGATTCGGCGATCGACAGCGGGCGAGATCGGGCCAGCCGCTCCGAGAGGTCCTCACCTTCGAGAAACTCCATGACGAGATACGCGACCCCGTCCTCGGTCGCGACGTCGGTCACGTTGACGACGTTCGGGTGGCTGATGCGAGACGCGGCCTCTCCTTCGCGGAGGAACCGAGCCCGCGCGCCCGGCATCGCTGCCACCGCTGGGTGCAGCGTCTTGATCGCCACGCGCTTCTTGAGGTCGAGGTGCATCGCCTCGTAGACGGCCCCCATCCCTCCGCGCCCCATGAGGCGGACGATCTGATAGCGCCCGAGCTGCCTGCCAGGAGGAAGGGCGTCCGAAGCGCTTTCTTCGCTCACGAAGCCTCGAGGATAGCGCAAACCGCGTGTTGCGGGCTGCCGGCTCCTGTAAGTCGCCCGTCGCCGCATTGGCGTCGGAGAGGGTACCGTCGGCGCGCCCGCAGGCGCGGCGACTCAAAACCGGTAGCCGACGCCGACGTCGAGATCGAAGCGGTGGACCGAGCTGACGGCCTCCGACAGGCCGTCGCTGGTGGTCTTGCTGAGCAGAAGCTCGGGGGTCAGGCTCGCGAAGAGGTGCGGCGTGAAGAAATAGTCGGCGTGCAGTGACAGGGCGAGGCTGGGCATCGGGATGGCGCCCGAGGCGGAGACGCCCTGCACCGTGAAAGGGTTGCCCTCCTGGAGGCCGGCCCACCAGATGACACCGAGGCCGAGGCCGCCGCCGACCGCGAGCGGCTCGAGCACGCGGTAAGCATAATCGACGGTGAGGAGGGCGCCCCAGAACGACGATGATTGCTGGACGTTGGTGAGATTGACGTTGGTGTACGGCAGCGAGGCGTAGTCGATCTGGACGCCCGCGCGCAGCTCGGACGGTCCGTGCAGGAAGTCATACGAGCCGCCCAGCTGGAGACCGAACAGGACCGGGGCCGAGATGTCGCGGCCGGAGAATCCGACGAAGGATGGGCCGAGCGCTACGTCCACGCGCACGGGAGACGCTTCGGGGGGCGACGTCGGTCCCGCGACGACGATCGGTGCGGAGGTCACCGGCGGGGACGTGGGCGCGCCCGTCGCTCCGGGCGTTGGCACCGCGGACGGTGCCGGCGGGGTGACCTCGGTCGGCGGCTTCTGCTTCTGCTCAGTCTCTTGCTGGAGCGCCTGGGCGAGCTCCTTCATGCGCTGTTCGACGTCCCCGCGCTTGCTGGTGTTCGGCTCTTGCTCCAGGTAGCGGCGGTAGAAGAACAGCGCCCGCTCCTTGTTCCCGTTCTGGCGGTGTGACTGTGCGATGTTGAACAGCAGGATCGGCTGGGGATCGAAGTCGTAGGCCTTCTCGAACTCCGGGATCGCCTCCTGGAAGTGGCCCAGGTTGTAGAGCTTCACGCCCCGTTTGAAGTGCTCCTGGGCGTCGGACTCTGGATCGGCGTGCGCCGCGTTCGAGGCGAGCGCGACGAAGGCGACGGCGATGGCGACGAGCGCGCGCTTCACGACGATGGGCACGATATCCGGTCCGCGGCAGAGGCGCCAGATCGCGGTGGCTCAGTCCCCGACGCCGAAGAAGCCATTCGGTGGTTTCTTCGGCGTCGTCACCGGCTTGGCCGAGGGCGCGCTTTCATGGCTCGCGTGGTGGCTCGAGGCGTGATGGTGAGGCGCCGCCCTGATCTTCTCGAGCTCGACCTCCAAGGGGCCATTGCGGGCGGGATCGATCGCCACCTTGGCGTCAGCGTAGCCGTCCGCCTTGAGGAGACCATACACGCCGGTCGCGTCCCGGCGCAGGACCAGGTCGAGCGGCGTGGCGCCGCGGGGAGCGGGCTCGTCGGCGAGCCACAGCTCGGCGCCCGCTGGCCGCGACACGATCCGGATGGTCACCTTGGCGGGGATCGGTGGAAGCTTCGACGCCTCATTGCTCGGCGCCGGCACCCCGGGGCCCGGGGACGGGCCAGGGTCAGCCTGCGTTGGCTCGACCTGGGCAGCGGGTCGATGCGAGACCGGCTTGTTCTGGGTCAAGAAGACGGCCGCGACCCCGGCCAGCACCAGGCCGCCAACCGCGACCGGCAAGAAGGGCCTCCGGCGTTTCGCCGGGGCGAGGCCGTCAAGATCGGGGATCAGCTCCGAGGCGGACCGCCTGAAGGTCGACTCATTGGTCGGCTTACTCTCGGGGAAAGGTCCCTCGGGAAGAATCTGGGTTCCACCGACAGCGGGGACGTTGGGGCGCAACGGGGGCGCCGACCTCTGATCCTGCGAACGCGCGACTGATCGCGGTGGGGTTGCCGAGGCGCCGGGCGGTGCTGCCGTCTGCGAGAGCGCCGCCCGGCCGTCGGTGCGCTTAGGAGGCGTGGGGATTCGGCCGAGCGCGCTCGTCGCTGGGATCCGGGTGCTGAACCCCGCGGCGCCGACCTGCAGAAACGACTCCACCGCCGATACGATTTCGTCCATCGAGGACGGACGATCGTCGGGGCCCTTGGCGAGCATCCGGACGGCCAGATCATCCATCCAGCTCGGGACCTCGGGCCGGAAGGCCGAGATCCGCGGCGCCGTCTCGATGATGTGCGCGACCAGCAGGTCGCCCGCGGCGTCCTTGACGAAGACGTGGCGACCGGTGGCCATCTCGAACAGCACGCACCCGAGGGCGTAGATGTCGGCCCGGTGATCGATGGTGCTGAGGCCGCGGCACTGCTCGGGGGACATGTAGACAGGCGTTCCCAGGAGGCCCCCGGTGCGGGTATTCGATCCCCCGCCGCCCGGTGCGGTGAGCTTGGCGATCCCGAAGTCGAGGATCTTGACCACGAACGGCGCCCGGGCCGACTCCTCGACCGAGAGGAAGATGTTCTCGGGCTTCAGGTCCCGGTGGATGATCTGCTTGCGGTGGGCCGCGGCAAGCGCGCTCGCAATCTGGCCGACGACGGCTGCGATGGCGATCGGCTCATTGGCGAGGGCGCCCGTGCGGCGCAGGGTGGTCGCCAAGCTCTCGCCCTCGAGGTACTCCATGACGATGTACGCCTCTTCGTCGACGACGTCACAGTCATAGATCTCGACGATCCCGGGATGCTTGATGACCGACGCCGCGCGCGCCTCGTTGAAAAAGCGGGTCACCACGTCCGCGTCCTTGCTGAACGCCGGGAGGAGGAACTTGATCGCGGCCCGCCGGCCGATACGCCGGTGCTCGGCGAGGTACACCTCGCCCATTCCGCCCTGTCCGAGCTTCTCGACGAGGGTGTAGGTGCCAATGGTCCGACCGATCATTCGAAGCCGCTATTATTGCAAATCTCATCGGCCCTGGCGATTGTGCGAGCCGAACGGTGCGTCGGGCCGACCTCAGCCGAAGGCGGCCGCCAGATCGCCGAACGAGGCGCTCGGATCCTCGACCGCTGCTCGCTGGGGTCCGGTGAGCGTCGCCCAAGCCTGGTCCGCGGCGCTGGCCATCGTCGTGCGCAAAGGCCAAAGCCGCGAGCTTCGATGCTGCGGGTTGGCGAGAAAGGCGAGCGCCAAGGGGGAAGGAGGTCCCAGTGTGATGAGCAATCGAGCCTGCGGACCGGCCGTCCAGAGCAGGGAAGGGACCGTGTCGCGCCAGCCGAGACGGCTGCGGGCGATCTCCAGCCAGAGGGCGCTCATCGCCGGTCCCGTCACCGGCGCATCGACGGTGAGCGCGTTTGCCGAGCTGGGCGGGCCGGCGACGGCCCGGTCGCACGCCCCTGTCATGGTGCGCAGCGCGTAGGCGACGGCCTGCCGGGAGGCCCCCAGCGCCGCCTCCAGGATCGAAACAGGCTCGTTCTTCCAGGCGTGCGGCTCCGGCAGGGCGAGCGCATCGACTGTGAGCGCCCGAGCTTCCCGCGCAATCGTCTCGCCGTCGAAGCTGGGACCGGCGGAGAGCAACCGCGTGGCGTCCTCGATGAATCCCGCCTGGGCGGCCGGAAGAGACGGCAGTGCTTCGCAAGCGCCAACGCTCGGGATCTCACGGAACAGCGCGAGCGGAAACGAGCGGTCCGCGGCATCGACGCTCGCGGCCAGCGTCCCCACGAAGGCGGTCGATCCGGCTGGGGCGAGTAGAAAGGCGGTCGGCGTGGTCGGCAGATAGGCCCGCTCGGCGCGCAACGCCTCGGCGCCTTCCTGCAACCAGCGATCGAGCCCCGCCTGCGAGAACGAACCGGCACCCATGCGGAAGAAGTCGGGCTGGGTGGCCACCTTCCCGTACAGCCCGACGTTTCCGGTTTCGCTCATCTGCACCCGGACGAGCCGGTCACGATTCCGCGCGGGATGTCGATCCCGCGAAAGGCGTGCAGGAGCGCGGCGGGCTTGAGGTCGGCGTGAACCGCCGGACCGCCGGCCGGCGGCGTCCAGGTGCCGGCCAGGTACTCCTCGCCGTCCGAGGAGGGCGCCAGCTTGGCGTCGTCGAGCAGATGAAACAGCGCCCACTCGCCTTCGGGGTAGCCCAGCTGCGCCTCGTTGGCGTTCTGGAACGTGCGGAAGACGGCGCCACTTCCCGGCCAGACGACGTCTTCCCACCGCTCCTTGGTGTTGAAGTAGGTGAGCTTGCGCCCCGCGCTCTCGAAGATGATCTTCGTGTACGGCGCGGAGGCACGAATTCGGACCGAGACATTCGTTCCCAGCTTGGCCCCGTCCTTGGCGTAAAGAAGGTCGGTCAGATCCTGCGCTCGCTTCAGGAAGAGGGCCAGGCCCGGCTTGTACTTCACGCTCGGCTGGTCCTTCAGGTGAAAGATGTCCGTGCCGACGGGGTGGTCGAAGTCCGCTTTCAGGGAGCCATCGAAGTATTGCCAGAGCGCGCCGGTCTTGGGTTGGAAGACCTTGTCGATGTCGGCGACAGGCGCTTCATGCGCGTGCTTCGACGAGGAGAAGGGATACTTTCCAGCCAAGAGCTGATCGAACACGACCACCACGTTCTCGCACCACTTGTGGTTGGCCGAGTCACCCGTCGCGCCCCCGACCGCGACCTCGGTGCCGCTGAGCGGCGGCGTCAGCATCTTGCCGAGGAGGCCTCCCTCCCAGTTGTGATCGTTGTAGTTGGCGATCAACCCTTCCAGCTTCGAACGCGCAGTCTTGAGCGCAGCCTGGAAGGCGGCCGGATCGGGGGCGGGCGCTCCGGGTTCGCCGAGCGCGGCGGCCAGATCGCCGAGGAGCTGACCGTAGGCGTCGGTGCCGGTCGGTTTTGTCAGCCCGAAGCCCAGGAACCCGGAGAACTCGCGGCCCACGTCGTCGGGGGAGGCGATCTCGTCGCCCGACTTGGCCGCCGAGGGCTTTCCGGCGTCCGCGGCGGCCGAATCGTCGTCGCCGCCGATGAGCTTCTTCTTGGCGTCGTCGATCCGTTGCGAGAGGGAGCCCTTGGCTTTGGCCAGGATCGCCCCTGCCGGGGAGTCGTCCTTGAAGATCAGCTCCTTGCTGGCGTTGCGCCAGACGGCGTCGAGCGGTCTCTGCGCGATGAGCGCTTTGATCAGACCTCGGGCGTCTTCGAGGCTGGCCGGCTCGCGGATCGACAGCGACAGCAAGAACGCCTTCCAGGCGTCGACGTACCGGCGGAAGTATTCGCCTCGCAGCGTCGCGGCGTCGGCCCCGTGCTGACTGCGCGGGGCCGCCAGGACCCAGGCGTTCGCGTCGTGCTCGCGGTCGGTGGTCATCTTCTCGATCCGCTCTTTCACCACGTTCCACCCCTCGGGCGTGAACGCCCCGGGGACCGAGGGGCCGACAGCGTGCCCGCCCGGCTGGGAGGCGGGCGACTGGAAGATGGTGACCGCCCCACCGGCGACGTCGACCAGCCTCACGTCGCGCGGCAGCTCGGGGTCGCGCAACAGATCGACCAGCGGATCGCCCTGGTGCGCGGTCAGCAGCGTGGAGCGGACGCGTGAGACGAGCTGGGTCTTGCGGGCGAGCAGATCTCCCGACGAGGTCGCCAGGACGGCGTAGAAACGCCCGAGATTCTCGACGGTGCGTCGAGCGCGCGTGCTGGTCTCGTCGCCGGCCAGGTCGCTCCACTGCTGACCCACCTGCGTGGCGATGACATCGACCCACTTGTCGCGCCAGTGGTCCCCCTCCGGCGCCGGCTCGTCGGCCGCCTTCGGCTGGGTGAGGAGCAGGTGGAGCAGCAGGCCGTTCTGGGCGCTCGATTCGGAGGTCGCGCCCCGGCCGTGCGAGAAGTCGAGCAGACGCGCACCCCCGGTCTCCAGCAGCGGAACGATGACCGCCCGCTCGACGGCGAGCCGCACGGGATCGAGCAGCTGGTCGCCGGGGTAGAGGCCGAACTGGCGAGAGACCTCGGGTCCCGTGGTCGCCAGCGTCGTGAGGTGCGCCGCGCTCGGATCGACGCTCTCCAGCGTCGCGGCGGCGAGCCCGTGCGCTGGATCCTTCTCGTTTCCGGCGAGCTTCTCGACGAAGAGCCGCGCCTCGTCGACGAGCGCGCTGTTCTTGAGGTAGGAAGAGATCGGGAAGAAGAGAAACGCCGCCGACAGCGCCAGCGCGGCGGCCGCGACGCCCCAGCGGACGAGCCGCTCTCGCCTCAGCACGCGGCTGCTCCGGACCGCGACCTCGGCGTCCGGAAAGACGACCTGCCGGAACATGTCGCGGACGAAGTAGCTCTTGGGTTTGGTCACCGGCGCGGCGAGGACCTGCGGGCGCACCCCGAACGCCTCGGCCATGCTCGACATGATCCGATCGATCGGTCGCCCCTCCTGGGTGCCGCTGGTGAAGTAGACCCCGCGCATGATGGGCGCGTCCTGGTAGACGCTGCGATCGAACAGGCTGGCGATCAGATCGACCAGGCCCTGGCGCAGCGAATCGAACTGCCGTGGAAAAGAGTAGATCCGGTCGCGGGCCTCGAGGCGCCGCTCCTCGCCCATCCTCACGACCGCGTAGCGTTCGAGGGTGTCGGCCAGATCGTCGAAGTGCTGCGCGAACGCATCGACGAGGTCGTCGTGTTCGCCGGCCACCGGCAGCGTGAATCCCCAGATCTGCCCCCGTTCCCGATCCTTCAGATCGCCGAAGGTCTCGACGAACCCCGAGACGAGATCGCACTTCGTCACCATCAGGTAGACGGGGACGACCATGTCGAGCCGGCCCGTCACCTCGTCGATCCGTTCGCGCAACGTCCGCGCCAGCTCCCCGATCTCCTCGACGTCACCGGTCAGGTCCGTCGCCGCGATCGCCACCAGGATGCCGTTGATCGGCTTCTTCGGCCGGGTGCGCTTGAGGATGTCGAGGAAGGCCAGCCACTCCTGGCGATCGTCCTCCTCGGTGCTCCAGCGTCCGGCGGTGTCGAGCAGGATGGCCTCGTTGGTCATCCACCAGTCGCAGTTTCGCGTCCCGCCGACGCCCCGCACCTTGCCCGCCTTGCCGGCCGGCATCTTGATGCCCGAGCTCCGGATGGCGGTGGTCTTCCCGGAGGCGGAGGGGCCGATCATCATGTACCAGGGGAGGAGGCCCAGCGCGTCGCGGCCGGTACGTCCCAGCTTCGAGCTCTTGAGCGACTGGACGGCGCGCGCGAACTCCGCCTCCATCGCGGCGATCTCGGCCTGCTGATCGGGGCGGATCCCCCCTGCCAGGGCGGAGGCCTGATCGCTGAGGCCCTTTTCGATGGCGGCCGCGGCGCGCTTGGCCAGCAGCGCCCGCACCAGGAGGTAAAGCAGCAGCCCGCCGCCGATGACCGCGGTGGCCACCATCGCCGGCCACATCGGCACCACGTCGTGGAACACCAGCACGACGGCCCAGGCGAGCAGGATGAAGATGGTGGCGAAGATGTACTTCAGCATCGCGCCCTCAATGACCGATCTGGTCGACCCGCGCCGAGAGCTCGGCGATCTGGTGCGACAGCGAGACGCGGAGTCCGACGAAGACGGCGATCGCCACGGCGAACACGCCGAGCGCGATCCAGAGGAACGTGTTCTTGCCCGAGGCGCGCAAAAGTGGCTCGTCCGGCGGCTCGCCCGCCGGCGACAGCACGTCGGACGCCTCGATGTGCCGCTCGA
>Ga0210389_10005006_pt1 | contig 10279 bp, 8 predicted proteins | sample IncBWH28OmetaG_FD_160127 | JGI IMG/M metagenome (GOLD analysis project Ga0210389, IMG submission 160127) | Forest soil microbial communities from Barre Woods Harvard Forest LTER site, Petersham, Massachusetts, United States - Inc-BW-H-28-O ...
TTTCTGCCGAAGACCTTGCACGGCTACGCAGAATTGTACAGGTACAGGTTGCAGAATGAGCGTTTATTAACGTTCTGTGTATAGCAGTTCGATAGCCTGACAAGGAGAATGCTGCTTCCTGTCGAGAGCCACACAGAATTCAGTCCGTTCGAAGACCATGCCACTATGGCCGCGGCTCGCGGCTTCTTTGCGCGTGGGAAGCTGATCTGGGCCGCACGTGCTCCTGGCCGTCTGGATGTCATGGGAGGCAACGTTGACTATACCGGCGGCATGGTTCTGCAAAGTACTCTGCGCGAGGCGGTGTGGGTTGCAGCTCAGCCGCGAACGGATGATGTAATCCAAGTCCTGAACCCCGGAGCATCACAGTTTGGCTGGGAGCCTTTCTTTGAAGCCCGGATCCGCGATCTCGACGACCCTCTCCATCTGCGTCTTCTTTGCTCTCAAAAGGATAGTTCCCGCTGGTCAACTTATGTTCTTGGGGCGCTCTGTTTCCTGAAGCATCGCTACGAGTGCGAAGGCGCAAGGGGAGTAAACCTCTTCGTTTCTTCCGATCTTCCGCCCAACAAGGGCGTAAGCTCTTCCGCGGCTCTTGAAATTGCGGCCCTTAAAGCAGCATCGGCAATATGGAAAATCTCTCTTAGTGGAACTGCGCTTGCGACTGCAGGACAGTGGGTGGAAAACGTCGTGGTCGGCGCAGCGTGCGGCATTATGGATCAGGCCGCGATCGTTCTCGGCGAAGAGAACCACCTATTCCCACTGCTCTGCCAACCCTGTCGGCCTTTTCCTGCTATGAGACTGCCGGAGAATCTGTGCATCTGGGGTATCGATTCGATGGCGGCTCGCTCGACTACCGGTGCGTCCTACGAGGCGGCGCGAGCCGCGGCGTTCATCGGATACAAATTGATCTGCCAGCGTGAGGGAATCGATGTGGTCCCCGACGTGTCTGAAATATCGCGGTGGACCGATGCACGCTGGAATGGCTACCTGTCGAATCTCGCGCCCTCGGAGTTCCGCTCAAAGTATGAGAGATGGCTGCCGGAGTCTATTAGCGGCAAAGAGGTGCTGGCGCGGATCGGCGAGCATGTTGATCCATTCACCAGCATTCATCTGGAGATGGAGTATCTGGTTCGCGCAGCGGTTCGATACGCGACAGAGGAAAATCTTCGCGTTCAAATTGTGAACTCGCTTCTGCAATCCGATCTAACGGACAGCTCCATACGACTCATCGGTGAGATTCTCTGCCAATCGCATGTCGCCTATATCGAATGCGGTCTTGGTTCAGAAGACTGTGACGAGTTGGTATCGCGCGCTCGCAAGGCTGGCTTCGCCGGCGCGAAGATGACCGGCGGCGGCGGCGGCGGTGTCGTCGCTGTGCTCGGCACACCTGACGGCCAAAACGCTATCTACCAGGTCGCTCGAGAATACGCAGCAGAACGGAACGCCATGCCTCACATCTTCGAGGGCAGCTCGCGTGGCGTCGATGCATTTGGCATTCATCCGTTGCGGCTCCGTTCACTTCAGGAAATGCCATAGTGCCTGCCCTGCGTAATGGCCGCCTGGCTCCGGCCCTGCTGTTGCTTATGGCTGCGAACCTTTTGTGGGCTGGTCAGGGAGTTGCAGTCAAGCTTCTTGCGGGTGGTCTCGGCTCTCTTGCCACGGCCCTTTTGCCTCTTCATGCGATCACCATTGTGGGCGTCGGTCTTCTTTGCATGCAGTCGGATTTCAAAGCGAAGTTCAGAGCTGCGTGGAAACATCGCCATGAGTTTTTTCTCGCAGGGATTTGCGGCCAGCTCACCGCTCAGGTAGGGATGACACTCGGAATAAGCTGGTCCACAGCTTCGAACGGCGCTATCCTCAGCCTGCTGATCCCGCTTTTCGGCGCGCTCATCGCCGTATGGTTACTGCACGAACACCTCTCCCTGCTTCGCATTGGCACACTGCTGCTTGGGCTCGCTGGAGTCTTTCTGCTCTCGCCTCTGCGCGGCACATCTGGTCACAGCACACGCGCGCATGAATTTGCGGGAAATTTCCTTATTGTTGCAGGCTGCCTTGGATCTGCGTTCTACAACGTATACTCTAAACGGCTGCTGCACCTCTTTTCCGACTTGGAAACGCTCTTCTTCAGCTATTTGTCGACAACCGCTTTCAGCCTTCCAGTGCTCTTTGCTCTTGAGCCGAACTGCCTCAGCAGGCTCTCGCATCTGACGATTGTTCAGTGGGTTGCATTTGACTACCTCGCGCTCTTCTTCTATGGCCTATCGATGCTGCTTTTTTTCAGGGCACTTGGACAAGTGGATGCCGTGATTGCATCAACCTCGCTTTACCTAACGCCACTTTTCGGAGTGGCGCTGGCCTGTAGTATTCTCGGCGAGCGTCTTGCATCGCGGACACTTCTGGGATCAGCGATTGTCCTTCTCGCGACACTGGCTCTCTTCCTGTTCGATTACGCCTACTAACAGGCCATATCTTGGTAATTTTGGGCCCTCAAGTATTGTTAATTTTTAACATACCGCTTCCGTAAAATGTTTCGGACGAATTACCTTTATACGAGCGGTACTGGTTGCAATACATGTGTGAGCTTACAGATAGAAGTGGCATGCATGACCGAGTGGGGATGCGATGAGTCATGTGAATTATTTTCTGCGGAAGAAGGATGGCTTTGTTATCTCGACTGATCCCGTTGCTCTCGATAAGGACGCAGTCTTTGAATTTCTGCTGGAAGCGAAATGGTGGACCGAACTGACAAGAGAATCGCTCGAACGGGCTCTCCGACATTCTCTATGCTTCTCGCTCAAAGAAAATGGGCGGCAAATCGGCGTTGCCAGGGTGATTACCGACTACAGCACCTACGCTTATTTATGCGATGTATTCATTGTCGAAGAACACAGAAGACGAGGATTGGGATCGTGGCTGATCCGTTCTATTCTCGAGCACCCGGATTTAAAGCATCTCAAGCGAGTTGCTCTTATCACGCATGACGCCCAGATGTTCTATCTTCGGCTCGATTTCCGCTTTGCATTGCAGCCGGATTACTACATGGAGCGCCTCCAATAGAAGACGCTCCATGTGTAAGAGTCTGCTACCCGCAGTCGCATGTATCTGAGTGCCGCGCGCCAGGCTAACAGGCGGCCCAGTAATCCGCCTCCCACAATTGCAAGATCGTGTTTCACTACTGAGATACCTTCCGACTCGATTCCCGAAATTCACGAGCCTTCACGAATCCATTTTGAGATGCCAACTCTCGACGATCTCGACGAGATCGTCGAGGATTCTGCCACCGGACCCGATCATCTGGCCTCCGCGCTCATCAATCAGCAGCAAGAGATATCTGCCAGCGGCATCTATCCTGTATACGTCGGCAAGGTCTACGCGGACGGCGCTTCCTACTCTGCTGGAGACTGCTGAGCGCCAGACATCTTCCAGCTCTGAAACCCAGGCGCCGCTGAGGCTGCCTTCGAGTTTCAGAGTAATATTGCCGGGCTCCTGTTCCACCGTGATCCTGAGCATTACGCCTCTCCTGAAGTGCTGCTAGCGAGCATTAGGGCGCCCGTCGAATATCGAGTGACAGTGAATGAGCATGCCTGTCCGAATCTAGAGGATTGGTGCACGGCCCATTACGTCCCGGACCGAAAGAATACCCAGCTTCTTCATGCGGAACTGTAGTGTGGAACGATTGATCCCGAGCAGCGCCGCCGCGCCCTTCGGCCCGGAAATGACCCATTTGGTTTCCTTCAGGGTTGCGAGGATATGCTCCCGCTCAGTCTCTTCCAGGGTTCTACGCTTCATTCTGTCGGGAGCGGGTGCTGTTTGAAATTGCAAAGCCGCAAGGGGAACCTGAAGAAGGGGACCAGGCGATACGATGACGGAATGCTCAATCAGGTTTTGCAGTTCGCGGATATTTCCCGGCCATGAATAGCGAACAAGCGCCTCCATGGTTTCTGAAGGAATGGTGTCGATCACGCGGTGTATCTTGCGCGCGAAGTATTGCGCGAAGTGCCTTACCAGCAACGGAATGTCTTCAGGCCGCTCACGAAGCGGAGGAACATGAATCGGAAAGACATTCAACCGGTAAAAGAGGTCGGCGCGAAATGTCCGCTCCTCGACGCAGGCAGCAAGGTCTCGATTGGTTGCGGCAATGAGGCGCGCATCCGTCTTGATGGTTCGGGTGCTTCCCAGGCGCTCGAACTCTCGCTCCTGCAGAACGCGGAGCAGCTTAGGTTGAAGTTCGAGCGAAATCTCACCGATCTCATCCAGAAAGGCCGTCCCACGGTTGGCCAGTTCAAACCGCCCGAGCCTCTGCATGATCGCACCAGTGAATGCGCCTTTTTCGTGACCGAAAAGCTCGCTTTCGAGAAGCCCGGTGGGTATCGCGGCGCAATTCAATTTTACGAACGAGTTGGCGGAGCGTGGGCTTCGCTCGTGGATGGCCCGTGCGACAAGTTCCTTTCCAGTCCCTGTCTCACCATAGATAAGCACGGTGGATTGGGTTGGGGCGACAGTTTCAATCTGACGCAGCACCGCGCGAATGGCCGCACTTCGGCCGATGATCTCCTCAAAACCGCATTCGCTTCGGATCTCGTCTTCGAGGTACAGCTTCTCCCTGGCAAGCTTATCTTTCAGCTCCTTGATCTCGTCATAGGCCAACGCATTCTCAATGGCAATGGCGACTTGGCCAGCGAAACGGGTGACGAATTCCAGATTCTCCTTACCGAATCGCTGATTCTCAATCAGGCGCAGTTCCAGCACGCCTGACACGCGGTTTCTGCTGACGAGGGGTACGGCGCAACTGCGCCGCTCAATGCTAAGGATGGGACTTCGGCTTCTGAAGACTTCGCAGATATCCTCATGGCTGCGGCTCTCTTCGAGCCATGAACCGTCCCTGCTGTCCGTTTGCAAACCGCTTGGAGAGTCCAGCGCGAAGAGCCGCAATGAATTGCTCTCCCGATCTGGCAAATGTACAGCCACGGCACTGCACGCCATGACCCGTCGTACTGTCGTCGAGACTGTTCGGAGCAAATTGCGCAGATCGAGGTTCGAAACAATCTGACTGGTCAATTCCAAGAGCAGGCTCAGTCTGTCTCGCTCAAGTCGCAGCTCATTTCTCATCCTACGCAATGCATCGAAGTTGATCGCATCATCCACCGCAAAGGCGATCATGTCAGACTCCTGGGACACAGGGCGGATCTCCTTGTGCAATATGTGCCGTTCAGCGCATTGGATCGTCACTATGTGCATCTCCAATCTCACGTACATCTTCGCAGGGCAGAGCGAGCCTGAATACGTGAGCAAAGGCTAGCTCACAGTGATCAGCTATCGCGCCTTGGAGTTGAGAGGAGGCGACGTACCCGAAATATGTGCAAAAGGTAGTGCAGTGCGGTGACGCTATTTGGCTGAGGCGCCGAGTATATGGTTCAACTCGTCCCGCGTAAGCAGATAATCAAAGCTGGCTCCAATTGCTTGTCGTCCTTGAATAACCTCAGCTGCAGGAGGGGGTTGTAATCCAGTCCGCAGGGGGCCGCGGGGATGCGGAGCTGGACCCTGCACGCAAATCGTCTTGTACAGACTTCAGCGGAGGGTCGCTTTCCTGTATCTATTCATTTACTCGGGTGTCTGCCCCATTGCTTCTACGATCTCGTCTTTTGCCTGGGTATAGTCGAGCTGCGATTGCAAAAGCGACGTTCGGGCGTCGAGTTCCTGGGCTGTTCCCATATCGGCTTGAGAGCTGAGGGCCTCTCCGCGGATCAGTTGGTCATGCACGACTCGATTGGATTCGGTACGCAAGGCCAGCAGTTCCTCCGATACCTTCTGCAGTTGTTGCGTCCGTTCCAGCTTGTTGTATGCGGTCTCGACTGCGAGCTCGACCTCATCGGTCAGCCGGGCAAGATTTTCTTTTGCCTGAGCCAGCTGGGCTTCACGCTCGTGAAGGACAGCGCTCTTTTTCCCTGAGTCGAAGAGGTCGTAGCCGAAGTGAACACCGAAGGTTCCGAAATTGCGAGCCAGAAACGGTACCTGGTTCTGGTAGCTGTAACGAGCAAAGGCATCTACATCCGGCACATACATGTCCGTTTTTGCTAGGCTAACCGCTGCATTCGCTTTCTCCACTTCATCGCGCGCTTCGATGATCTCGGGATGTGCTGCCAGTGCCTCAGCCACACACGCTTCGCGCGCACAGGCTAACGGCGCTTCAGTAGCATCGGGATCGAGATCGAGCGCGGTCTTGAGCGGCAGTCCCAGCACGTCGTTGAATTGCAGCTTGAGATCGGAGAGGTGGAGGTCGGTGGTTAACAATTCCTGCTTCGACTGCAAGCCCTGAGCGCGGCTTTCGATCAGGTTCTCTTCCAATGTGCTGCCGAATTTCACCTGCTCGACGCGTTCGTTCTGCAAATCTTGTAACGCCTTGATCCTCGCATCTGTTGCGCCGCGATGTACCTGCTCGATCAGGATCTGGTAATAGATCTGGTGGACTTTCAAGGCGACATTATTCTCGGTCTGTTGCGCGCTCGACCGGGAAGCCTTGACGTCGGCCTGAGCGATGTCGTTCGCGTGCCTGATTTTCAGCAGAGTAGTAAGCGGCTGCGTGAGCTGTGTGCCGCTGGTGACCAAATCCAGACCGCCTTGGTTGATGATTGCATTTGCAGCGGGAATTGGAGTTCCAGCTACCGTCCCGAGACTGCCTTGATGGATTTCTATCAACTGCGTGTCGGTCACATGCAGATAGCTGCTGTCATTGTGAATACTGGGGAAGTACTCGCTTTTCTCGGCTTGCTTGGCCTGCTGCTTTTCCTCGACCTGAAATTCTTTGATGCGCACCAGGTGGTTGTGCTGGAGCGCCAACTGGACGGCCTCATGCAAAGTGATGTGCCGCGGAGGAACAACACTGTCCGTCTGCTGGGCGAAAGCGACAGCACCGGGCAGCGCCAGAGCCACGGTCAATACGAGGTGCATTTTGCCGTTCATGATTTCTTCTCCTGAACCGACTGCAGCCTGGCGAGGTCGGCGTAGTTGAGAGGCGACTTCCGGAGTGCGGCGACGATAAAAAGTGCAATGGCGCAAGTCCAAGCGACCAACAGGAAGGCGTCAATAAGGCTCAAGGAATAGGCCTGAAGGCGCAACCGGGAATTGACGAGATCGATCGCACGCTCCGCGGCTAGCCCGGCCGATTTTCCGAAGAGTCCAGCCGTCATGGCGTGAATGTTTGCATCGGTAATCCAGTCGCCTCGGCTTACCTGCAAGCCGAGAAGATTGGAGTGCAGCATCTCACGAACAGCAATGAAGTGGCCCATGTATATGGCGCCTGCAGTTCCACCAAACAGGCGAATGACGTGGAAGAATGCGGAAAAGGTCAAGATCCGTTCAGGCTTCGCCAAGCCCCCGGTGAATACTCCCTGCAGGATGATGCATCCTACCAACCCTATCAGGGCGAAGGCCTGTCCGACGCCGGTGAGCAACTCGGTGCGATAGTAGTTTTCTGCCGCCCACGCGCTTGTGTATTGAGCACTCAGGATGGCCGACAGGGCAGTGCATGTCAGCCCGACAGCGAAGAGCAACCGCGGATCGGCCCCGCGACGCAATAGAAGGCCGCCGATAAGCGCGATGGGCAAGAGCGGAACAACGCTCCAGATGATGGCCGGCCCAATCTGATATGCTTCGAAACCACGGATGGCCAGCGATTGCGGGATCAGGATGATGGTTAAGGTGAGAGTGAACCGAAACCAGAAGAGCAGACTTCCTAGTAGCACGGTGTTCCGCTGCCGGAGATAGGGAAGCGCCACCAGCCGGTTAGGATCACGTAAGCGTCGTATCAGAGCGCATAGCGTGAAGAATGCGCCAGACCAGAACAGCCCGTTGTAGACTCCGGAGCGCCACCAATCGAGCCTCTGGCCTTGCTGGAAGGCAGCGAACATCAGGGCCAATCCTGCGCTCAGATATAGGAATCCAACAAAGCTGGGCGGCGCAGGGCCGTCTTTCTTCCGGGGAGGCGGCGCCGGTATTCCGAAATAGACACAGACAAACATCACCGGCACGACGACGGCTGAATTCCAGAACATCCAATGCCAGGAAAGATGATCGCGATACCAGCCATAAAGAGATGGCGCCACGTTTACTGCCCCCTCGATAAATGTGGCATAGAGGGCCATGGTGAAAGGCAGATAGCGCAGGGGGGCAACGCGAAGCGCAAAGGTTAGAGTCAGCGGATAAAAGGTGCCGGATGTCAGTCCGGCGACAATTAATGCCGCAACCAGCACGCTGTAACTGTGAATGAGCGGCAGAAATGCGCAGGTCGCGCCAAAGACCGCTGCAGCAAACAGAAGGACGCGGCGTGGTCCGAGCAAGCCTCCGAGGTAGACGCTAAACGGCCCGATGAACATGATGGCTGCGTTATAGGCGCTGTCGAGCCAAGCGCCGTCATCGTAGCTGATGCCGAGATGACCTTTCAGGTCCGCAAGACCCAGGGTTAACATGCGGCCGGTGAGCGTGACGAGGTGGGCTCCAAGGAGGACGCCGATGATTCCCACCAGGGGGCGGGGGGAAATCGCGAAGGGCATCGCCTTGGCCGTTGCCTGCGCAATCTCAAGTGGCGTGGGAGGGCGATTGATTGTGACAGAAGCAGCCATAATGTGTCCGGTTATTGCCGTGTACCGACTGTGTTCATTCTGATTTCACTCTGCGGCCTGCGTTACCTTCTCGTGCGAACGATTGCGGTAACCGAAAGCCCCGGCCGCAACTTGTCGGCCTGGTTGGCATCATCGAACGCGATCTTCACCGGGATTCTCTGTACCACCTTTGTGTAATTGCCGGTTGCGTTGTCGGGCGGCAACAATGCGAATTGCGATCCGCTGGCAGGTGCGATCTCGATGACTTTGCCGTGGAAGACCTGTCCGGGAAACTGGTCAACGCGGATCTCGGCTTCATCACCCACTTTTACGTTCGTGAGCTGGGTCTCTTTGTAGTTGGCCTGCACCCACCGCATGCGCTCGACGAAGGCGATGACCTGCGTGCCGGGAGACACCAACTGACCTGGGCGAACTTGCCGTTCTCCCACGCTTCCATCGCCCGGCGCATAGACCTTCGTGTAGCCGAGGTTCACCTGAGTGACTACCAGGCTGGCATCTTTGGCATGTAGATCAGCGGCGAGTTGTGCCTCCTGAGACTCGAGGACAGTCTTTTGACGCCGTTCCGCTTCAACAGCCAACTCACTGCTGCGCAACCCGGTCTTGGCCTCGGACAAATCGGCGTCGCGGCTGGCGGACTGAGCTGCGAGCTGCTCTTCGTTAGCAACCGCGCCTTCAACCGTCTGTTGAGTTGCTGCGTGAGTTTGATAGAGGCCCTCTTGCCGCTTTCTCTCCGAACGAGCCCGCACCAATTGAGCTTCAACAGCGTCTTTGCCGGCCTGCGCTGCCGCAATCTGGGCTTTCGCCTGATCGACTCCGGCAAGCGCCTTGTCAATGCGAGCGTCTTCGAGCTGACGCTGGCGAAGGTTGTTCTCGATGGCAGCCTTGGCTGCTTCGACAGCCGCATTCGCCTGAGAAACCTGCGCCTGATAATCGTTGTCCTCAAGTGCAACGATGAGGTCGCCCTTGTGCACCTGCTGATAGTCGGAAACGGCTACAGTTTGAACGATTCCGGCCACCTTCGTACTGAGAGGAGTGAGATCGCCGCGAACATAGGCATCGTCGGTAACCTGTTCGAGATGGCCGCCTTCCCAGGAATTCCAGTTCCGGATCAGGGTAACCAGGACGGCCAGAGCGAGCAGTACGACCAACGCCGGCGTAAGGTATTTCTGCCAACCTGAGGGAGCCGCATGTGGTGTCGCCGGAGGCTGTGCCACCGGCGGTTCTTTGGTTGCGGGACTCACAGTTTCTGCGGCCACGTTTTTGCCTCCGTTTGCTTGCTGGGAAATTATAAGTCCGATCGCTTTTCTTTTGATCTGTTTGCGTTGCTGCCTGTTCCGTTGCGAGGCCGTGATTTCTTTCGCCCAAGGGGCAGTTTTTGCACAGCGCTGCGCAGCGCTCGACACAGCTTCGCGAGCTACCTGTGTGCAACGCGAGTGCCATAGTCTGGACTCACAGCCAGTACGCAGAAAGCAGCTAAACCGTGGGTTGAGCCGTCAAGCGCTCTACCTGGCACAGGGTTACGGTCGAGATTGATGGTCACTGGTTAGCAATTGCTAATCTGTTGGCACTCGGCTATCGACTTCCTGACCCCTTGCTCGAGAGATGTTCCTGCATGCCACCGAGAAGCTGTTGGATGCTCCCCTGAACGGCAGTGTCCATCTCGG
>Ga0210389_10005007_pt1 | contig 10279 bp, 11 predicted proteins | sample IncBWH28OmetaG_FD_160127 | JGI IMG/M metagenome (GOLD analysis project Ga0210389, IMG submission 160127) | Forest soil microbial communities from Barre Woods Harvard Forest LTER site, Petersham, Massachusetts, United States - Inc-BW-H-28-O ...
GCAAGGATGCCCGTGCCCGCGGGCTCGCCAACCCGGCCATGCGCTGGGCCGGAGCCAGCCTCTACCAGGGCGGCACCCTCGCCTACATCGCCGCCCGCCCCATCGACGACGACACCAATGAGCTTGGCGTCGTCGCCCACGGCCCCGACAGCGCCGAGCTCACCCCGCTCACGATCAGCCTGCTTGAGCAATGGCACCATGAGCGCCCGGCGCAGCCGGTCATCACCGCAGGCCGGGTTACGGCCGCACCATCCGGCGCTCCAGCTGCCGGCCGGCTGTCACGTCCCCACACCACGTTCACCATCGCCTGGTAAGCCGGTCATGGCCGCCCCCACCGCGGCGAGCGACGGACAACGGCTAGGCACCCTAGCCGCCCGGCGATTCCCGCTTACCCCACGCCCCAAGCCAGCCTGCCGGCCTCTCAGCCAGCGCATTGACCGCGTAATCCGGCTCGCTGGCCAGGCAAGCCAGGCAACTAGCGACACGCCGCTACGGGCAGCCGAGGCATGCAACCTCGCCGCGCTCATCGCCAGCGACTGTGCCATGCCGGCCTTCGCCCGCGACCTGTGCTGGCACCAGTTCGAGATCTACACCGCAGCCGGCCCCTACGACGCGGCCACCGCGAAACTCGCCCTCCAGCCCCTGATCAACCTCGCCCGCCTCCGCATCCGCGACGATGACGGCGACGGCGGCTACCAGATCGTCCAGTCCCTTTACGACGGAGTGCGATCCTCCCAGGATCAGGCGGCTGTCGATGGCCGGGCCGTCAACCTCGCCTCTCTTGCCGCCCCCGGGGATGACCACAAGGCGATCGTGCAGTGGCTCTGGACCGTCGTGCTCAGCGACGGCCTGCGCTCCTTGTGCCGGGCTGGTGACTGGACCGCCGCCCTGCACCAGGCGCAGCAGCACCACGGCATCGGGCAACGCCTCCTCGACGGCCGCCAGATCGCCGTCCTGGCTCACGCCGCCAGCGGGCAGCATGACGAAGCTGAGCGACTCCTCAAGACGACGACCGGCACCGAACCGTGGGAAAACGTGGTAGCCGATTGCCTGCGGGCTATCACCCGCGCTACGGAAAGCCCGGCCGGCCTAACCGGCGCCACCGGGCGACTGCCCGATGCGTACCTGGCGCTCGACGACCCAGGCCGCGCCATGTTCAACGTGCGCCTTGGCTTGACTGTCGGCGAACTCATCGAAACCCATGATGATCAGCGCGCCGTCATCGGCAAAGTCGAGCGCATCGCGGTCCAGACCGCAGACGCCTACATCGCGCGAGAAGTCCTAAGCAGCCCAGCGACCGATCTCAGGCGCGAAGTTCACGCAAAGCTACGCCGCACCATAGACCAAGCCAGCCTCGGCCACCCGCTGGGGACCGCGCAGGTTCGCCAACTTACGGACGCCGTCGAATGGGCGGGAACGTCGCTCGCAGCCTCGCTAGCTTCCGCTCGGGCCTTACGCCGCCGGGAATGAGGCGCAGTGCGCGCTGGTCGAGGCCAGGAATGGCGTCGCGGAGGCTGACGTGAGCGCCCGGCGGCCAGGTGGCCCACTGTATGAGACAACCGTCATCACATGTTATCGACCGTGCCGCCTACCTGCCCGGTGCGGATGGCGGACACGAGCCTGGACTCGGCCCGCGAGCGGCGCATCCTGGCTGCGTCGTACGGTACGTCAAGCTTCTGGGCGACAGCTGTCAGGGGCTGCGATTCGAGCCTGGTGGACCCGATGAGCGCTGCCTCAGCCGCGGAGATCACGCCCTGCGTGACGGCGTCGGCGAGGAGCATGTCCGGGTGCCCCCACGACAGTGGTGGCACGACGGCCAGCGCGGGATCCTCTCCCGAGGTCGGCTGGTTCACGACTGTGGTCCGGTAGGCCGCTCCGGCCCGGTAGGCGGCCCAGCGCAGCCGGAGCGCGATCGCCCGCCGGGTCAGGTCCAGGGACCGGACTGCTGTAAGGAATCCGGTCAGGACCTCAGCGTCGATGTCCGCTGCCGTGTGCGCGTCATACCCCCGGGCCAGTTGGCCGGCCGCTCGGCGTAGTCCGGGCATGGCCACGCCGACAGCGCCGATCACCCATGCCGGCTCCGTGCCCCGGGCCCGGGTGACGAGCACGGACCACGCCGCGTCCCTGGTGGTTGCGTCCGCCGACGGCCGCAGCAGGATCCGCTTGAGTTCATCGAGCGGGATGAGGCGCTGCGGCAGAGCACCCGAGATCTGGGCCCCGTCCAGCGATAGTGGTGCAGGGCCTCGGGTTAGCAGCCGGAAGGCGGCATCGGCGGAGCTTAGCGGGGACGTGTGGTTCAGGCTCGCGGACATGGCGTTGACTCCTGCGCTCGGCATGTTCGATCCATGGGCCATCAATGCAGGCCGCGCAAACACGAACCTGACAGTCAGCGCACCATCGCAGGGGCAATTCCGGGAAGGACGCCCGCAGCCTGCGCTCGTCAGCTGACAGTCTTCAGACACGTCTCGCACAGCGGGTTCCAGTCCGCAGAGGGGTGCAGTGTCAGGTCATATACAGGGTCGCCCTAGGCAGCGAGGACGTCTGGGGTGAGGCCGCCGTACTCGACGGCTCGGGCGAGGTCGAGGGTCGGGTCGCCGACGGGGGCGTTGCCCCAGTCGAGGATCGCGGCGGCTCCGCCCGGAGTCGGCCAGGATATTCTCTGGCCGCGGACCCATGTGCAGCGGAAGTGCTTGGACGGTGCCGGGTCGGTGGCAACAGCCGGGCCGGAAGAAAGTTGCTCGCCGCGCGTGGTGGGGCCAAGAGAAAGTTGACCAGTGGGGCCGGAACCACTTCGCGGAATCACATCTGCTCAACCCCCGGCGACGACTAGGTGAGCGCGCGAAAAGCCGCACGGAGCGTTGAGCGCGAACATGCCCGGCTGCAGGACCCCTCCGGATGGACTTCCCTATCAAAAGGGCCCAAATTTGAACATGGTGTCATAGCTCCGCAAATTGTGTCTAAAGGATAATTCACCATATGCTGGTCATCACTGAGACATCTAATGCAAATTGCAATGCCAGCTAGCCGCTCCGGGCATGAAATCCGCGCACTTGCGCAGCCCGGCTGAGGGTAGACTGCACGTGCATTTGTCCGTGCAACTGAACAGTGGAGGCCCGTGGGGTGCCGGGGACCTCAGGATTCCTGAAGGTAGCCTCATTTGCGCTGGTAGATGGCCTGTCTGGGCTAGACCTGCCCGGCCGGGTGGCCAGATGTAACTAAAGTCACCGGCCATGTTGCTTATCCCGGTTTGGCGTTTGGCCACCCACTGTGGCTAGCGCGGAGTAATGTCCCTTCCGGAGTCGGCTGAAGCCTGGAGAGGACAAGAAACCGCCAAGCTGCCCGGTTCCCTCCATTCCCCTCCCGGGAGGGAAAGGGATGCGAGCGCAGGTAGTGAAACGACGACTGCCACTGGCGCGGCGAGCTCTGCCGCGTCACGGGGCAAGCCGCCTAGCCAACCGGAGGACCGCCCTCCCGGTATCCCGTGACGCTGTTCGCTGCAGAAGGCACAGGAACCGGTAGGGCGGCACTCCTCTGCCATCTCCCAGGAGGAGACAACGTATGGGTGATGCTACCCGCCTAACAGGGGATCGCGCCCGCGAATCAGCGGCGGCCTGCTACCCAATTGGCGAAAAAAGCCGTATAGGCATGCCCTCATGGCCAGAAGGCGGGGCTGCATGCCAGCCTCCCGCGCGCATGCCTGGCCTCGACGCGGATCACCGCGAGCCGGGCAGGGAACTCACGGCCCTTGACCCCGATGACGAGCAGTTTGCCCGCGTGCTTGTCCTCATGTGGTCGGCCATCTCCGGCCGCAGGCTGCGCACGGGGACCCGTCCGGACCAGCTCAGCTCAGACGAGCTGATCGCATTCTGGGCCGACGACCTCACCCTGGTGTCCGGGCGCCACGCCCGCGTGGCCGGTTACACCGGGGCCAGATCATGATGCCCGTCCCTGCCGAGGCCAGGCCCGTGCTGCGCAGCGGGCAGGTATGCACGATGCTCGCCACTGACATCGCGGGCTACTCATCCCCGGCCCGCAACGAGGAGACCCGGCTGCACCTGCGCGACACGCTCTACAGGGTGCTCGGCGAGTCCCTCTCCGGGGCGGGGATCCCCTGGGAGGCGTGCCACCGTGAGGACCGGGGCGACGGCGTCCTCGTAGTCGTGCCGCCGGAAATCCCCGCCAGGGGACTGATCAACCCGTTCCCGGACCGCCTGCGCCACACGATCCGCCGCCACAACAGGATGTCCAGCGAGGCCGCCAGGATGCGGCTGCGCGCAACAGTGCACGTCGGCCCGGTCGACGTCGACGCGCACGGGCTGGCCGGCGACGACCTCACCTACCTGTTCCGCATGCTCGACGCCCGGCCGCTCCGCGCGGTACTCAACAACCAGGAATCCGAGCTCGCCCTGGCCGTGTCCGGCTACGTCTACCAGACCATGATCCTGCGGCACCCGAGCCTCGCCGACCCGGCGCAGTTCACCCCGTTCAGGAGCAGAGTCAAGAGGGCCACCATCAATGGCTGGCTCTACACGCCAGGCAGGGACTAGTAGGCATCCGGTCCCTGAGCACGAAGCGGCCGGGTTCACCCGAACCCGGCCGCTGCACCTCGCCTGCCAGCGTGACGCAACCGCGCCTGATCGGGCACACCCTCTCCCGGCTGCATGCAGCCGCATGGCCAGGAGGCGATCCTAAGGGAGGTACTCTTCGACGACCTCACCGCGTCGGTTCGGCGCCACCACGAGGCCCCTCCGTGATCCGGTTTCGCTGTTGATTCTCGTGGTCACAGGCGCGGTTGCCATGGCGGCTAGCGACCAGTTGTCCAGAGCTTTCGGTGCACCTGGATAGAGGTCCACTATCGTACGCAGACACTATGCCTGACCGGTGCGGGGAGTTTCCCGGCAGCTAGAAGCCTGGCAGGCCCTGAGATGAGGGCGAGGAATACAGGTCGCTGACCATGGCGGCATCCACCGCCTGCCTGGTGGCCTCCGGATCAGCGAGTTGCCCGGTGTCCTCCGTCGGAGGTCCGTGGTCTCGATCCACGCCAGAGTAAGTAGCCGCCGGATCTGCACGACGGAGAAGTTGGACAGCGAAGGAAGCGTGTCCAGCAGGGCATCAATGCCGCGGTTGAACATCAGCAGACCACTTCCGGCACGGCAGCACGCATAGCGTCCGCGACGGCGTCAAAGAAGGCGTGGAAGCTCGTTAGCCGCGAGACAACCACCCGGCGCCGCTCGACCGGCGGAGCGAGCCTGGCCAGCGTCGGCCGCCGTGTCATGAGGTTGAAGTCATCCTGGTGCACCAGTATGGGCAGGTAGCAGCCAGTCTGGCTCCACAGCGAGTCAGAAAACTGAACGGCCAACTCGGCCGGCAGGAGCCCCTGAAGGCCGCCAGCCTCGCGCGCAGGTCAGGCCCGAGCACTCCTGCGTCTACCTGCGCGAATAGGCTGGCCGCTGAGGTCAACTCTTCGCTTGCACGCGAACATGTCGCCTTGCCCTCGCCGATGGCCACAGCCAGGACACCTCCGCTGACATAGGTACTCACAGAGTCCAGTCCCTGCCGGGTCGGACTCGGGTAAACCTCGCTGGGTACAGCTCTTGTGGAGGGACGTCTGACCTGGGGTTTTGCCTCATTTCCGAGGTGACCGGTGTCGTGGTCTCCTACCGTCGTGTGCAACGGGAGGGAGATCGCGGATGGGGTCGCTGATTGACGAGCTCAGGCGCCGGGAGGCGGCTGCCCGGACGGATGCGGGCCGGCTGCGTGCCAGGATCGAGGAGCTCGCGGAGGATCGGGCCGGGGCGGAGGAGCCGGCTTCGCGGCTGGCGATCACGCTGGTGGAGGTCACGCGGCACGTGCCCTAGGACCTGATCGATTAACGGCCCGGAGCGGCCCGCTGGCGGCGTTCGCTGCCTCGAGGGCGACCGCCTCGGGGGTGGGCCTGGATGACGTGGCCCACAGCGCTGCCTGGCAGGCCGCCTCGGCCGGATCGCCGGGCGAAGAAGGCACCGATCGGGGCGACCCGCGTTACCGGCCCCGTTGCCCCAGGAGCCGGAACCGTCGAACAAGCCAGCAGCCAGCGCCCGCCAGTCGTGGACGGAACCACCCGGTGGTCAAGCCCGCAACGGCAGTCGGTCCGGTCTGGCCGTGGTCGCGGCGGTTGTGGCTTGCGTGTGGCGAACGCAGTGCGTTAAGGCGCGCTATCCTTTCGGTGAAAACATGATCCGCCGATATTGTCCCCGCTCGATGCGGCGGATGCCCGACACCAAGGGTTTGTGGAGGTTAGGTGTCGCTGCATGCGTCCTGGCATGCCAGGATCATCGGGCCGCAGGGGCCGGTCGGCGCCGGCGTTCTCGTCGACTCGCGGCGGGTTTTGACCGCCGCGCACGTCATCGGCGCGGCGCTCGGTCTCAGTGACTTGACGCAACCGCCGTCCGGGTTGGTGACCATCGACTTTCCGCAGAGCGCACGACTCGAGATCCGCACTGCGCAGGTGGCGGCAAACGGCTGGTTCCCCGGCCGCCCAGGAATGGCGGGTGACCTGGCGATGCTCGAGGTGCTCGGCGACATCGTGCACACCGATCCGGCGCCGTTGGGGAAGGTCGGCGACGATACGGGCCGGATACTCGAGGTGCTCGGGTACCCGGACCAGTTCGAGCTCGGCGCCCGGGCACGCGCCAGGCTGATCCGCGCCAGTGGCCCAGCGCGAGAATGGATCCCCCTGGACCCCGACCCACGCCTAGGCACGTGGCGGGGATTCAGCGGTGCGCCCCTGCTGGACGAAAAACATGGAACGGTCGTGGGCGTAGTGGTCGCTGCCAGCTCGCCGCGGGACAGGCTGGCGTGGATGATCCCTGTCGAGGTGATCCATAGTTACTGGCCGGAGCTGCGCGTCGCAGGGCGATCGCAGGCCGGTGCGTACCTGTCCGCAGCCGCCGTCTCCGACTTGCCCGCCTTCGACGTCGAGCGGTTCGCGCTCATGCTGCTCGGCATCGCCAGCCGGACGGAACGGGAACTTTTCATCAGCGCGATAGAGAACCAGTTCTCCGGTCGGCTCGTAGTCCAGCGCCACGATAGCGATCTGCGGGATACAGTCGCGCTGGTCGACGCCTGCCTGCGGCAGCCTGGGGCGCTGCATGAGCTAGTCGAGCTGCTGCGCCAATTCCACTCGGGCAGCGCCGCCGAGGAACGCCGCGTGGCGGAGATCGCCGCGATCGCCGAGGAGGCGGATCCTGCGCCGCTGCTGGACCCAGAGAGCAGGAACAAGCTGTACCGGATCCTGTCCACGCTGGCTGACCGCATGACGGTGGACATGGTCCGTTCGGCGTACCGCGAGGCGGTAGGGCCGCTGGCGGACCCGATCGCTGCCCACGACACGCAGTCGGTGATCCGGGTGCTGGAGTCGGCGATCACCGGGGCAGACGGACTGCCGCCACTGATCGGCTTCGTCGAAGGACTGGCCCGCCAACTGCCCGGCGCGGCCGAGGTGCTGCGCGACTGGGCCGACGAATTCGCATTGCGGGAGGACATTCCACGGCACCTGATCGTGCGAGAACGGCTTGCTGCTGTCGTGGACGCGGATCAGCCTACGACTGCGCGTGATAATTCTGCCGAAGCCCACGTGTCGGGTGATGCGCCATCCAAGCTGAAGCCGACTGAGGGGGCGGACGTATCCAAGGGGCGGGGCGCGGCAGGCGCGCAGGGTGGCGGCGCCAGCCGAAAGGCAGCCAGCCCGCCGGTGATCCCCAGTTCCCCGGGCAGCAGCGGCCAGGTGTACCGAAGGTCACTGGCCCAGGCGTTCACTGACGGGGTCGGCGGTGTATTCGACCTCTTCCAGGGCATCCAGCGGCCCCGCTGGAGGTCAGCCTCGTTTGAGGAGACGCTTGCGGCGGATGCACAAGACCTCTGCCGTGAGCTTGGGCTGATTCCCCAGGCCGTTAATGGCCCAGAGGAGGAGACCACCCGATGAGTCCTTCCACGTCTCGCGGGTCCGTGGCTGCGGCCAAAGCGGAGGTCGCATTTACTGACCCGGCAGTCGTCGCGCTCCGGGAGAAGGCGCCCGAGATCTATGAGCGCTTCATCAAGGCCAAGGAAGCTGAGTGGCGTCACCTGCGCCGACTGGCCTGGGCCGACCTGCTTGCCCAGATCGTCGGGCACCTGTCAGGGCTGATCGCACTGGGCTGCCTCACTCTGATTGCCTGGCACGCAATCGACCGGGGTGACGCCACCCAAGGGGCTTCCATCATCTGCACAGGAGCGGTCTCCATCGTCGCAGTCTTCGTAACCGGACGACTGACGCACAAGCACAATGGCGACAATCCGAAGTAACCGGAATCTGTCAACATCTATGAGGCACCGTCTGGTGGGGTCTACTGAGTAGCGGCTTCTTTCTCCTGGGGCGGGTTGATCCAGGATGTGCTGGGCAGCCCCGGCGGTGCGGGAGGCTTGCGGACGAAGCGCTCGGGGTGGGCGTGGTAGGGGTGGTCAGGACGTCGGCTCGTACGGCCTGGGCGGCGGCGTGGCCGTGGTGGACTTCGGCGGCGGTGTGGAGGCCGAGGCCGCCGTGGCGGTGCTCGTCGTTGTACCAGCGGAAGCTTGCCCCGCATCAGCAGTCACCTCCTGCGCGGGCCGTCCGCCGCGCGGACCTGGCCCACGGTCACAGGCCCGTCCCGGCCGTGCGCTAGGACAGGGGCCACGCAACCCAAGGTGCCGACCGGGCGCGCGGGCCCACAACACCTGTTGGTCACGGCCCGGTCATGCCAAGGCGGCATCGCGGTGCGCGGGCCAGGGAAAACTCATCCCTGCCCGTTTCGATGAGCGGCCTAGGCTGGGGCTCCGTGCTGGAGGTAGCGCACCTGCGCGGACTGGCGCGCGGCCACGGCCTGGTGCACGCGCCGGGCAAGGCGCGGGATCAGCAGGTCATCGATCTCGCTCGCGCCGCAGAACCGCCAGTCGGTCAGCTCGTCGCCGGCAAGCCGGATCTGGCCGCGCAGCCCGGCGTCGAGGAGGCCGCCGTCGAACACGAACAGGAGCTTGTCGCCCTGGTCAGGGTGCGGGGCCCAGTCGATCGCTAGCAGCCCCCCAATCGGCGGGGCGATCCCGAGCTCTTCCTTCACCTCGCGGACGCAGCCCTCAAGCGGGGACTCCCCGGCTTCCACGTACCCGCCAGGGATTTCCCACCCAGGCTTGTAGGAAGGATTAACGAGCAGCACGCGGCCATGCTCATCGAAGAACAGCACCCCGGCCGCGACCAGCGGACGCGCCGAGTTGCCCGGTGCCTCCTCGCTCATGCCGCCTACGCTACCGGTACCGGTCCCTCGGCACCCACCCTGCGGGCGAACGCCAGCAACTCAGGTCCCGGCCGTGACCGGGGCGCTCGCAGGAGCGCGGCGGCGGCCTGCCGCCCCGCCGCGTGGCCGCGGACCTGCTCGGGGACTAGTCGCTCTGCCTCCAGGAGGACGGCGAGGGCCTCGTCCGCCTTGTCCCACGCCATGTACGCGCGTGCCACGTCGAACGCGTGCCGCGCCCGCCCCGGAACCAGCCCGGCCGGCCGCAGGCGGGACGCGAGCCGGACGGCGGCCTGCATGCTATCGAGCTCCACGGCGGTGCCGACTTGGTGGATGATGACATTCGACGGGCCGAACGCGGTCCACAGGTAGTTGCCGTCAGCGCCGAGTCGCCCGGCCGCGTCGGCGGCTTCCCTGAGGCACGCGCGGACGTTGCCTTGTCCCCGTTCCTGGCCGCAGCCATCGCCCCGGCCAGGAACGACGTCCCGTACAGCGACAGCCCGGCCGGACTCGACAAGTCAAGGCGCGCGCGCAACCTTGCGGGTGAGCGTTGACGAGGCTGCCGATATCGTGTGGGCCACCAAGGCCGCCGAGTTCTACCAGCTCCTGGTCGGCCAGCTCGGCTGGGCCCCCGAGCGCTACGAGCATTTACTCGCCGACCTCTGGCGCCGCATGCTGCTCCCCGGCTGAGCCAGGTCGTTCAGCTGTCCCGGGCGTCGAGCAGGGCGGCGACCAGGGCCTGCGCTACGAATTGGCCGTAGCGCTCCGCAGGCCATCCCCGGCCGATGACGAGCAGCTCGTAGAGGTCGGGCGAGCTGTAGGTCCACATGATGTCGGCCGCTTCGGCGAGCGTGATGCCGGGCCGGAGGTGGCCAGCGTGGAACAGGCCACGGGCGTTGATGGTCATGCGCTCAAGGCGGGCGGCGTTGATCTGCTCCAGGGTGCGGGCCACCTCGGGGTCGCTGGCGGCGGCGACACGCGCCAGCGTGAGGATGGGA
>Ga0210389_10005009_pt1 | contig 10279 bp, 8 predicted proteins | sample IncBWH28OmetaG_FD_160127 | JGI IMG/M metagenome (GOLD analysis project Ga0210389, IMG submission 160127) | Forest soil microbial communities from Barre Woods Harvard Forest LTER site, Petersham, Massachusetts, United States - Inc-BW-H-28-O ...
ACCATGAGTTTTCAAACCGGCAATATCAACACCGGGTTCCTCAACCGCTGGCAAAAACCAGGCGACGAAACAAGGACGAATGTCCCCTCTTATGTGGCCGTCTCTTCTACCAGCAACAGCCGGCGAGACGTCGGATATTACGAGTACGCCGATATCAATGTCCTTTCAGCCTCCTATATCAAGTTCCGGGATATCACCCTCTCCTATAGCCTGCCACGATCTGTCGTCAGTAAGGTCAATACCCAGGGGGTCACCCTCCGCCTGCAACTTTCCAACCTGATGCTATGGAAGGCGAACAAGGCGGGCCTGGACCCGGAATTCCAGAACGCCTTCGCCGGTACCAGGTCCACCCCTTTCGGTCAGAAGACGATCAGCATGGGCTTGCATGTATCATTCTAACTCATTAAAATATACTTCGATGAAAAATATAGGAAAAAATAACATCAAGGGATCCGGTTTATTTACGCTTACCGCGTTGGCCGCCTTCCTGCTGCTGGGAATGACCTCCTGCAAAAAAGATTTTCTGACGGTCGTTCCGAAAGGCAGTCTCATCGCACAAAACACCAATGATTACAGCAATATCCTGAATAGCCAAAACCTCTATGCCTTTATCACCGCAACCGACCAGGTGATCATGTCCCCGGAGGTCTGCGCGATCGAGCCGTATTATACCGCCGCCACCGTAGCCGAAAAAAGGGCCTTCAGCTGGGCAGCCGATCTCTACGAGCCCACTGACGACATGAACGAGATCACTTCTTTTATGAGCAAGATCTATATGTATAATAAGATCATCAACGAAGTGGGCTCTTCCACCGGGGGCACGGACGCCCAAAAGGCCTCCATCCGGGCAGAGGCGCTGGCCAACAGGGCCTGGTGTTATTTTCAACTGATCAATTATTTCGGCAAACCCTATAACGCCGCCACCGCCGCCACCGATCCGGGTTATCCCATTATTACGGTCGCGGACGTAACGGGCACGAATTTCACAAGGGCCAGCGTAAAGGAGGTATACGATTTTATCCTGCAGGACCTGAATACCGCGATCCCGAACCTGCCGGTGGCGCTCACGAACACCATCCGGATGTCCAAAGGCGCCGCGGAAGCAATGTTAGGAAAGGTAGAAGTGTTCATGGGCAATTATACCGCAGCACTCACCCAGCTGAACGCCGCTTTCACCGATTTTGGCAGCGCACAAATACCCCTGAACCTATATAATTACAATGTTACCACCCTTCCGGGTGGCGTGAATGGTCCGTGGACCCTCGGTTCACTGCAACCGGCACTTGGTTCCAACGCGGAAGAAGCATTCAGCAAAGAATTGGTGCAACGCTATAGTTATATATTCAACACCATCCTGATCGGCCCGCAAACCAGCGCCCTCTTCGGTCCAACCGATATCCGGATCACCAAATTCTATAGCCAATCCGCCTTTTTCGCCGCTCCCTTCGGCATCCCCGGCGTCTACAGGAAAGCAGGATTGTTGTATGATCCCGTAGGCGTATTCCTGCCGGAATGTTACCTGCTGCGGGCCGAATGCAAGGCACGCACCAACGACCTGCCCGGCGCGATCGCCGACGTACAGACCCTTCGCCAGAACCGGATGCCTGCAGGTGTGGTGGCCGTTCCAGCCGGCCTGTCGCAGACCGACCTGATCAAATTCATCATCGATGAGAACACCCGCGAGTTTGCCGTACTCGGCTACAACTGGTTTACGATCAGAAGGCTTTCCGTCGATCCGATCTTCGCGAATAAGGTTTATACCCATACCGTTTATAATGCCGACGGCACGGTCGAGCAGACATTTACACTGTCCCCCGATAGAATGGTGCTCCGCTTCAATCAAAAGATCATGCTGGAAAACCCGGGATGGACAAACAACCCTTAACCCAATCTTCAAACCGGTCATCATTAATATTACCCCAAATCGATCACTATTAATATTAACCCCCCAAATCAGTCATTTTTAATTTTCTAAAAAAGAAGTATGGTAAACATTGTTGAGTGTAAAAACCTCACCCATTACTACGGTAAGAAGCTGGTTTATGAAAATCTGAGCTTCAATATCAAAAAAGGCAGCATTCTAGGGCTCCTTGGTAAAAATGGAGCAGGCAAAACGACCACGATCAATATCTTGAACGGGTTCCTTACCCCCCGCAGCGGGAACTGCTTCATCCTCGGGGAAAACTCCCGGAACCTTTCGCCCGCCGTAAAGGCAAAGATCGGATTCCTGATAGAAGGCCATGTGCAATACGCATTCATGGATATCTACCAGATCGAGAAATTCTATTCCGGCTTTTTCCCCGGATGGAAACGGGACGCCTATTTCGACCTGATGTCCAAGCTAAAGATCACCCCCCGGCAAAAGATAGCCTCCATGTCCTGCGGCCAACGCTCGCAGATAGCCCTGGGACTGCTTCTCGCCCAGGACCCGGAATTGTTCGTACTGGATGACTTTACCCTTGGGCTCGATCCCGGGTACAGGCGATTATTTATCGATTACCTGAAGGAATACGCAAAGGCGGAAAATAAAACGATCTTTACCACCTCCCATATCATACAGGACATGGAGCGCCTGATCGATGACGTCATGATCATGGACTACAATCGCGTGCTCGCCTACTCCTCCCTGACGGAATTCATGACGAGCTTCAAACAATACAATTTTGAAGTGGAACAAACTCATCTCCCCCTCGAAAAGGACAGCACGATCATAAATTATGAGCGGGTAAAAAATACTGTCGAATTGTATTCTTATGCTTCCTCTGACCAGGTCCGCTTCTGGCTCAATACCCGGGGAATACAGAGTAAGAATTTCAGGAAGGTGGAAATGTCCCTCGAAGACGCATTTATAGGTTTAACTGGTAAATATTAATTATATGTGGAAATCAATTGTATACAAAGAATGGATCAAGATCAGGAGAATAACGATCATCCTGTTCATACTTGGGATCCTGGTTATTATGGGGATCTACTCCGGGGTAAGGCATGACCTGGTGCTTACGAATGCCGAACTGGTATGGGTGAAGATCCTGATCATGAAAGACGTTTATTTCACGCTCCTCAAGTTTATTCCCCTGATCATCGGACTACTGGTGGGTTTTGCGCAATTCGTGCCCGAAACCATCGACAAACGCATAAAGCTCACACTCCACCTCCCGGTCAATGAAGAAACGGTAGTGCTGAAGATGATCGGCTTCGGGCTGTTTAGCCTGTCACTGGTATACGGCATCCTGCTTTTATCGTTTTATTCCCTCGGAAGCTATTATTTCCCTTACGAGATCGCCGGCACCTCGCTGCTTACCATCGTTCCTTGGTTCATGGCCGGGCTGGCGGCTTATTTCCTGGTTGCCTTTATCATCATGGAGCCGATCTGGAAATACAGGATCTTCTACATCATCTTCGGCACCGCGTTTATCAGCTTGTTCTTTAAAGGCGGTACCGTCGGCGATTACACACCCGTTCTATTCACGCTGCTGTTATTGGTCATGCTCAGCAGCATTTCAACACTTTTTTCAATTTACCGTTTTAGAAAAGGAGAATTATGATACCCAAATTAAGCAGATATTTTCTGATCATCCTGGCTACCGTGGTCCTGTCCCAGGTGTTGCCGGCCATTTACGATAACCTGTTCGACGTCAGGATAAACACGCCGTATGTATCCTTCGGCGCCGAAAAAAAGGTTTTTTTTATTTATAACCACCGGGAAGGCAAAGGACCCGCCTTTATGGATTCGAAAGGCGAAAATTATACAAGGGACCAATACCTCAACGCAACGCCCAGTGAAAACTACTTCTACCATATAAAGAATGGTACGATGCCGGACAGCATCAACGGCATTAGAGTGGACGCACGGCTGCTCCAGCGGGAGAGTTTTAACCAGATGACCTTCCCCTTCGAGTTCTCTCAGCCTGAATATAAACTATATCCCCTATTGGAGTCCGCACCCGAAGCCGAACTTGTATGGCCAAAGGACTTTTTCCGGATAGACGACGGCATCCAATTCATCGATGCCAGATCGAACCATATCGATGAGGCAAAGAGCGTCACGTACACCGGAATAATGAAAAAAGCAGGATTTGTGTTCCCCGCCACCCTGGTCGCCGGGATGCCCACCGTTATGAAACAATGGGACGACGGATGGTTTATAACGGATAAGGAAGGATCACTGTTTCACCTGAAAATGGTGAAGGGAGAACCTTATTTCGTAAAGATCGCAAAGCCGGAAAACCTTAAGATAAAAAAGATGGTCTGCAATTCCTACTCGTCAAGGGAATTCTATACTACCGTGATCTCCGACGATAACCGGATCTACCTGCTGCGTTCCAGCGACTATAAATTAATGGAGCTTCCCATAGACGATTATAACCCCAATACGCAGTCGCTTCAGATAATGGGGACCCTGTTTTACAAAACGGTCGTTTTGATCAGCGAGGGGTCGATCAAAGCATATGCCATCGACAGAAAGTATAATAAGGTCGCGGAATATGCCCGGACATGGCCGGTAAAAGCCGATATGCCCGTCGGCAAGATCTTCACCTACCTGTTCCCCTTCAGTATCGAAATGCAACCGGCCAATTCGCATTTTGTTCACTTTCAGGTCAATACCAGCCACAGCTGGCGCTGGATATACCTGAACCTGCTGCTGCTGGCTCTTTCCTTTGTGATCATAAAAAGACAGGACAGAAAGCTCAGCAGCAATATCTTCGACTTGTGTATCGTGGCCCTGACAGGCATATTTGGTTTTATCGCGGTTAATATATTCGCCAATAAGGAATACTAAGACCCCAACCCTATCCCGGCCCATCATCCCTACCCTATCTACCGGATCAGTACAGGCATTTGCTGTGCTGATCCATTTTTATTTCACCAGCCCCCAGGTGCTCAGGTCTTGTTTGATCCGATCCAACACCGCACCCGCCAGCAGCCGCCTGAGCAATAGCTTACTCCCGGCCCACAATAATATCCGGTTTCGGGCGCTTAGCTTCTTCGTGTTCAGGAGCACCGCCTGTATCCGGTCCCTTATCGGCCCATCGAACCGGCTGAACACAGACCAATCCTGGACCGGCCAGCTCGTCCCCGACTTGAATTGAAAGGTGGGGAAGGCCGGTTCGCCCGCTTTAAAAAAGACAGGTATGATCGGGTACGAATCATCAACCGTTGATTTGAACAGGCTGCGATCCACCCCCCGATAACCCTCCCGGAAGATCGGGTTCGCATCCACCGCATCCGCGGGTATCGTAAAATAATCACGAAGGAATATCTGGCAATTATACCGGCCCAGGAAATAATCATGGACCCGGAACTCTTTATTCATAAAACCGCTGAACCCTCCCAGCGCCCCGCAGGCGATGGCCCGCTCCCCCTGAAAGTTTTCCTCCCCTCCCTTCCCATCGGGGACCCGCCGCGAAGGAGCGATCAGGTATTGCCCCGCACAATTATCATCCATCGCATCCACCAGGTGGGCCGGCTTTGACCGCATCTGGCTCATCATGGACGAAAGGGTCAGCCCGATCACATTGAACAACCCCTGATCTTTCAGGATCGTCCCCGGCTTGCTGCTGGGAAAAGGCGCGATCATCAGCACCGTTGAATTGAATTGTTTATAATCCTGGTAAACTTTCGGGTCATCCACACCGCTTATCGTGTTCAACACTTCCCGCACCTTATCGAAAGGTTCATTATTGATCATACCCCCATCCACATTCAGAGAGCCATAAGGTCCCCCAACGGTAGGCTCCAGTCTCGCGCAATCCGTCTGTAAAGGGTTCCCATTCACAAAGGCCGCATCCCGGGTCAGCCCCCGCGACTTCAACCCCACCGGGAAAGCCCCCGTGGCCATCGCCGCATCACGCGCCGTATCGGCATTCACCTGCTTGCTGATGCTCAACGGTATCCAACCGGCATCGGGCCCCGCTTTTCCCTCATCCGTCAGTTCAAAACAGGCATAGTCATTATGGATCTGCATGTAATAAGGCCTGCGCTGCCCTGCGCCCGTAGACTTGAAGTTGACATCATACAAAAACCCCTGCAGATTGCTCAGGGTGGTAAAGATCTTAAGACGGGGCGGAAAATACGCCGGCAGGCTGCGCCATTGCGTTTGATTCCCCGCCGGCGGCGTGAGTACCCGCGAAGCAATATCATCTATAAAAGTGGAATTGAGCGCCGAGACCACCTGCCCCGGCACAACATCCGAAGAGTCCAGCATTTTTGGGAACATATCCGGACCCGTCAGGTCGACCCAGGTATGATACAAGACGTTTTCCGGATGGTCCTTCGTCAGCGCATCGGACGGGGCCTGTTGCAGATGGACACTCCCTTGCTGCAGCGCCGCACCCGTAATGATCCCCGTCATCCCGCCGGCGGAGGCGCCTCCTATAACAGGCATCTCTACCCGGTGAGAAGGCACCGTTCGGGTGTTGTTCGTTTTATCCTCTTGTTTTCTCTTTTCCCATTCTTCCAGGGCCTCCAGCAGGTAATCCATGACCCCGGCCGTATAGGCACCGGCAGATACGGCCCCCGCCATGCAAAGACCCAAATAAAAAGTAGGTTGCCCGGAAGAAGAAGTCATTGTCGTCCCGGAAGTCATTGTCGTCCCGGAAGTCATTGTCGTCCCGGAAGTCATCGTCCCTCCGGAAGTCATCGCCCCTCCGGAAGTCATCGCGGGTCCCGTGCTACCCGACGGAGCAGTCGGAATGGTATTATCTGGCATATCAGTTACATATTTTGAATGCCAAAAAATACAGCGTTTCCGCCTAATTTAAGTAGGTATTTTCACCTTATTTTCGGCAACATCAAAAAATACCCACCCCGCCCGACTTCCCCAATCCCCATCAGGTCGCCTTATCATTCGTGTTGCGCACAAGACTAATCCCCGCAAAAAAGAAAATAGCCCCCAATATGCCGAAAACCGCCATACTCTTTATATGCCGGGCGCCCTCACCCCCGTTTATCAGCTCTATCGCAGCGATAATGAGGCCCGCAATGCCCAATATGGACAGAATAATACCCAGTAATCTCTTCTCCATATATTTATATTAATTGATTACCTCTTATATGTACCCAGTCCCGCATGGCACGATAATAGCCTCTCTACTCCTGCATCCTTTCATCAATAAAACATACAACCATGAAAAAAGCACTAATGTTACTCGTGGGAGTCATACTGACAACTCTTTCTTTTGCACAAACCACACCAAAAAAAGTGGAAGAAAAACAGCTCCGCACCGACATCCGAGACAAACGGGCAGAAAATAAGGAGGTTACAAAAGATGTCGCCCACCTGAGACTAAAAGACGCAAAAGCCGAACACCGGGATGTGGTAGCCGATAAAAAGGCGATCCACCATCATTCCAACCAGCTTAAAAGACGCGGCGTGAAGCACCCCGTATCCAGGGCAAAACACCAGATCCACGCACAGGACGAAGCGAAAAAATACCACGATTAAATAGCAAGGGAAAAGCTCTTGTAGACGCAATCGATCCATTGGACAGAGAAGAAGTTCCTTTTCTGTCCAATTTTTTACCGGCTCATTATTTCCAACCTCTTTTTCAAATTCGAGAAGGTTTCCATCGGCCCCTTGGTGGCAAAAATATTTAAGACCCATCCCGGGATCGAGCCACCAGGATCTACCTGGAGAGTATATTGAAGGTGCATAACCTTATTAGATCGGGTAGATATATTCCAGACACTGTGTGACGTCGGAATACGTACCAGGTTCTTTTTCTCGGGCTGATAATCCTTCATGCCCATGGCAACCACGTTCAACGTACCCGAGTCGACATTAAGATTAACCTTTAGATCGGCATAAAAATCGCGGTCGCTCGCCGGCCAGGGAGCGCCGATCTGTGAATAATAGATCACCTCATTCTCATTTATTCTCTTCACCAGGACCGCAGACTTCGTGGCATACGCCCACTCCGGGTATTTTTCGACATCCCGTAGAATGGAATAAAGCTGCGTCACCGTGCCCGGAAGATCCATCTCTATTCTCAGATCATTGAATTTGGAAACATTGGAATGACGGCTGTAGATGTTGATGCCATCCTTCTCTTTTTTAAAGACCCAATCACTTGAATCGGACAGGGAGACAATACCCGGCAATAAAAACAAACAGATCATCAGCGCTTTCATAGTGGTATTGGCTTTAAACAACTATTAAATTAAATACTGCAAAAATCGTTAAGGTCAAAAACCGGATTCGGAGATCACTAACCAAACCCGATCCATTCAATATACGATTAAAATCGAAATATGAGAAATATCATTTATGTTTTGCCCGCTTCCTCCAATTCCTGGCCCCTTTCCATTCCCGGGAATATTTTCCTTCTATCAGAATCGCCGGCCCAAAATAATATTTTATATCAGCCTGTATTTCAACGAATTAGGCAACTGGCACGTAAATCGCATCCCTATGGGCATAACCCTATGCCATGACCAAATATTCAATCCAGGTGAACAGTAAAGGGACGATCCTCTCCCTAAAAGTGGAAAATCCCGATCCCATCAGATTTCCTTCCCGAAACCTGATCGGCAAAAACTTCAGCCGCCTGATCGGCTGGGATTGTAAAAAGGACCTGAAACTGATCCTGAGGAATATCTCAAAGACCCATCAGCCTGCCCGTTTCAGCACATTCATCGCCCCAAAAGGATCCAATGAAGGGCCCGTAATGGAATGGACGATACACCCCAAGGGACGGACCCTCCTTCTTTCGAATAAATACTTGTTGTGTGGTACCGAACCGGAGTAGCCCTATCGTGCCCGGTTTCACTTCCGATCGCCCATCCCCCTATCCCCCACTATCCCGACGATCACTCCGAATGGCGGATCAGCTCAAAAAAACGCTTCCTGTAAGTATCCGAGATCGGGATCATCCTCTCTCCGATCCGGATCGTATTCCGCTCGATCGAATCGATCCTGTCGATCGACACCATATAGGACTTATGCACCCGGCAGATGATCGCCGGAGGGATCTCCTCCTCAAACTCCCCAAACAACTGCAGCGTCATGATCGGCTTATGGACCGTGTGGACCCGCCGGTAATCCCGCATCCCCTCGATAAAAAGGATCTCACTGAGAAAAACCTTCTCCAGCCGGTACTCAGTCTTGATAAAAATAAATCGCTTATCCGCCGAAGGTGTCCCTGCTTTCACAGGCATCCCCCCTTTCACAGGCACCTCAGGCTTCACCATCGCCTCCGCCCTAACCAGCGCTTCGCTCCGGACCAGGTTGTTCTGCGCCCGGTCTACGGCCTGCAGGAACCGCTCGAAGGTATAAGGCTTTAAAAGATAATCCGTCACATTCAGCTCAAACCCCTTCAGCGCATACTCATGGTAGGCCGTGATGATGATCACCTGGCTGGTCACCGGCAAAGATTCAAGAAGCTGGATACCGGAGAACTCCCCCATATTGATATCCAGAAAGATCAGATCGACCCTGGTGGATCGCAGGAACAACAACGCTTCCACCGCATTGTCATAGACACACAAGAGGTTCAGGAACGGCAGCTTCCCCACATAACCCTTCGTCCGCTCCTGCGCCAGCGGCTCATCCTCGACTATGATACAGTTAATTTGCATCTGAAAGAACAATTAATTCGCATCAGTAATAAGGATCAATTTCGCTTTGTACGTTTCATTCTCCGTTGTGACCTCCAATTCATGCCGTCCGGGATACAGCAGTTCCAGTCGTTTCCGGATCAGCCCATTCCCCAGCCCGCTATACTCCTCCCCATTCAGGGCATGCACATTATAATTATTGGCACAATAAAACGCGATCCTCCCCTCCTCCATCACAAACCGGATATCGATCGCATTCTCCTTCTTTTTATCCGCCGCATGCTTAAAGGCATTTTCGATAAAAGGAATAAACAACATCGGCTCGATCATCAGCGTCCGGATATCCCCTTCCACCCGGTAACTAACATAATGCGGATTGGCCGTTCGGATCCTTTGCAGATCGATGTACTTCTCGATATAGATCAACTCCTTTGCCAGCGTGATCTTCTCTGTCTTGGTCTCATAAAGCATAAAACGCATGATGTCCGATAACTTATTCAGATACGCCGACGCCTTATCCGCATCCATCCCGATCAGCACATCGATATTATTGATCGTATTAAAAAGAAAATGCGGATTGATCTGCGATTTGATCAACGCCAGTTCCATCTCATAATTCTTCTTATTCAGGTCCTCCTTCAATTGGATATCGGCATAGGAAGTAATAAAACCCTTCAGCACCAGCCCGATGACCGCATGCACGAACGTGAGCAGGGACAGGAAT
>Ga0210389_10005010_pt1 | contig 10278 bp, 11 predicted proteins | sample IncBWH28OmetaG_FD_160127 | JGI IMG/M metagenome (GOLD analysis project Ga0210389, IMG submission 160127) | Forest soil microbial communities from Barre Woods Harvard Forest LTER site, Petersham, Massachusetts, United States - Inc-BW-H-28-O ...
GGCCTGCAAATAAGCGATTACCACGGCCTGCCTACCGTCGAGCACGGCGGAAACCTGTTTGGGTATAACACCGAGCTACTTCGCTTCCCGAAGCAGCGCTTCACAGTCATCTGCCTGTGCAACGTAGCGAGTGCCAACGCCGAAGGGCTTGCGCACCGTGTTGCGGATCTCTATCTCGCTAGTGATTTCACCAGTGAGACTGGTCCGCCAGTCGCCACCGGCGTTGCAGCAACGCGAAGCGCGTTCGACCCAGCACCATACGCTGGAAGCTATGAGGACGCCTCACATGATGGTGTCCGGACCTTCGTGGCAAGGAAAGGGCGGTTAGGCTTACAGCAGGGGACCTCTGTTATACCGATGATGCCGGTGTCCCTTGGGCGCTTCACTCTGTCGCTGAACTCACCTGATGATGTCAACGTGGCGTTTGGGGCACGAGGCACGAAGATGCAAGCGATCTTCACGGAAGCCGGCGAAGACGAGCTCGTCCTGACTCGCGTCGACACGACTCGGCTAAGCGCAGAAGACCTGTTGCAATTTGCCGGCAACTACACGAGTACCGAGCTCCATACCGAATACAGATTCACGGTCGAGCAAATGCAACTCGTACTGCACAACGGATGGTCTCCCCCTTTGCCCCTGAGCCCGCTCGCGCGAGATGAGTTCAATGCCGAAGACTTCCTGACATTGGTATTTACGAGAGACCCGGGTGGAAAGATCAGTGGTTTCGAGGTCTTCAAGCAGCGGGCTAAAGGCATCATCTTCACGCGGAGGTAGGTCGACAGGCTAATAAAACGTTATATCGGCGCTTCGTGGTCACGGGGGCGCGACGTCCTCGCGCGCCAGAACGTCGGGCAGACTAACGCCCGCAGCCAAGACCTTCACCCGGACCTCCTCTGGCTGGGGTGCCGGGAGGTCGACTGATTGTTCCGACATTGAACTGCCGCAGAAGTCGTTCGCTGCCAGAGATTTCTTCACGGGCTGCCAGGAACTCGGTCCATAACCGTGCTTTTGCTCGACTATTCAAATTGTACTCACCTTATCGACCCGGTCCGGCCCGTCGTGACCGTCGGCTTCAGGGAAGGTCAGTATCGACCCAAAGCGCATATGACGGAGTCGGTTCTGAGGTTCCAATAACATACGGTGCGCTCATTGTTAGGCCAACTACGATTTCGGCTGCCGCACTTGCGACGCCGGCATCAATGGCACAGTATCGCTGTCACTACATCGCTGGGTTTAACCCATGCAGAAGATCGTCATTTCCTATCGTCGAGCCGACTCGGCGTGGACGGTGCGCAGCATCTTCGACCGGCTTGCCGCGCACTATGGAACGGACTCGGTGTTTATGGACATCGACGCCATCCCGCTGGGCAGCGATTTTCGGGAACACATCGAGCAAGCCCTGCGGGAAGCCGGCTTCGTGGTTGCCGTCATCGGACCCGACTGGGTAGGCGCTCGGAAACGCGGCCTCAGCCGTATCAATGATGAAGACGATCCCGTCCGAATTGAGCTTGAGTTGGCCCTCCGGCGTGGCATTCCCATCATTCCAGTGCTTGCGAATCGCGCGACCATGCCTCGGGCGGATGATCTTCCTGATAGCTTGCGGGAATTCACGTTCCATAACGGAGCCGAGGTCGACGCGGGCCGCGATTTCGACCAGCAAATGGCCCGCTTGATCAAGTCAATGGATCGTCTTTTCGCGGCAAAATCTGCAGCGAAAGATCTCAAGCGAGAGACCGGAATGCACCTTGCACACGACCCCCGCACGCCGGTCGCCGAGACGATGAAGGTAACCCCCCATGAGCGCGCGCCCCTCATGTCGCGTGGCGTAAACCAAGAGATCAAATATTGCCGAGCGGCTGATGGCGTTCGCCTGGCGTATTCGACGGTTGGTCAGGGACCCGTGTTGCTGAGGACAGCTCATTGGCTCAACCACCTTCAGCATGATTGGGATAATGCGGTTTGGGGCCCCATGCTGCGCGGGCTTGCGGAAGAGCACACGTTGATTCGCTGTGATGCACGAGGCAATGGCCTCTCGGATTGGGAGGTGGCGGATATTTCCTTTGACGTATGGGTCAGCGATCTTGAAACGGTGGTTGAAGCCGCCGGGGCAAAGCGCTTCGCGCTCCTCGGCGTATCGCAAAGCTGCTCTGTTTCAATCGCTTACGCCGTCCGACACCCGGAGCGGGTTTCCCGACTTATTTTGTACGGAGGTTTTGCTCTTGGCGCTTGCTTGCGATCCCCAGTCGCAAGGGAAAGGCATAGAGCGATGGCCACCCTGGTGCGTCTCGAATGGGGTGCAGACAATCCAATCATCCGTCAAATATTTGGGACCGAATTTGTACCGGACGCGCCCAAGGATCTGTTCGATTCGTTCAACGAGTGGCAGCGACTGGTCACCTCGGGCGAATGCGCGGCGCGGTACCTCCTAACGGTGGGAGAAATCGATGTGAGGGACCTGCTCCCCAAAGTCGCGGTGCCGACTCTGGTCATGCACCGGCGCGGCGATATGCGCGTTCCGTTCGAGGAAGGCCGACAGATGGCCGCCGCCATTCCCGGTGCTCGTTTCATTGCACTGGACGGCAGAAACCACATCCCGCTTGAAGACGAGCCTGCCTTTGAGCGGTTCTTCGAGGAAATCAAACTCTTCTCGCACGAATCACCCTAGAGCGGGCGCTGCCGCACCGCGAGAACGGACGTCGCGCGCTGCCTCTCATTTCTTTTCTTTACAAATCGGCCAATCATTGACCATCCACTAGACGTCCGGCCGCGTGCTAAACGTAAACAGCTCTCTTGCTGGACATTGAGCGTAGCGCGCGAAAGGTGGTGCCGTGCGATCCCGTCGCACTGATTCGTAACGCCAGAAAAAGTAGTACCAATGGCCAGAAACATTGCCACTGAGCAGATCGCCCGAGCCATCCTTGTCCTGCGCGGCCAGCGCGTGCTACTTGATGCCGAATTAGCCGCCCTATACAGCGTCGCGCCCAAAGTGTTGCTACAGGCAGTCAAACGTAACCGCAAGCGCTTCCCGGCCGACTTCATGATGCAGCTGAACGCCGCGGAGTGGGCAGCTTTGAGGTCACTCTGGGACCTCAAACCCCCAACGCGGCGGCCGTCGCTACCGACCCTACGCCTTCACAGAGCAGGGAGTCGCCATGCTGTCTACCGTGCTCAAAGGCGACCGCGCGATCACCGTCAACATCCGGATCATGCGCGCCTTCGTGCAGTTGCGCGAGATGCTCGCGTCGAACAAGGAACTGGCGCGCCGATTTGCACAACTCGAAACCCGGCTCGACAAAAAGCTCACCATCCACGATGAAGCCATAGCCGCCATCCTCTCCGCCATCCGCCAGCTTATGCACCCGCCTGTCCCGAAGCGCCGACCGATCGGCTTCACCGCGAATCTTCGCGAGAAGGTGGAGTGCCTCCGCAGAGGAGACATCATTTGTCTGGCAAAAGCCGGCCGAATGCCTATCCTGCTTACTCGGATACACCGCGATGTCGCCGTCAGTCATGCCCCGCGGCGCCCCTCCTGGGCGGGAGGCTCGATCGGAACGGCTTCGTTTCCTAGAGATGCAGGACCGTGTGCGACGCTGCGTGCGAATGCTCGGACAAGCGAAGACAATCTGAGACAACGAACCGGGCTGGAAATCGACGCCGAATCCCAAGACCTTCCCAAGCCACCATCGATTTGGGCTTGGGCGAGTTGTCCTTGGCATTCCCTTTTTTTGATTCAGTCGCCCGCAGCGCGTATTGGTTGCTAGGGTACGGGTCTCGTTCTCCGAATCGGCGTGTATCCCCGCAGACACGAATTGAATGCGCTGTTCTTCCCGCCAGTTGCTCCGTAGCGATACCCACGTATTTGGAGAACTTCGGAAGTGTTGTCCTCATACTTCAGCGCGATTGTGACAAGTTTACTGTAGTCTGATAACGCAGCAAACAGCCGATTGGCCGGCTCAGTCTCCAGAAAGGCCTTAACTCCATTGTCGGCGTTGGGTGCACCTTCGATTTTCGCGAGAATCGGCTGCGAGTCTCCCTTGATCGAGAAACTGAGCTCGATGATCGGAGGCCGTGGTTTGCGCTCTTGGCCCACGACCTCGAAGGTGTCCGCCGTCAAGGCAGAAATCCAGCCGGAGTCCGAGCGAATCGAGTCGATATTCATATCCCATTCGACTCTCGGATTTGCCGTGTTTCGATGATTGCCCAGAATTTGAAATCCGCAGAGTCCAGTCATCGCGTGAATCGTGCTGTCCCCATGTGGTCCCATCAGAGGCTGCTTGGCTAGTTTCCATGTAAAGTAAATGTCGTCGGCACCCAAAAGTATCGGGCTTTGAGCTGCGACGAGAGCCGGAGCAAGCGTCAGGATAAAAACACCGACTGATAGCTTCGACATAAATCCGGACATCCCAGTCGATTCCTTTAGGTCACTCCCGTTATCAATTATATAAGGAGCCAGGCCGCTAATCACCGCGTACCATTTGAATTGCGCGCGGAGCCGCATTCACCACGTCGACTATCCCACACGGAACAGCCACAGGTCGCCCTGCCGCGAGTTGAAGCATGAAATTCTGTGCAATTCCCGCGAATTCTTGATGCGCATACTTAATGCGTACACTATTCGCATGCTATATGGCTTGTAAATGGAGCATCAGATGTCAACCGCGCGCCGCAGTAAGAAAGCGGTAAATGTTTCTATTTCTGCAGATCTGCTGCAGGCCGCGCGCAACGGCGAGATCAATCTGTCGGCAACGCTGGAGGCGGCTGTCGAGCATGAGTTACGGCAGCTTCGTAAACGCGAGTGGCTAGAGCAGAACGAGAGTGCGATTCAAGCCTATAACCGCGACGTCGAAGAGCACGGCGCGTTCAGCGACGGTCTTCGTACGTTCTGATGCCGCAGTTTGCTCTGTATCGGAATCGCAATCCAGCGTCGCGGAAACGCTTTCCACTGCTGCTGGACATCCAACCTGACTTGTTGGAAGTGTTGGCCACTCGCGTTGTAGTTCCGCTGACTCCGGCCGGCGCAGCCCTGGCGCGCTCGATGCGTACGTTGACACCGATCCTGAAATTCGAGGGAAAGGAATTCCTGATGCTGACGCCGCAAGTCGCTGGTATCCCTGTCCGCGAGCTTGGTCCCGTTGCGGGAGATTTGGCATCTGACCGGGACAAGATCATTGCCGCGGTTGATTTCTTGCTATCAGGAATCTAAGTCGGGAACTATCGTGCCAAGAAGCTGACGTTTTACGGAAGCTGTCCTGCGTAGCAATTGCTTTCGCGCAGGGACACGCCAAACAACGAAAAGTGGAGCGGGCGATGGGAATCGAAAATACCGCTGGCGCGCACCCACCTTTTGGAATCATGAAGTTGCAAGCGCGACGAGCCCTGCGTGCGATTTTTGTGTGAAAAACGATGCCACACGAGCCAACGCCAGCCAATTTCAGCCAATGTGAGTTCGCCGCCGCGGGCGTGGGCATGATTAGAGCGCCAATTCCAGTTTGATACCGGCTTCGACTTCGCGCAACGATTCCGCAGGTAAAAAAAACGGAATCGGTTGCTGATCCGCCGGCGCTGCTGCGGGCGGATCAGCCAGCGAGCGGCAGGCCCCCGTGCGCGAACCGTGGGTATCGTCGATAGCGTCCAGGTACGTCGTAGCCTAAAGTGGTCGGCTGGCACTAGCTGGTGCATGTCGTGCTAGCTGGTAAATGATGTGCTAACCTTGACCAACCATGACTAGGAGCAGCGTGGATCCCTGGCACTTTGCGCGTCCAGAGCTGGCGCGAAAGTACCTGCAGACCTTTGAGATTGGACTCATCTCGGCTCAGGCGCTCTTTGCGCCTCGCCGGATGGGCAAGAGCGAATTCCTCGAGCAGGACTTGATTCCCGCCGCTCAGAAGTCCGGCCTGCTGACTGCGTACCTCAATCTGTGGGATGCCCGTGAACATCCCCGAGGCGCCGTGATTAGTGCGCTCGCTCGCGCCGGCTCGCCGCGCGGACTTTCTGCACTGATCAAGAAGCTGAAAGGTCCGCTGAAGAAAGTGAAAGCATCTGCGAAGGTCACGGGACTTGCCGAAGGCTCCCTTGAAGCCGAGCTTGCGGAGGATCCCAAATTTACGGGTCCTGCGCTCTCGGAATTATTGCGCAGCTTCGATCGCCCCAATCGAAGGCTCTTGCTGGTACTCGATGAAGCGCAGGTGCTCGCGTCGCCCGCCAATTCAGATCTAACTCATTCGCTGCGGGCCGGATTGGATATTCGAAAGCAGACCATCAAGGTCATCTTTGCGGGTAGCTCGGAGAGCTCTTTGCGACGCATGTTTGGTCGAGCAACCGAGCCATTTTATAACTGGGCGCCGATTGAGCCTTTCGAGCGTCTGGGTGCCGAATTCGTGACCGCCATGACGCTCAAGGTAAACCAGCTGTCGCGTTACCCGCTTTCGAAAAGAGAAGCCTTGCGTGCCTTCGAGGCTTTGAAGCGAACGCCGGAGTTCTTTCGTCGCTATCTTCAGCGCTACCTCTCATATGCCGAGCTGGGCTCGCGCGCTGCGCTCGATGATACGCTCGCACACGTGTTCAGCGATTCAGGCTATCGCACCACGTGGGACCGGTTACTGCCAGCGGATAAGGCGGTCTTGCGAGCCCTCGCTCAGGAGGTAAGCGACCTGCATTCGCTCGCCGCCCGTAAACGATTGGGGGAAGATCTGGGTCTGGGAAAGCCAGCTCCCCTAGATACACCTAAGAACGCGCTCCGTCGCCTGCAAAAGGATGAACTCGTGATGAAACTCGAGTACGGGCACTACCAGATCCAAGACGAGGGCTTTGTCGAGTGGTTGCGCCAGCTCGAGCTCGAGGAATAGATAGCGCGCTCGACAGTCGCATGCACTGACAGATACAAGCTATCGACCGATACCCTCCACAGATCGAAGTGGAGCGGGCGATGGGAATCGAACCCACGCGGGCGGCGCCGCCGGAGCTTAAAAACAAGCGCTTTGGCGCAATGGCGAATCCCGAGTGTGATTAGCGTGTGAATTTTCGCGGTATGTGGGGCAACGTAAGGCTACGTACGGATAGATCGATATCGAAAATCCTTGGCTCGGGCCTTTGAATTGTGGGTCTCCGATCGCCAACGGCGGACCTTGACCGTGCAGTATTGCCGCCTGAAAGCGGCCGGTCATTTCGCCAAGTGAACTGCGGCAAGGTCGTACAGCCGATGGGAAAACATCCACGGCCACTCTAAGCAGTATCGTCACTGTTTAAGCCACGGGCGATTGGCCGGTCCTTAGCCGGTGAGTGGCACCGGGACGCGGTTGCAGGCTTTAACCCGAATAAGGGACACATCGGCCGGATGCGTCGAGCGACCTCATATGTCGCAAAACAACTGGCTATTGTCGTTCCGATCAGCAATGTCGCTTCGATCCCCAACGGCAGACGCTCTTTTGCAAGATAGTGGCCGACGACCTCGATGGTGGTTTGGTGGATGATGTAGAACGGAAAAATGGCCTCCGTCAGATACCGCCGCATCGGTCCGTCGCAATTGGCAAAGTAATGACGCGCGAAGCCAAACACCACCAATATCCACAGCCATTGATTCAAACCGTATACCGCCGCGCCCATCGTCCGCAGCTCAAGGGTTCTCAAACCAGTATGGCTCGCCGCCATCTGGGCGCCCCAACCGCCGTGAGCACCGAGTACCAAGAAGGCGAGGCCGATCATCGAGCAGTAGCTAACTAGGGCTCCCACCAGCGCTCGCCGACGGACTTTATCCATCCGCATCCAGATGACATCTGACTTAGGCGTGAGATACCCGAACAGAAAGGCCGGTATGTAGATGGCGCATGCGTACGACAGCGGAAAACGATGCTCCAGGAAAAGCCATGCGAACGCCAACCAACACGCAGGCCAGAGGAAAAGACTCCACCCAGAAAGCATTTGCTCAAGCCAACGTTGAAGCCTTGTGAGAACGCTCGGGGCCACCGACAGTACAAGAGCGAGCAACGCGGTGAACACCCACAAATATGCAACGAACCACAAGTGATTGTAAGTGGGGACAATCAAATGAGGGCCACCTGCACACAAATGCTGATCTGCCTGAAGGTACCGTCCCCAGAAATCGAAGTAGCTTCCCGAATATCCGCATCTCTCCACAATCTGCACAAAGCACTGTGGCGGGACGATAACTAAGATCCCCAAGGCCAGCGGAATCAACAATCGCACCGATCGGGATTTGAGCAGTGCCCCGGCATGCATCTTGTCGCTCATAAATCGGGTCGCGGCCCCGGAAACCACGAACAGCACCAGCATCCGCCACGGATTGACGAGGACCATAGGGATGACCAGCCACGGTAGCGGGCGCGGACTAACGGCCCCGACGGCCGTTGGGCCGGGAGCGTAAAAGACCCCGACATGGTAGAAAATGAGCAGTAAGAAGGCCCCAATTCGGACCCAGTCGAGGTCGGTGCGGCGAACGTCCTGGACAGCTAGGCCACTTTCCATGATTTACTCCTGCGACATACGCCCCACACCGTGCGCAGGCCCGGAGGAATCCTCAAGCCAGAAGTGACCGTTCGCAGGCATCGAGTGACGATGCGACGGTAGGAAGTGACGATCCGGGTTACAGCATGCGGCCGAAGTCACGACTACCGGCTAACATACCGAACGGAATCCGACGAGACTCACCAAAGAATGCAGCCCGGACAGCCAGCCCTGACCCATTACCTGCGTTATCGGCACTGGTACGAAGCCACGGCCGTCATGGTGTATGCGCTCATCACCGGCGTGGTCAATATTGCCGCTAACATCACCGAGCTGCGCCACACGCACCTCGCCTACCTGCCCTGGGAACCATACGTCTGGGAATACTCCAGCGCCGTGGTGGTCCTTGCCGCCCTGCCGGCAATCGTCCTATTTGATCAACGACTACCCATTAGCTGGAGCACGTGGCGCATCAACCTGGCGCGACACTTCATCGCCACCATCGTGTTTTCCTTTTACAAAGTGGGAGCTACGATTCTACTGCGCAAACTCGCTTACTCGACGACCGGCAGTCACTACGACCCAAACATCGTGCCATCCGGATTCGGCTATGACTACCTGCCGAACGCGCGACAATATCTCGGCATATTGGTTCTCATATATTGCTATCGCTTTATTCTGGCTCAACTCCAGGGAGAAGCGCATACCTTCGCTCAGCCGGATGTAGGCCCGCCGGTAGAATCGTTGGAGCGGCCACAACGATTTATGGTGCGCAAGCTCGGCAAGGAATTTCTAATTGCCGCTAACGAAATAGAATGGCTACACGCACAGGGCAACTACGTCAACCTGCAGGTCCGGGGTCGCGCCTACCCGCTGCGGTCCACCATGTCCGCGGTGCAAGCGTTATTGGACCCCGAGAAATTTGTCCGCGTACATCGCAGTCACATTGTCAATCTGGACTACTTGCTGGAGATTGAGCCTTTGGATACGGGCGATGCACGGCTCAAGCTTCGCGATGGAACCTTGGTGAGTTGCAGTCGTACCTACCGCGACGCCTTGCGCGGACGGATTTTGTGAACCTTCGCTGGGCCCAGCGGCCGGCGGGGGTCGATGACGGATGAGACCATCAAGAACGAATTCGACCGAAGAGTCCGATCGACGCATTCGATCAACGGAAGCTGTGGGAACTGGGCGACAAACTAAGTCGCGACCTAGGGCAACGTAGGGACACGCAAGGCAACGAAAAGTGGAGCGGGCGATGGGAATCGAACCCACGGCTCAAGCTTGGGAAGCTTGGGTATTACCATTATACGACGCCCGCGCAACCCCGATTCTAGTCGCCCACGAGAACGCATGGCAAATCCCTCGGACAGACAAGCAAAAGGCGCCGGGTGGCGCCTTCTGCTCAGCCCCGATCGATGCGGAGTCTCCTCTTAGAAAGCCTTCCACCTCGCACCCAAGAGCAGTGAGCGGCCAATCACGCCCTCGAAGTATTGTGAGACCGCAGGTGTGAAGTTGCCCTGCGCGCCCGCCAACGCCGGGAACGGCGGCAATTTGTCGAACACATTGTTCACGATCAATTGCACACTGAAAGTCGGGCTCACGTTGTATTCAATGGTGCTGTTGATCACCCACCAGTTGCCCACGCCGAATATATTGAATGTCGTCGGCAGATTCTGGTTGTTGAAATTGGTACGACCAACGAAGATCCCCTGCCAGTCCCAAGAGAAGCCGTGGTTCGAGTACAGGAGGTCGATCGTACCTTTGCTCTTGCTGTTACCCACCCCGGCCAGTTCACCTGCCAGGCTTTCCTGGCTC
>Ga0210389_10005011_pt1 | contig 10275 bp, 8 predicted proteins | sample IncBWH28OmetaG_FD_160127 | JGI IMG/M metagenome (GOLD analysis project Ga0210389, IMG submission 160127) | Forest soil microbial communities from Barre Woods Harvard Forest LTER site, Petersham, Massachusetts, United States - Inc-BW-H-28-O ...
TGGGTCGGATTGCTTGGCTCCTCCTCACTCCCCTTCGCGGAGCGCATCGTCGCCAAGCTGGGTCGGATTGCTTGGCTCCTCCTCACTCCCCTTCGCGGAGCGCATCGTCGCCAAGCTGGGTCGGATTGCTTGGCTCCTCCTCACTCCCCTTCGCGGAGCGCATCGTCGCCAAGCTGGGTCGGATCGCCAAGCTAGCCACGGCTGATGTCGCGCGCGGCGGCGAGGGTCGTGAGCTTGTCGGGATTGCGCATCACATAGAAGTTGGTGATCTTCTCGTCGACGATCTCCACCGTGATCGCCATTTCGAGGTGTTCGTCGTCGTAGACCAGCACCGCCGGGGCGCTGTTACAGGTCACCATTTCCACGCGCAACGCCGCCCACATCTCCTGCGTCTTGCGCATCAAACCAACGATCGCCCTGGCTACCCGTGCCGCGCCGACCACTGGCCTGCGGGCCGCGCTCACCTTGCCGCCGCTGTCGGCGGTCCAAGTGGCGTCAGGTGCGAGCATCGCCATCAGCGATTCCACATCACCGCTGACCGCAGTGGCCAAGAACTGCGCGGTGACCTCAGCGTTGCGTTCCGGGTCTATCGACATCTTCGCGGCGCCGCCCCCTTTGCGCCGCGCCCGGACGTGTTCGCGCGCGCGGTGGGCGACCTGTCGCACGGTCGGCGCCGGTTTGCCCACCGCCTCGGCGATCTCGCGGTAGTCGAAACCGAACACCTCGCGCAACACGAACACGGCCCGTTCGTCGGGGCTCAGCGTTTCCAGCAGTACCAGCATCGCGATCGAAACCGATTCCGCCAGAACGACATCGGCTGACGGGTCCTGGTCGTCGAGCAAGAGCGGCTCGGGTAGCCAGGGCCCCACGTACTCCTCGCGGCGCCGCGCGCCGGCCCGCAGCGCGTTGAGGGCCTGCCGGGTGACCAGCTGGGCCAGGTAGGACTTAGTGTCGCGCACGCCCGACAGGTCGACGGCCGCCCAGCGCAGGTAGCTGTCCTGCAACACGTCGTCGGCCTCGGTCGCCGAGCCAAGGATTTCGTAGGCGATGGTGAACAGCAACGGCCGCAGCAGGGTGAACCGTTCGGCGTGCTCACCACCGCGCGAGGGGGTCATTGGAGCGCAACCTGCGGGCCGGCCGGTACGGTCGCGGGCCGGTTGCCGCCTTTGAGCCAGACGTACGAGCCGGGTTTGGCCGCCTCGCGCCGGATGGCCCACAGCGTGCCCTTGCAGATCGCTTCCTTGATGGGGGCCGCGACCCGCCCCGCGAGAACCATGTTCACCGGGGTGTCATCGGTGTGGGTGAGCTGGAAGGTGGCGTGCGCGCGGCCCACGCTGATGCACTGCCCGACGAACGCCTGGTTGAGCACCGCGGGCGCGGTGCCGGCGATGCGGCTGAGCACTGTGTTGGCGGCTTGGGCGCCCAGTGGCCCGGCCGCTTGGCAGCTCATCCGCAACGGCTGACCCGACGGCGCTGCGGCGTCGCCCGCGGCGACGACGCGATCGTCGTCGATGCTGGTCAGGGTTTCGTCGGTGAGCAGCCGGCCAACGGCGTCGGTGCGAAATCCACTGCGCGCGGCCAGATCCGGCACGGCAAAACCTGCGGTCCACACCGTCGCGGCGCTGGGCAGCACCGAGCCGTCATCAAGCACGACCGCGTCCCAACGCACCTGGCTGACCCTGACGGGTTCCAGCACGTTGACACCGAGGTTGCGCAGTTGCCTGGCCACCGACCGGCGGCCCCGTCGGCTCAGCGATGGACCGAGGACGCCACCGCAGACCAGCGTTACCTGCCGGCCCCGCTCGGCCAGTTCGGAGGCCGTTTCAATGCCGGTCAGTCCGCCGCCGACGACGGTGATGGCGGCGGTCGTCGGCAGGTCGGCCAGTGCGTAGCGCAGCCGCTGCGCGCCTTCCAGATCGGCTATCGAGTGGCCGAATTCGGCGAGTCCGGGCACCTCAGGCCGCGACAGCTTGGCCGCCACCGCGCCCATACTTCCGACGGCGTAGATCAGGTAGTCGTAGGCGAGCTCGGCGCCCGACGCCAGCAGGACGCGCCGGTCGGCGGCGTTGATGCGCTCGACGGTGTCGACGACCAGCCGGATTCCGTCGCCGAGCAGCGTGTCGTACTCGGCGGTCGCGGACCCGGTGTCGGCGACCAGCTGGTGCAGGCGGATCCGCTCGACGAATGCCGGACGCGGGTTGACCAGGGTCACGTCGATGTCGGCACGCTGCCGCAGATGATTGGCGGCCAGGGTTCCGGCGTATCCGCCGCCGACAACGACGACGTGAGTGCGTGGGGTGGTGATCTCGGTCATTCCTGTCTCCTACTATCGCGGGGCTTGTGCCCTTGAGACACCGCGGGCCGACCAGGCGTGACAATAGCGCCGTCAATGTGAGCTGTCTCACTCACAGAGCACGCCGACAACGCCGTCGACGCGGGCGCGGTGGGTCACCCGGTTGCCCGCGCTCCGGAGTGATTCGCCGAGGCGCTGCGGGTTTGCTGGATGCGTGCCGCCAGAACGAAAGCGGAGGCCGACGCGCATGGCGACGGCGCAAATTGCCCTCGGGAGGGAAGCGCCATGCGTGATACGCTGCGCTGCACCGAATCGTGACCTGCCCCGGTCGGGCGACCCACCAGACAAGCCGCGAAGTAGGACTCGAAAGTGCCCGTCCGCGCGCGCTGGGAGAAGTAACCTGTAAGACCTACGCATCCCCCTGATTGGGCCCCGATAAGGCCGAAGCCCAGCAGGGAGATGTGTGCCCACATCGGAGGAGCTCTTGCCGCGCAGCCTGGATCTGATCGTCACCTCCGTCGCCTCCCAACTGATGGAGGCCACCGGAGCTACGGCGACCCAGGTGAGTGAGAGGGTTCTCGCGCAACTCGTCGAGCAGTTCGATGTGGACGCTAGCTTCTTGCGCCATCACGACCACGAGATCCGGGCCTCGGTACTGGTCGCCGAGTGGCCACCCCGCGACAACGTTCCAGACCCGGATCCACTGGCCGTCGCCCATTTCACCAGCGCAGATCCCGTGCTCGCGCAGTGCGAGCACGGTAGGAAGCCGGTGGTGGTCCGGCCGGAACCAAGCAGTCGCTACTTCCAACGTTTGGTCGGGGGAAGCAAGCAGGTCACCTCGCCCTCGGTTGCCGCCGCGCCACTGGTTTCCGGGGAGATGACCACCGGCGTGCTCGGGTTCGTCAAGTACGGCGCCAGAAAGTGGAAGCAAGAGGAACTCAACACGCTGGAGGCGGTCGCGGCTCTGTTCGCGCAGCTGCAGGCCCGCATCGCGGCCGAAGAGAAGCTGCGCTATCTGGCTGAGCACGACGATCTGACCGGCCTCTACAACCGCCGGGCGCTGGTGGCGCATCTGTCTGAGAGGCTCTCGGCGGGAAGCCCCGGACCCGTCGCGGTCTTGTACCTCGACCTCGACCGGCTCAAGCCGATCAACGACTACCTAGGCCACACCGCGGGCGACTGGTTCATCAGGGTCTTCGCGCAACGCATCCGGGGGTGCGCGGGTCAGAGCATGATCGCCCGGCTGGGTGGCGACGAGTTCATCGTCATTCCGGATCAGACGATGTCGAGCGGGGCCGCGGAATCGTTCGCGCGGCGGCTGGCGGGCATGCTGTGCGAGCGCTTGGCCATCGGCGGGCACATGATCACCCGAACCGTCAGCATCGGGGTGACGGTGGGCGTGCCAGGGCGCGACAACAGCACCGACTTGTTGCGTCGTGCCGATGAGGCGGTGCTGACAGCTAAGCGTGCGGGCGGTAATCAGGTGGCGATGTCGACCGATGACATGTCGCTGAAAAGCGCCTTCCGCAATGACATCGAGCTGCATCTGCAAGGCGATATCGACAGCGAAGCGTTGCTGCTGCACTATCTGCCCGAGGTCGACCTGTGGACCGGGGCCATCGTGGCCGCGGAGGCGCTGGTGCGCTGGCAGCACCCGATCTGGGGGCTGCTGCTGCCGGATTCGTTCATCGGGGTGGCCGAAACGACCAACTTGGCCGGGGAGCTGGGCCGGTGGGTGATGCGGACCGCGTGCGCCGAATTCAGCCGCTGGCGGTCTAAGGGCATCGGACAAAACGTCGCGTTGCGCATCAACGTATCGCCGGTTCAGCTGATCACGCGGGGCTTCGTGCGCAGCGTCGCCGACACCATCGAAGAGTTCGGCATCGACGCCGGATCGGTGTGTCTGGAGATCACCGAACGTGCAGTGGTGCACGACATCGAAACCACGCGGAAGACCCTGGCGGAGCTCAAAGAAGTCGGGGTTCAGATCGCCATCGATGACTTCGGCACCGGGTACGCGGTTTTGTCGCACCTGAAGTCCCTGCCCGTCGACATGCTTAAGATCGACAACGGATTCGTCCGTGACCTGGGCACCAACGCCGGCGATCTGGCCATCGTCCGGGCGATCATCGGCCTGGCTGAGGCCTTCGGCCTGCAACTGGTCGCCGAGGGGGTCGAGACACCCGCTGCCGCACTGACTTTGATGCAACACGGCTGCCACCGGGCGCAGGGATTCTTATTGTCCAGACCGGTCCCGGGCGACGCCATGGAAGCTTTGCTGGCCGCGCGCTGGATGCCGATGCCGTTCCTCGCCGACCGCGAGGCGCTCTCGATGGGCGCAATCTAGCATCGGTGGCGATGTTTGGTTCGTTGAAAATCGGCAAACAGGCCTGTGTGGCCCCTGTGGCCGGCCTGGCTGCCGTAGCCGTCCTGGCGAGCACGGCACTGCTGTTGACCGGATGTAGTCGGCAAAGTAACCCGGGACCATTGTCGGCGATGGTCAGTCCGGCTATACCGCCCACGGTTCAGGATGTACCGAATCCGTTGCGTGGCCAGTACGAAGATCAGCTGAATCCGCTTTTCCCGCAAGTCAATCCCGCACAGCAGCACTATCCGGCGTGGCCCGCGTCATCCGACGCCAGTTTGACTGTCTCATGGCGGCAGCTGCAGCCCACCGATCCGCACACGCTGCCTCCGGACGCACCCGACGACCGCAGGTTCGACTTCAGCGTGATCGACGACGCGCTCACGAAGCTCGCCAACCGGACCATGCGGCTGACTCTTCGTGTGTATGCCTACAGGTCGTGTTGCAACGATTCCTACCCGGACAACACGAACATCGCGGTCCCCGATTGGATGCGCTCGGCTGCCACCAGCTATCCCGGGCCGCCGAACGGCCCCACGTCAGGGGTGACGCAGGTGGTGCCGAACTGGAACGATCCCACTTATCTGGACGGCTTCACCCAGCTGCTCGGCGCGCTGGGCCGCCGCTACGACGGCGACGAGCGCTTGAGCGTTTTCGAGTTCTCGGGTTACGGGGATTCGAGCGAGAACCAGATCTCGTATTTGCGCGACGTGCCGGGCGCGGCGGGTACGACACCCGACGCCAGCGCCGCCAGGCTCGGGTACTACAGCCAGTACGGCGATCAGAGCATTGCCATCGCAGCCATCCGGCAGTTGGTCGCGGCGAACGTCAATGCGTTTCCGCATACGCAATTGGTGGCCAGCCCGCAGAACCCGGAGATCGTGCGCGAGCTCTTTGCGGACGACGTCACAAAACGGCTCTCCGCGCCGGTGGGCGTCCGATCGGATTGCCTTGGTGTGCAATCACCTTTACCGGTGTGGGCGGAGTCCAGCGACTCCCAATATGTGCGGACCAACGACGCGGTCGTCAATGTGATCAAACAGCGGCTCGCCTCGGCTCTGGTGATCAGCGAATGGTGCCGGCTGCCCAATGGGACCGATCCGCGGTCCTACTACGAAAAGGGTCTGCACGACGTCGTGCGGTATCACGTTTCGATGACGTCGAGCGCCAACTTCCCGGACCGGGATTCGACGTCGGTGATGGATCCCGCGCTGTATCTCCTCTGGGCGCAGGCCAACGCCTCGGCCGGATTCCGGTACTCGGTCGAGGCGCGACCGGGATCGCAGTCGATACAGGGCGCGGTGGCGACCATCTCTGTCTCGTGGACGAACTACGGCTCGGCCGCCGCGACCGAGCAGTGGGCGCCCGGCTACAAGCTGGTGGACTTTTCGGGGGCGGTGGTTCGCAGCCTCCCGGCAACGGTCAACCTCAAGACGATGGTGAGCGACGACTCCAGCCAATCACGCGAGGAAGCGGTCCCGGCGACGTCCGACGAGGCGGTTCACGTCGACCTGACGGGTTTGGCGCCCGGCCACTACACGCTGCGCGCGTCCGCGGATTGGCAGCAGCACAAGCCAGGCTCCCTGCACGTGGTGAACTACGCACCCATGGCGTTGGCCCGTGACGGCCGCGACGGCTCGGGGCTGTACCCGATTGCCACGCTTGACATCCCACGCGACAACCCGACGTCGACAAGCGGCCGATGAGGCGCCGGCGCTCGTCCGGGCCGCAGGCATCACCGCGCACCTAATTGAGCGAGTGAACGCCGAAGGGGCTCACGACGGCCTTCTCCCCGGCAAAGGCTTCGGCGTACTGTGCCCGGCACTGCACGCCGCGGACTCGCATCAAGCCGAGGAACGCTTCATCATCGAACCATCCGCGCTGCGATTGAGACGGATAGCACTGCTCGAGCAGCTTCGCCTTCTGTTGGGCGATTCGCGTCGGGATCTCTACGTAGAGGGTTGGCTTGAGCAGGTCCGATTCCCACTTGAGAATCTCGTAGCCCAGCACCAGGTGCGCGCGGAACTCGCTCGGGATCAGCTGCGCGACCAAGCGGCGATCCTGGTGACGGTCGTCACGGTGTGGACCGAGCACCAGATCCGGCTGGCAGCGGCGGCGAAACTCCGCGAGGCGGCGCTTTACCGATCCCCATTCTTCCGGAAGGTTGCCTTCAGATAGCTCGGCTACCGTCAGCCGAACGTCCACCTCCGGCAGTAGCGCCGCGAAGGCGTTCTTCTCCTCGACCTCGCGCGCGGTGCCGGCACCGGTGAGCACCAACGCGTGCACGACAACATCAGGATTGCGATCGGCGATCTGCAGCAACGTCGCGCCGGCGCCGACCATGATGTCGTTGCAGTGCGCCCCGATGGCGGCGATCGAGGCGATGGCGCCGGTGCTAAGCGGGATCATGCCGAACGTCTCGTCGCTTGAGGTGGCTCATCGTCCCATGTCAGAGCCGCTTTCTGTGCCGAGCCCGAGCCCGCAGCGGCATACATTCTCGTGGTATCGAATGTCGGTGGGAACGCGACGATGCTCATCGCTTCGCATCCAGCTCGTTAGCCGGCCGCGCGCGATTTGACGGCGTCGGCCGGGGCTTGCGGACCATTGCCGACCGTCAAGACGTCAACGAGCTGCCGGAGAATTGTCAGGGCCTGGGCGCTGATTGCCTGGTATATCGAGGCATGTACGGCGGATTGCTTCGCCATCCGCGCCGACGCGTCGTCGGCCGCCACGAGGGAGGATCGGGTCGTAGGAGGTGCCACGCTCGCCTTTCCGGCGTCCCGCGGCGCGCCGAACCTTGGTAGCTCGCCGACCGAAGCCGCCAGGTCAGTAGTCAGGAACGACATGTGCTTCTCCTAACGGGTGCAGATCCGACCGGGATCGGGTGCGGCGGCTGAGCGAAGCGTCCAAGCGTTGCTGGAAACCGAACACGGAAAGCAAACCAACAGCCACATGACAAGGAAGTATACATACTGTTAGTATGTCAACAACCATGGAACTGGCTACCGGTATTTGTTTTCGTTATGTTTGGTGATCAACGTTGAGAATCTGCGAGCTACTACATACTGCTAACCTCAGGGCCGGCCGACATGCCGTCCGAGGTCCGCTTATGAGTGCTCGCCCCGGCCGAAGTGTGCGGCTTGCTCGAGGGAGGGCATCGTGAACGTAACGGCGATCGACCCGCCCCGGCACGCGGGCCTGGACTGCCGCGTCCCGCGTGGCTATCGTCGCGCTTGCCAACGCGGACCACAATCACCCGGTAGCCCTCACGTCAGCCCGTTGTTGCGATGACGAACAACTCGGCTGACGGACGCGCAGACTTGACGCGGCTCCAGATTCTGCGAGCCGCCGCACACCAGTTCGCTCGACGGGCCTACCACGACGTCGGCCTCGACGACATCCTGAGCGACGCCGAATTGACCAAGGGCGCAATGTATTTCCACTTCCGCTCCAAGCACGCGCTGGCGGTTGCGATCATCGAGAGCCAGACCACCGCGGGCACCATCGCCCTGACGGATCTGCTTTCTCGAAACCTTTCGGGCCTCGAAACGCTGATCGACTTCTCCTATTTGATAGCTGCGCAGGACATCCATGCGGAGGGCGTCAGAGCGGGACTGAACTTGCTCGAATCCGTCGGGCGGTCGGAGGGGCTGCAGGAGAAACTGTTAGACGGATGGGTGCAAGCGCTCGCCGGGGTCGTTGAGAAAGCCATTGCCGACGGTGACATCGACCAGGGTTGCAGCCCACGGGATGTGGGACGTCTCATCGTGTCGCTCCATATGGGGTTGCGACAGATCAGCAACCTCGACGAGCCGGACCGGTTCCTCCTCGACCTGGAGCGCAGCTGGGCACTGGTGCTGACGGGAATCCTGCATCCGGAACGATTCGATTACTTCAGCCAATTCGTCAGGCGACGCACCGCTCTCGCAATCCGCGGCGGTCCGAGCGGCCTGGATTCCGACTGAAAAACCCCGCGGGCCGGAGGATCGGGCCGATTGCGGGTTGATGTTGTTAGGCTTGGTCCTTTGCCGGCAAAAGACGAGAAGCCCAGATCCGGAATCTGCAAAGATCACGGAACTCCGGAGGTGCAGGAGCGATGGCGCGCCAGGTGCGATCCCAAGCCACCCGTCGGAAAATTCTGGACGCGGCGATTGAAGTCTTCAGCGAGGTCGGGTATCCGGCCGCCGCGTGGGGGACGATCATCGAGCGGACGGGGATGACCAAGGGGGCCCTGTATCACCATTTCGACTCCAAGGAATCGCTGGCGTCCGCCATCATCGAGGAAGGTTCGGACACCCTCCTGGTCGCCTTCCGCAATGTCTGTGGGTCGGCCTCACCAGCGCTGGAGAACATGATCCACGGCACGTTCACGATCGCGAATGTGCTGAGATCCGACAAGGTGGCCCGCGCGGCTGAGCAATTGACCGCTGCGTTGAGCGGATTCAACGAAGCGGCGGCGCGATTCTGCGCAGGCTTGGTGGATTTGATGGCCGCCGAGGCCCGGCGGGCAAGCGCCGAGGGAGACCTCCGGCCAGACCTCGACGCGGAGGTGGTCAGCGAGTCGATCGTGGGCGCAATGGTAGGAATTCGATTGCTGTCCAACGCGATTCCCGCTAATGGTCTCAGTGGAGACCTGATCAGTCTAACGAGTCAGGTGTGGGAACTGCTGCTTCCAGGGCTGGTCACCGACGACTCATTGGCGTATTTCCGGCAGTTCCTCGGGCGCGAGACTCTCCGGCACGCCCGGCTGGTCGAGTCCCCCGAGACGAACACCGCCACGGTGCCGGAAGGTACATAGCCCGTCGCGACGTCGCGGGTTTGGTTGCGTGCCAATCGTTTCGACGATCAGCGCGACGGAACGCGGGTTGACCCGGGGGATGGGTGAGCAACCGCCGGTCGTCGATGGTGATGCGCAAGCGGCTACCCGCGCATCATCGGTTACGCAATTCGATTGCGGTTCAACAAGTTCCCGTCACCGTCCCGGATTGTTCGTCTCACTCGCATCACTTCGTTCTGCTCGTTCGACTTCACTCGACTTCGGTGGAAGCGGGCGGCTGGTAGCGCGGGAACACCCCGGTGGGCGCCGGCAACTTCGTGCCGGGGGAGAGCCGCGTCCCGATGGCGGTGAAAGCCCGTTGGTCCTCGGCCTGGCCGAGCAAGTCCAGCAGCCTGCCGGCCGACTCGGGCATGACGGGCTGAACCAGCAGCGCCGCGATCCGGACAACTTCGCAGGTGATGTACAGGACCGTACGAAACCTCGCTTGATCGGCCTCCGACTCGCCCTTGCGCAGCACCCACGGCTGCTGCGCGGAGAAGTACTTGTTCGCTTCCCCGAGCATCAGCCAGATCGCCTCGAGCGCCAGGTGCATCGCCTGCGCGTCAAAGTTGGCCCGTACCCGCTCCAGCAATCCGTCGGCGGCCGCCAGCAGCTCGGTGTCGTCGGCAGTCAGCTCGCCGGGCTCGGGCACCGCCCCGCCCAGGTTCTTGGCCACCATCGACAACGATCGCTGAGCCAGATTGCCCAGCTCGTTGGCCAGGTCGGTGTTGATCCGGGTGATGATCGCGTCTTCGCTGTAGCTGCCGTCCTGGCCGAACGGGACCTCGCGCAGCAGGAAGT
>Ga0210389_10005012_pt1 | contig 10275 bp, 8 predicted proteins | sample IncBWH28OmetaG_FD_160127 | JGI IMG/M metagenome (GOLD analysis project Ga0210389, IMG submission 160127) | Forest soil microbial communities from Barre Woods Harvard Forest LTER site, Petersham, Massachusetts, United States - Inc-BW-H-28-O ...
CGAACACGGTGGCGGGCAATGTGCCGGCCAACGGGATGTCCACCGCCGTGACGCCCTTGGTCGGGTCGGCGGCCACGGAATTGACGCCGATGAGACCCTTCAGGCCCCAGAAGTCGGTCGGCTTGCCCATGACGTTGCCGACGTCGTCGCCGAACGCGATCGAGTAGCCGTACAACACCCATAGAACTGTCACCACGCCCATCGCGCTGATGCTCATCATGAGCATGTTCAGAACGCTCCTGGCGCGCACCATGCCGCCATAGAAAAACGCCAGTCCTGGCGTCATCAATAGCACCAGCGCGGAACTCGCCAGCATCCAGGCGGTATCGCCTGTATTGGGCTGGCCCAGTATCGGGTATGTCACTCGCTATCACCTCCGGTCGGCCTTCAACTGGCCGTCAGACGTCTGCCTGATGACCTGAACCAGAACCATGCGCAATCGTTGTTTCGGCAATGGGGCCACCGTGTTTCGGCGGGATTAACGTCCCGGTTGCCGTGTAAGGCTTTCAGCCGAGCAGGGCGTCTACAAAAGCGGCAGGCTCGAACGGCGCCAGATCGTCGGGACCTTCGCCCAGCCCGACCAGCTTCACCGGCACCCCGAGTTCTTGTTGAACGCGGAAAACTATGCCGCCCTTGGCCGTTCCGTCCAGCTTGGTCAGCACGGCGCCGGTGATCTCGACGACGTCGGCGAACACGCGGGCCTGCGCCAGCCCGTTCTGACCGATGGTGGCGTCGAGCACCAGCAACACCTCGTCGACCGCCGCGCGCCGGGTTACCACCCGCTTGACTTTGTCGAGCTCGTCCATCAGCCCAACCTTGGTGTGCAGCCGCCCCGCGGTGTCGATGACCACCACGTCGGCGCCGGACGCGATGCCCTTGTCGACGGCGTCGAACGCCACCGACGCCGGGTCGGCGCCTTCGGGTCCGCGCACCACCTCCGCGCCCACGCGGGCGGCCCAGGTCTGCAATTGGTCGGCGGCGGCGGCCCGGAAGGTGTCCGCCGCGCCCAGCACGACGCGCCGCCCGTCGGCCACCAGGACCCGCGCCAGTTTGCCGACGGTGGTGGTTTTCCCGGTGCCGTTGACGCCGACGACCAGCAGCACCGACGGATGGTCGGCGTGCGGCAGCGCGCGGATCGAGCGGTCCATGCCGGGTTGCAGCTCTTTGATCAGCACATCGCGGAGCACGGCCTTCGCGTCGGCCTCGGTGCGCACATTGCCGCTGGCCAGCCGGGCGCGCAGCTCCAGAATCACCGACGCCGTGGCGACCGGGCCGAGGTCGGCGATCAGCAGGGTGTCCTCGACGTCTTGCCAGGAGTCTTCGTCCAGGTCGCCGCCACCGATCAGGCCCAGCATGCTGCGCCCGAGCGCATTCTGCGACCTGGCCAGCCGGCCGCGCAGCCGCTCCAGCCGGCCTTCGGGTGGGGCGATGGCGTCGATCTCGGCGGTCTCGGGCGCGTCCGGGACTGCCGGGGCTTCGGGGGCCGGCGGGGCTTCCGGGACTGCCGGTGCTTCAGGGGCCGGCGGGGCTTCGGGTGTCGGGGCTTTGGGTGGCGGCGCGACGACCTCGGGTTCCGGGAGTTGAACGTCGGAAATCGTGCGTCGCGGCGCATCGCGCGGAACGGTCGCGTCGTCGCCGACCGCGGGCAGCCCGCTGGTGTCGATCCCGTCTTCCACGGTTGGCGTGCGGCTGAACATGATGCCGGAGGATGCGGTGTAACCGCCGGAGCGGTCGATGGCGCTGGGCTGGGGCCCTTCCGAGGGAGGGGTCAGGCGGATCCGTCGCCGGCGGTAGCGCACCAGGCCCAGGACCAGCGCGGCGATGACGACCAGGGCGGCGACGACCGCAATCGCGATCCAAAGACCTTGTGACACGCTGACATTCTTCCAAGCGGTCCGGCGCCGGCGGGACCGGCCCTACTTCGGCGGCCGCCGCTTGCTGTGCCGAAGAGCCTCAGGAGGAGCTGGCGACCAGCTGCCCGACTTGCTGCCCGCGCATGCGCTGCGAGATCACCGCGGTGATGCCGTCGCCCTGCATGGTCACGCCATACAGCGCGTCGGCGACCTCCATCGTTGGCTTCTGGTGGGTGATGATGATGATCTGCGACCGGTCTCGCAGCTGCTCGAAAAGGCCGATCAGCCGGCGCAGGTTGGTGTCGTCGAGCGCCGCCTCCACCTCGTCCATGATGTAGAACGGCGACGGGCGGGCCCGGAAGATCGCCACCAGCATCGCCACCGCCGTCAGCGCCTTCTCGCCACCCGACAGCAACGACAGCCTGGTGATCTTCTTGCCGGGCGGGCGGGCCTCCACCTCGATGCCGGTGGCCAGCATGTCGGTCGGATCGGTCAGCCGCAGCCGCCCCTCCCCGCCCGGGAACAACGAGGCGAACACGTCCCTGAACTCGCGTTCCACGTCGGTGAAGGCGTCGCTGAACACCTGCAGGATGCGGGCGTCGACGTCGGCGACGACGCCGAGCAGGTCCTTGCGGGCGGCTTTGACGTCCTCCAGCTGGGTGGACAGGAAGTTGTAGCGCTCCTCGAGGGCAGCGAACTCCTCGAGCGCCAACGGATTGACCCTGCCCAGTTCGGCTAGCTCGCGCTCGGCCCGCTTGGCCCGGCGCTCCTGGGTGACCCGGTCATAGGGCATCGGCGCCGGCGCGGTCACCTGCTCGCCCCGCTCCCGGGCCTGCTCGAATTCGGCCACCTCGAGCTCGGTCGGTGGCAGCGGAACCTGCGGGCCGTACTCGGCGACCAGGTCGGCCGGCGCCATGCCGAACTGCTCAAGCACCATCTGCTCGAGTTGCTCGATGCGCAGCGCCGCCTGCGCGTTGGCCACCTCGTCGCGGTGCAGTGAATCGGTCAGGGTGGCCACCCGGGTGCCCAGCGCGTGCACCTCGTCGCGCACCGCCGTCATCGCCGTTGACCGCCCCTGACGTTCGGCGGACAAGGCGTCGCGAATTCGGGATGCCGCGTCAACCACCCGATCCAATCGCCCGGCCAGGAGCCGGCCGGCGTCGGCCACCGCCGCGGCCACGGCGGCCGCGCGCAGCCGCGCCGCGCGCGCTTGTTGGGCCCGCCACCGCGCTTCGCGTTCGGCGGTGGCCGCCCTGCGCAACGAATCGGCCTGCCCGCGCACCGCGTTGGCTCGCTCCTCGGCGGTCCGCACCGCCAGCCGGGCCTCTACCTCGACACCGCGGGCGCTGTCGGCGGCGGCGGCGATCTGCTGGCGACTGATCGTCGGGTCGGGATCCACCTCGTGCACGAGTTGGGTCTCGTGAGCGTTGCGCAGCCGGGTTTCGAGTTCGGTGACCTCCTCGACGGTCTCCGCGCGCCCGGCCTCCAGCTCGTCGCGCTGCCGCAGCAGCGTGTTCCACTCTTCTCTGGCCGCACGCGCCTCTTGGCCGAGCCGCCCCAGCCGCTCGTACATCGCCGAGATCGCGGTGTCGGATTCGTTCAGCGCGGCCAACGCCTGCTCGGCGGAGTCCTGGCGGGCGGCCTGCTCGGTCAGCGCGCCGGACAACGCCGCGCCCAGTTGAGCGACGTGTGCCTCCGCAACGGCCAGCTCGGTGCCGGCCTTGTCGATTTCCGACGTGAGCTCGAGCGTGGACAGCTTGCGGTCGGACCCACCGCTCATCCAGCCGGCGCCCACCAGATCACCGTCGAGGGTGACTGCGCGCAACTGTGGACGGCGCGCCACCAGATCCAGCGCTTGGCCGAGGTCGTCGACCACCGCGACGTCGGAAAGCATGGCAATCATCGCGCCGCGCAGCCGTGGCGGTGCCTCGACCAGGTCGAGTGCCCGCAAGGCGCCCTCGGGCAGCGTGACAGCTGGTGTGGATGGGTCGGCCGGCCAGTCACCCAACACGAGCGCGGCACTGCCTCCGTCGGCCTCCTTGAGGGCGGCGACCGCGGAACGGGCCGCGTCGAAGCTTTCGGCGGCCAGCGCGTCGGCCGCGGACCCGAGCACGGCGGCCAGCGCCGCCTCGTAGCCGGACCGAACTTTCACCAACTTGGCTATCGGCCCGAAAATCCCTGTGCCAGTGCGGTTTTGCGTGAGCCAGGCCGCGCCGTCCTTGCGTTCGAGCCCCACCGAGAGCGCATCGATGCGGGCGCGCAGCGAAGCCACTTCCCGTTCGGCGCCCCGCTCGGCCGTCTGCAGTTCGGCCACCCGCGCGTCGGCCAGCCGCAACCCGGCCACGGTCCGGTCGTGGTGCTCGTCAAGACCGACCTCGCCCTGATCCAGCTCGGCGACGCGGGCCTGCACGGTTTCGAATTCCGCTCGTGTCTGCTGGGCGCGAGCGGCGGCCTGTTCGGTGCGTTCGGACAGCCGTGTGACGCTGTCGTCGATTGATTCGACACGCGCCCGCATGGTCTCCACCTGACCGGCCAGCCGCGCCAGACCCTCGCGCCTGTCCGCCTCCGCCCGCACCGCCGCCAGATGGGCGCGGTCGGCCTCGGCGGCCTCCCGCTCGCGCTCGGCCAAGTCGGCGCGGGCGGCATCCAGCCGGGTGCGCGCCGCCGCCAGGTCCGCCAGCAGCCGCTGCTCGGCCACCTCGACCCGTTGGGCCTCGGCTTCCAGCTGCTCGGGCTTGCCGGGGTCGGTGTCGCTGATCGCGATCGGCTCGGCGTCGAGGTGGTGCGCGCGTTCGTTGGCGATGCGCACGGTGGCGGCCACGCGTTCGGCCAGCGCGGACAGCCCGAACCAGGTGTGCTGGACCGATTCGGCCCGTATCGACAGGTCGGCCAGCGCAGTCTCGTGCGCCGTGAGTTCCTCGGCCGCCACGGCCAGGCGGGCAGCGGCCTCGTCGTGCTCGCGGCGCATCGTGGCCTCGGCCTCGAAGATTGCGTCGCGCTCCACCTGCCGGCTGACCAGATCGTCGGCCGCCAGCCGCAGCTTGGCGTCGCGCAGATCGGCCTGGATGGTCTGGGCGCGGCGGGCCACCTCGGCCTGGCGGCCCAGCGGCTTGAGCTGGCGGCGCAATTCGGTGGTCAGGTCGGTGAGCCGGGCGAGGTTCGCCTGCATGGAATCGAGTTTTCGCAGCGCCTTTTCCTTGCGCTTGCGATGCTTGAGGACGCCCGCGGCTTCCTCGATGAACGCCCGGCGATCCTCCGGTCGCGACTGCAGGATCTCGTCGAGCTTGCCCTGCCCGACGATGACGTGCATCTCGCGGCCGATGCCCGAGTCGCTCAGCAGCTCCTGAACGTCCATCAAACGGCAACTGCTGCCGTTGATTTCGTATTCGCTGGCACCATCGCGGAACATCCGGCGGGTGATCGACACCTCGGAGTACTCGATCGGCAGCGCGTTGTCGGAGTTGTCGATGGTGACGATGACTTCGGCGCGGCCCAGCGGAGCGCGCGACGAGGTGCCGGCGAAGATGACGTCCTCCATCTTTCCGCCACGCAGCGTTTTCGCTCCCTGCTCCCCCATCACCCATGCCAGCGCATCGACGACGTTGGATTTGCCGGATCCGTTGGGTCCGACGACGGCGGTGATGCCCGGCTCAAAGCGCAGAGTCGTCGGCGATGCGAAGGACTTGAAGCCCTTCAGCGTCAGACTCTTGAGGTACACGACGTGCCAGATTACCGCTCGATCGCCCGGCTCCCGCTGACGCCGCTCCGCGGCCGGGGGTGGCTGAGCGCCGGTCGTTACCGCTCGACGAACCCGTCGAACCGTTCGTTCGGCCCCGACCAGTCCGCGACAACCTTGTCGACGCGGCCCGGTCTGGACGGCCAGGAGGCGCCGCCTTCGAGCAGCTGCAGCAACCTCTCACCCGCCTCGCGGGGCCCCTGCGCGACTACGAGTACGCGGCCGTCGGCCTGGTTGGCCGCGTACCCGGTGAGGCCGAGCTCCAGCGCCCGGCACCGGGTCCACCAGCGGAAACCCACCCCTTGGACCGACCCGTGCACCCAGGCGGTGAGCCGCGCGTCAAGATCCGACGTCGGATTTGACACTGGCGACCTCGAAATTGACGGTGGTACCCGATTTGAGGGTGCGCCCGACGGTGCAGACCAGGTCGACGGCCCGGTTGACGACCACCAGCAGGCGTTGCTTCTCGTCTTCGGAGAGCCCGGACAGGTCCAGCTCGAGTGTCTCCTCGAGCAGCGGATAGCGCTCCTGCTCACGGTCGGCGGCTCCGGACACCCGGATCACCGCTTGGTAGTCGTCGCCGAGCCGGCGGGCCAGCGGCTCGTCGCTGGACATCCCGCTGCAGGCCGCAAGCGCGATCTTGAGCAGCTCGCCGGGGGTGAACACGCCGTCGACGTCCTCGGAGCCGACCAGAACCTGCGCCCCCCGCGAACTGTATCCGGTGTAACGGCGCGATCCGGTGCGCTCAACCCACAGTTGCGTCATGGCCTATTTCTACCTGGAGCTCTTTGCGCCCAGATCGACGGCAGCGCGGAGAAGTGCGCACCACGCCCCGTCAATCTCGATGCGTGGGCATACTGCATTCCATGGCCACCTTTGAGTGTGTGTGCCGGGCAACGCCGCTCGGCGTGTCGCGACCGCAGACGCACACTCAAAGCCCTGGATGCACGCGCAAAGCCCGCGGGCGCGGCTGACATCTCGGGCAGTAGTACGACGAGCGGTTCATGAACTTCTCCCGGCGCATCACCGCCCCGCAGCGCCGGCAGCTTTCGCCCTCGCGGCCGTAGGCGTCCAGGGACCGGTCGAAGTACCCCGACTCGCCGTTGACGTTGACGTACAGCGAGTCGAACGATGTCCCGCCCTTCGCCAGCGCTTCGCGCATCACGTCGGTGGCGGCGTCCAGGACAGTGGTCAGCTGCTTGCGGGTCAGCGTGTCGGCGATACGGGCGCCGTGCAGCTTGGCCCGCCACAGCGCCTCGTCGGCGTAGATGTTGCCGATCCCGGACACCACCTGCTGATCCAGCAGCTGCCGCTTGAGCTCGGAATGCTTGCCCCGCAACACTTTCACCACGGCATCGGCGTCGAACCGGGGGTCCAGCGGGTCACGCGCGAGGTGGGCGACGGGCTCCGGCACCACGCTGCCGTCCACTTCCATGAGGTCGGCGAGCATCCACCCCCCGAAGGTGCGCTGGTCGGCGAAGCTCAGCAGCGTCCCGTCGTCGAGCAGCGCGGAGATCCGCACGTGGTCGGCGCGCGGCACGGTTCCAAGTAGCATCTGCCCGCTCATGCCCAGGTGGACGACCAGCGCCGTGTCCGACCCCGCGCCCGCCGGCTCGGTGTCGAGCAGCAACCACAGGTACTTGCCGCGCCGATCGGTTCCGGTGATTCGCGCGCCGAGCAGCCGGGCGGTGAGGTCGGCGGGACCGGCCTCGTGGCGGCGCACCGCACGGGGATGGTGGACACGGACGGCCGTGATGGTCTTGCCCACCACATGGGCCTGCAAGCCGCGGCGCACCACCTCGACTTCCGGCAGTTCGGGCATTCAGTGATGATCGCAAGCGCGGCGAAGCCGGGCGCGGCGGGTCATCACCATCGACCACCGATGATCGCAAGCGCGGCGAAGCCGGGCGCGGCGGGTCATCACCATCGACCACCGATGATCGCAAGCGCGGCGAAGCCGCGCGCAGCGGGTCGATCTAGACGGACGTCTTCCCCGCGGTGTCGAGCGCTTCCAGCGCCTTCCACGCGGCCGCGGCGGCTTTCTGCTCGGCTTCCTTCTTGGAGCGGCCCACGCCAGACCCGTATTCGGTGTCCATCACCACGACCACAGCGGTGAATTCCTTGTCGTGGTCCGGACCGGTGGAGGTGACCATGTAGGACGGCGAGCCCATCGTGCGCGAAGCCGTCAGCTCCTGCAGGCTGGTCTTCCAGTCCAGCCCGGCACCCAGCGTCGGCGCGGCGTCGAGCAGCGGGCCGAACAACCGCAGGATCACCGCGCGCGCTGTCTCGATTCCGTGCTGCAGGTAAATCGCGCCCAGCAGCGATTCCATGCCGTCGGCCAGAATGCTGGACTTGTCGCCTCCGCCGGTGTTCGCCTCGCCCCGGCCCAGCAGCAAGTGGACGCCAAGACCCCCGTCGGACAGGTTGCGCGCGACGTCGGCCAGCGCCTGAGTGTTGACCACGCTGGCCCGCAGCTTGGCCAGATCGCCCTCCGAACGGTCGGGATGACGGTGGTACAGCTCGTCGGTAATGGTCAGGCCCAGGACGGCATCGCCGAGAAACTCCAGACGCTCGTTGGTCGGTAGCCCGCCGTGCTCGTAGGCATAGCTGCGGTGTGTCAACGCCAGCGACAGCAGCTCTTCGGGCAGGTCGACACCGAGCGCTTCAAGCAGGGTTTGCCGCGAGGTCACCGTTCGCCCCGTGAGGTATCCGGATCGGGTGGTTCGGATGCCAACATCTGGGTCAGCTTGGCCCACCGCGGGTCGAGGCGGTCGTGGTCATGGCCGGGCTCGCTGCCGAGCGCAACGCCGCATTCGGGACACAATCCCGGACAATCCGGGCTGCACACCGGCGAGAACGGCAGCTCCAGCCCGACGGCGTCGATGACGGATTGCTCGAGGTCGATTTTGTCGTCCACGATGTGACCGACCTCGTCTTCCTCGGTGGTCGCCTCGGTGGTGCTGCCCGGGTACGCGAACAGTTCGGTCAACCCAACCTGAACGCGGCCGTTGACGGCGGACAGGCAACGGACACATTCGCCGACGGTGGGCCCGGCCACCGTTCCCGTAACTAATACGCCTTCCGACACCGACTCGACCCGCAAGTCCAGTTCCAACGGAGCACCCTGCTGGATCGCGATCATGTCCAGTCCGATGCGCGATGGGCTGGGCACAGTGTCACGCAGGGTGACCATCGCGCCTGGACGTCGCCCGAGGCGGGTGATGTCGATCGTCATCGCCGCGGCCGGCCGGGGCGCTGCGCCGCGGGGCCATGATGTGCTGTGCTGCCGCGTCATAGGTGAAATCCTACGGCGCGAGCCGCGTCGCGCCAGCGCCTAACCGCGGAGTAAACGGGCGCCGATACAGCTAGCGCGTCGCGTAGTCGTGGGTACCGGCGGCCGTCCTGAGTTGGTGGCGACCGCGCCCCACCGACCGCAGGGTGCCGTTGAGGAACTCCTCGAATTCGGCGAGCTTGTTGTCGACGTAGATGTCGCACTCACCCCGAAGCCGGTCGGACTCGGCGTGCGCCGTGTCGATGAGGCGCGTCGATTCGGCGTTGGCGGCCTGCACCACCTCGTTTTGCGACACCAGCCGCTGCTGTTCCTTGATGCCCTCTTGCACGGCCTTCTCATAGGAGATGTTGCCGTTTTCCATCAGCCGGTCGCATTCGGCCTGGGCGCGTCCGACGCTGGCCTCGTACTCGCGTTTCGACGCTGTGGCGATGCGGATCGACTCCTCGCGGGCCTCGCCGACCATCCGCTCGCTGTGTTGGCGGGCCTCGCTCACCATCCGGTCGGCCTGCGCTTTCGCGTCGGAAAGGAGTCGGTCGGCTTCCGCACGGGCGTGGTTGAGCATCGACTCCGACTCCGTGGTCGCCGTGGAAACCATGGATTCGGCGTGTGTCTTGGCGTCATGCAGCATCGAATCACGCGCGTCCAGCACATCCTGGGCGTCGTCCAGCTCGCCGGGGATCGCATCCTTGATGTCGTCGATCAGCTCCAGCACGTCACCGCGGGGCACGACACAGCCGGACGTCATCGGCACGCCACGGGCCTCCTCGACAATGGCACCCAATTCGTCCAGCGCCTCAAAAACTCGGTACACGGCCATCGCCTCCTGGCGTCTTCGCAAAAATCCTGTTGTTACCAGTGTGCCTGGTGTTACGTCTGTGACAGTGGTGGCACGGCCGGTGTGTCGGGCATTTGCCCGGCACAGCTCACCCCGAGCTCACCTGGTCGCGCAACCCAGGCACCCCGCACATTCCCGAAGCCCATCTTCCCTGCCCGGCAATACGCAGCCGAAGCCTACGCCGCTCCGATTCCTCGAGCGCAGGTCACGGCAACGCCCGCGACGGGACGGGGGACCCGTGACCTCCGAGATAGGCTGGCTGGCGTGAGCGGGCCCACCCAACCAGGCAAAGACGACGCGAGACCGGCGGTGCCGACCCTTTATATCTTCCCGCACGCCGGTGGCTCCGCGACCTTTTATGTTCCCCTCGCCAAGGCGTTCTCCGGGGGCGTCAAAACCATTGCCGTGCAATATCCGGGACGACGCGATCGGCAAGCCATGACTCAGCTGACCAGCATCCCCGCCCTGGCCGAAGAAATATTCACCATGATGGCGCCCTCCGCCCGGACCGACGGTCACGTGGCCTTCTTCGGTCACAGCATGGGCGGCCTGCTGTCTC
>Ga0210389_10005015_pt1 | contig 10275 bp, 9 predicted proteins | sample IncBWH28OmetaG_FD_160127 | JGI IMG/M metagenome (GOLD analysis project Ga0210389, IMG submission 160127) | Forest soil microbial communities from Barre Woods Harvard Forest LTER site, Petersham, Massachusetts, United States - Inc-BW-H-28-O ...
CGATCGACAGGATCTCGCGCATGAAGCCGCGCACCATCGCGAGCAGGCCGGAGATCAGCATCACCGCGAGCAGGATGAGATCGAGGATCGTTATCGGCATCGGCTGGTCAGGTCCGCATCAAAGGTCAAAACCGCGAATCGGCAAAGTCGGTGCCGCCCTAGGTGAGGGTGAGTTGGCCCCTCCCGCAAGGCCGGAAATCACCTAACCCCCGCCCTGCGCGCGCTGTATAGCGGCGAGGGCGCGTAACGTCACCCCCGCTAGCCTTCCTGACGCCGGAATCTCGCAGGTGTGGCATTTTTCTCCGCCGCAGCAGGCTCCCGGTTTCTCTCCCGGTTTCCCTCGTGGTTTCCCTTGGGACTGCCGCGCGCGGCGATATCGGCGACCAGGTTGGTCAAACCGCTCACGGTCGACAGCGACAGGCCGGAATCGCCGCCGGCCTCGCCGCGGGCCGATTCGGGCAGCACGGCGCGGCCGAAACCGAGCTTTGCGGCCTCCTTCAGCCGCGCCGAGGTCTGTGCCACCGGCCGAACCGCCCCCGACAGCGAGATCTCGCCGAAATAGACTGCATCCGTCGGCAGCGGCGCGTTGACCAGCGAGGACACCAGGGCGGCTGCGGCCGCAAGGTCGGCCGCCGGCTCCTGGATGCGCAGGCCTCCGGCGACGTTCAGATAGACGTCGTGGCCGGACAGCTTGACGCCGCAATGGGCCTCCAGCACCGCCAGCACCATCGACAGCCGGCTCGGGTCCCAGCCCACCACCGCGCGGCGCGGGGTGCCGAGCGAGGTCGGCGCCACCAGCGCCTGCATTTCCACCAGCACCGGGCGGGTTCCCTCGATCCCGGCGAACACAGCGGTGCCGGGGCTGCCGAGATCACGCTCCGACAGGAACAGCTCGGAAGGGTTGGAGACCTCGCGCAGGCCCAGCCCCGTCATCTCGAACACGCCGATCTCGTCGGTCGGCCCGAACCGGTTCTTCACCGCGCGTAAAATGCGGAATTGCTGCGAGCCTTCGCCCTCGAACGACAGCACCGCATCCACCATGTGCTCGACCACGCGGGGGCCGGCGATCTGGCCATCCTTGGTCACATGGCCGACCAGGATGATGGCGGCGCCGGATTTTTTCGCGAACCTGATCAGCGCCTGCGCCGAGGCGCGCACCTGGGTTACCGTGCCCGGCGCGGATTCCACGGTGTCGGTCCACATGGTCTGGATCGAATCGATCACGATCAGCCGCGGCACCGGCCCTTCGGACAGCGTGGAGACGATGTCCTCGACGGAAGTCTCCGCCGCAAGCTGCACCGGCGCATCGCCAAGCCCCAGGCGCTCGGCGCGCAGCCGCACCTGCGCCACGGCCTCTTCGCCCGATATATAGACCGCGCGATGGCCGGCCCGCGCCAACAGGCTGGTGGCCTGCGTCAGCAGCGTCGATTTGCCGATGCCGGGATCGCCGCCGACCAGCAGCACCGAGCCGCGCACAAAACCGCCGCCGGTGACGCGGTCGAGTTCGGCCATCCCGGAGGCGAGGCGAGGAGCCTCATGGCTCTTGCCGGTGAGCGTCTCCAGCGCAAACGTCCGGCCCTTGCGCTTTGAGCGGATCGAGACCGGCATCGAGGTTGAGCCGGTCGTATCCTCCTCGGCCAGCGTGTTCCACTCGCCACAGGATTCGCACTTGCCCTGCCAGCGGTTATACGCTGCGCCGCAGTTCTGGCAGACAAAGGGGAGGGTGGATTTGGCCATGGAAGGGGTGAATCGCTGGTCTATTGAGTCGGACTTGGTGCAGTCCATAGCACGGAAATGAAGATTTTGTTCCTTTTTTGTTCCATGCCTCATCGAGCGCGGGGTAATGGCCTGTTTCGACCGTTAGTGGCCTAATTTAAATCGGCCAGTGGCCTAGTTTGGGGAACTGCCATGCTCATTTAAGCACGTGCCCGCAGACAGGAAGCTCTGATGCCGTCAGCAATAGATCAGTTTCGCCAACAGAGGAGCAATGCCAGGCGAAGGGGCATTGGCTTCTTCCTGACGTTCGATGAATGGTGGTCGATATGGCAAAAGAGCGGAATGTACGAACATCGCGGCCCGGGCGGGTATGTCATGCATCGAATTGGAGATGACGGCAATTATGAAGTTGATAATGTCGAGATCATTTCCGCGACAGAGAACTTTCGATTAGCTATGGATACGCATTATGGCGGCGACCGAAATTACTAAGTGAAGGCCGCCTCAGTTGGCGGCTCTTTTCATTTTAGACCGGGTCGCCGTCGTTATCGAACAATGGCAGCGCCAGAGTTTCATCAAATCGGGGATGCACGCGATCAAGCTTCACTTCAAAATCATCGTACTCATCACTCAGCTTCATAATCGTCGTGACTGAGGCCAGATGTTCTCGCATCTTTGGATGCCCAACATCTTCCGTTAGTCGCCGCGTGAACGGATATTTTCGTCCCTTCCCACTTTCTCTTTTCGGGACGATCGTTCGCATTTCCTCTAACACGCCGGGGGCTAGTCTTGCCCAAACGATGTCATTGGTCAGATGGCCAAAATATTGTGGTTTTTTGCCGCTATCTCTCGGAAACTCCAGCCCCCGCAGGCGGAACAAATTCTCGTAAAACTCGCTCGGAAACATTCGGATATAGGGCCGCAATTCTTTGGCGATGAACTGCTCAAGAATTTCCGCCAGCGCATCGCGCGCACGCTCTTTCTGATAGCCGGTCGCTTCATCAACAAGAGCGATAATGCCGACGCGCATCAATCCGCGAGCAATTAACTCGCATCGTGCCGCAATGTGAAGCTGTCGGGGGTGTAGAGCGCCGTCCGCACGCGCTTGAAGCACAGCCTCACAGATGGCGGGTAGCGCGGTCGCTTCATAACCGAGTGCACGTCGCATACCGGCACCGTGCACTTTCACGCGAAATGGAACCGGATTTCTTATCGCATTGACCAAGTCGTTGGGAACATAAGGTTTTAGAGCAACTCCTGTTAGAAAACGCTCAACTCTATCACCATGACCGGAAGAGAATTGTCCCGCTCCGCCCCTTGCCATTCCAAGGGCGGCTATCATTCCGCGGTCTGTGAGAACCCGCTGTTCATCGTTCAAAACGTAACAAGGCACCTCAAGCGCGCCGATCCGCAATGGCCGATCGGATGAGCCATAGAGGGCATAGGGCAAGTCCCCAGCCCAGCGGGCTTTAGCTGCCTTCTTAGCAATTTCTTTCCGCTGATCTTTCGAGAGAGAATCGGCCCTAGCGAGGCCGCCCTTGGCTTTTCCGGTCGGCTCATTTTCCATATTTTTCTCCTGCAATGCTTGCATTGTAAGAGAAAAAAGGATTTTTGCAAGTATATGCTTGCAAATATCTTGAGGCCATGCATACTGCCGGACTGGTTCCTTCCCAAAATTGGAGATAGCTATGGCAAAAAGTGGCAAGGAGCGGATTATTCCGCCATCAAAGAAAGACCTCAGCGCAGCGAGCAAAGAATTGCGCAGGGGCAGCGGCCCGGGAGGCCGTGTGATGTCTGATCAATCGGTGGCTAAGAAACAGGGCGTCAAGCGTCCTAAGCCTTAAGTGGTTTAATAGAAAATATCGCAGCACTCGGAATCAGCATGCCGCCATAGGCGTGACGATTGTCCGTGTGCCGCAGATCCGCCCGATGACTTCGGCCGGATTTTATGAAAATTCCGCCGACCACAATAGCGAAAGCCCGGCGGCAAGCATGATGCCGTCCATGACCAGCCGAAACACGTCAGGCTCCAGCCGCAACACAAACCGCTTGGCGATGAAGGCGCCGAACATCAGCGAGGCGCCGGCGGTCAGGCCCTTGAGCGCGATGTCGCCCGTCAGCGCGCCGAAACGTTCGAAGGTCACCGATTTGCTCAAATAGAGTCCGAGCGAACTCGCCGCTTCCGTGGCAAGGAACGCGCCCTTGGCAAGGCCGTAGAACAGGAACAGCGGCACGCTCAACGGTCCGGTGGAAACCACGACGCCGGTGAGATAGCCAATCACGGCGCCGCCGAGCGCAAGGTGCCAGAGCGAGAGTTTCAGTTGGTGGCGGGCGAGCCAGTGCCGCACCGGCACCATCGCGATCAGGAAAACGCCGATCGCGATGTCGACCGCGCGCGACGGTAGCGCCAGCAAAGTGCGGGCGCCGAGCGCGGCTGCCGGGATGCCCGTCACGGAGTAGGCGGCGCAGGCGCGCCAGTCGACCTCGCGCCACCAGGCGAGGATGCGCGACAGGTTGGCCATGACGGCTGCGACCGCCATGATCGGCACTGCCTGCTTCGGCCCGTATTCGTACACCAGGACCGGCATCAGCATGATCGACGAGCCGGTGCCGACGATGCCCGAGATGGTGCCGGCAATCAGGCCAACCGCGAGGACGAAGAGGAAATTCAAAGCATTTGTCCTCCGCGAATCGCGCCCCGGGGAATTCCTGTCCCGGGACTATCGCCCGAAAAGCAGTGGACGAACCAGGAAGGCGCGCCGGTACAGGTCTCGACGTCCATGCCCCGGGGGTCACGGCGGCTACCGGCCTGGAATCGCCGCCGGGACTCGACGGTTGGAAATTTGGGCCCTATGGAGTTTGAGAGACGGACTGGATTGGTTCAAGCCGGAGGTTTCCCGATTTGCGGGTTTTGCAACGGCAGACCGTCGAAGTTCTGATTGATTGAGCCGAACGTGAAGGGGTGGGGCGCCAACATGAATTGTTCAAGCGCGCGCGGCTTTTTACTGGTCCTTGCCAGCCTCATCCTTGCCTCGACCAATATTGCTTCGGCGCAAATCGTGGCACTCGGCCACAGCGCGGTTCGCGGGCACGTCGCCGAGAATGAAATGTGGCCGGCCGTGCTGGAAGCCAAGCTGCGTGCGCGGGGCTCTCAGGTCCATGTCACAAATGCCGGAGTTAACGGGGAGACCACCGACGCAACGCTGGCGCGCGTTCCCAGCGCGGTGCCGAATGGCACCAAAATCGTCATCCTGGCGGTCAATGGATTTAATGACGCCCATAAGCTTGTCGCCGGTTCCGCCGGAGCCGCCGCAAATATCGCGGCTATCAAGAGCCAGCTACGGGCGCGAGGCATCAGGATCATTGACGCGATGGGGCTCTATATTTCGGTGCTGAGGCAGCCGGGCATGGCGCTGCCGGATCGCGTTCACTTGAACGCCGAAGGGTGTAGAAAGGTCGCAACGGCGTTGGCGGGAATGTTGTAGCGAGCGATCTGAAAGAACTGCGAGTGATCGGCAAACCCGCGGGTGAATTTGCCGATCACGAGAATTCTGGTGTCAAATTCAACGGGCAATCCCATGTCAGCTTCGATCCCCGACAGCGTCGATCCCGCGCGACCCCTGTTGTTCCAGCCGTTCAAGATCCGTGGCCTGACGCTGAAGAACCGCCTGGTGGTGCCGCCGATGGTGCATTACCGCGCCGGCCCCGGCAGCACCTGCGGCACCTTCCACATCGTGCATCTCGGCCGCTATGCGCTGGGAGGTTTTGGGCTGGTGTTTGTCGAGGCAACCGGCGTCGAGCAGGTCGGCCTGATCAACGAGTTCGACCTCGGTATCTGGAACGATGCCCAGGTCGAAAGCTTCAGGCCGTTGATCGCCTTCATGAAGGGCGAGGGGACGAGAATCGGCATCCAGCTCGCGCATGGCGGGCGCAAGGCGGCCTCGCAGCGGGCGATGGACGGCATGGGTCCGCTCACGCCGGAGCAGGTCGCCAACGGCGCCAGGCTGTGGCAGCCGGTGGGCCCGACCAGCGAGCCCGTCGCGCCGGGATGGCTGACCCCGCGCCAGCTCACCACCGAAGAGTGCAGGGCGATGGTGCGGACCTGGGCGGCGGCGGCGCGAAATGCGGTGAAGGCGGGGTTCGATACGATCGAGATCCACACCGCCCATGGTTATCTGCTCGCCTCGTTTCTTTCCCCCATCTCCAACACCCGCAACGATGAATATGGCGGCGACCGGCAGGGACGCATGCGCCTGCCGCTCGAGATCGTCGAAGCGGTGCGGCGCGAAATGCCGGATACGATGCCGCTGTTCGTGCGTGTCTCCGCCGTCGACGGCGCGGAGGGCGGCTGGAATCTGGATGACACCGTTGTCTACGCCCGCGAATTGAAGGCCCGTGGGGTCGATGTGATCGACTGCTCTTCCGGCGGCATCTCGGGCTCGGCGACCGCCGCCCAAGTCCCGCGCGGCCTCGGCTTCCAGGTGCCCTACGCCGAGCGGGTCCGCAAGGAGGCGGGCATCGCGTCGATGGCGGTCGGCATCATTCTGGAAGCCCAGCAGGCCGAAGCCATTCTGGAGAATGGCCAGGCCGACCTCATCGCCGTCGGCCGGCAATCCCAGTTCGATCCCAATATCGCGCAGCACTGGGCCCACGATCTCGGTCTCAACCGGAAGTTCGAGGACTGGACCCCCGAATATGGCTGGTGGCTCGAGAAGCGCATTCGCACCATCGAAGGCTTCGCCACGCCGACCGGCGTCGTCAAGCGATACGCAGCCGATAGCGGTCCGCATGCCGGGCATTTGCCCGCATCGTGAAGCTCACTCACACACTCAATTCGCGCGATGGCGCCGGACGGGCTCTTGCGGTCCTGAGAAATCGTAGGATGAATCTTTTCCGCCAACGCCAGGCGGCTTTCGGTCGCCTAACGCAGCACGATCCACGCCGGCGCATGGTCGCTGGCGCCTTCTTCGCCGCGCATTTTGCGGTCGACGCCGGCCTTGGTCAGGCGCGGCGCCAGCGCCGGGCTCAAGAGCAGGTGATCGAGGCGCAAGCCGGCGTCGCGCGGCCAGCGGTTTCGCTTGTAATCCCAGAAGGTGAACATCGGCTCCGACGGATGCAGTTCGCGGAGCGCGTCGCACCAGCCCTGCGCCACGAGCGACTTGAACGCGGCGCGGCTCTTGGGCTGGATCAGTGCGTCCTTGTCCCATGATTTCGTCGGATAGATATCGAGCGGCGTCGGCGCGACGTTGTAGTCGCCCGCCAGCACCACCGGAATGTCCGACTTGATGAATTTCGCGGCGTGCAGGCGCAGCCGCCTGAACCATTCGAGCTTGTAGTCGAATTTCGGCCCCGGCTGCGGATTGCCGTTCGGAAGGTAAAGGCTGGTGACGAGGATGCCGCGCACGGCGGCCTCGATATAGCGCGCCTCGTGGTCGTCGCGGTCACCGGGCAGTTCGCTGCGGACCAGCACCGGATCGGCGCCGCGCGCCAGGATGGCGACGCCGTTCCAGGTCTTTTGGCCGCGCCAGACCGCGCCGTAGCCGGCCTTGTCGATCGCTGAAAGCGGAAAATCAGCCTCAGTCGATTTCAGCTCCTGCAGGGCGACGACGTCGGGTTTCGCCTGCTGCAGCCAGCGCAGCAGGTTCGGCAGCCGGCGGTTGATATTGTTGATGTTGTAGGTTGCGATTTTCATGTGCAGAGTGGCGAAGATAGATCAAACATAGCGGGGAGGTCCCATGCCGATACTTCGTTTTGCCGTGCTCGCCGTCGCCGTCGGATTGGCCGGTGCCGCATCGGCGCAGGCCCTTACGGGCGAGCAGCAGGCCGCGTGCAAGGCGGACTATCAGAAGTACTGCAAGGGTACCATGCCCGGTGGCGGCCGCATCATCGCCTGCCTGAACAAGCAGCGCGATCAGCTTGCCGAGGCCTGCAAGAAGGTGGTCGACGCGCTGAAGTAGGAGCTAGCCGGCGGCAACACCGGGATCGGCGGCGTTTTCCGCCGTGCCGCCCTTGTAGATACGTGCGTAGCGCCGGCTGAGGCTGGTGAGCACCTCGTAGCCGATGGTGCCGAAATGATGCGCGAGCTCATCGACCGTGATGCCGTCGCCGATCAGCGTCGCCATGTGGCCGCGCCGCGCGGCGTTCTTTTCGAGATCGGTGATGTCGACGGCGATCAGGTCCATCGAGATGCGGCCGGCGATCGGGCACCGTTTGCCGGCGACCATGACTTCGGCGCCGCGGGTGCCGTCGTTGCTGCTGCCGGCGCGGAAATATCCGTCGGCATAGCCGGCGGACACGATCGCAAGCCTGGTTGGCCGCCGCGCGGTCCAGGTGCCGCCATAGCCGACGCTCTCGCCTTTATCGACATTGCGGATCTGCACGATGCGGGCCTTCAGCTCGACCACCGGCTGCATCGGATTGTCGGCCTCGGGCGTCGGGTTGACGCCGTAGAGCGCTGCACCGGGCCGCACCATGTCGAACTGGAATTGCGCCCCGAGAAAGACGCCGGACGAATTCGCCAGCGACGCCGGCACGCCCGCGAAAAGGCTGGCGATCTCGCGGAAGGTTGCGACCTGCTTTGCATTAAGCGGATGGTTGAGCGCCTCGGCGCAGGCGAGGTGGCTCATGACCAGCGTGATGCCGTGATCGCCGGCGTTGATCCGGGGAATGATGCCCTGCGCCTCCACGAGCGTGAGGCCGAGCCGGTTCATGCCGGTGTCGATATGGATCGCGGCCCCGCCCGCCCAGCCCGAGCGCCGGCAGAACACATCCCATTCGGCGAGTTCGTTGAGATCGCCGATCACCGGCCTGGCGTCGATCTTGGCGAAGGCGTCGCCGCTATTCTGGAAGAAGCCATCGAGCACATAGATCACGGCCGATGGCAGGGTCTCGCGCAGGAAGCGGGCTTCATCGAGCGTGGCAACGAAGAACGTCTTGCAGCCGGCGGCGTGCAGCGCGCGCGAAACCTGAACCGCGCCGCAGCCATAGGCGTCGGCCTTGACGACCCCTGCGCATTCGGCCGGCACCGCTGACTTCTCGAGCTTGCGCCAGTTGGCGACGATGGCGTCGAGGTCGACGGTGAGCACGCCGCTGGCGGTGGCGGTGGCCGCGGCGAATGCCGCCGCCGCGTTCGCTTCAGGCGACAGCAGGCTGCCGCCCGGAATCGATTTCTGATCGGAGATGATGTTCATGCCGCACTTTACGCGCGCGGGCCCGGCGGTTCAACCGGGCAGGCCGCGTCAGTACGATCGCTCCGGCAGATGATTGTCATGGGTCAGATCGCCGAACCGCGTCAGGCTGGCCTCGCACTGCAGTTCCACCGTGCCGGTCGGGCCATGGCGTTGCTTGCCGATGATGACTTCGGCCTTGCCGTGCACCAGCGACATGTCAAGCTGCCATTTCTCGTATTCCGGTGTGCCGGCCCGCGGCTCCTTGTTGGCCAGATAATATTCTTCGCGGAACACGAACATCACCACGTCGGCATCCTGCTCGATCGAGCCGGATTCACGCAGGTCCGACAATTGCGGACGCTTGTCGTCGCGGCTCTCGACCTGGCGCGACAGCTGTGACAGCGCGACGATGGGAACGTTGAGCTCCTTGGCGAGCGCCTTCAGGCTGGTGGTGATCTCGGTGACTTCCTGGACGCGGTTGTCGTTGCCGCGTTTGCCAGATCCCTGCAGCAGCTGGATGTAATCGACCACCAGAAGATCGAGGCCCTTCTGCCGCTTCAGCCGGCGGGCGCGCGCGGTGAGCTGTGATATCGAAAGGCCGCCGGTTTCGTCGACATAGAACGGCAGCGACTGCAGTTCGATCGAATAATCGCGGATCTTCTCGAAATCGCCTTCGGTGATGCCACCGCGGCGGATCGTGCTCGAGGGAATGCCGGTGCGCTCGGCGATGATACGGGTGGCGAGCTGCTCGGCGGACATTTCGCAGGAGAAGAAGCCGACGATGCCGCCATTGACGGATTTCATGGTGCCGTCGGCCTGGACCTCGGCGCGATGCGCCTTCGCCACGTTGTAGGCGATGTTGGTGGCGAGCGCGGTCTTGCCCATGCCGGGACGCCCCGCCACGATGATCAGGTCGGAGGGCTGCAGGCCGCCCATCTTGATGTCGAGGTCGCGCAGGCCCGTCGCAATGCCCGACAGCTTGCCGTCACGCTGGAAGGCCTTGGCCGCCATGTCGACGGCGACGGTGAGCGCCTGGGCAAAGCGCTGGAAGCCGCCGTCATAGCGGCCGGACTCGGCGAGTTCATAAAGCCTCCGCTCGGCATCCTCGATCTGCGCCCGCGGCGCGAAATCGACCGGCGCGTCGAAGGCCACATTGACCATGTCCTCGCCGATCCGGATCAGGTCGCGGCGCAGCGCCAGTTCGTAGATGGTGCGCCCGTAATCCTGGGCATTGATGATGGTGGTCGCTTCGGCCGCGAGACGCGCGAGGTATTGGCCGACCGTCATGCCGCCGATATCGGTTTCGGCCGGCACGAAGGTCTTCAAGGTGACGGGGGTGGCGATCTTGCCCATCCGAATCAGGCTGCCGCCGGTCTCATAGATCGTCTGG
>Ga0210389_10005020_pt1 | contig 10266 bp, 7 predicted proteins | sample IncBWH28OmetaG_FD_160127 | JGI IMG/M metagenome (GOLD analysis project Ga0210389, IMG submission 160127) | Forest soil microbial communities from Barre Woods Harvard Forest LTER site, Petersham, Massachusetts, United States - Inc-BW-H-28-O ...
CGACCGTCGATTTTCACATGCTCTGGCATCGCCGCACGGATCAACATCCGGCTCATCGATGGCTTAGGGCCTGTATCGCCGAAGCAGCGGCAAATTAGTTGGCTGAGCCAACCAAGCCCGACCATGGCACTCCCTCTGGAGGGTCGATGGAAACCAGCGATGGTTCGTGAGCCGGACTCGGCCCTGCAGCCTGCGCTTTAAGACAATCACCTGTTGTCGAAGCACCAAGTTCTCGGCCTCAAGCCGCAACCTCGACTTGAACGGCGAGGCCAGGACGGCCAGCACGAACTGCGTTGGAGAGCTCAAGATCAAGCGATGATCGTCAGTAAGCGCAGAGGAATTTAGCGAGCATCGTCGGCATCATAGACCTGTCGTAGAACTGGCGGCGAGCAGCCGACTGCCCTCAATTTATGCTGGTTGGATTTGAAATTCCTTCGATTCTTGCGGCAAGTCTTCGCGAACAGCTCGCGCTGCTTCACAGATTTACCAGCCGGAGCCGCGAGCGAGACTTAGCGGCGGTTCTCTGCGCAATTATCCACCCCCTTCACAAGACGGTCACCATTCTGAAATGTGGGCTTCTTAGGTTGCTCCTCCTCCCGCCGTTTCATTTTCGATTACTAGAGGAGAAGAAAGCATGGTACCTACATCCAAGTTGGGACGATGGCGACGTTTGCTGCTCGCTACGTCCTCGTTTGCGCTGCTCTCCACCGCGTTCGCGACGCCGGGTCAGAGCGACGACAAAGACAGCCGTAACAACACCGCGACCCCTATCAAGCATGTGATCGTTCTCATCGGCGAGAACCGCACTTTCGACCATATCTTTGCGACCTATGTGCCGAAGAGCAGGGATTCCGTCTTGAACCTGCTTTCCAAGGGGATCGTCAACGCCGACGGCACGCCCGGGCCGCATTTCAGCAAAGCTGCGCAATTTCAGGCGGTGCCGCCGTTCAGAACGAAGTATTTCGTCAGCCTGAACAAGAACGAGAAGGCGCCCTACCAGACACTGCCGCGGCCGACCCTGAACTTCGCGCCGATAGCAGGGAAATCAACGGGGGCGCCCTTGCCGGCCGGTACGCCGGCCGTGCTACTGGCAGCCATCGAGCCGTCCTTGAATGCCGGCGATCTCAATCTGCTGACCACCGGGGCCGTGCCCACCACTGTGGCCACCCAGTCCTTCGTGTTGCCTGATTTTGACTCGCGTATCCAGAATTTCGCCAACCTGCCGAACGGTCCGTTCCCGCTCCAGGGAGCGCAGCTCCCTTACGATTCCTACACCGGTGATACGACCCATCGCCTGTTCGAGATGTGGCAGCAGTCGGATTGCAATATCGCGAACGCGACGCGCGAGAACCCCTCGGGCTGCCTTAGTGATCTCTATCCCTTCGTGATCACGAACTATACGAACCAGCCCGATCCCTTTAGCGAAGGCCAAATTGACGACAATGGCGGCGGCAACTCGATGGCGTTCTACAACGTCCAGAAGGGCGATGCGCCCGTGCTGAAGCGGCTCGCCGACCGGTTCTCGATGAGCGACAACTTCCATCAGTCCGTCATGGGCGGCACCGGCGCCAATCACGTGATGCTTGGCACTGGTGATGCGATCTTCTGGAGTGACGGTCACGGCCTTCCCGCGACGCCGCCGTCGCACATCGCCAACCCTGACCCGCTGCCAGGCACCGATGATGTCTATACCGTGGACCTGAACTTCGACGGCAACTTCACGAAATGTGCCGATCCAACGCAGCCCGGTATCAAAGCGATCAGGGATTACCTCGGCTCGTTGCCCTACAAGCCAGATCCGAAATGCCAATCGGACCATTATTACATGGTCAACAATGACGCGCCCGGCTTCCTGCCGGACGGCACCATCGACGGCGCCGGCATAATCAGCGGCGGCTCGGTCCCGCCGACCAATGTCCGCACCATCGGCGAGGCTCTCAACGAAAAGAACGTCTCTTGGGCCTACTACGGCGGAGCTTACAACGCCGCTGTGGCGCTCCAACACAATCCTGGCAGCACTGACCCGACGGTGCAGGTAGGGGCAAGCTATTGCAATATCTGCAACTTCGAATCCTATGCCACCGCGATCATGGGTGACCCGGCCCAGCGCGCGGCGCACATCAGGGACGCGACGGATTTCTTCGCCGCCGTCGGCAGCGGCACGCTGCCTGCCGTCTCGTTCGTAAAGCCGGACGGACTGCTCGACGGCCATCCGGCTTCCTCGAAGCTCGACCTGTTCGAGGGCATGGTCGAGAAAATTTTCGATGGTCTAAACGCAAATCCCCGGCTTATGGCGGAGACAGCTTTCATCATCACTTTCGATGAAGGCGGCGGTTATTACGACTCGGGCTATATCCAGCCGATCGATTTTTTCGGTGACGGACCGCGCATTCCGCTGATCGTCGTTTCGAACTTCTCGCAAGGTGGGCACATCAGCCACACCTACACCGATCATGTCTCAATCCTGAAGTTCATTGAGCGCAATTGGCATTTGAAGCCGCTGACCGATCGGAGCAGGGACAACTTGCCGAACCCGAAATCGGATGGGGACAATCCCTATGTTCCGGTGAACAATCCGGCGATCGGCGACCTCTTCGACCTGTTTGATTTCGATCACGACAAGAACTGAGTTTCTCGGCACAATCTTCTAAGTTTCGCCTACGATTGCCGCCGACCTTGCCTTGCGCATGGTCGGCGGATTCTTTTCTGGATTGGCACACTCGCAAGACTGGGCGGCAAGACTGGACGCCAAGCTCGCAAATGCGTCGAAACTGACGTTGTGATTTTTCGCCGGAAGGCCTCGAATGGTGGTCGCAAAGCCTATTGTAGTGAGCATGGAAGCTGCCCTTACGCGAGCTTAGGCTGGCGACCGTTTTTGCGTCCCGCCTGGGCTCCACTCGCAGCGGAGGCTCCGACGCCAGTCGAGCATATCGCCACGCTGCCGCGAAAGGAAGGTGTGGAGACTCTCAAGGGAGGTGTCAGCCAAGCGGCTGCCATCGGAAGCGATAATCCGATTAGCGGGAGGCCGTAATGACCGTTGTTGGCACGAACCGGACATGCTCAATCTCACTGACGATGTCCGTTATCAGGGGGTGAAGCCGACATTCCCGCCGCGTAAGCCGATGTCTGGAAATGACCCGAAGGCGACATCGGAATGCTTTCGATAGGGATTTCTACCCTTATCTAAGTGCTATCGAACCGGTACGATGCCGTCTGCTGAAGCTGGGGGCGGGATATGCAGCGTCGCCATTTCGTCAAGCTACTAAGCGGTGCTACGGCGGTGTGGTCGGGGGCGGTGTGGGGTCAGCAGCCCAATCACGTACGTCGGATCGGCGTGCTGATGGAAGGCGTCGAGACCGACCCAACCTACCAGTCATTTCTAGCGGCCTTCGTCGAGGGACTACGCCAGTTGGGATGGGTCGAAGGCCCAAATCTGCGTATCGACGTTCGCTGGAGTGCCAGCAATGCCGAGCTTGCACGGGCCTACTCGGCGGAGTTGGTCGGGTTGAGGCCGGACGTGATCTTGGCCGCTACGACGCTAAATCTGACGATGATCCAACAGGCGACCAACGCCATTCCGGTGGTGTTCGTAGCGGTCGCTGATCCAGTCCGGCAAGGTTTCGTTTCAAGCATGAGGCAACCAGGCGGCAATCTTACCGGTTTTTCGCTTTTCGAATTCTCGCTCGGCAGTAAGTGGATTGATCTGCTCAAGGACGTGATGCCCAGCCTTGAACGGGTTGCCGTCATGTTCAACCCAGACACATCTCCACAAACCAAATACTTCATGTCAGCGATCAAAGCTGAGGCGCCATCCCTCGGCGTGCAGGTGTTCCCCATGCCGGTTAGGGCCTTTGCCGACATCGAACCCGCCTTGGCAAGCTTCGCAGGTCAACCGAACATTGGACTGATCCTGCTGCCTGACATCTTCCTGGATTTGCATGCTTCGCAGATTTCCGAGTTGGTGGGCCGCTATCGCGTGCCAGCAATCGGCACAATAGCGATTTGGAAACAGGGCGTTCTGATGGTTTATGGCAACACCGTCAAACTCGCCGATCAATTTCGCCAATCAGCAACCTACATTGACCGCATACTCAAGGGTGCGAAGCCGAGTGAACTACCGATCCAGGGTGCGGACAATTATGGGCTCGTTATCAACCTCGCCACCGCCAAGGCGCTTGGTATCACCGTGCCGCACCTATTGCTCGCCAATGCAGACGAGGTGATCGAATAACCCCCGCGACTTCCGGAGTTGGCGCGAAACCGACATCCCGATGCAGTCGTGACATGTCCGTTGTTGAGGGACGAACGGACCTGGCTTGAAGGAGGCCCGAGGTCCGAGTCTGACCCGTTGCGGACATCAGCAGCCCGACGGTAAGAAGAGAAAACATATGGCGTACCAAGCTCGGGAGATGCCCATGAACGATGGCGATGCAAAAGCACATCCACGGCGTATTGAATGTTTGATCACGTTCATTCCGGTAAGCGACGGTGGCCGTTCACACTCTTTCCCGGAGGGGGCCTTATCAGGCGACGTCTATCGTCCGCATCTCGTTGTCGGCGATCCAAGTCAACGTCGCTCCCTTTTGGCGGAAGGCGATCGATTGACGGAAGATTATCTTGGAGTTGCCTTCCATCAGGGGCCAGTTGACGGCGCGGCTGGTTCTGAGATGAAAGCTACATTGACGTTGATGTATTATCCTCGCGTCTCTTACGAAAGATTGAAGCCCGGTGTCACATTCACAGTCCGCGAAGGTGCAAAAATTGTTGGTTTTGGTTCAGTTCTGCGCCTGTTGGACTCGTGATCGAGGGTCTTCCGGTATTGGCACTTTTGAGACATGCCGACCGATGCTGCCGATGTCTGTTCGTAGCGGAAGAGCGGAAGTGACCACTCCTACACCCACAAGGTGCGATGGCCGGAGTGGTGGAGCGAACATCCCTAGGCCGGCTAACTTGCCCTGGCCCGCAAGTCACGGCCCGGTCAGTATCTCAACACCGCTTAGCGGGCACTTCCTCGTTGGCACCAAGCCGGCGTGCCCGGCCTGGTCTGGTCTGTGATGTTCGATCTCGGGGGGTTAGAACGGAAGTCGGGTTTCGAGGGCGGCAGCTCCGTTGTTGATTGTAGTTGAACGAAAGGGTTCACGCCTGGCTTTACTCATACGACATCAAACTTGACGCCCTGGGCGAGCGGCAGCGTCCGACCGTAGTTGATGGTGTTCGTCGCACGCCGCATATAGACCTTCCATGCGTCGGACCCGGATTCGCGCCCGCCACCGGTCTCTTTCTCGCCACCAAATGCGCCCCCGATTTCTGCACCAGACGGGCCGATATTGACGTTGGCAATGCCGCAATCGGAGCCACGCGCCGAAAGGAAGGTTTCGGCTTCGCGCAGGTCATGGGTGAAGATCGAGGAAGAAAGGCCCTGCGCAACGCCGTTGTGCAGTTCGAGCACAGTATCGAGGTCGTTGTACTTCATCACGTAGAGAATCGGCGCGAAGGTCTCCTGCTCGACCGGCCCGGTCTGCGCGGCCATTTCGACCATGGCCGGACGGACATAGTAGCCGTCTGCCGCCCCCTCGATGGCCACGCGCTCACCGCCATGAACGGTACCGCCTGCGGCCTTCGCAGCTTCAAGTGCGCCCTGCATGCCGCGATGGGCAGCCGCATCGATCAGCGGACCAATAAGCGTGCCGGCTTCGAGGGGGTTCCCGATCTTGACCGACGCATAGGCGCGCTTCAGACGCGGCACGAAGGTGTCGTACACGCGTTCATGCACGAACAGGCGGCGTAGCGTCGTGCAGCGCTGGCCGGCTGTTCCCATCGCCGCAAACGCAACGCCACGCAGCGTCAAGTCGAGGTCGGCGGTGGGCGCAACGATCGCCGCATTGTTGCCGCCGAGCTCGAGGATCGCGCGCGCGAAGCGTTTGGCAAGCCGTGGTCCTACTGCGCGGCCCATCGCGGTCGAGCCGGTGGCCGAGACCAATGCCACCCTGGCGTGGTCAACGAGGAGCTCGCCCATCTCATGCCCGCCAACCAGCACCGCGGAGATGCTCTCCGGCACCGTCCCGCCGTCCTGCTTGAAGCGCTTGAGGGCACGCTCGAGCAGCGCCTGGGTTGCAAGCGCCGTCAACGGCGTCTTTTCCGACGGCTTCCAGACGATGCTGTTACCGCATACGAGTGCGAGCGCCGCATTCCAAGCCCAGACTGCGACTGGGAAATTGAAGGCCGAGATGATTCCGGTGACGCCGAGCGGATGCCAGCTCTCCATCATCCGATGTTCAGCCCGTTCGGTCGCGATGGTGAAGCCATAGAGCTGGCGAGACAGCCCGACGGCGAAATCGCAGATGTCGATCATCTCCTGAACCTCGCCAAGACCTTCCGAGACAATTTTGCCGACCTCAATCGAGACCAGTCGGCCCAGAGCCTCCTTGTTGGCGCGCGTTTCTTCGCCAAACAGCCGTACAAGTTCGCCGCGCTTCGGCGCGGGCACCAGTCTCCAGGCGCGGAAAGCCGTGTGCGCCGCTTCAATTCCCGCGACAGCTTCGCTCGTGCTTGTCTCCTGGACTTGTCCGATGGTTTCGCCGGAGATGGGCGTATGAACCTTGAGCGCACCATCTTTATAGCGAGATCGGGCGACGCCGAGTTCGGCAAGCAAACTGTCAACTTCGCCAGGAAGATCGGGCTTGTGGGCTTGCGATTGCACTTTCGTTGAAGCGGACATGGCGGCTTTCCTGGAGTTGATTTCAGATCATTGCAGGCATCATGGCAAGTCGCTGAAATCTGGGCGCTCGAAAAGCGGCACATATTTGGCTCAGCCTTCGTGCTACGGCGCGGCCGCAGCCCGCGCTACTAGCCCGATAGCTAAGAGGCCGACGAGAAGGCGCCGGCCAGAAGGCCGGCGCCGAGGAAGCACAGGATTGTGCGATGTAACACCTCAACTAGCTCGCTTAGTGAGACTTCATTTCCACGGTACCGTCGTTCGGATTGAGGATGACTTTCCGGTCAGGAGCCTGATTGAAGTCGAACATGTCCATGATCGAACCGGTCGTGGCATCGAACGAACCGCCGCCGAGACGCTCACCCTTCAGCCAGTTATCCTCGACGAACTTCGTCACCGAAGCCTGCGTGATCAGCGTGTGGCTGACGAAGTTCTTCTTGGCGAAGGGCGAGATCACCAAGAAGGGGATGCGGAAGCCAGGGCCACAGCGTCCATCAACCTGATTGCCGCTGACACCGGTTGGCTTGGTTTGACCGGGGATGCCGCAGTTACCGGCGCCGTTCACCGCATCGGCAGTGCCGTTGAAGGATGCGTTGGTGATCTTCGGAGCGACGTGATCATACTGACCGTCGGAGTCATCGAAGGTGATGATCACAGCGGTCGAATCCCAATCGGGGTGCTGCTGCAGCGTGTTGATCAGGTTGACAAGTGCCGTCTGCTCGTCGAGCGGATCGGAGTTGCCGGGGTGACCGTCCTGGAACGCTGCACTCTTGATGTAGGACACGGCCGGGAAAATGCCGGCATTAAGCGCCGTCTGGAACTGTGCGAGGTCGTAAGCGTGATTGGCCGGATCCCTCGTGGTGGTGCCAGGGATAAAGGTTTGGCCAATCGCCTTGGTCGAGCTCGGCCGGAGATGGGTCGGGTTGGCCGTCGACGCGAAGTACTGGAACCAGATATGGTGCTGAACATAGTCGTTGATGGTGGCGCCGAAGGCCTCAGAGATGCTGCTGCGACCACCGGTCTGACCGGGATTGTTGAACTGGCAACCCGTGCTGCCGTTTTCATTGATGGTTTGCAGGTCGAAACCACCCACGAACGAACCCCACGGAATGTTGGCGGCGTTTAGCAGGTCGCCGATGTTCTTGCTCGTCATCTTGACCTGAAGGCCAGGCTTCGAGCAAACGTCGAGAGCGGGATCGATGTCCTGGATCAACGACAAGCTGCCGTCGCTGCTCGGGACCGCAATGCCGGCGGCCAGCAATTGAGCGGGCGTGAGGTTCGAAGTATTCACCGGAAACGTCGCGCCATTGGTCTGGCCGGCCCACATGTTGAGCAGTCCCGGGGTCGACGGACCGAAGGTGTCGGTGAACGCATTGTCGCTCATCGCAAAATTCTGGGCGTAGTTCCACAGGGCGGTGACCGTGTTGCCGTCGAAATAGCCCATCACCTGACCGGTGGTGCCGAAGGCGCCGGCGCCGCCATTGGTGCCCTTGCCCACATCCAACGGGAACAGGTCGTTCTTGCCGTTGTCATCGGCCTGTTGCTCTCTCGTATAGTTATGGCTCTGGTCGGCCGTGTTGGCCTGCGTGCGATCAAGGCGGAACGGGTTCGAAGCGCCCGCACCGTTGGCGGTGTTGAGGTTGGGGTTGTTGTCAAGCAGCGCCGGATTGGACAACAGGTTGTTGATATCCCGCGGCGTATTTTTCGCTGGCTCGAAAACAGGTTCGCCTTCCGGATTCAATGCATTCGGATAGGTGCCGAAGTAATGATCAAACGCGCGGTTCTCGGCGAAAATTACGACCAGATGCTTGATCGGGGTCGCGGTCTTCAAATGGTTCGGGTTGACGCTTTTGTCGTCGTGGTCGGCGGCGACCGGACGGATCGACGCGACGGTGGCCGCGACGGCGAGCACCGCAACGGTGGATAGCAGAGTGGTCTTAAACGGTTTCATTTTGTCCTCAAAACCCAAGGTGGAGTAGCAGAGCGCGGCGACGGATAAGCAGCGTCGATGACAGACATGTGTAGCTTCGCGTTGCGATGCTCACGCGGAATCGCAATCGCGCTAACAGCAACCGCGCGGAAATTATTTTGCTAAGTCACGACGGGAGAACGTTTTTTTGACCGCTTGGACAAACGCGTCGCAGAGCGCGACTCGTCGGCATCAAAATCTATTCCCGAAAAAAAATTTGTTTATTTTAGGCTTAAACAGTTGGCGATTTGCTCACCTCACTCGAAAGGAGCGCCCGGTCGACACCATACGACTGAACCTCTGAAAAGGCGAAAGTGCCCCTTCCCTTGCCAGCGTTTCCCTTTACAAATCTTGTCACCGGTTACTCTTTTAAGCTGGCCTGCAAGTGCCTTGCGCGCCGGTCCGCCGAGGACGGCGTGCGATTTGATGCTTCCGATTCGCTGAATTTGGCGAGTGACCGGCGAATCCTTCTTCAAGGATCGGTGCGTTCTGACGCGGTTGTAGTAGTCAGCATAGGATTTCAGAATCCGGCGCAAATGCATTTCGCCCAAAACAATAATGTGGTCCACGCATTCACGCCGGTCGATCCGATCAGCCGTTCCACAAAGCCATTCTGCCAGGGCGAGGCTGGTGCGGTAGGCTTGTCACGGATGCCCATGACGCACAATCGTCGCCTGACGACGCTGCCATAGATCCGGTCGCCATCGCGGATGAGGTGGTGCAGCGCCTCATCCAGGGAAATGCCTCCGTTATTTGACGACCAACCCATTCGGCCGTGGGATGTGCTGTGAGGTTGATCCAGACGACGTCTCTGCGGTCGAGCCGGACGATGACGAAGGCATAGAGCAGGTCGAAACCGATAATTGAAACCACGAAAAAGTCCATGGCAGCAATGTCTGGCGCGTGGTTATGCAAGATGGTCGGGCCAGATTTCGCGGGCTTTGACTTAAACTTTCGAATGACTGTTGTGGGTCATCAACGGACCTGACTGCCCCGAAATCCGACTTCCGCTCTTCCCCCAAAAGCCGACTCAAGTCGGCCATCGCACCATGTCCGGTTCGTGCCAACAACGGACGTCACCGAACGGCATAACGCGGGCGTCCTCGATAGCCCGAGTTTCTATTGCTCGGGACTACACCTGAAACCGCGTGCGCTATCAGCGCTAACCCTCATGTCCCAAACCAAAGTATCGTGCAATAATGGGATCGCGTTCAACATCTGGACGAAACAACGAAGGACCTGCCATGATAGAGGCGCTCCTCGCTGCACGGCCAAGACGCACGGCGCTGATTATCACCTTATCCGTTCTGCTGACAGCTCCGGCATGGCGCGATGCGATAGCGGAAGAGTACCCTTCGCGGACCGTCTCGCTGGTGGTCGCGTATCCCGCCGGGGGTGGCGTTGACACCGTCGGTCGGGTAATCGCGCAGAAGCTCACCGAGCGCGCTAGGTCAGCAGGTGGTGGTCGTCAATCGTCCGGGCGGTGGCTCGGTGATCGGCACGCGCGACGTCGCGAGGGCGCGGCCTGATGGCTACACGCTGCTTCTCATGGTCACTGGGGCCGACCTTGCGGCCAATCCGG
>Ga0210389_10005022_pt1 | contig 10263 bp, 10 predicted proteins | sample IncBWH28OmetaG_FD_160127 | JGI IMG/M metagenome (GOLD analysis project Ga0210389, IMG submission 160127) | Forest soil microbial communities from Barre Woods Harvard Forest LTER site, Petersham, Massachusetts, United States - Inc-BW-H-28-O ...
ATTGGCAAATATTCTTTCGAAATCGTGGGTCGGCGGTTACGCGATTAAACGCTTCCAAATTCTTGCTCTGGGAACACGCTCCGCAGATTTTGCTATAAGGCATTGTGATATTCATAAATTTACAATTTTGAAATGTGCAGTATTCGTGCTTTCAAACGGCCTTCGGCCCGAAATACGAAGTGCTGGCTGCCAGCGTGTTAGACGATCATCTCGAACTCGTCGAGGCAGCCCTCAAATTAAAGAACGATCCGTCCCGTAGGGTACGGTTTGAGTTGGTCTACCGGCGTGTTCATCGCTCAAAGTCGCAGAACGTCCCTTCCACCCAATCACACCGTTCCCTACGGGACGGTTCCTTTCTTGGACACGTTCCAGGCAGTAAACTGCCTGGCTACTATCACCTTTTCCCTACGGGACAAATGCCGCTCGACCCGCTGGACTAAATCCAGAGGAAGACCAAAGCGGCGATCGAGAAAAGGATGCCGGTCGCGCAAACTCCGGGCCAGCCGGCAAGAGCCCAGGCTTGAGAGCCAATGAAGGAGCCGATCGAACCGCCTAAGAAATAGATCACCATGTAAACGGAATTGATCCGGCCATGGAGAGCGGGATCCAAGCTGTAGATTCTGGCTTGGTTCGCGATTTGATTTCCTTGAGCTCCCGCATCGAGTAGCAAGACGCCCACGCCGACCAGCAGCAACGTGTTTTGTTCGCTGAAAAGCATAGAGACAAACGCGAGGATGATGAGGGCGAAGAACAAGCCGTTGATCTGTCGCGGCGTCCATTTTTCGCCGAGGTGCCCGGCGAGAGGTCCTACCATGGCGCCGGTAATTGCCAATAAGCCAAACATTCCAGTAACATCCGAACCGTAATGTTGCGGCCGCGACTGAAGATAAAATGAGAGCGTTGTCCAAAAGGCGCTGAAAGTGCCGAAGCCGAGAGCACCAAGAATGCTATGGCGGCGAATGATTGGTTCGGTTCGAAGGAGCTGCGGGAGAGAGGACAGTAGGCGCCCATAAGATTGGGAGGCATGGGCCGGTTGGGATGGGAGAGCGAGCCAAAGAATCACTGCCAGAATCAGCATGACGATAGCCCCTGACCAGTAGACGACCTGCCAAGAAAACCTTGTCCCGATGAAGCCGCTCGTCGTCCGAGAAAGAAGCACACCGATCAGTAACCCGCTCATCACGGTGCCGACAACTTTGCCGCGGCCGGCTCCCGCAACCAATCTCGCGGCGTAGGGAATGGCGAGTTGTGGTGCAACCGAGGCAAAGCCAAGGGCGAAGCTGGCGCCCAGCATGGTAGGAAGGTTCGGCGAAAGCGGAACCACTATCAGGATGGCACAGGAAGCCAGCGTGGATGCGATAATTAGCCACTTGCGATCGATCCCGTCTCCGAGCGGGACGACGAATAAAAGAGATGCAGCGTACCCGAGTTGCGTGGCGGTTGCGACCCATGCGACCGCAGCGGGTCCAACCTTAAAGGTTGCTGCGATGGCGTTCAATATAGGCTGGTTGTAGTAGAGATTAGCGACCACCAGACCGGAGGTTGCCGCCAGTAAGAAGATTAGACTGGCAGATGGAGCTGCCCCGGTCGCGTTAGACCTCGCGTTTTGATTACAAGGGGATGATCCCGTGGTGGCTTGCCCTACATCCATGAAAGAGTTCCAGGTTCGACGTTTTAGGTTTTAGGTTCTACGTTCGAGGTTCTTGTCGTGCAAGAACACCAACTTCGAACGTTGAACCTCGAACCGACCTTACGCCTTGGCGGCGTGTGCTCGGGGCCGGACGACCTCATGCCGTAGATTCCCTTTCCTGAGATTTGTCCACCAGAGGACGATCGGGGCCGCGATGAAAATCGATGAATAGGTGCCGATGATGACGCCTATCACGTTGGTGAAGGCGAAATCATCGAGGACCGAGCCTCCGAAAATCCAGAGCGAGAGCATGCAAATCAACGTGACACCGCTGGTTAATACCGTCCGGCTCAGCGTTTCATTGATGCTATCGTTCATTAGCGAACGAATGGTTCCGCGCCGGCCGGAATGTAGTCCTTCCCGGATCCGGTCGAACACAACGATTTTGTCGTTAATGGAGTAACCCGCGACGGTCAAAATCGCGCCAATCGTAACCAGTGAAAATTGGCGACCGGTAAGAACGAAAATTCCGAGTGTGATAATGAGATCGTGGAACATGGCCACGATCGTTCCGACCGAGAAAGAAAACTCAAAGCGGATGGCGACGTACACCATGACGCCGGCAAAAGCGATGGCTAACGCAAAAAGAGAGGTTGTAGCCAGCTGCGCGCCCATTACCGGGCCCACGGTCTCAGAATTTTCGACAACTAACCCACTGGTTTCAGGCGATGCCTTTAAATCAGTCAGGATTTTTTGACCAGTGCCATAAGGCGAGCGGATGGCGATCAAATGTACGGTTTGTTGGTTACGCTGGCTGGACTCTTGTTGGATTACCGCGCTGCCCAAACCGATCTTATCGAGTTGGCCACGGACTTTGGCTTCATCCACCGGTTTGTCTGAGCGCAAAACCAAAGAATCACCGCCCGTAAAGTCCAAATTGAACATGTTCGTCCCGCGGACACCGAAGGCGATGCCGGAGATAACGAGTAAAACGATCGACGCGATTACGGAAATCTTCCATTTACCCAAGAAGTCAAAATGCTTCGAGCTGATCAGGTGAAGCATCGAAATGCGCTTAATCAGATTGAAATGGATCAACCAACCGAAGATGTTTCGGGTAACCAAAAGTGCCGAAAACATCGAAGCGATAATACCCAGGGTGAGCGTAATGGCGAACCCCTTAACCGGACCTGAACCGAGCCAAAAAAGGATAACGACTTTCAGCAAGGTAGTGAGGTTAGCGTCAAAGATGGCGCTGAAAGCTTTGCGATAAGCCGTATCGATCGAGGCTTTAATGCTCTTTCCCGAGCCAAGCTCTTCTCGCAAGCGTTCGTAGATCAAGACGTTGGCATCGATCGCCATCCCGATGGTGAGGATCACACCGGCAATACCGGGTAGCGTCAAAACGAAACCGAAAAGCGACATGGCGCCGAACAGCAAAATGCCGTTGACCGCCAAACCGATCAGAGCCACCGCGCCCGCGGTCCGATAATAGATAAGAACGAAGATCAGGGTGGCGGCTAAACCAGCCAAACCGGAAGCCAGACCTCGACTGATCGAGTCTTGACCGAGTGTCGCCGAGACACTCCGAGTCTCATCGATCACCACAGGCGTTTGCAGCGGGTTCTGCAAAGCGCTGGCCAAGTCTTGCGCCTCTTGAGCCGTGAAGTTTCCCGTTATCGAGGCCGAGCCATTGGATATCTCGGTTTGGATCACTGGGGCTGATTGCACTTGACCGTCCAGAACGATGGCAAGTTGGTTACCGATATTTTGTCCAGTAACGCGCGCGAAGGTTTTGCTACCCTCGGAATTGAAACTCAAATCCACTTCATACCCGCGCTGTTCAAACCTGGCTTGCGCCCGAGTGATTTCGGTGCCGGTCAACTCCGGCTTTTTCTTAACCAGGTACTGCTCCGGTTTGCCGGTTGCGGTTTTGCCTTTTATGCCGTCAAGAATCTCATAGCCGGGTGGCGTAAAAGTCTGTCCGGATTCGATTTGCGGCACCAAAGCGCTGCTTTGCGGGTTAACCAGCCGGAACTCCAGCTTAGCGACTCGCTGCAATTGCTCGCGAGCCTCGTCGATCTTCGCCGTATCCAGGCCGGGGATCTGAACGAGAATACGATCTGAGCCCTGGCTGGTGATGATTGGCTCACTGACACCGAACTGGTCGACACGCCGGCGGATCACCTCGACCGCCTGCTGCTGCATATCCGGGGTGATCGTGCGCGGCTTACCGTTTTCGTCCTTAGGTGGGACTAATCGGATTAAGAATGAAGTCCCCCCCTGCAAATCAAGGCCGTAATGAATCTTGGCGCTAGGCGGGTAGAACGAATAAATGCAAAATGCACATAACAGAACCGTCAGCGTCGTGCCGAGGAGACGTTTGGTTTGCTCTTTCTCAACCAGAAAATAGGCGGCGAAAATGCAGAGCAGGAGTAGGCCGAAAAAAAACGTCCACGTCGGGTTCATCGCTGGCGGCTTTGTATGGGGGACTTACTGAGCGGTTGCTTTAGGCTGATCGACCGACTTGGATACAGAGGCGATAGCGTTCTTGTCCACCTCAATTTTAACGTTGTCCGCAATCTTCACCAGGAAGGTGGTGTCTTTGACGTTAGCGATCAGCCCGTGGATGCCGCTCGAAGTGATGACTTTATCGCCCGTCTTTAAATTCGAGAGGAGGTTCTGATGCTCTTTTTGCCGCTTCTGCTGTGGCCGGATCAGCAAGAAATAGAAAATGATGAAGATGAACGCGAAAGGTAGCAGCTGCATATACCAGAGCCCTCCGGACTGAGCTTGACCTGCTTGCTGCTGTGCCAAAAACAAAATTGTCGAAATCATAAAAGGGAACCTCGATACACCACTTCAGCCGGGTAACAAGAGGAATTGAGTCAATAACGCAAACCCTGGTCGCTAGCAAAGGGTTTTTAGGGCTCACGCGGATTGTCAAGACGCCTACCGAACAGTCAACGCGCGCTCGGGAAGTGATCAGTAATCAGTAGGCCAGTAATCAGTTCGGATATCCTCTGATTGGACACTGAATACTGGTTACTGGCCCACTGATTACTGTTGAGCACGTACAACCGGCCCCATTTCTTTGAATCCGCGTCGAATTCGTTGGAAAGTAGGGGTCTATGGCTGGACTCGGATTTGTCAGTTCACATGGGTTCGTTCTACGACTCCCAAGAGTCTCCGTTTCGGACCCGGCGCCGGATCCGGAGCTGATATCGTTTCTTAGGAACGCTGACCTTGAGCGACTCGGCGGATATAACCCGGAAGTGGTCCCATTTGTGCGAAGTTTATTGCTGTTGACGGCCGGCGACCTGGAGCGCGCGCACAGATTGGTACAGGAAGCCTCGAATGCGGACGGGACCTATATTCACGGGATTGTCCATCGAATCGAGGGCGATTTCGACAATGCTCGTTATTGGTTTAGACGAACCGCGGTGCATCCCATCGCCCCTGAGATTTATCGCAAAGCAGCCGCTAATAGCCCGAGAGTCGCGAGCTGTACGACATGGGACCCAGTCTGGGTAACGGATTGGGTTGAAGCTTCGAAGCAGATGGGAGCAGACGAAGAGTTGCGAGCGGTCCTAACGATCGAAGCAGAGGTCTTGCTCGAACATTTCGCCTCGCAGATGGGGGAGTGAAAGGGGGATGCGAAACGGCGAATGGGCGAAACGGCGACGCGGCGCAAGACGCTTTTAGGCGCGAAGCGGCGCTAGGAGCTAGAATTTAGGAGCTAGGAGGGATATGGCGGGCTAGCTCCGGAGGAGCGAAATATTTATAGCAATGGCTATTCCAAAAAACGCCGTTAGCTCCGTAGGAGCGGCATCTTAATCGATCCGCGCAGCAATCAACCGACATACCTGTCTGTGAGGTTCAGAATCACTCGCCATTACCGCTCGCTCAAATATGCCGCTCCTACGGAGCTTGTCGCTTTTGAGACACCGATTGCTATAAATATTTCGCTCCTACGGAGCTAGCCCGCCACATCCCTCCTAGCTCCTCAACAAAAAGGCGTGCCGCTAACTGCAGCGCGCCTTATACATTCACACGCTGTGCGTGGGCTATTTCCAGCCGAGAATGTTGAAGACGACGAATAGTCCGGCCGAGAAGGTGGCGGCTCCTAGCAATACGCAGACTGGCAGAGTCAGGAGCCAAGCGAGAGCGATATTTCGGAGAGTCGACAATTGCAGGCCGGACCCGTTAGCCGCCATCGTGCCTGCGATACCGGAAGATAAGACGTGAGTCGTGCTGACTGGTAAGCCGAAGTTATCGGCGGCGAAAATAGTCCCCATTGCGACTAGTTCCGCAGAAGCGCCTTGTGCATAGCTCAAATGCGTCTTGCCGATCTTTTCACCGACCGTCACTACGATTCGTTTCCAACCGATCATGGTGCCGCAACCGAGTGCAAAGGCGACGGCTACCTTCACCCATGACGGAATAAAGTTCGTGGCGGCATTCAGACTGCTGGAGAAGTCCTTCAGCGTTTTCGCATCCCCTTCGTCGGTAATCGCGTGGGTTTTTAGCAGCTTCCCGATGGTGCTCTGAGTCAGGTAAATGTCGGTCCGAACCCCGGGCCGGACAGCCTTGCCCAGCTCGCTGAAGGTCTTCTTGCCCTCCAGATTGGCCTCAAATGCTTCGAGAGTAATGACGAGCGCGCCAAAGGTTTTGTCCGTCACCTTACCGGTGGTTTTTAGAAAGCCAGAGAGTTCGGTCTCTGCCTCTTTCTGATCGGCCGGGCGATCTTTGACATACTTGGCAACAATCGCGGCGACATTGCCTTCTCCCTGCTGGATCCCGGCAATTGTTTTCGGGTCCAGATTGAGGTTGAGGGCAAAAACGGCGGGCACAATCCCAACCAGAATGAGCATGATCAGTCCCATGCCCTTTTGACCGTCGTTCGATCCGTGCGCGTAGCTGACGCCGGTGCAAGTGAGAATCAAAAGGCCGCGGATCCACCAGGGCGGGGATTTCTTAGCGTCCGCTGGTTGGAACAACTCTGGCTTACGAACTAATGCCTTAACAATTAAAAGAAGGATTGCCGCACAAACGAAGCCGACGATTGGGGAGACCAAAAGAGTCGTGAATACTTCGTTGGCTTTTGCCCAGTTCACGCCTTCGCCAAAATTATGGTTCGGCGAATTTATCCAGGCGTTCGCCAAACCGACACCCATAATCGACCCGATGAGCGTATGTGAGCTGGAAGCGGGCAAACCCAGATACCAGGTGCCGACGTTCCAGATGATGGCGGAAATCAGTAAGGCAAAGACCATGGCAAAACCGGCGCCAGAGCCAACATTTAGCACCAGCTCTACTGGCAGCAGAGCGAGGATGGAGAAAGCGACCGCTCCGCTGGAAACAAGGACTCCGATCAGATTCCAAAGACCGGACCAGATGACAGCTACGACCGGCGGCAAAGAGTGCGTGTAAATAACGGTCGCGACCGCATTAGCAGTATCGTGGAAGCCGGGTAGAAACTCGAAGCTCAGAGCCATTAACAAGGCCAGGATCAGGAAGATCGCCGTGGCCATGGGTAGGGTTTCGCCAAATAGATTCATAGGTGCAGGTTTTGACCGTCGCGATGAGAGCCAACTGGGAGCGAACTGGACAACGCTGATCAGGTGACAATTTTGTAACAAACGGCTGAGCGCGACCGTCTAACAACTGGGTGTTTTGATCCTTTGCGATCGCTCGTAAATCCTATAGGGGCCATAAGTTACATCCTGCAGCCAAGCCAGAAAGGGTGGCCCATGCCTTCAATGTTCCTGAGCCGGAATGCCCAGCCCAAAAAAGGTCTCGCTGATCCTCCGCGTTCGGGAGATAAGGGAGCTTGAGTCGCCCAAAATGTTGAAACTGTTCAGTAACCTTGATGCGCATCAGCGAGCCTTGATTGCTCTGGCCGTGGCTTTCATTGTGTTTGTGGCTACGTTTAGCGTCGAGCACCTGGCGTTCCGAATCATTCTAACTTGGAATGCATTTACAGTAACGGGGATAGTCTTGGCTTGGTCGCGTATTGTTTTAGCGGACGCAAAAGAGGCCGTCACAAACGCTAAGCTTCAAGATACGAGCCGCTCGATCATCTTTGGGATCGTGCTGTTGGGAGCATGCGGAAGTTTGTTCGCTGTTGCCTATTTGCTGGGGACGGCAAAAAACGCCCCTGGCACCCGGTTAGTTCAGCATGTGTGGCTTGCGGCGCTCACGGTGATCTTTTCATGGTTCTTCATTCATACGATTTTTGCGATGCATTATGCTCACGCTTTCTACCGGCAGATTGATGAGGGTGGCGAACGAGGTGACGGGCTCAACTTTCCGGACTGTGATGAACCTGACTTCCTCGACTTTGCTTATTTCTCATTCGTGATCGGCATGACGTTTCAGGTATCGGATGTGTCGATCACTTCGAATCGGATTCGGCGCCTATCACTGGTGCACGCGTTGCTCTCGTTTCTGTTCAACACGATCATATTGGCGCTCGCGATCAACTTAGCGTCCGGGCTGGTGTCCTCGTAGGGGGCATTTCGTAATCGTCCTCGTCGTCGTCCTCGTCCTCGAGGGGTTGATGGGGTGAAGTCGATCTCAGGCATGTGGTTTCCAGAACAGGTCTGTAGTCATGGACAAAGCCGTCGACACCTGTTCACCGAATCCATCCCACATCAACCTTCGAGGACGAGGACGAGGACGATTACGAAGCCGCTGGCGCAGCTCTGCACAAAAAAATCTGCCTTGACCAAGTCTCCAAGCCTGATTAGGCGGCACTATGAAAAGTTTGTGCCTCGCGTTGTTGGTCGCAGCGATGCTCACCCAGGTGCAGGGAGCCTTGGTGACGAAAACAATCTCTTACCGGCAAGGTGATACGGAGCTGCGTGGCTACTTGGCTTACGACGATTCCGTAACGAGCGATAAGAAGGCCCCAGGAGTGTTGGTTTTTCCGGAGTGGTGGGGACTAAGCAGTTTTGTGAAGGGGCGCGCGGATGCGCTGGCTAAGCTGGGGTACGTGGCATTCGCAGCGGATATGTATGGCGATGGCCAATTCACGACCGATCACAATAAAGCCAAAGAGCTGGCGAGCGCCGTCGCGGGAAAGCCGGTTATGGGCGAGCGGGCACAAGCGGCCTATGATCAGCTAATAAAAACAGGCTTCGTTGATGATTCTAAAGTGGCCGCGATCGGCTTTTGTTTTGGTGGCGCCTGCTCACAAATACTCGCGTATAGCGGCACCCCGCTGAAGGGGGTTGTCAGTTTCCATGGTGCGCTCATACCGGCATCGGCCGATGCTGCCAAAAAGAACCAGGCAAAATTTCTGATTCTTCAAGGTGAACTGGACCCACTGGTGCCCCAAGCGGCGCGAACGGCATTTATAAAATCAATGGATGAGGGCAAGTTCGATTACCAGTTTCTCAGTTATTCCGGTGCGGTTCATGCATTTATGAACCCGGATGCAGACAAAGCACGAGCTGACGGTCTGGATGGCGTTGGTTATGACCCGGAGGTGGCTACCCGGGCCTGGGCTCAAATGCAGCTGTTCTTCAAGGAAATCTTTGGCCAGCCTTCATAAGGATGAACGAGCAAGCAAGGACGGACGAGTGCGAACAGAATGCCGCAGGAACCGGGACCGCCGGGAACAACCGGATCAGTTTCATTAGCGCGATCAGACGCCTCCTGCCGTTGACGGCGATCACAGCGTTGACGGTGCTAACGGCGTTGACCACGGGTTGTGGGTCAAGTTCCAGCGGTGCTGGGGGCGCGGCTGAAGGCGGTCAAGGCCGCCCTGCCTACGCCCCAGTCCAAAATGAGCGGTTTGCAGTCACTACCGTGGAACTTTCTGCAATCCTTTTAGATAACCAGAAGTATGCCCGCTGGACCTTTGGTCTGAAATTGAAACAGCCGGTGCAACTGCGATCGATCCGAATCGAAGATGTAACGGAGGGAGCCCCGGTTTCTCTCGTTAATGATCAAGCACCGCAAGTACAAGGGGGCGCTTGGACTGGTTACACGGGGGCAATAGAACCGAGCGCAAGCGCGCTTCCCTGGCTATTCGATAACACACCCGCGAGACGGACGTTTCGTTTCACGATCACGGATCTGAACGGTCAAGACTCGGTCTTAGAGCAGACCGTTACCTATCCCGTAAAAACCAAGAAGGATCTGGTCAAATGGTACGGATTTAATGCATAGACTCGCCGAGGGGCCGGCCGCTCAAGCCATTCTCCACGGGCATGGGACCGCTGTCTTGCGGTTCACCAGCTGATTGAGGCTGTCCGGTGGTGTTACCGACCTCGGTCTGGCTACAGCTCATTTGTACCAGCGCCGCGAGTCCAAGAAGAAAGAGTTTAAACTTCATGATGATGTCCTGTGAGAGAGAAGTAATCAGTAATCAGTAATCAGTGTGTCAGTAATCAGAGATGACTGCCGGCCGGCTTTCACGCCACTGATTACTGGATACTGACTACTGATTACTTTCAATTCCGGAGGCACGGGCATCAACCGCGCCTGGAAAGCGGCAAAAGCGGATTTATAGGGCGATGCGGCCCGATTTGACTTCTACCTTTGTTGAGGTCACCCCGATTTCGCCGAGGTGTTGAGTCAACGCTGTATTAAATTGGTCTGGGCTCGCGTTTGCTCCCACTTCG
>Ga0210389_10005023_pt1 | contig 10261 bp, 9 predicted proteins | sample IncBWH28OmetaG_FD_160127 | JGI IMG/M metagenome (GOLD analysis project Ga0210389, IMG submission 160127) | Forest soil microbial communities from Barre Woods Harvard Forest LTER site, Petersham, Massachusetts, United States - Inc-BW-H-28-O ...
CCGTCGACCTGGATGACCCAGCCGTCCTGGTCGATCTTCCAATCGGGTTCCAGGTTCTGTCCCTTGCGCCACCGGACGTTGAGGTCGATCACGGTCCTTTCGCCGATGACGCCCCGCCAGCTGACGAAGACGCCCGCCACGCATCCCGCGGCTATCGTCCATGACCCCAGGTCGAGATCGGCTGTGGTCTGGGCGAACTCGGCCACGCACCGCACGTCGTCGAGCTCCACACCGAGCGCATCGGCCACCAGCCGGACGGCCTCGGCGAAAATGGCCGTGCCCTTGGCCGCCATCTGCTGCAGCTGCGGGTGGTCGATCGGCTGGCCGAAGCCGACCGGCTTCTCGGTGTCGGGTGAGTCGTAGAACGTAGTGTCCGCGGCCTCGTTGACGGAGACCTTGTCGATCCGGTTGCACACCATCGCCGACACGATGGCCAGCAGCTCGGCGAAGCCGGGGCTGACGCCGGACCCGAACATCGTCGACCCGCCTTTATGGCAGGCTTCCGCGATCCGGTCGCGACCGTCGCCCAGGTTTTCCCCGGTGATGAACGACGCGGTCGTCACCACGTTGACGCCCGCGGACAGGATGCGCACTAGCTCGTCGACGTTGATCCACATCGGGTTGTAGACGACGCAGTCCGGTTTGAGGGCCAGTAGCGCGTCGACGTCGTTGGTGGAAGTCACGCCCAACGGCGCGATGCCGACCAGTTCGCCGGCGTCGCGGCCGGCTTTCTCCGGCGACCAGGCGTAACAGCCCACCAGCTCCAGCGCGGGGTTGTCGGCGATCGACTGCAAAGAGCTCTTGCCGACGTTCCCGGTGGTCCACTGGACGACTCGATAGTTGTTTGGCACTCGCTCAGCATAGGGGCTCGATCGGAGCTCAGTAATCGGATTCGGCGGCCAAGATCTCGGCCAGGAATGCGTCGCCGCCAGGGCGGTCCAGCCGCCCCCGCACCCACCGGCGTACACGCTCTCGCGTTTCGCGTGTCTCCGTCACGCCCGGCACCGCGGCACCGATGATCACCGAGGCGTTCGTCCAATCGTGGTCCCAGGCCGCCGATTCCGTCACGGGCCGGTGCCCCGCGTCGACCAGGGGGAGGGTCGCGCGGCCGTCGCCGTCCAGGGCGCCGGTGCCGGTGATGGGTCCGGACCGCAGCCGCACCTCGATTCCGGTGGGCGGATCCGGCCCGATGACGGCTGCCCGCACGAGGGCGACGACCGCCGCACCGGTCAGCTGGACGCTCCAGTCGACGGTGTTCTCGGCGGCATCGAAGATTCGGGGCGGGACCGCGCTCCAGATGATGGACGCGACGCCGCGGGCGATCGGAGCCGCGTCCCCCTGGTGGCCGAGTCCCACGCCCGAACCGGCGGCCAGCGCGTAGTCATCCCGGCGCCCCGTCGGCATCGTTAGAGCCGCTCTCGAATCATCAAGAGCCGCAAACAGTTCCGGCCATCCCGCGTCGTCGACGCCGATGTCGTCGGCAAGCCCGCTACCGGCCACCGCCAGGCCGCGTATCCGCGGATCGTCATCTCGGATGTGCATGATCAGGCTGGCGGCATGTGGCGCAAGCAGCTCGGTGACATCCGAATCCAGCGTGGGGTCGGTGAAGAAATCCTGCGCGCCGACGGTCAGCAGCGCGACCTCGACGTCGAGCAGGGCGCGGTCGAGGCCCGCGATACCGTCCTGGCGACTGGCGGGCCACCACCGCCGCAGCCAATGGCCCGCGGCCAGCCGCCGGAGCGGCTCGACCGCTCCGGCGACGATGTCGACGCCGGCCAGCTCGATGCCATGCGGCTCGTTGGTGTTGGGGTCCGCGCCCAGCGCGGCGGCCAGGGCGACGTGTCCCGATTCACCGAGGACACGCCAAAGCCAGTCGGCGCGGGACAAATCGGTGAAGGTGATCCGGGTTGCCGAGTCGCCGGGCGGGTCGTCCACCGTCCAGGACAGCACCGCGCCGCTCACCTCCAGCACCACGACCAACGGCGGGGGAGTCGCGATGGTGGGGCCGGTACTCCAAAGACCGGAATCGACAACCAATCTCATCCGGCCACCTGCAACTCCAGCATTGCCTTGATCCGTTGCCGATGATCAAGGCTCACCGACCGCGCGACTCCCTCCAGCAGCGACCGCACCTCATCCACATCGTCGCAGGGCTCCTGCCAGACGTCGCGTCCGTGCAGTCGCGCCCACAGCCTGCTCAGGTAGGGGTGTGCGTACGCGGTGAGGTCGTCGACCACCTGCCGTTGGCGTGGATGGATCGGGCCGCCCTCGGCAAGATAGCGCCGCGCGTACAGCACGTAGGCCTCCTTGCGCAGCCTGGCCTGGATCTGCGCCGCCAACGCGTACCGGGTGGAAACGGATCGGTCCAGCGGTGCCAGCTCGACCGCCACCTCGATGCCGGCGACCAGCACGGCCTGCTTGTCCTCCGACAACAGCCCCCAGGGTGCGCAGGCCCGGTCCACCTCCTCTTCGCACAACAGGGGAATATCGGGCAGCGCGTCGCGATCCAGCGCCCGACGCAGCGTCGCGCGCACTCGGTCCACCACGCTGCGATCCAGCGGCCGGTCGCTATCGGAGCCGATCGAGATCGTCGGCTGCCGTTGCGGCTCAATCGAACTCAATCCCAACTCGACGATCGACCACGGTAGCGTGGCCTTTTCCGGTCTCTCCGAGCGGGCCAGTGCGCCTAGGTTGTACGGTGTCGCGTCGGCGATCACGGCCGACCAGACCCGCTGCCGGGCCGCCGCGGCGCGATGGCTGTTGGCCGGCCCCAGCACCGTTGCGAGCTCGGCGAGGAAAGGGTCGGCGAGGTTTTCGCTGGTCACGCCAGGCCGCACGTCACGCCAACTGCGGTCGAGCTGGTCGGCGAGCCGGGCGACGACCTCGGGGTTCGCCACGTATTCGTGCAATACCTCGATCGCGGTGCGGTCCCGGCCCCGGTGGATGTCGGCGAGTACCGTGGCCGTCGTCTGGTGATCGTGCGGTGCCGGTGGGCCTTTCGTCACCGCGAGCTCGAAGCACACCGGGAAGTACAGTTCCTGGGCGTTTCCGGTGCGAATCCGCTGCCTGCGGCGCTCCAGTTTGAGAATCTCGAACCATGCTGCGGCAGCACGCAATTCGGGTCCGCTCGCGACAACCAGTTCAAGCATCGCGGCGGCCGTCTCGGGGGCCACGACAGGGGCCGAATACTGGGGGTTCGCGCGCAGCCGCAGCACCAACGGGTCGATGATCCGTTTGACGGTCCGGCTCAACGGGCCGCCGTCGTCGCCGCTGAGCACCTCGACACCGGGGCCGATCGACCGCCAGGCCGCCTCGATCACCGACCGGCGCGGCAGGCCCACCGCCCGTCCACCCAAGACGGCCGCCAACTGCGAATCGGCGCTCATCAGCACAGGATAGGGGCATTCCGGAAATATCGGTTCGAGAAAAGTTGGGTTCGGTAGCCGGCCGGAAGCGGGAGCCTTGCCGCATGAAGAAGCTGACCGTCCTGCTGTTGGGCACCGAAATCGCGGTGCTGGCAACCGCTGTGGTCGTTGTGGTGGTTGCCTTGTTGCTGGTGTGCCGAGTCGGCTTGGGTCGGCGTCAGGTTGCCGACGGCCGTACCGTCGGAGTCGGTACCGTGCGCGCGATCGGCAACGCCGAGGGCGCCCCCGCCACCGGCGAGCGTCAGATTTTCATCGAGGTGGTGGCGGTGTCCGGCGAGACGTTCATCGGCAAGCTGGCGCGTTGTGACCGCGATCAGGACGTGTCGATGCTGCGCCCCGGTCTCGTGGTGTTGGTGGCGTTCAATCCCGCTGCCCGCGAGGAGCTTTCGCTGCCCGACGACGTGCTGGCCGTCCATGCGTCATGGCTGGCGTCGATCTGAGCCCTAGCGCGCGCCGTCCACCGCGAAAGTGACCAGCGCTCCCCAGTACAGCGGGCTGGCGGTGAGTACGCCGTCGCGCCAGAGCCGCAGCTGGGCGCGCTGCCATCGATTCACCGCGCATCCGGCGTCGTCCTCTGCATGTGCACGATCCACGGCGATGACCAGATCGGCCATGGGATCGGCGGGTTCCTCGGCTGCCGACCCGAACCGCCGATGGGCCGCGGCGGTAGGCAGCGACCACAAGGTGGCAGTCACCAACTGGGCGCCGCCCAGGATCGTCGCGGCCACCAGACCGGTCGCCTCGTCGAATTGATAGTCCCCGCCCGATCCGCATGCCAACAGGGCGACCCGCGGCGGCATCGGCAACCGCATTGACATCAGGTCCGACGCGGTGAGCGGGCGGTGGTCACCGATGGCGTCGGCATCTCCGGGAATGGTTGCGGTGCAGGCCAGGTGGAGCGCCGCCCGATCGGCGCGGCCGGCATGATCGGCTTCGCGCGGTGCCGAACTCGCGTGGCCGACGTACATGAGCCTGCTCGGGGTGTGGGCGAGTAGGTTGGCCAGCCAGGCGCGGTCGGCATCTTGACGACGGAACAGCTCGACCACGTCGTCGACGCCCGGCAATACCGGGCGACGTTGCATCAGGTCGGCGAAGTGCAGCGCCAGCGGGGTCTGCGACGAGGGCCTGCCGAGCACCGAGCCGAGCGCGGAGTCCGGGCGCTGTCCCGGCACCCGCGGGTCGAGGACCAGTACCGGCGGACCGTCGCGCCGGGCGTCCCAGCCGGCCGGCACCCGCGGCGAGTGGACGATGTTGGGCGGCACCGTCATCAGCACGTCCACCAATTCCATCAGCCGGTAGCCGTCGGTGTGGGCGCCGATGTCGGCGAGCTGCCACGGGATTCGGGCGGGCACCGGACCGGCGTGCGTGACCGCGTCGTTGCGGGCACGTATCAACTCCTCGGTGCTCGGCCCGGATTGGGGTATCGCCAGCAGCCCCCAGGGCACCCGCGCCAGCCGGGCGCTCGGCGAGATGAACAGCACCGCGCGCGGCGACGCCAGGCACTCCGTCAGCAGCTGCCAGCCGGACGTGCCGATCAGCAGCACACCCAGGATGTAGGCGACCGTCAGTTCGGTGTCTGGCGCCGCGAAGGGGCCGCGGGTCAATGCTCGCTCGATGGCGTCGCGCCCGCTCTCGGACCCGTGCGGATCGGGCAACGCGTCCGCGAGCTCCTGCAGCGCCGCGAGCAGAATCGGTTGTTCGACAACCCAAGTGACGGTTCTCGACGGCTGCCCCACCACCCGCAGGCTGGCGTAGGTGGCGACGCCCACGTCGGCGAATCGCAGGACCAGGGTCAGCCGGTCCGTCTCGGTCATGGCCAGGTCGACCAGGCGGGTTCGCCGGCCGTGACCTCGCGGCCGTATCGCTGCAACGCCAGCGCGCGATAGTGACTCATGATCGGCGGCGCAGCCGGCTGCATCTGCAACGGCGGCAAGGGGCCGAGCCGGGTCAGCGACACCCCGCGATGCGGCGATGGCCCGGCCGCGGCGAGCGCCGTGGCGAAACCCTGGCCGGTGTCGAGAAGAACCGGCGACGTGGCCGTGGATGTCCATTCGCCGATGTCTGGCCGGTGGTTTCGGGCGTGTGGCTCGGTGCTGAAAGTTCCTCGCGCGCTGTGATACTCGACCAGCTCACTGAGCAACTCGGTGTTGTCCCACTCCCAGGCGACGGCGAAGGCACCAGCCAGCATGGGCGCCGAAACCCATGTTGCCCAGCGTGATCGCGCATCGGCGTCGGCGATCGAATACCGCACCGAGTCGACCGCGAGCGCGGCCGGCACCTTGAGTTCGGCGGCCTGTTCGAGCTTGGTCATGGCGCGCAGGTATCGCGGGCTGCCGACTTCAGCGTGGGTGACGCCGAGCGCCTCGGCGTACCGGGCCTCGGCTTCCCGCCACGTGTCCGAAGCCTCACCCGCGGCGTCGAAACCAAGGTCCGTCAGGGCGTCGGCCCGCCACACGTTCCCCAGGTGGCTGTCGAGGCGCGCGTACTGCAGCCAGCTGCTGCGCGGCGACGAATCGAGAAATTCCCTGGCTTGGGCGATCAGCTCCACCGCGGCCGCGAATCGGCCCCGAAATATCTCTATCCAGCTGCGCTGCAGCAGAATTCGATGGGTGTGGAGCGGCTTTCCCAATTCTCGCCAGTGCCGCTCGGCATGCTCCCAGCACTGGTCGGCGGCCTCCAGTGCTCCGACCGCCAATCGGGTGAGGCCGAGATACAGCCAGCAGCGGGACACGTCGTGTGCCCGGGCGTGTCGAGCGATGACGGGGTAGGCGGCCGAGACGAGCTGCTCGGTGGCCACGTGGTCGCCCACCGACCAGCGCGCCGCGGCTCGCTCCAATTGTGTCCTCGCGGTGGCCAATTCCCATCCCTTGGCCTGTGCCCGGGCCTCCGCGCGACGCAACCATGGTTCGGCTTCCGGCAATCGGCCGGTCTCGACGCAGAACCGGCCGTATGCGGTGGCCGCGGATATCAGGAGATGGTCGGCGAACTCGCCTTCGTTCCGGACGTGGTCTATGCCGTGCAGTGCTTGTTCCCACAACGAAACCGATGGCACATACAGGTCGTCGTCGCACAGCGCGGTCGCGCACAAGATTTGGGCGTAGGTGCGCAGGTATGCGTGCTCGTCGGTGAGATCGGCGAAGCCTTGCCCGGATTCGTTGTCGCACAACATCGTCAGCGCCGCAGCCGCCGCGTCGTGGTCGCCTAGCGCGGCGGCCAGTCCCGCCTGCAGAAACTGTGCCCGTCGCGAGTAGCGACAGATCATGTGCGCCATCTCGACGTCGGACATGCGCACCTGTTCGGCGGTGTGCGGCATCGTGCCGGCGGCGATCGCGGAATAGCTGGCCAGGCAATCGCGGATGCGCCGGATCGCCTCGCGCACTCCGTCATTCGCGCCGCGCGCAAGGTAGATCTCACCAAGCTGCGCAAGAACCTCCAGCATGAGATCGTCTCTGCCTTCGCGCTCGATCTGCGGGATCAGGGACAGCAGCAGATCCCGGGCCCGCATTTCGTCGGCGGCAAACGCCAACCGGCGGGCGTGCTGCAATTCGCCGGGGATCGACACGGCTGCATCATAAGTCCGCCGTCGTGGACACGGCGAGGGCCCGGAGCGGCGGACGCGTGAGTGAGGGCACGTCCGCCGCCCGGAGTCCGATCGATCAACCGCACGTCACCTTGATGTTGAAGTCTTTGGTGACCATTCCGGCCATCGGGTTCTTCATGTCGGCGCCCTGCGCCTGACCGCTGATGGTGTAGGTCTTACCGTCCACCGCCACGTTGGCGGAGCCGACCTTCGCGCCCATGTTGCTCACCGACAGCGCGTTCCCGTCGACGACCAGCGCCAGGGAATCGACCGTCGGGGGATTGGCGTCGGTCATCACCACGGCCAGCGCCTGCTGCGCGCCACCGGTGGATCCGCTGCCGATGTCGATCTTGCCGCCCGTCCTGACGCAGGTCACTGAGGCGGGGTTCAGGCCCGGCAGGTCGGAACCGCCCACCTTGACTTGCGCGCCGCTGCCGCTGGCGACGCTGGGCGCCGTGCTCGATGCGGGGCTGGCCGTGTGTCCACCTGTCGAGCAGGCCACCAGCGCCGACGCACAGCCAAGGGTCCCGATCGCTCCCGCGAGAAGACGTTTCACTGCATTTCCTTCCTTCATGCGGCGCCCCATTGGCGTCGCGATGCACGCAAGTACAGAACGCCCGCGGCGCTACCGATCCCAATTTCCTGGTTCAGGCGGTAGGCTGCGTCGACACGGCCCAACGAAGGGAGACGCCCGATGGCCAGCGTAAAGTGGCTGGAAGAGCCTGAGGCACATGACTTTCCGGCGGCAGCCGACTATCTCGCTCTGCTCGCGGATGCGGATACTGTCGACAAGGTGACGGCAAAGTTGAAAGCCGCAACCGTCACGCACAAGAAGGCCAAGGACATTCTTCGGGCGGCGCGCCTGTTCCTGTTGCCCGAGGACAATGTCCACGTCGCCTCGGACCTGGCCAAGATCAAGAAGGGCCAACCGTTGTCGCCCATCCTGCTGGTGCGCGGCGACTTCACCGAGGGTGTTCCGCTACAGATCGCCGACGGCTACCACCGGGTGTGCGCGAGCTTTCACACCGACGAGAACACCGACATCCCGGTCGTTATCGTGCCGTCGAGCTGACGACCGGCGTCATCGTGATCGATCTCCAGGCCGCGGGCGCGGTGCGCGTGTTGACCCTTTCCTCCGGGGCCGTCAACGCCCTCGACGTCGAGTTGCTGCAAGAGCTGGCCGGCGCGCTTCGCGGCCTGCGGGACTCCGGTGCCCCCGCACTCGTCGTCACCGGTGCCGGCCGGGTATTCAGCGCGGGAGTCGATCTCAACCGCGTGGTGGATGGCCCTGCCGGCTACACCGACCGGCTGGTCCCGGCGATCTCCAAGGCGATCGAGGCGCTGTTCGGTTATCCGGGGCCGACGGTGGCCGCGATCAACGGAGCCGCCATCGCCGGCGGCTGTGTGCTGGCGTGCGCCTGCGACCGCCGGCTGATGAGCCCACAGGCGCGGATCGGGGCGTCCGAAGTCCGCGTTGGGGTGCCGTTTCCGGTCGCCGCGCTCGAGATCATGCGCTACGCATGCGGAGACCACGCCGAGGACGTGCTACTCGGTGGCCGGGTCTACCAGGGGGCCGAGGCTACCGCCAACGGGCTTGTCCACCGTGTCGTCACCGACGATCTCTTGGGGGCGGCGGTAGCGGAGGCCGCGGACCTTGGCGGCATCCCGGTCGACGCCTATCGCCATACGAAAGCCCAGCTGCGAGCCCCGGCGCTGGCACGGATGCGCGAGGGTGACAGCGTCGACGCCGAGGGCCGCCGGTTGTGGGCCGCCGACGAGACGCGGCGGGGCATCGCGGCATTCCTCGAGGGTCTCCGGCGCCGCGACGGTTAGTTGTTCGTCGAGCGCGAACCCGCCGCGGGGCGGCTGCGCCGAAGCCGATGCGACCCTTTCCCGGTCGGCCGACGGTTGCGCAGGCCACCGCGGGTGTCTTCGTCGTCTTCGTCGTCTTCGGTTTCTTCGGTGTGCTCGGTGCCTTCGGCTTTCGGCGCCTCAACGGTGGCGGCTTCGGGCTCCGCCTCGGGCTCGGCGGCCACCTGGACCGGCTCTTCGGCCTGTTCCGGCTCTTCGGCCTCGTCGGCCTCTTCGTCGTCTTCGTCGTCGTCGATGTCTTCGGCCTCGTCGGTCTCGTCGAAGGAGTCCGCGTCGTCGGCCTGATTGCGGCGCAGGCCTCGCTTTTTGGGCTGCTGGGCTTTCTTCGGCTTGATCGGTTTCGGCGGTGGCGGCGGCAACTCGGCGACGAACGACAGATAAAACGCGAAGATCCCGAGGAGGCCGATCGCGGCCGCCGCGCCGTAAATCCCGAACAACCACTGGCCGGCGACATCCAGGCTGAGCCAAATCTCGCTGACCGCGGTGCTGATGATCAGCGCGCCGGCCAGCGCATGGCCAATGATCGACCAGACCCTGATGGTGAGGGCCAGCTGCGGCGTCCCTAACTCTGGCTTTCGGGTCCGCATCTGGGTGAACACGACGGGCAGCGCGGCCAAGCCGATCAGTACGCCGGTCACGATCCGAAGCGCGGTCCCCAGGGAATGGGTGGTATCGCCCATCAGCTCGTGCGAGCGGGGCAGCACGAAAAAGAAGTAGAGGACGCCGGCAGCGACTGAAAACGACGCGTGCCAAGGTATGGCGACCTTGCGCCCCATACGCCTCCTCATGCTGGTCCCGAGCCTTGTTGGTGGTAAGCCAGCCTAAAGGCCGGTTTGACCGATTCCAAGCAACGCCCCTGCTCGGCCGCGTCTTGAACCGAGTGCGTTCGTTGGCGGAGGATGCGGGATTTGAACCCGCGAGGGCTGTTAACCCAACCCGCGTTCCAGGCGAGCGCCATAGGCCACTAGGCGAATCCTCCGCCGCCATGGTAGCCGAGTGGGTTGGGTTGCCAAGACGACTGCTGCCGGTTGCACGCGGGTTGCCTCGGGCCAGGTACTACACTCGCGATGGACCCCGCGCGGCGTCTATCCTGTGAACTCCCCCAGGGCCGGAAGGCAGCAAGGGTCAATGGGCTCTGTCGGGTGCGCGGGGTCCCCTAGGCTTGATGAGTGGCGACCCGCTGCGCCCGGCTCCGCCGCGCTTGCGATCACCACTAGGCTCGATGAGTGGCGACCCGCTGCGCCCGGCTCCGCCGCGCTTGCGATCACCACTAGGCTCGATGAGTGGCGACCCGCTGCGCCCGGCTCCGCCGCGCTTGCGATCACCACTAGGCTCGATGAGTGGCGACCCGCTGCGCCCGGCTCCGCCGCGCTTGCGATCACCA
>Ga0210389_10005026_pt1 | contig 10259 bp, 13 predicted proteins | sample IncBWH28OmetaG_FD_160127 | JGI IMG/M metagenome (GOLD analysis project Ga0210389, IMG submission 160127) | Forest soil microbial communities from Barre Woods Harvard Forest LTER site, Petersham, Massachusetts, United States - Inc-BW-H-28-O ...
GCCTCTGCATTGACGAGCTGAGCCTGATCGCGCTCGAGATTTCCCGTGTATTGGTCAATCAGCGCCTGATAGGGACGCGGATCGATCTGGGCGAGCAGATCGCCGGCACGGACGCCCTGGCCTTCCTTGAAATTGATGCTGATGATCTGGCCCTGAATCTGCGCGCGCACGATATCGGTATTGTACGCGATCACCGTGCCGACGCCGGTCAGGTAGATCGGCACGTCGTGCTGGGCGACGGTGCTGGCGACGACTGGCACCGGCGCCGGCGGAGCTGGTGCTGCCTTGGCCTTCTCGAAAAGGTCAGCATGGGTAACATAGACCAGCCCGCCCGCGATAGCCGCGGCCAGGATGCCGATGGAAGTGATCACTTTCCTCTTCATGATATTTCGTGCCCAAAGGTTGAGAAATTTGAATCAGCGAACCGGCGTGCTCCCCGACAGACCCGGAACAAGGGCCTGAATCGGAGAGATCGTCGTTGACGGCAACACCCCCGCCGCAACCATTGGTGAAGCGGCGACGGGTGAGGTGACGACGGGTACCGCAGGCGCGACCATGCTCTGGGTACCGAAGATGGGTGATATGCTCGGCGTGGGGACCGTGGCGATCGAGCTGATCCCGAGATTGCCAATCTCGGTAGAGCCGAGCGGGATTCCGGCACGCGCGCTGCTGTTGAACATGGTCGACGACGTGGGAGTTGACGACGCCGCCATGCTGGTCGAGCCGGATCCGCACATTCCGGACATTCCGGATGTGTCCAGTACACCGGAGGAGGTCGACATCCCGGAACTCTGCAACATTCCCGAGGTCGTCGACATGCCTGATGTCGCCGACGGGTCCGTCGACATACCGGTCGCGGGCGCGGAGGTCCCGGGCGCCAATCCGCCGCCGTCGTAAGTAGCGGTCGATCCGAACATCCCCGCGGACGAAGTGCCCAACGTTGCGCAGGGCATGCCGCTGCCCGGTATCGCGATGGTGCCGGTCGGGTTGGCTGGTGCCGGACTCGTCCCAGCCGACGTGATTTCGGTCGCACCGAGCGGGATGCCGGTGCTGCCGACCGACCCGCCGTTGGTGACGTCGAGTGGGGTAGTTGTGCCGATGGAGGGCGTCGGAACGACCATCATTTGCGCGACGGCCACATGTCCGGCGAGCAGCATTGGCAGAGCCGCGGCAATTGACAAAACCTTCACCGGCCTTCTCCCTTCGGTACCTTGATTGCGTAGCGTGAAACTGTCAGCCGAGCGTCTTCAGGACTTGCCGTTTCGCATGGAATCAGCAGTCCGCGTCATCGCCAAACCGCATCAGGCATGTTGACAACGATCGGCCTCGGCGTGCTGCGCACCACAACCCAGCGGAACGACCGCACTTTTGAGGGATTGATTTCCATGTGCGGAAGGTACGCAGGAACGTGGATGAAGTCGCCGGGTCCGGCGTGCGCCACGAATTCGCCGTCAGCGCCCCAACGAATCTCGCATTCCCCGGAAAGTACGAACGCAATCGTCTCCTGGCGTCCGTGATGGTGTACACCGGTGCGCGCACTGGGCTCGACTTCGAAGGTGCCGCCCCAGAGTGCCGAGGCGACACCGAGCTCCGGCGCGATCGCAGCGCGCCGCTCCGAGCCCGGCGTCTGCGCCGTGCCAAGGTCGAATTGATCCGGCCTGACGACGTGAATGCTATTGATTTCACCCATGGCCACCACCTCTGTGTCTCTACGAGTTTGAAGCTAGGTTCGCATCGAGGGTGGGGCCATTAAATTAGCGTTTAGGGATTACACGTCGCCTTGCGATCGCTCATGCCGCGACCCGGTCCGGCGGCGCCATGAATTCCGGACCGACGGGATCCTTGATCGTATCGGCCAGGATGCGATCGATCTCAGCCATGCTTTCGTTGTCGATGCGCCAGCCGAACACGTCCGATACCGGAGCAAGCTGCTCGGACCGTCGCGCGCCCCAGAGCGCGATATTCATTCCATTGCGATCGAGCACCCAGCGAACCGCGAGTTGAATGACGCGTTTGCCGAATCGCTCCTTTGCGAGGCGATCAAGCTGTCCGACGGCCGCGAGGTATTGCTCAAATCGCGCGTCCTGGAATTTCGGATCGCTCTTTCGCAGATCGTCGCCGGTAAAGCGGCTTGCGGCGGACATGCGACCCGACAACAGACCGCGGCAGAGCGAGCCATAGGCGAGGACCGCGATGTCGTTGGTGCGGCAATAGGGAAGCACATCCTCCTCGATGGAGCGCTCGAACAGATTGTAGGGCGGCTGCGCCGTGTGGAGCGGCGTCACCTTTCGGAATTCGTCCATCTGCGCCGGGCTGAAATTGCTGACGCCGACGGCGCGGATCTTGCCGGCGCGATACAGCGCGCCCATGGCTTCCGCGACTTCCTCGGTCGGCGTATTCGGGTCGGGCCAGTGGACCTGGTAGAGATCGATCACGTCGGTCTGGAGCCGGCGCAGGGAATTTTCCACCTCTTCGATGATGCGGGCCTTTTGCGCGTTGCGGAACGGGCGGCCACCCTGCCAATCGAGACCTGCCTTGGTCGCGATGAGGGCGCGCGTGCGTCGGCCGCCCACGGCCAGAGCCTTCCCCACGATTTCCTCCGAACGTCCGAAGCCGTAGACCGGCGCGGTGTCAATCAGATTGATACCGCGGTCGAGGGCGGCATGAATGGTCCGGATCGCATCGGTCTCATCGCTGCCGCCCCACATCCAGCCGCCGATGGCCCAGGTTCCGAGTGCGATGCGTGACGCGCGAAGCGAGGTGCTCGGGATCTCGACCATTTCCACGTCGGCTTGCCGGGATTGATTGTTGCTCATGTTTGAACTCCTGTTGGATGTCGTGATGCGCTATCTGCCCCAGGCGAGCTCGGGCAATCGCTGCAGGCCGCATCGGCGGGCAACGAGCGTGTCGCGTCAGACAAATGGGATTTGTCAGCGGAGGATTTGGCTTCTGCTCAACGACCGCTGACGTCGGTGAGCCGCGACATCGACCCGTGGCGCTTCCTTATCGAAGCGCCGCCGGCCGTCGTATTAAGTCAATCGTTCATCTTCGGTCCGCCGTGGTAGCGATAGCCGTCCGAGTCGACGGCGTTGGCTTGTTCAAAGCGAATGAAAGAGCCGGGTGCCTGCTGATCGACAGCTGCGACACGCGACGCCTCTTTGGGCGAAACGTTTGAATACGCGAACGCTTGGCCGCAGGTTGCGGCAATCAGGGATGCCGCCAGGATTACTATTCTCGTCATTGGTTCATCTTCCTTGTTGTTGAATGCCGCGTGGTGAAGAAGGACGCGGCTTTCGCAGATCGATTGGGTGGCGAACTAGCCGCAGTATGGCGGCAGGGGATAGGTCGGGTTCTGGTAGTTCAGGTCGTAGCAATCCGGACCGTAGCCGTCGTAAAAGCCATAGCCGGGCCGAAACCGGCCAAAGTGGCGCATGGCATGCATTTGAGGCGCCGAACCAAAATGGTCGACGTGTCCCATGCCGCCGATGTGCGCGGCTCCGCCGAATCCGATGTGCGCGCCGCCACCGAACCCACCGATATGGCCACCGCCGCCGAAGCCACCCATGTGGGCTCCGCCGCCAAAGCCGCCGCCTCCGTGTCCACCGCCGCCTCCGCCGCGGGCGTCCGCGGCAACCGTGAACAAGCTGGAGGCCACCAGGGCCGTTGCCAGGATCGCAACCATTCGTTTCATGTCATAGCTCCATTTTTTCCGGAACGTCGGCGCGCGACTACAGGCGTAACCGACATGTTGATGCTTGAGAGATGGGAACGCCGTAGAGTGCTGCCACTAAATTCGCTTTTAGGTCTGCAGGTCTCGCTGGACGCCTGTGGGATGTCGGCGCAACACGCGGCGACATCGGAAAGATCGAGCCGGATGTTGCCGGCTCGATCCGTCTGCTTCAGAAGCCCGTGTTGGGCTCGCACGGCGGCTGCGTCCACGGATCCGAGGCGAACGCGCCGACGTTCGGCGCCCGAACACAGCTATCCTGCGTAACGCTCTCGTAGGTGGCCGCTGCCTTGCGGTGAGCGACGTGGCCTTCGCGAGCGAGAGCCGGGGTGGCGAAAGCGGCGACAGTCGCCAGCGCGACCACAAGGGATTTCACATTGGTCATTCAGTTCTCCATCGAAATGAAAAGCCTTCAAGGCTTCCTCGCGACAAATGCGTCGTGGCCGACCTTGTCCCAAGAGAACGTTTTCTCACGTCCGTTCAATACGACGCTACCGCACCTCACCTCAAAGCCCGGCCTCTTCCAGGGCTACGAGGCCTAGCGCGGTCCAGTCGAGCGTTGCGTGACCGCGCGCAATGGCGGTGATCATGCGATCGCGAACCAGGCTGACCGAGGGTATGGGAGCGCCGGCTATCTCGGCTTCAGCCAGCGCAAGCCGCACATCCTTCAGCGCTAGCGGCATCGCCAGTCCGGGAGCATAGTCTCCGCTCAAGAGCCGACTGCCATAGATCTTGTGGAAGCGGCTGCCGAACATCGTGTCGGTCATGATGTCCACGAATTGCTGCGGGTCCTGGCCGCGCTTGCGCAGCACCGTCGTGATTTCGCCGAGCACCTCGAGACTGGTCGCGGTCATCATGTTGCCCAGCAGCTTGATCAGGTTGGCATGCGAGGCTTCCGGTCCTACCACGAACATTCGTCCGAGACTTTCGATGAGGGGACGGCTGCGCTCGCAGTAACCGGCGGCGCCGGCGACGATGATGGAGAGTTGCCGCGCCTTCGCGGCGGCGGGGTTGCCGAACACAGGCGCCGCGACGTAGCCTTGTCCGCGACGCTGATGCTCATCGGCGAATTCGGCGGCTGCCGCCGTGCTGATGGTGCTCATAGAAAGATGGATCGCGGCCGGAGCCAGATGATTGGCAAGTCCGTCGATGCCATTACTCGTACCGAAGAACACGTTCCGAACCGCGAGGTCGTCCGGCAACATGCTGATGACCATATCGCAACCGAACAGGTCCTGCATGTACATGGTCGCGACGATGCCGGGCACCCGAAGTCCTGCCATTTGCTCAGGCCGGCGCACGAAGGCGTGCACGCGATGGCCGGAGCTGGCGAGATTTGCCGCCATCGCGGCGCCCATCAGGCCCAGCCCGACGAAGCCGATTTTGGCGAACGGTGGCCCCGATATACGGTCAGTGTTCGCGTTGACCTGATCGGTATTGCACGACTTATCCGCACTTAATTCGCCTGAAGATCGATCCAGCATGACTGCCTCGGCTTGCTGTTGTGTGGGGTGCCGCCGGTTACATAGGTCGTGGGGCCGGGCAGTTTGTCTAAATTTGGTTTTAGTGTCGCAGGGAGCGGCGGGCCTTGCGGAATTCGCGTGGCCAATCAGAATCTTAAATCGCTATTTAATGGCACAGGCCACCCGGCAGTTCTAATGTTCTGAAAAGCGGTCCCGCCGCGCTTGGTGCCCGAGGCGGTGGAGACGGCCGCAGAGCGGACGGCGCGGCCGACCTGTGCCTGCCGGCAGGCGGCGTGCCGTCCGGCTCCTTGCGCCCGAGGCATGACGCTATGACTTTGTCGGTTACCAGGCATATGGTTTCAACAGGCGTGGGGACGCGCGCTAAGGACGTTCGTGCGGCAGTCGAGGCCGATGTGATGACAAAGGTTCTTCTTATCGAGGACGATAGCGAGACGGCAGAAGAAATCACTGCCGAGCTGACCGATCGCGGGTTCGAGGTGGAATGGTCGTCGAACGGAATTGACGGTCTCGATAAGGCACGATCTTTGCGGCCCGATGCCATGATCGTGGATCGCCTGTTGCCTGGAATGGATGGCCTCACGGTTATCGAAGCGTTGCGCAACGACAATGATCGCACGCCGGTGCTTGTACTGAGCGCGCTTGGCGCGGTGGACGATCGCGTCCGTGGGCTGCGCATGGGAGGCGACGACTATCTCACCAAGCCTTTCGCGGTCGTCGAGCTCATCGCCAGAATAGAGGCGCTGCTGCGCCGACCGGTGGAGAGCCGGGAGACGACTTTGCGGGTCGGGTCGGTCACGCTGGACCTCATTGAGCGCACGGCGACGCGCGGCGAACGCAAGATCGATCTGCTGCCGCGCGAGTTCCGCCTGCTGGAATACATGATGCGCCGCAGTGATCAGCTCCTGACTCGGGCCATGTTGCTCGAGGAGGTCTGGAACTACAAGTTTGTGCCGGCCACGAATCTGGTCGACGTGCATATGGGGCGTTTACGACACAAGGTCGACGGTCCGGATGAAACGCCGATGATTCACAATGTCCGCGGTGCGGGGTTCATCCTTCGCTCGCTGGCGTGATGGTTGATCGTTCTCTGGCGGCGGCGCCACCTAGTGCGAGGCGAGATATCGGGCAGCGAGATCCGATGCTTCAGGTGCAATTCATACGCTCGAACACGTTCCGTTGGGCTTTGGCGGTGGCCGCCGTGCTTGCGATCTTCATCATCGCACTGTTCGGCTTCATCTATGTGAAGATTGACCATTATCTGATCGATCGATCGGATCGCATGATCATGACCCAGGCGGACTTCATCGCCTCGTTGCCCCCCGAGCACCGGCCCAGAGCGATCCAGGACCATCTCGAACAGGATTCGCGGAAAGTTCAGTTTGCCGGGCTGTTTGATCCGGCAGGTAAACCGCTTGCGGGTAATCTCGAGCGCGTGCCAGAAACGCTTCGGGTTAACGCCTCCGCGCAAAGCGTAAAGGCCACACCGAACAGGGGGGAGCAGGCCGATCCGATCATCAGGGCCGTCGGACGGCGTCTGCCGAACGGCGACGCGCTGGTGATTGGGCGCAATGTGGACGAGACCGCGGAAATCTCCCATGTCGTCGGCGAGGCGCTTGCGCTCGGCCTATTGCCCGCGCTCTGTCTTTGTCTGCTGGCCGGCGCTTGGTTAAGCCTTCGCGCTCAGAGGCGGGTCGACGAGGTCAATCAACGTGTCCAGCGTATCATCGCAGGCGATTTGCGCGAGCGACTGCCTCATCGCAACGTGGATGAACCGTTTTCGCGGCTCGCGGTAATCGTCAATGGCATGCTGGATAAAATGGAAGCCATGATTCATGCGCTGTCCGGCGTCGGCAACGATATCGCCCACGATCTGCGCACGCCGTTGACGCGAGCCCGGCTCACACTCGAGCGTGGCCGGACCAACGCCCGCACCGTGGAGCAGCTTCAACAGGTCGTGGACAAGGCGATCGCCGGCATCGACCAGTCATTGGCCATCATCACTTCATTATTGCGCCTTGCGGAGATCGAGAATAGCCGCCGCTCAGCGGCCTTCGGCGCCGTGCCGCTGCACGAGATGCTGCGGGAAGTCTGCGATGTCTACGAGCCGATCGCGGAAGACAAGCGTGTCAAGCTCAGCGTTCAAATTGCCGGCGAGCTGGAGGTGCGCGGCGACCGCGACCTGTTGTTCGAGGCCGTAACCAATCTGGTCGACAATGCCATCAAATTCACCCCGGCAGGGGGCGATGTCGAAATCGGCCTTGCCCGCGGCGACAGGCAGACGATCGTGCGCGTCAGTGATACCGGGCCGGGCATCGATCGTGGGGAGACCGAAGCCGTGCTTCGGCGATTCTATCGCTCGGACAAGATCCGCAACACGCCGGGCTTTGGTTTGGGCTTGAACCTGGTATCGGCCATTGTCACGCTGCACGGATTCCAGTTGGTGATCCATCCAGGTCCCGGCGGCCGCGTCGAGATTATTTGCTCCGACCGTTCGCAGGATTGATCACTGCTGGGGGTGGACGTGACCGCCTTCAAATCGGACGAAAAGGCGGCACCCGCAGTCGCCTTGATGGTCGCGCTTGCGGGTCCCGATCCGCGTCATCGATCCGGTCGCATCAAAATGCACTCTTGTATCGCGACACCTGGGCGGGGGTGCCATACACCCACATCGGCTCGTCGCACTCGCTTGGCCCGTGGTCGGTCATGCACGCGGCGCTCCACGGCGGAGCGGCAACCTCGCGACCGACTTCGGTGAAGGAAGGAGGCGAGTGAACGACTTCCTTTGCAATGGCCTGGCTGGCCATGGACGTCATCAGCGTCAGCGTCATGATGGATGCGAGGGTGACATAGTTCCTGGTCATGATGGCTTCCTGTTCTTCAAGAGAGGTTGGTCGGCCCGGCGGCCCGACCACGCAGGCCGCCGGTTCGGGATTTAGGACGCTGGTCTGGGAGTAGGTGTCCCGGACGCCGACGACACACGCCACACGGTGTTGCCGACGTCGTCTGCGATCAGGAGTGCGCCGCTCCGATCGACCGCGAGGCCGACCGGCCGTCCATGGGTGCGGTTGTCGGCATCGAGAAATCCGGTGACGACATCCTGCGCTGTGCCGGAGGGCTTGCCGTTGGTGAACGGCACGAACACCACTTTGTAGCCGTTCAGCGGCGTGCGGTCCCAACTGCCGTGCTCGCCCACGAACGCACCGCCCCGGTAACTCGCCGGAAGACTGGTGCCCGTGTACATCGCAAACCCGAGCGGCGCGACGTGCGAGCTCAGCGCATAATCGGGCACGATCGCCTTTGCCACCAGATCGGGGCGCTGTGGTTGAACGCGCGGATCGAGGTGCTTGCCATAGTAGCTGTAAGGCCAGCCATAGAAGCCGCCGTCCTGCACCGAGGTCAGATAGTCCGGCACCAGGTCGGGCCCGATCTCGTCGCGTTCGTTGGCAATCGCCCAGAGCTTGCCGGTTTCTGGCTCGAACTGCAGTCCGGTGGGATTGCGCGTGCCGCTGGCGTAGATGCGGTGTGCACCGGTCTTGATGTCTACTTCCCAGATTGCGGCGCGCTCACGTTCAGCCTCCATTCCGTTCTCGGCGATGTTGCTGTTCGAACCGACGCCGACATAGAGCTTGGTGCCGTCAGGGCTCGCAACCAGGCTCTTGGTCCAGTGGTGATCGATCGGGCCACCGGGAAGATCGGTCAGCTTGACGCCAGGAGCGCTGATGCTGGTCTCGCCATCCTCATAGGGATAGCGGATGATGGCATCGGTGTCTGCGACATACAGGGAGTGCCCGACAAGAGCGACGCCGAACGGCGAGTTGAGGTGGTCCAGAAACACGGTTCGCGTGTCCGGGATGCCGCCACCATGGGTGTCGCGCAGCAGCGTGATGCGATTGGCATCCTTGGCCTTGGCGCCGGCGAACCATTGAACCCAGCCTGTGATGATGTCCTTTGGACGGAATACAGGCGCCTTGGGACCATTGCTTTCGACCACCAGCACATCGCCATTGGGCAGGACATAGAGTGATCGCGGATGCTGGAAGCCGGTCGCCAGCGCATGGACCTGCAATCCCTGCGGCACTTTGGGGGTGTCATTGCCCCACGGCAGCGGTCGCGCGATCCGGATCGGCGGTATCAGGTATTGCTGCACGGCGGGCAGGACAGGATTGGCTCCGATCTGCTTTCGCGGATCGCCTCCGTTGCCGCAACTCGCAAGCGCAAGTCCGGAGACGGTGAGTAACAAAGCTGCGGCGATGCGCGATATTCTCGCGCCTTGGACGAATTGAGGAACTCGGCTCATTTGCGTGCTCCATGGCGGCGGCTGGTCAGGGTCCAGGTGGCTGAGGTCGCGACCAGGAAAAGAATGGCGACAACGATCGCCGATAGCGTCAGACCCGTCGGTACCACCGCGGTATACCCATCCCGGCTGTGGACGAGGACGTTCACGAGTGAGAGCAGGACCGCGAGCACATAGCCGAAAGCGCGAATCCAGACTGGCTTTTGCTTGGCAAAGGCCAGGTCGACGATGGCGACGAGTGCGACCAACGCGGCCATGACCAGGCCGCCGGCAATTAGCCATACGGAGAACCGTTCCCACATGACTTCGTCCGTCCGCCAATAGGCGAGGTCGGTAACCAGCGCCGCCGTGAAATAGGCGACGGGAAACGGCACCAGCATTTGGTGAATGGTTCGGGTACGGGTGATGGCCGTGGACCCCGTACCGGCGTCGGGCTGGAAACCCGTCTCGGCTGCAGCGATGTGATTCATACGTTGATCCTGTTCATGCTTTGCGCAGCCTGGACGAAGACGCTCATCCGAGCCGAAGCTCTCCTGAGGCGGCCGCGTACCGACAAAGATTGGCGGGCTTGGAAAGAAGTTCTTCCGAAATCGCACGCGCGCATCGCACGGATGCTTGTTCCGCGTCCTTTCAGTCGTGCCCGTGCAAACGGGAAACCTGCCGGGACGATCCGGAGCAAAATAGCGGGAAGGAGTGATCGGCCGATACGACCTTCTGCGCCTGGAGCGAGTGAGATGGATATTGATGCTGCCGT
>Ga0210389_10005027_pt1 | contig 10258 bp, 9 predicted proteins | sample IncBWH28OmetaG_FD_160127 | JGI IMG/M metagenome (GOLD analysis project Ga0210389, IMG submission 160127) | Forest soil microbial communities from Barre Woods Harvard Forest LTER site, Petersham, Massachusetts, United States - Inc-BW-H-28-O ...
GACGCGGCTCAGCAGCCGCCCCTCCGTGCTGGCGATCAGCTGACCAGCGCGGTGGTGGAGCCGAACGGCCATGTCTGGTTCGGCGGCTCGGCTAATAACACGGCGAAGGGAACGACGCCGCTCACGGCTGAGTGGAACGGGATCAGCTGGTCGGTGAAGGATCTGCCTATGCACGCCACGTCCGTGACCTGGCAGTTGGACGCCATGACGCCGGACGGAGCCGGTGGCATCTGGGCACTGGCTCGGGCCGGCGTTGGCCCGAAGGAGCGGATCTGGCACCTGCGCGGTGCTACCTGGTCGCTCGTCATGCCGGCCCTCGGCAAGCGCCGGTGGGTACTTGAGGGGCTGGCGCTAGTGCCGCGCACGCACTCGGTCTGGGCTGTCGGCGTGGTGCGGGCCGGCAAGTCGGGCGCCGACGGACTGATCGCAGTCGACGGGCCGCTGCCGCGCTAGCCGCTCAGCTCGGCGTCTTCAGGATCTCGACGATCTCGGTGCTCTTCTTCACGCACTTCGAGGTATCCCCGGTCTTCAGCAACTGGGGCGTGGGAAAGGCCTGGCACTTCCAGCCGCTGACGGTTACCGGCCCGGCACCGCCGGCGCCAGGCGCGTCGCCCTCCCGGATGGCCGTGGCGTAAGCCTTCTCCACCGACATGGCAGCCGCGCACGAGACCGTGCCCCGGTAGATCTTGACCTCCACCGGCACGTTGGCAGCGGTCTTGCTGCTACCACAGTCCTGGACGGTCGCTGCGTTCGACTTCGTACCGCCGCAGCTGCTGAGCGCCAGTGTCCCGGCCATCACCACGACCGCGAGGCCGAGCGCGGCGGCTAGTCGCTGGCCGGCGCCAGCTGTCAGCCGAACTTGCATGGAGCAAATCTCCCTTCCGCGCCCAATCATGCCGTCTGCAGCGCCACGACCGAACCTGGATCGCAGATCTGGTGGCGCGGAAATAACCGGCTTGCATATTCAATCACAGCTCTGCATAATGATTCATAGAATAGGTCACCGAGACCGGGGCGCGCTGTCGCAGCCGCCACGTCCACGGAAACGCTGGAGGGTCGAGCATGGGCGCGCGGGTTGCGGTGGCCGGCGCGAGCGGGTACGCGGGCGGCGAGCTGCTGAGGCTCCTGGCCGGACATCCCGAGCTCGAGATCGCGGCGGTCACGGCCGGCGCGAGCGCGGGCAAGACGGTTGCGCAGCTCCATCCGCACCTCGCCGGGTCGCCGGCGGTCGGCGAGCTGACCCTGCAGCCGCACGATCCGGCCGCCTTCGCTGGCTGCGACCTGATCTTCCTCGCGCTTCCGGCCGGTGAGTCCGCGGCCGTCGCGAACGCCGCCGCTGACAACGTGAAAATCGTGGACCTCGGCCCGGACTTCCGGCTGGCCGATGCGGCTGCGTGGGAACGCCATTACAGCGGCGGCCACGCCGGCCGCTGGGTCACCGGGTTGCCCGAACTGCCCGGCGCTCGAGGTGCGATCCGCGCCGCCAGCCACGTTGCCGCTCCCGGCTGCTACGCGACGGCAGCGATGCTTGCCCTCGTCCCGCTGGTCGCCGCTGGCCTGGCTGACCCGGCCGACGTCGTGGTGGTGGCCGCATCGGGGACGTCCGGTGCGGGCCGCTCGCTGCGCGCGGACCTGCTGGCTAGCGAGGTAATGGGCTCGGTGTCGGCGTACGCGGCGGGCGGGGCGCACCGGCACACGCCGGAGATCGAGCAGGCACTGGCCGAGGCCGCGGCGCTCGGCCAGGCGTCCGACGTTGACGTCCAGCCCGTTCCCGCCGTGGGCGTGAGTTTCACCCCGGTGCTGGCGCCGATGCCGCGCGGCATCCTGGCGACCTGCACAGCAAGGCTGACCGCCCCAGCGGTCACGACCGGTGAGCTGCGCCAGGCCATAGCCGGGGCCTACGCCGGCGAGCCGTTCATCACCCTGGTCCCGGTCGGGAGCTGGCCGGCCACGGCGTCAGTGGCCGGATCGAACGGCGTGCACCTGCAGGCCGCCGCCGACGAGCGGGCTGGCCGCGCTGTCGTCGTCGCGGCTATCGACAACCTCGGCAAGGGCGCGGCCGGGCAGGCCATCCAGGACGCGAACCTCATGCTCGGCTTGCCTGAGACGGCAGGCCTGACAGCGATCGGAGTCGCCCCGTGAGCGTAACCAGCCCGCTCGGCTTCCGTGCCGCCGGCGTCGCGGCCGGGATCAAGGAGTCTGGCCTGCCTGACGTGGCCGTGGTCATCAACGACGGACCCAGCGCCGCCGCGGCCGGCGTGTTCACCGCCAACCGCGTGAAGGCGGCTCCGGTGCTGTGGAGCCGGCAGGTACTGGCCGGCGGCACTGTTCGCGCTGTCGTGCTGAATTCGGGCGGCGCCAACGCCTGCACCGGACCTGCCGGATTCCAAGACACCCACCGCACCGCCGAGCACCTGGCCGCGTTGCTTGAGATCGGCGCGGGCGAGGTGGCGGTCTGCTCGACCGGACTGATCGGCGAGCGGCTGCCGATGCCGAAGCTGCTGGCCGGCGTGACGGCTGCGACGGGACAAGCCACCGCGGATGGCGGCCTTACCGCTGCTGACGCGATCCGGACCACCGATACGGTGCCGAAGACCGTGACCGTGGCCGGCACCGGTTACCAGATCGGCGGCATGGCCAAAGGGGCCGCCATGCTCGCGCCTGCGCTCGCCACGATGCTCGCAGTGCTGACGACAGACGCTGACCTGCCGCCGGCCGCCCTGGACGCCGCGCTTCACGCTGCTACCGCGACCACCTTCGACAGGCTCGACACCGACGGCTGCATGTCCACCAACGACACCGTGCTGCTACTGGCCAGCGGCGCAAGCGGCGTCACGCCGGATCCGGCCGAGTTCGCCGCGCTGCTGACCGCGGCCTGCACGGATCTGGCCAGCCAGATGCAGGCAGATGCCGAGGGCGCGAGCAAGGCCATCACGATCGAGGTGACCGGCGCCGCGAGCGAGGCAGACGCGGTCGAGGCGGGCCGCGCGATCGCCCGCTGCAACCTGCTGAAGTGCGCGATCGGAGGTGAGGACCCGAACTGGGGCCGGGTTCTGGCGGCGGTCGGCACCACCAGCGCGGTGTTCGAGCCGGACCATCTGAGCGTCGCGATCAACGGCGTCTGGGTGTGCAAATCCGGCGCGCCCGGCGAGGACCGCTCCGCGGTCGACCTGCGCCCGCGCGAGGTAACCATCACCGTTGACCTCGCGGCAGGCCCGCACGCCGCAGCGATCAGGACGACCGATCTCACCGCCGAGTACGTGCACGAGAATTCGGCGTACTCGACGTGACGGCGTCAATAGCAGGGAACGAGGCTGCCGGGAAGGCGGCCGCTCTCATCGAAGCGCTGCCGTGGCTCGAACGGTTCCATGGCGAGACTGTCGTGCTGAAGTACGGCGGTAACGCGATGACGGACGAGGGGTTGCGGCGCTCGTTCGCTCAGGACGTGGTCTTCCTGCGGTACGCCGGGCTGCGGCCGGTTGTCGTGCACGGTGGCGGACCGCAGATCAACGCCCACCTCGACCGGCTCGGGATGCGGTCGACATTCCGGGCAGGCCTTCGGGTCACCACGCCGGAGACCATGGACGTCGTTCGCATGGTGCTGACCGGGCAGGTCAACCGGGAGATCGTCGGTCTGATTAACGAGCACGGGCCATTCGCCGTCGGGCAGTCCGGCGAGGACGCGCACCTGCTGACCGCGCGGCGGGTGCAAGCGGAGGTGGGCGGCGAACTGGTCGACATCGGTGAGGTCGGCGAGGTCGAGTCGGTGAACCCTGGCGCCGTGACCGCGCTGCTCGCAGACGGGCGGATCCCGGTCATCTCGAGCGTCGCCCGCAGCGCGGAAGGCGGCGTGCTGAATGTGAACGCCGATACCGCGGCTGCGGCGCTGGCGGTCGAACTGCGCGCGGCGAAGCTGGTGCTGCTGACCGATGTGGCTGGGCTGTACCCGAACTGGTCCGGCGCCGATGCCGCCAGTGCCACGAAAGCCAGGCCGTTCAGCCAGCTCACTGCCGACGAGCTCGCGGCTCTGATGCCGGGCCTGTCGGACGGCATGATCCCCAAGATGGCCGCTTGCCTCGCGGCTGTGCGCGGTGGCGTACCGCAGGCGCACGTGCTCGACGGCCGGCTGCCGCACGCGATCTTGCTGGAGATCTTCACCGACTCTGGCATTGGAACCATGGTTGTCCCGAATTCGAGCCCTGGAGCGAGCGATGTCAGCCACTGAGCTACTGCAAGACCGGTACGGCGCCGTCATGATGCTCACCTACGGGATGCCGCCGGTGGCGCTGGCTCGCGGCAGCGGCTGCACGGTGGTCGACGTCGACGGCAACAGCTACCTCGACCTGATCGGCGGCATCGCCGTCAGTGCGCTCGGGCATGCGCATCCGGCGATTATCGAGGCAGTCAGCAAGCAGGTCGCGATGCTGGCGCACACCTCCAACCTGTTCCTGCACCAGCGCCAGGTGGAACTGGCCGAGCGGCTGATCGGCCTGCTGGGCACCGACGGCCGGGTGTTCCTGGCCAACTCGGGCGCCGAGGCGAACGAGGCAGCGCTGAAGCTGGTGCGCAAGGCCCAGGGGCCGGACAGGCCGGTCATCGTGGCTGCCGAGCACAGCTTCCACGGGCGGACCATGGGCGCGCTCAGCCTTACCGGCAAGGCTTCGATCCGCGAGCCGTTCCAGCCGTTCGGCGTGACGGTCCGGTTCGTGCCCTACGGCGACGCGGCAGCGCTTGAGAGCGCGGTGGGCTCGGACTGCGCCGCGGTATTCCTCGAGCCAGCGCTGGGGGAGGGCGGTGTCGTGCCCGCCCCGGCCGGGTACCTGAAAGCGGCGCGCGCGGCTTGTGACCAGGCTGGCGCGCTGCTGGTGCTTGACGAGATCCAGAGCGGGATCGGCCGCACCGGCGAATGGTTCGCCCATCAGCGTGAGGGCATCACCCCGGACGTGCTCACGCTGGCGAAAGGTCTTGGAGGCGGGCTGCCGATAGGTGCTTGCATCGGCATCGGGCGGTACGGCTCGGCGCTGGAAAAAGGCGATCACGGCAGCACCTTCGGCGGCAACCCGGTCGCCTGCGCAGCGGCGCTGGCCGTGCTGGACACCATCGAACGGGACGGCCTGCTCGCGCATGTGACCGCGGTGGGAACGCAACTGGCCGCCGGCATCAAAGACATCAAGCACCCGCTGGTCGCCGGCGTGCGCGGCAGCGGGCTCTGGCTTGCGATCGCGCTGAAGGGGGTGGCCGCTACCGCGGTTGCCGCGACCGCGCAGCGGCAGGGCTTCCTGGTCAACGCGGTTCAGCCGGACGCTGTGCGGCTCGCGCCGCCGCTGATCCTCTCGGCCGAGGAAGCTGGTACCTTCACGGCCGCGCTGCCCGCCATCCTGGACGCGGCAAGTGTCGTGCTGGCCGGACAGGAAGCGTCGTGACCGCCCAGGCACCCGGCAACCCGGCGGTTGGTGCCGTAGCTGCTCGCAGCGCGGCTGCAAGCACCGTAGCTGCAGGCACCGTAGCTGCAAGCACCGTAGCTGCAAGCACGGGCGCAGGCGCTGTCCGGCATTTCACCCGCGACGACGACCTATCCCCGGCGGAGCAGGCTGAGGTGCTGGCACTTGCTGCCGAACTGAAGGCGGACCGGCTGAGCCGGCAGCCGCTCGCCGGGCCTCGCACGGTCGCGGTGCTGTTCGACAAGCCGTCGTTGCGCACCAGGGTCTCGTTCGCCGTCGGCGTCGCCGAGCTTGGCGGCTTCCCGCTGGTGATCGACGCGCAGGGAACCCATGCCGGGCGGGGTGAATCCATATCGGACACGGCCAAAGTACTGGCTGGTCAGGTGGCCGCGATCGTCTGGCGCACGTTCCGCCAGGACGATATCGACGAGATGGCCGCGGCGAGCAGCGTGCCGGTGATCAACGCGCTGACCGACCGGTTCCACCCGTGCCAGGTGCTCGCCGACCTGCTGACCATCAGGGTCGCGTTCGGCGGGCTCGACGGGCTTGCGCTGACCTTCCTCGGTGACGGCTCGTCCAACATGGCGCACTCCTACCTGCTCGGCGGCGCCACTGCCGGGCTGCACGTGCGGATCTGCGCGCCGGAGGCGTACTGGCCCGCCGCGGACGTGCTTGCCGCCGCGGCAGCAGTGGCGGAACGGACCGGCGGCTCGGTGACGATCAGCGCCGACCCGCAGGATGCCTGTAAGGGAGCCGACGTGCTGGCGACCGACGTCTGGACCTCGATGGGGCAGGAGGGGCAGGAGCACGCCCGCACCAGCGCGATGGCGCCGTACCAGCTGGACGCTGCGAAGCTAGCACTGGCGAGTCCCGCCTGCCGGGTGCTGCACTGCCTGCCAGCGCACCGCGGCGAGGAGATTACCGCTGAGGTCATCGACGGGCCGGCCAGCCTGGTGTTCGAGCAGGCCGAGAACCGGCTGCACGCGCAGAAGGCGTTGCTGTGCTTCGTGCTCGACTCCTCGTCCGTCGGGCCGCCGGGCAGGTTGCGATGAACACCAGCCCGCTGACCAAAGCGGCCAGGCACGCGCAGATTGCCTCGATCCTGAGCCAGAAGTCGGTTCCGGTTCATTCCCAGGAGCAGCTGGTTGACTTGCTGAACCAGCGCGGCGTACGGGTCACTCAGGCGACGTTGTCGCGCGATCTCGACGAGCTCGGCGCAGTGCGGCTACGCGGGCCAGACGGGGCGCTCGTGTACGCGCTGCCCGGTGAACCGGGCCCCGGCGGCCTGTCCGCAGGCCTGGGTAGCGCCCTCGCCGGCGGCCCGTTCGCGCCCTCGGCGGCCGATCCGGCCACCCGCCTGGCGAGGCTAGCCGCCGAGCTGCTGATGTCCGCGGAAGCCAGCGCCAACCTGGTGGTGTTGCGAACTCCGGCCGGGGCCGCTCAGTTGCTCGCCTCGGCCATCGATCACGCGCGCTGGCCGTCCGTCCTTGGCACGGTGGGCGGCGATGACACCGTGCTGGTCATCGCCCGCGACCCGAACGGCGGCGCTGAGGTAGCTCAGGATTTGCTGCGGCTAGCTGAACGGACCAGTCAGGGCGCCGGCCGCCAGTAACACAAGAGAGCACTGACACCAGCGTGCAGTGACACCAGCGTGCAGTGACACCAGATAACCGTGAAATCAGCTGACAGTGACAACAGATAGGCAGGTAGCCCGGTGACAGAGAAAGTCGTCCTCGCGTACTCCGGCGGACTGGACACGTCGGTGGCCATCGGCTGGATTGGCGAGCAGACCGGCGCGGAGGTTATCGCGCTCGCGGTCGACGTCGGCCAGGGTGGCGAGGACCTGGAGACCATCAGGAAGCGGGCGCTTGCCTGCGGCGCCGCAGCCGCCGAAGTTGTGGACGCACGCGATGAGTTCGCGGCCGAGTACTGCATGCCGGCCCTGCTGGCCAACGCCCGCTATATGGAGCGTTACCCGCTGGTGTCCGCGCTCTCCCGGCCGCTGATCGTCAAGCACCTCGCCAGAGTGGCGCTCGAGACCGGCGCGGGTCTGGTGGCGCACGGCTGTACCGGCAAGGGCAATGACCAGGTCAGGTTCGAGGCCGGACTTGCTGCTCTCGCTCCGGACGTGCGGGTCACCGCCCCGGTCAGGGACTCTGGCATGACCAGGGACAAGGCCATCGCGTTCGCGGCGGAGAAGGGCCTGCCGATCAACGTGACGTCGCGTTCGCCGTACTCGATCGACCAGAACGTCTGGGGCCGCAGCTGCGAGACCGGCCACCTGGAGGACATCTGGAACGCCCCGCAACCGGATGTCTACGGCTACACCAGCGACCCGGCCGCCGGACTGCCTGCTGAGGAGATTGTCATCAGCTTCAGCAGCGGCCTGCCGGTCGCGCTGAACGGGGAGCCGCGGACGCCGCTGGAGATGATCACCGAGCTGAACCAGATCGCCGGGGCGCACGGCGTCGGCCGGATCGACATGGTCGAGGACCGGCTGGTCGGGATCAAGAGCCGGGAGATCTACGAGGCGCCCGGTGCCATGGTCCTGATCACCGCGCATTCGGAGCTGGAGAGCGTCTGCGTCGAGCGGGACCTGGCCCGGTTCAAGCGGCAGGCTGAGCAGCGCTGGACCGAGCTGGTCTACGACGGTCTCTGGTTCTCCCCGCTGAAGCAAGCGCTGGACGCCTTCATGACCGAAGCCTCCCGCCACGTGACAGGCGACGTCCGGCTGACGCTGCAAGGCGGCCGGGCAGTCGTCACCGGGCGGCGCAGTCCCGCCGCTCTCTATGACTACGCGCTGGCCACCTACGACACCGGCGACGTATTCGACCAGCAGCTAGCCAAGGGCTTCATCGAGCTGTTCGGGTTGCCGGCCAAGATATCGGCGGACCGTGACCGCAAACTTGCCAGCTAGCTGCCGGTGCCGCCGCAGCGGCTGGTCAGCCGCCGGCGGCGCGGCCGGGCAGGCCCGGCTGGGCCAGACGCTCCCGCACCCGGCTCGCCAGCAGTTCGAAGGCGGTGACCTGCTCATGCACCGCTCTGGTGAGCATGACCGGCTTGCCCTGGTCGGCGTCGGCGGCCGCCTGCGGGCTGAACGGCACGCTGACGATGCGCTCGATCTCCCCCCACACGCTGTCATCTGGCGGCGCGGCCGGGAACATCGTCGTGACCTCGCCGCAGTGCGCGCAGACCAGGCCGCTGTAGTTCTCGACCCCGCCGAGAATCTCCGCGCCGGCTCTAGTGCTGGCCAGCCGCAGATGGGCCAGCAAGCGGCGGACGTCCTGGTGCGCTATCACCTGCGGAGTCACCACGACGAGCACGTGCACGGGCCGGCCGCGCAGCGCGAAGACGAACTGCTGGATGTCGGCAGTTCCCGGTGGCAAGTCGATGACGAGGCAATCCGGGCTGTCCCAGTCCGTATCGGTGATCAGCCGGCGGACGAGGAGCTCGGCGAGCCCGGCCGCTACGCCCAGGCCCTGGCCCTCGCCGATGAGGAAGCCCGCCGAGGCCAGCTGGATGCCGTGCCGTTCGACCGCCTGCAGCCGGGCCGCGGCAGCGCCCGCCGCGCCGAACACGGTGAGCTGGCCGGCGTGCTGACGGCGGCGCAGTCCCAGCATCCGCGGCACGTCGGGCCCGTACAGGTCCGCGTCGACCAGGCCGGTGCGCAGGCCGCTCGCCGCCAGCGCCAGCGCCAGGTTCACTGCGACGGTGGTCTTGCCAACTCCGCCCTTGCCGCTGGCGACAGCGACGACGGGGACTTCATCGGAACTTGCTGGCACCTGACTTCCTCCGGGCTCGGGCTAAGTCACCGGCCCGGCTCGCGGGCGTTCCGGTGACTCCATTTGGATTGTCCGATTAACTCAAGCAGACTCAGATCCCAGCCGAATGCCTAGTCCGGAGACTGACCGTGACATCTGAGGAAGAAACCGCAGAACCGGAGCCAGCGTCGGGCGGGCCAGTGCGGCTGTGGGGCGGCCGCTTCGAATCCGGCCCCGCGGAGGCGCTGGCCCGGCTGTCGGTCAGTGTCCAGTTCGACTGGCGGCTGGCGCCGTACGACTTGCTGGCGTCGGCAGCGCACGCGCGGGTGCTGCACAAAGCGGGGCTGCTCACCGACGCCGAGTCGGCTCGCATGCAGAGCGCTCTCGACGATCTGGGCCGGGCATGCCGGGACGGCACGTTCCGGCCGTCGGCAGCGGACGAGGACGTGCACACCGCGCTCGAGCGCGGGCTGCTGGAGCGAGTGGGTCAGCTCGGCGGCAAGCTGCGAGCCGGGCGCAGCCGCAACGACCAGATCGCCACCGACCTCCGGTTGTATCTGCGTGATCACGCGCGGATCGTGACGGCGCGGCTGACCGAGCTCGAGCTGGCGCTGATCGGCCAAGCCGAGCGGCATGCTGACGTCCCGGTGCCCGGCATGACCCATCTGCAGCACGCTCAGCCGGTTCTGCTCGCGCACCAGTTGCTCGCCCATGTTCAGGCGTTTGCCAGGGACGCCAGCCGCCTGCGCGACTGGGACGTGCGTGCCGCCGTCAGCCCGCTGGGCTCGGGTGCCCTCGCTGGCTCGTCCCTGCCGCTCGACCCGGACGCTGTCGCTGCCGAGCTCGGGTTCGCCCGCGCGGCGGACAACTCCATGGATGCGGTCAGCGACCGGGACTTCGCGGCCGAGTTCTGCTTCATCGCGGCGCTGCTCGGCGTCCACCTGTCCCGGCTGGGGGAGGAGGTCGTGCTCTGGTCCTCGCACGAGTTCGGCTGGGTGGAGATCGACGATGCCTATGCGACCGGCTCATCGATCATGCCGCAGAAGAAGAACCCGG